>LNFM01000197.1_pt1 | contig 162878 bp, 146 predicted proteins | sample 596031 | NCBI WGS metagenome assembly LNFM01 (sample SAMN04254537, study PRJNA301005) | activated carbon metagenome | isolation source: dual media filters at the Ann Arbor, Michigan drinking water treatment plant | place: USA: Ann Arbor | reverse complement strand
GGATTCCGGGAACGAGCCTCACCCAGGCCGTCGATATGCAAAGGAGGCTTGAACAGGCCGTTATCGAGTTTCCGGAAGTGAAGGATGTCTTTTCGAAAATCGGCACGGCGGAGGTCGCGACCGATCCGATGCCGCCGAATGTTGCCGATACCTTCATCATGCTGAAGCCGCGTCCGCAGTGGCCCGATCCGTCCCGGTCGAAAACCGACTTGTTGGCCGCAATCGAGAAGCGGGTCGAGGAGCTTCCCGGCAACGCCTATGAGTTCACGCAACCGATCCAGATGCGCTTCAACGAACTGATCTCCGGGGTGCGCAGCGACGTCGGTGTGAAGATATTCGGCGACAATCTGGACACCTTGGCGCAAGTCGCGGGCCAAGTGCAGGGCATTCTGCAAAAAGTCCAGGGTGCCGCAGACGTAAAGACCGAGCAAGTGTCCGGCCTGCCGGTGCTGACCGTCAAGCTCAACCGCCAGGCCCTGTCGCGTTACGGGATCAGCGTGGGCGACGTTCAGAATCTGGTCGAGGTCGCGGTCGGCGGTAAGAATGCCGGACTCGTCTTTGAAGGCGACCGTCGTTTCAATCTCGTGGTTCGGTTACCCGAGGGTCTGCGATCGGATATCGAAGCCATCAAGGCGCTGTCCGTGCCGCTGCCACCGCTGGAGAACCAGACAAAAGCTGTGCCGGCCGCCTTGTGGGGCAATTCCCCGCTCGCGCAGATTCGTTACGTTCCGCTGTCCGAGCTTGCGCAGATCGATGTCGCACCAGGGCCCAACCAGATCAGCCGTGAGGACGGCAAGCGACGGATCGTGGTGACCGCGAATGTGAGAGGGCGTGATCTGGGATCGTTTGTCGGCGATGCGCAGCGGCAAGTTGCGGAGAAGGTGAAGCTTCCTGAAGGCTACTGGATCGGCTGGGGTGGGCAATTTGAGCAACTGGTTTCGGCGACGCAACGGTTGACGATCGTGGTTCCGATAGCGTTGCTTCTGATTTTCGTTCTGTTGTTTATCAGTCTGGGTTCCGGCGCCGATGCGCTGCTGGTGTTCAGCGGCGTTCCGCTCGCGCTCACGGGTGGCATTCTTGCGCTTCTGTTGCGGGGCATCCCGCTCTCGATCAGCGCCGGCGTCGGGTTCATCGCGCTGTCGGGCGTCGCGGTTTTGAACGGACTCGTCATCATCTCGTTCATCGAGCGGCTGCGCTCCGAAGGTCACTCGATCATCGACGCCGTCCGCGAGGGCGCGCTGACCCGGTTGCGGCCCGTGCTGATGACGGCGCTAGTCGCGTCGCTGGGCTTCGTGCCGATGGCGATTGCAACGGGTGCCGGCGCGGAGGTCCAACGGCCGCTGGCGACGGTCGTGATCGGCGGCATTATCTCGTCGACGCTCCTGACGCTTCTCGTCCTTCCGGCCCTCTACGTCCTGTTTCGGCGCGAAAGCGCTGAGGGAGACCAAGCTCCTCAACCTTCAACCAACGGAGTCGCGACATGAAGTTCGTATCCATCATTCTCCTGTCCCTCATCTGGTCGGTGTCTGCGTTCGCACAGCATTCTCACGGTTCCAAGGGTCCCAATGGCGGTGCGATGGAGGACGTAGCGGGTGTGCATGCCGAACTAATGACTGCCGGAAATGTCATCACGTTCAATATTATCGACGAAGGCAACAAGCCGGTCCCCACCAGCGGCTTTACGGGTTCTGTCCTCGTCGTAAGCGGCTCGGAGCGCGAGACCATTACGCTTGCCCCGTCGGGAGATGCCGCCCTGAAGGGCGAAGCCAAGAAGCCGATCGACGCCAATGCGGCGATTACGCTCATGCTCAAGACAAAAGAGGGTAAGTCGGGGCAAGCAAAATACAAGAAGTAGTGGCGAGCTTGGCCACCGGAAATGCTGCGGTGCTCATGCTCCGCGGTGAAGGCAGCATCGGTATGACCAACCTGTGATTGATCGACCAAACAACAGTTCAAATCAGCGCGATCTGCGCCTCGATCTTTTTCGAGGCGCGGCGAACTGGGCGATCTTTATCGACCATATTCCGAACAACGCCGTGGCTTGGCTGACGACCAAGAACTATGGTTTTAGCGATGCCGCAGATCTGTTTGTCTTCATTTCCGGTTACACGGCGGCTTTCGTGTATTCCCGCTACATGCGTGCGCGAGGCTTTCTGGTCGGCGCGAGCTTGCTGCTTGGAAGGGCCTGGCAGATCTATGTCGCTTACACCCTGCTGTTCGTCGCATATTTGGCAGCGATCGGCTACGTCGCGCAAACCCATGGCCATTCGCATCTTCTCGACGAGTTCAATGTCCGATACCTGATCGACGATCCAATCGAGACGCTGAAGCACGGGCTGTTGCTTGAATTCAAGCCTCTCAATCTGGACGTGCTGCCGCTCTACATCGTGTTAATGGCAGTATTCCCACCTGCGCTCTCGGCCATAATCCGCTATCCGAACATTGCTCTCACCGCTTCGTTTGCATTGTACATGGCGGCGCGGACATTTGGATGGAATTTGTCTGCATATCCTACGGGCAGCTGGTACTTTAATCCGTTCGCCTGGCAATTCTTGTTCATGATCGGCGCGTGGGTGGCAAGCGGCGGAGCGCTACCAATCCTGCCGATGTTGCGATCAAGAGTATTTATTGCGGCGGCGTTTGCGTATCTGGCATTCTCGCTCGCCGTCGTCATGACAGCGCGGTTTCCGCAGCTTGGAAGCGTCTTGCCGCCGTCGTGGTCCGACTTCAGTAACGATAAGACCAATCTCGCGCCCTACAGAATCCTCCATTTTTTGGCGATTGCGCTCATCGTGGTGCGATTTCTACCAGAGCATTGGACTGGACTTCGATCCCCGTTGCTGCGCCCCATGATTGTTTGCGGAAAACGGTCCTTGGAAGTGTTCTGCGTCGGCGTCTTTCTGTCATTCGTTGCCCACTTTCTTATCGAGTTGATCTCCGACGCGATTGCGTTTCAAATCCTTGTCAGCTTTGCCGGCATCGGCGTGATGACCGCCATCGCCTACTACCGCACTTGGACGAAAGATCTTCGATTGTTGCCTCCGAATGAAAGATTGAGCGCCAGATGACGCCGAACCTGCACGGAACGACACAAGAGCCATTGATGGCGCAGGAGACTTCGACGACCACGTCCATTCGGGTTCAGGGAATGGATTGCGCGGCCTGCGGGATGAAGATCGAGAATGCACTCCCGCGGATGCTTGTCGTAGCGGAGGTGAACGTATCCTTCGCCGTCGGCATGGCAGACGGAGAAGCGGCCACGTAATTTAAAGAAGGCGCCAAGGGCGGCGCGACCTCAGGGTGAGTATCGAAGGACTGGTAGCATGAATGCGGAAGCCAAGTCTGCCAAGCTCGGATCAGCTCGGCGGTACTCCTTCAGGGTCCAGGGATTGGACTGCGCCGAGGAAGTGGCGGTGCTGCGCCGCGAGGTTGGGCCCCTTGTCGGCGGAGAGGGCAACCTTGCTTTCGACGTGCTCAACGGGCGGATGACCATCCTCGATTCCGCAATCCCGGTATCGGTAGATGACATCCGGACGGTCGTGGAACGAACCGGCATGACCGCCGTGGAATGGCAACCACAGGATACCGACGCGCGCGGCGCGCTGCAGTCCACTATCGGCACCAGGGTCTGGTTCACAACGCTCAGCGGGTTATGCGTCGTCGTCGGCCTGATGATCCACGCCTGGTTTGCCGGCGGATTGGCGGATGCGCTGCGGCTGCTTGGAACGCACGCTGGACAGGCAATACCTTTGCCGGAAATAGCAGCTTACCTGGCCGCGATTGTCTTCAGCGGACGATTCGTGATCGTCAAGGCCTGGTTCTCCGCAAAGTCGCTGCGCCCCGATATGAACCTTCTGATGACGGTGGCCGTCATCGGCGCAATTGCCATCGGTGAATGGTTCGAGGCGGCCACGGTCAGCTTCCTTTTTGCACTGTCGCTCATGCTGGAAAGCTGGAGCGTGGGGCGAGCCAGGCGCGCTATTGCAGCCTTGCTCGATCTGGCGCCACCCGTCGTACGGATTGTTCGCGCGGATGGATCGGAAGCAGAGATCGCGGCGGCCGAAGCCAGGCCTGGCGACAACTTCATCGTGCAAGCGGGTCAACGCGTTCCGCTTGACGGACGTGTCGTCGCCGGCACCAGCGCGGTGAACCAGGCGCCGATCACGGGCGAGAGCGTGCCGGTCGAGAAGGGTCCCGACGCGGAGGTCTACGCCGGCACGATAAATGGTGACGGCGCTCTCACGGTGGAGGCAACGAAGGCGGTTGAGGATACCACGCTCGCCCGCATCATTCATATGGTCGAAGAGGCCCATGCGCGGCGCGCCCCCTCCGAGCAGTGGGTGGAACGCTTCGCCCGCGTCTATACCCCCGCCGTCATGATGCTGGCTCTTCTCGTCTTCGTCTTGCCGCCGGTCCTGATCGACGGCGAGTGGCATGCCTGGTTCTATCGCGCCCTCGTGTTGCTCGTGATCGCCTGTCCCTGTGCCCTCGTCATCTCGACGCCGGTATCGATTGTCGCATCGCTTGCAGCGTCGGCACGAGCCGGCGTACTCGTCAAGGGCGGAGCCTACATCGAGCTTCCCGCGCGTCTGAAGGCAATCGCCTTGGACAAGACGGGAACCATCACGCGCGGCGAGCCGGAGGTTGTGCGCGTGGTGCCGTTTGGCGATCATACGGAGGCCGAGTTGCTCGCCCGCGCCGCCGCGCTTGAGACCCGCTCCACTCATCCCCTCGCGCGCGCCGTGCTCAGGTACGCCGAAACCAAGGGCATCGTCCCCGCTCCAGCACAGGACGTTCAGGTGCTGAAGGGCAAGGGGTTGACCGGTAACTTCGATGGAAAGCCATTCTGGCTCGGCTCGCATCGTTATGTCGTCGAAAGGAGCCAGGACACGCCTGAGGTCGCGCGGCAGGCGGAGACACTGGAGGCCGATGGCAAGACCGTGTTGGTCGTTGGCAATGCGCGGCATGTCTGTGGCGTTATCGCAGTTGCAGATACCATTCGCCCGGAGGCCCGTAACGTAATCGAGCAGCTGCACGCCGCCGGCATCGAGCACGTGGTGATGCTGACGGGTGACAACCGTGTCACGGCTGAAGCCATCGCTCGCGAGGTCGGTATAGATGAAGTGTATGCGGAACTCTTGCCGGAGGACAAAGTCGACAAGGTCGAAGAGCTCGTCGCGCGCTACGGTACGGTGGCGATGGTCGGCGATGGGGTAAACGATGCGCCGGCGTTGGCGCGGTCGAGCTTGGGCATCGCCATGGGCGCGATCGGCTCGGATGCGGCGATCGAAACCGCGGATATCGCACTCATGACCGACGACATCTCGAAGCTACCCTGGCTTGTCCGTCATTCCAGGCGAACCCTCCGTATCATCCGCCAAAACATCGCGTTCTCCCTCGGAGTAAAGGCCATATTCGTGGTCTTGACCTTCGCCGGCGTAGCGAGCCTATGGGCGGCGATCGCCGCCGACGCGGGGGCTTCGCTCCTTGTCGTCGCCAATGCGCTGCGCCTCCTCGGGATGACTCCGTGGACCGTCGCGGCGCGCGGGGAGGTCGACAGGGCCATGTGAGGGAACGGGCGGTAAGAACCTTGATCCGCGGACACTGAGTCAAAAATGTTGAGTGAGCTATTCACGAAACTCATATCGATCAACACGATCGGTCGAGTGACGCACTCGCATTAAGAAGTAAGACGGAGGAGCTGATGGAGATCGAGTTTATCGGATTCGGCGTCGGGATCGATGACATCAGGAATCCGCCCGTTGCGTGGAAGGGTACCGACACGTTCATCCAGATCAAAGGCGTGAATAACGACTTCGGCATCTATGATGACCCCGAGGGCTTCTACACCAAGCCAGGGCCTAATTTTCGCGGCGTTCGACGTCTGCTTTTCAAGTACATCGTCAGACACGTGATGAATGCTAAGGTTTGTTCGATACGTGCATATTCCGACTTTTTCATCACGTCACTAGACAATGATGCGGCGACCTCGTTCGCCTGCGCGAGCAGCCGTTCGCCGAGGGGCCGGGTCGGTCGACAACGCCATTTTCTATCTGCTAGCGATCTCGAAGAAAACCTGCGGAGGTCTCTCGAACGGGGAGCTGCGCCGGTTCGCCATTCACATTCTGGGGCTTGAGCGATGCATGGAGGAGGTTCGACGGGAACGGCGGCCGCGCAGCACGCGGGAAAGCTCAAATGGGCGCTAGGCCTGACCGGGACGTACATGTTCGCCGAGATCGCTGGTGGTGTGGTCACGGGCAGCCTGGCGCTGCTGGCCGACGCCGCGCACATGATGACCGACGTCGGCGGCTTGGCGCTCGCGTTGCTCGCGATCCGGTTCGCGGCCCGCGAGGCGACCCCGCAGCGGACGTACGGCTATCTGCGCATGGAGGTGCTGTCCGCACTCACGAACGCGGTCGTCCTACTGCTGGTGACGGTGTACATCCTCTACGAAGCCTATCAGCGGTTTCTCGCGCCGCCTGAAGTCCTGAGCGGACCGATGCTGATCGTCGCCTCGATCGGACTATTCGTGAACCTCGTCAGCATGAGGCTGCTCGCCAGAGGGTCTTCGGAGAGCCTTAACATCAAGGGTGCCTATTTCGAGGTTCTGAGCGACATGCTGGGCTCGATCGGCGTCATCGTGGCGGCCCTGCTGATAATGTGGAAGGGCTGGGCGCTGGCCGACCCGATCATCGGGGCCGGCATCGGGCTTTTCATCGTCCCGAGGACGTGGTCGCTGCTGAAGAAGGTCACGCACATCCTCATGGAGGGCACGCCCGCAAACGTTGACTTGGGGATACTGGAGCGGAAGCTCATGGAAATCGCCGGCGTGACTGCCGTCCACGATCTCCATGTCTGGACCGTGACCTCCGGTTTCGACGCCATGAGCGGCCATATCGTCGTAGCCGACATTTCGCGTGGGCGCGATGCGCTGCTGGAAGCTCGGCGCATAATGAAGGCCGAATTCGGCATCGACCATGTCACGATCCAGATCGAAGATGAATCCTCGCGGGCGGCGGAGGCCGTTCTCCATGTTTAGCGGCGGTATCGGAGCGGGGTGCCGCCAATGCTGAACATGGTCATCCCGGCGCCCGCACTTCCGTCGTCTAGGTGGACATGGCAAGAAGCCCTCAAGCGATCGATACGGCTCTAGCGTTGTCGAAGGGTTTGGAAGATGGAACGGCATTCCGCTGAGTTGGCAATGGCTGTCCCTCGTGCTGTTTGGGCTGCCGGAGCGTTCTTGTTTGCAATCCTGTCGGTATCCGCCGTGCTGCCCGATGATTATCGGGTGGATCAAGTTTCCGTATTGGAGCGCGGAATCTTTCAAGCCAGCAGCCGAAGCTTGTCCATCGCTGAGAGCAGCTTTGGCTCGGTTGCAAGTGTGCGAGATCCCGCTCTTGTGCAAAGTACGGCCACCATTCCTGCACGGAAATCATTGCGATTTGGACTGCGCTACATCGTCATCGGCGCTCCCGCCGGAGCACCTGTGGACGTTCAACTTGTAACTCGCTTTCCAGAAGCTGGTTTGCTCGATCCGGCCGCCGGGGTTCGGCACTACAAGAGTGAATACACCATCCGAAGTGCGATCGGTGCCCCTGCCTACCGAGAATTCATGTTTGATCACCCGTGGGAGATCGTAGCTGGAGAGTGGGTTTTCGAATTTTGGCAAGGCGGTCGAAAGATCGGAAGCCAGAAGTTTTGCGTGTTGAATGCCGAGTCTGCTCATCACCAAGCCGATCCGTTGCAAAGTACAAAGTGCGGGTTAGGCGGCGAGTCCAGCATACGCGGGCGACGGCAATTAGTGCAGGGAGCCGGGCATGTTTTCCTTCACGTGCGATGAATGCGGGCTGCGCGCAACCGGGTGCTCGCCGCGCGGTTCGATCAATTGGACGGAGTCAGCGGATGTTACAAGCAATGACGACGCGAAGAAAGATCGCAGGAGAGGCGTCTTGCGCAATGTTGCCCTTTATACGCAGCGGAGCAGCGCGGGCGCGCGGGCGTTGGCGCGCCGTAGCCTACGTGGCCTTGTGCGTCTCAGTCCTGTGCGCTTTCGCAGCGCCTTCGACAGCGCAGACGGCTCAGGAGCTTGTCCGTGAAGGGCTTGCCGCAAAGGAACGGCGGCAATATCCGTATGCCATTCTGTTGTTCGACGAGGCCCTCCGGCGTGGAGAGTTTGGGCCGGACCAACGAGGATTGCTGCTCTACAGCCGCGGCGTATCTCACGAGGCACTCGGTTTGCGTGACCGCGCGCTTGGTGACCTTGACGCGGCGATTGCGCTCATTCCGCAATTCTCGAATTCCTACGTTTATAGAGCGCTGATTTGGACTAATCGCCGCGAATTTGATCGGGCGCGTGACGACTTGATGCAGGCGCTTCGACTTAACCCCGACAGTGCTCTCATCTACAACAATCTCGGTTCGGTATACGAATATAAGGGCGAATTGGACCGGGCCATCGAGAATTACGGAGCCGCAATTCGGCTCGATCCGGCGTATGCGCAGGCTTTCTATAATCGCGCCCATGCCTTTATCGCGAAGCAGGAATATCAGGCGGCAATAGCCGATTACGATCGCGCGATTGACTTGCAGCAGGAATTTGCCGAAGCCTACAGCAATCGCGGCGGCGTTTACCTCCTGCAAGGGAACGCGGAAAGGGCGATCGCGGATTTCGGCGAGGCTATTCGGCTGCGCGACAGCGACCCGAGCTTTTGGACTAACAGGGCAAACGCCTATTTAGCGCTTCGCCGATACAAAGAGGCGATAAGCGATTTCGATCGCGCCCTAGAGATTGATCCCGGCAGCGCTGGCATCTATCTGGGGCGAGGACGGGCGCGCATATACTCGGACGAGATTTCAGCAGCGGTCGAGGACCTTCAGACCGCCGTTCGACTAAGACCATCGAACCCGTACCCCGCGATCTGGCTGCACATAGCGCGGGTCCATCAAGGATATGCGGACCGCCAGGAACTCGAGGCAAACACAGCCAGGGTGAGGCGCGACCAGTGGCCGAGCGCGGTCCTCGATCTCTATCTTGGAAACGTGGACACCGGACGAGTACGGCAGCTTGCCGAAGAAGGTAACGCGCCCCAGTCCGCCATGCGCCTTTGCGAAGCCGATTTCTACATCGGGGAGTTCCTTACGCATAACGGCAAAACGCCGGACGGCCGTCTGATCTTACAAAATGTAATGGCGAAGTGTCGTCTCGCAGATGTCGTGTTCAGCGCCGCAAGCGCGGAGTTGAGCCAAATGATACAGACGAAATAGCCGTGCCGTTTGCCTTTGCTAGAATTGTGCGCGCAGGCGGGCGCGAAAACCGAAATTGGTCTGCGGTCCCGGTTGTAGGCCGGGTACCCCTACAGGTTGGTCTCTTGCGCTGCCTGCTTTCGAGGGAAGCAGGTGGTGGGGGATGCTGGTCGTAGAGACGATTGCGCGGATTCGGCGCGAGCACGTTATCAAGGGCAGGACGATCAAGGAGATCGCCCGGGATCTGAGGGGGCACGACTGATCGGCATTTACGATAGCCAGGTCGCCTTCGGTCAGTCTCAGATGCTGCTAGTCTGGACCCGCCTGATCATGCCGAATGGTTGCTCGATCGTGCTGGAGCGTCAGCCTGGCGCCGATACATCAGGTTTTTTCGGTCGCGAGGACGAGGCCGATAATCACTGAGGTGCCTTGTTCAAGGCCGCTCTCCTGTCGATGCTGCTCGGGGTCGATAGCGAGCTTGGAACCACTGCCGTACCGGCAGCAATAGTGATGTCATCACAGCGCTCCGTCGGGGATCGATCCAGCGATAGCCTGAACCAGACCGGACAGAAAGTCGTTCAACGCAATGTCCGACGGATCGGGTCCGTTCCAAGGTCGGTCCGCGGGCATAGACCCAGAGCCGGCCGGTCTTGGTGCGGCCCCGGCCTGGATCGAGCACCGGGATCGGGGTGTCGTCGGCGAACAGCTTCTGCGAAGCGAAGACGTCCTCAGAAAGTCTTTTCTGCGGCGGCGCCAGCCACCAGCAGGCGCCGCCGAACCAGTTGGCGAGGGTCGAGCGATCGATCTCGACGGCCCTGCCGGGCAAAGATCTGGCTTTGCCGGTAGAGCGGCAGGTATCGCAGTATTTCGAGACCATGACATGGGCGGGCAGGGCGGGGGGCGCGAGGTCCTTGGCGATCGGCCGCTCCGGGGCCGGCGCCTGCTGGATGGTCCCGCAGGCCTGGCAACCATAGCGAGGTCGGCAGATACGGATGACCCGGAGGCGTGCCGGCCCCGGCGAGGGGGCTGTATGTATGGCCTTGGCGCCGCCCCAGGGGAGGCCCAGATAAGGTCCCAAGACGCGCCGCCGGTGCTTCCGACCGCTCGGTCAAAAGCACCCCTGATCCGCCTTGGGTACCCCGACTACGGTGGGCTACGTGGAGAAGGTTCGATCCCAGTTGCTCTCCCTCCGCCAGCTTCATTTAGGCGCTTATTCTCCGTCTAAATGTATGGGCAATTTAGCCGGCAATCGCAGTGACTTCGCGCTTTGGCTCGTACTGCTCCCCGGCCGCGCGCCCGCATTCTTCTCCGATGGCCTATATATCTCTGAAGCTCTGGACTCCGCGGATTCGGTACGGTTCTCGAAATCCGAGTGTTTCGAGAGGCTTAAAAACACTAATGACGTTCTGCGACCATTTTTCGGCGGTGTTAACGGTTTCGAGGTCCGTCGTTTCGGCATCGGTTTCCCGCCAGACGCGCCCGTGCCGGCCGAGATCGTCGACCACCAGGTAGACGTTTTGATCTTCGTCATTTGGAACGATCGATGGCGTTCAATTGGACCTACGCATTACAGCAACTCCACGCAACAGAACCGGGATTCAAGTACGGCTTTGGTGATTCGTTCCGCCGCTGGAACCCTCTGCGGCCAACCGAATTAGTTTTCGGCAACAAGGGAGGCGAGGATGGCAGTAAACAAGCCGAAGGGCGATAACGCTCGAAAAGGAGCGGAAAAAAGCGGACCCAGCTTAAAGCCAAGCTCGGCGGCGTGACAGCCTGGACCAAGCGCAGCAAGAAGCCCGGGGAGTTCATGGCTGTGAAAAAATCCGCCGCCAAGAAAACAGCCGCCAAAAAATTCAAAGGCGTAAGGCGGGAGAAGTAGTCCGTGAACAAAAGAGCTGCCGATCAACGGGGTTGAGCCCGACAAGTCTGAGGACGATATCCAGCGCGAACAGCTCGGACCTCGCGGCGTGCCAGTGCTTCTGATCCAGCAAAAATGACGTTTCGCTATCGTCCCGATAGAAGACAGGAGGGCGGATGTACCCCTCTTAGGAAAGGCCTCGTTCCCCAACGGGGCCTTTCGCACGAGTGTTAGGTCATCTCCGGCTTGAATAGCCCACTCGACTGCGCTTTGATCGCCCGGCCGTATTCCGAATACTCGCCGCCGGCCGGGACGGTCTTACGACGCGGATATGGTTTATTCGTCGGCCGTGTCTGCGAGCTCTTTCGATCCTTGCTCGCGCATGGCGATCAACTTTAATTCTAGCGCCCGGACGATCCCCTCGTAGCTCTCACGGGTCAGATGCTCGTCCACCAAATCGGCAAGGACTTCTTAAAACTTTATGGTCGCCTCCATTTTGGACGACGGGTTACGCCGGGCTACGCTCGCAATGGGCGGTCCACATCGCGCGATAGGCGGCATCGACGGCTTGCGCGTAGATCTGGGGATTGCCCGCTGGCGCAGCCTCAATGAGTCTGGGTAGTTCGCGGCGGAGACGTCGAAGATCGTCGAATCCTGTAGCTCGCGTTGCCGCGATTTCGACATAGGCCTGTCCGCTATTCGCGACCCAGTCCGGCAGGCCCAGCGCGGCGAGGATGGCGCCGGCGGCGCGGCCGGGTAAACTGTTGCCTAGCTTTGCCACAACCGGCACGCCCATCTGCAAGGATTCCCAGGTGCTGGCACCGCCATTTTGCGGGAAAGGATCGAGGCAGATATCAACGCGGTTGAATGTTGCGAGGTGGTCGGACCGCGAGCTAGCCCCAATCAGCTCGATACGTTCGGGGGGCAATCCGCAACGCGCGAACCGCGCCAGCAAATTGTCGCGGACAAGCCCATCGTCAAGCGCGAAACTCTTGATCAGCAGTTTCGACTGCGGCACCCGATTGAGGATCTGGGTCCAGGTTTCCGCGGCATTATCCGAAATCTTGCTGATGCGGTTGAATACGCCGAAGGTGATGAAACCGTTGGAGAGCGCCGGCGGTTCCGTATGCGGAATCCCGGATGGCAACGGTTCCAGTGTCACAAAGCAAGGCAGATCGACAATCGCTTCCGCGAACAGGTGCCGAACCTCGAAGGGAATCGCGATCGGGTCAGAGAACAAATAGTCGATCGTCGGCAGTCCGGTGCCGGTGCCATGGCCCCAGCCATGCACCTGAACCGGTGCCGGCTTGCGCGCAAATACGCCGAGCCGGTGCCCCTCGGTATGTCCGGACAGGTCGATCAGGATGTCGATGTTGTCGGCGCGGATCTGTTCGGCGAGACGCGCGTCGCTCCATTGCGATGCGTCGCGCCAACGGTCTGCAATCAGTTGAAACTCCGACGTCGTTGCATCCGCGAACGGCGAGCAAGAGTAGCAGACCGACTCATACAGCGCCTTGTCGTGGTGTTGCAGAACGGGCTTGAAAATGAGCGCCGCGGAATGCTCGCGGAAGTCCGACGAGACATAGCCCAGCACGAGGCGGCGCTGCGGATCGCGACCATTGTCGTGGGCGCCGACGTGCGCTGCCGCGACCTTCGCGCCGACCTGCTCCCACCATGTACGCCGGACCTGCTGATGTTGCGCAACGTCGGCGTCGGCGACGAAATCGAGGGCGAAGATCTTGTTGGAAATCGCTTCCGGGAAATCCGGCTTGATTGCCAGGGCCTTGTCGAAACTGGCGATGGCATCGTCGAACCGGCCAAGCGCCGCGAGGCATTGACCGAGCAGGCTGTGCGCACGAAAGGAATCGGGTGCGATCGCAAGTGCCCTCTCGCAATCGGGCAGGGCTTCGGCAACTCGCTTCGCCTGGATCAAAAGATTGGCGCGCCCGAACCATGCCTCCTCGTTGCCAGGCGCCAACGCGATCACCCGATCAAAGTCTGCCATGGCGTCATCATACCGGTGAAGGTCGAGAAATGTGGCGGCGCGGTTCGCCAGCGCTGGGATATAATCAGGCATGATCGACAGCGCGCGGCTAAAGCTCGCGATCGCTTCGTCATAGTTCCGAAGCTGGCGCATCGTCCCGCCTCGGCCGTTATGGGCCTCGGCAAAGCGTTCATCGATTGCCAGCGCTTTGTCGTAACTTGCGAGCGCCTCATCAAGACGATCAAGCACGAATAGCGCGTTGCCGCGATTGTTCAGCACATGAACGAGGTTTGGATTGATGCCGAGTGCCCGGTCGTAGGTTTCAAGGGCGTCAAGCGGGCGGCCCGCGTCGTAAAGCACGAGGCCTTTGTCGTTGATTATGTCGAGGTGGCGCGGATCGATTGCCAGCGCGCGGTCGAAACTCTCCAGCGCCTCTGTAATGCGCGAAAGTTGCGAAAGCACTAGACCGCGCGCGTGCCAGGCGTTGGCAAAGTCTGCTTTGGCGACGATCGCCTTGTCGTAGTTCTCGACGGCTTCATCGAGATGATTAACGGTTCGGCACAGGTTGCCGAGATTGAACAGGGCAGCGGCGTAATTGGGCCGCAAGGCGATGGCCTTTTGATAGCTCTCGCGAGCCTCCTCATGGCGTTGTAGCCAGTAAAGCGCCACCCCCCGGTTCAATTGGGCCTGGGCGGATCGCGGGTCCACCGTAACCGCCCGGCTTAGCAGGACTTCGGCCTGCTGATAGTTCTTGGCCTGCGACTCTATGGTTCCGAGCAAATGAAGCGCATCGAAATGGTTGGGCGCAAGCTCCAGCAGTTGGTGATAGACGGCCTTGGCATCGGGAAGCAGTCCCGTTTGATGCAGCTGGAGGGCGCGCTCGAGTAATCGCGCCACGTCGGCCTTTTGCCGTTTTTGAAGCCGGGCATTTTGAAATGCCCGCTGCCCTGCTCTGTCGCGCATCAATAGACAGCCCGAATCACCGAGCAACACTCTAGGTCAACGTGTAGAAAAAGGCGATCCAAGGCTTGATTAGAGAGTTCAGGCAACAAATTTGCTCGCGGGGCGCGGGGGCGGCGGCATAACGCCCTAAAAATGGGTACTGGCCGAATTAGGCCACTCGCAGATTCAAGACAGGCCACTGAATTTGAACAGCCAGAATGCGAAGGTCCACAGCCCGATGACCACGACGGCCATCGTAGCGTTCTCGCGCCATGAGAGGGGCTTCCTGTCCATCCCGCGACCATAGACGAGAGCTTGGCTTTTCGTCTGTCCGATTTCCGTCTCAGGGGACGGTTAATAGGGCTGTTAAGCGTCCTACGGCGGCGGGGTCCATCCTTGCGGCGGGTCATAGCTCGGGGGTCGCGCGCTAAGGAGGCTGCTCGTGAAGCAGACCGAGCCGAGGCCTACGCCTGGTCGATCCGCATGGAGGGCTATGGCGGGCCAGCACAGCCGTCGCCGACGATCGGGCAATGCCTCAATGGCGGCTTGGGCTGGCTAGAAGTCGAATGCAACCGCTGCAAGACCAGGGCGAGCTTACCGCTCAACGCCATCCGCCGGCCGCGGGACACGCCGATCTGGAAACTGGAAGCCGCGCTGAAATGCCGGTCCTGCAAAAAGGGCCGGTATGCGCCGCCGGTGCACATGATCAAGCTGACCCGCGACGCAGGAGATCACGCCTTACAAGTGGGTGCATCCCGACGAGGGCAGATGAGAGCCCGGCCGCCGGCCCCACCCTCGTGGCAGGGCCTTTTTTTGGAGTGCCGCAACACAAGACCCCTTATTTCAGTACCGTTGGGGCTCCGCTTCGGGCCCCATTTGGACCTAGAATCGGAAGAATCCTCGCCCGGCCGCCGGGGGTCTTCTAAATTTGTCTCGCAAGCGGAGAAGGTTGGATCCCAGTTGCTCTCCCTCCGCCAGTCGCTCAATGTGTCCGGCCCGGACACATAGGTAACAATTTGGACCTGAGACATGGGTGACAACTCGTGCCGAACGGGTTGTCGAAGGGTTGGGATGCAGGCAGAGACGTCCGCAGACGGTGACGAGTACACAGTACCTCGCAGTCGTGGCGCGGGCATTCGAGCTTGAACTCGCGAAAGAAAGCGTGACGCCTGCCATCTTTTTTGGAGGCGGTTTCCGGTGCGGCCTTTGCGTCGCAATTCGCCGTCGCAATTCGCCGCTATCGCCGCTCGTCCGGCGTCGGAAGGACAAAGATCTGGCCGGGGTAGATCATGTTGGGATTGCGGATCTGTTCCCGGTTGGCCTTGTAAATGATGGCGTACCGCGTGCCCGCGCCATAGGTGTCGCGGCTAAGACGCCAGAGGCTGTCGCCACGGGAGACCGTGGTGGTCACGATCTTCGGCACGACCACGGTGGAAGTCGAACCCGCGCCCGGCGGGGCGGTCGCGACGGCCGCCGGCGGTGGTTGTCTTGCAGCGCTGGCAATGTCCGGCCGCTCGGCCGCCGCGGCCTGCGCCGGCACGGACGCGGTGACCACCGCGTCGGGAATATTGAACGGCACCTCGGCGCGTGCGCGGACCGCGCCTGAATTCGGCTCCACTTCGTCCAGCCGGACGCGGTAGCGGCCGGGCGTCGCCCCTTCCTTGATCGTGACCGCAAAACGTCCATCCGCGCCGGCCGTCACCGACGCCACAAAGCTGTCGTTGAGATAAAGCCTCACCGCGGCGCCGGGGCGCGCCTGGCCGCTGACATGGAGCTTGCCGTCCGGCTCGGTCTCGACCGTCTCCACGACCACGGCCCCGGCCGTCGGCGTTGGCGCGGCCGGCTGCGACAGCACGACGGTGGGTTTGCCCGGAGTCATCAGCGCCACGACCGGCCGGTCGGTCGGTCCCGGCTCAATGGCCACTGCGACGCTTTGCCTGGACGAAGCCTGCGTGCCGTCCGGCCGCTTCAGGCGCAACGTCAGATCGTAAGTGCCTGCGGGAAGCCGCGGCGGGACCATCACGAATTGTCCGGATTGATCGGCGACCGCGCGATCATGCACCTCGCCGTTGCGCAGCAGTTCCACCGTTGCGCCGGGAGTCGCCCGGCCTGCGATCACGGCTTCGCCCGTCGGCTCGATGCGGGCGACGTCGAACGCCGCCACGTCGTCGCCGCTGTCCGGCGGTACGGGCGATCCGGCCAGCGCGGCTGCCACGGCGTTTGCTTTCACTTGCGCCGCGGCCAGCGCGGCCGGACCCTGATCCCGCGCGTCCGCTGCCGGCTTTGAGACGGCTGGGGCCGCGGTTGCAGCGTTGGTGTCAGCAGGTCGTTCTCGGCGGACGTGCTGGATGGCGAAGACAAGCGCTATGCCAAAGGCGGCAAGCGCCGCAGAGAACACGACTACTCGGCCCATTGATTTCGAAGTCATCACGTTACTCCGTCGGTCGGAGCGTTGGCTCCCCGACATTATACAGCATTTTCCAGCGGAGTGCGTACCGTTCAAATGCCGCGAATCGGGCCAGACCCGCCTGCGCCGGGATGGTGCCAGGTGGTTGGCCTTAAAGACGGGGTTGTCGTTGTTTCGTCCGCCGGGGCCCATCGAAAAAGCCCTGCCGGCCGTTCCACGCTTCCAGTATGCCGGGTTACTCCCCGCCACGTCGGCCTACGCGGAGAGGTTCGATTCATGTTCGTCGCCCTCCGTCATCGCTCAAGAATCTGTGCATGCGCCGCTCTGGCCGAGCGCCGCGGATGTTGCGATCCACGGTCGTTTTCGGCGCCATTGAACGGGTTGAACACGGATGCGCCCAGACCGGCGACGTTGCGGTCGTTGCGCGTCACCAGCGTCAAGCCATTGGTCAACGCAGTCGCCGCGAGCAGACCATCGATAGCCGGAACGGGCCTGATGGCGCTCATACGCCCCCATTGATCGGACACCGCGTTGTCGATGCCGAGCACGCGCCCATTGAATGCCGCCTCTATTTCCCCCAACCAGCGTTCGAGCGCGGCTGCCCTGCCCGGGTCCCGAGGGCGCGCAAGTTCAATGCCCTTTCGGATCTCACCAAGGACGAGCGTGCTCAGGAACAGATCCTCATCGGCAATAGAGGCATACCAGGCCGACACATGGAGGTCGCAACGCGCGCCCTTTCGGACCTCGGAAATGATGTTGGTATCGATCAGGTAGCTCATAGATCGACGTCACGTCCGGGAGCGGCGCTACGATCGAGGTCGATCCCCTCAAGCGGCGCGGACGCAAGAAGCGCTTTCAGACTCACTTTGGACGGCTCGCCAAAACGTTGCTGAAGAAGCCTGCGCGCCTCAGACTGGCGCAAAGGATCGGACAAGGCCGCGGCAACACCGCGGACCAGGCTCGCATCGTCCTTGCGAACACGGACCTCGACCCGCACGAAACCCCGGCGCCCCATGCGTGCGCGGTGCGTCGCAAGAGGGGATTTTGCCTTGCCCATTTCTGTCCCTCCAGATTTCCGGAAATAGTACCGGAAATCGTGAGAAGGCGCAAGTCAGCAGTTGCTGCGCCTCGGCCAGTTCCGGTTAGCACCGGCCCGATGGGAAGCTGGCACGAGCCGCATCACACACTGCCGGATTGGAGAACGAGGCGCCAAACCATTTGCTGGTCAACGAGCCATCGTTGTCGATCCAGGGGATCGGGGGCATTTGCGGCAGGTAGGAGGCGTACGGCATTACCATCGCAAGCGTCACTCTGCCTGGAAACCGTGCGAGGAAAGCCTTGTTCATTCCGCCGTCCAGTCCGCTGTAGATCGGGGCAACTGGCAAATTGTCTTCAAGCAATTGCGCATAGGCGATCTCGTCGGCGCGCCTCTTCACCTGGGCTCGTCGCGCGATTTCCGGATTGACGACGAAGGGGGGGCATTTTCCGGCGGGATTGAACACCGGAGGGTGCGGCGAATTTGGGGGAGGCTGCACATCGAATACATAGCGGCGGTTGCACACATCCACCTTGGGTTCGAGTTGCGTCGTCTCGAAATGATCGTTGCCGACCTTGAGCATTTTCCAGAAGGCCAGGTTGGGATTATTTCGATGCCGCGCCAGATTCGCCGGCGTCAGGCGGAACGGATAGGCCTGGACCTGGAACGACGGCCGGCCGCTGCGGAATGAGTCGCGCGCCAGCGAATAGATCTCGCTGATCTGCTCGTCGGTCATGGCATAGCAACCGCTCGACCAGCAGTCGCCGTGGATCATGAGGAAGCTGCCGTCGCGCTTGTTCGCCTTGTCGAATTTATTGGGATAGCCGAGGTTGATCGAAAGATAGAAGTTGGAGTTGGGATTCATCATCTCAGGTGTGACTGCATAGAATCCTTCCGGCGCCTGTCGGTCGCCCTCGTACAATTTCGGCCCGAGATCGCCCGACCACCGGCAGATCGGATAGGTCTTGAGGATCTGGAAGCGGCCGGTGGTGTCCTGTTTCCAGACTTCGAGCTCCGCCTCTTCCTTGAAAAGACGCACAACGATCGGCGAATATTTCGGCATCTTCTTCTGTTCGAGCAGCGCGAGCAGTTCGGCCGGCAGTTCCTGTGTCGCCTTGGCCGGCAACGGCTTCTTGCTTTCGCCAAGGCACGTGACCGGCGTCAAGGCCGCGGCAAAAGCCGCCGCCGATACGAGTGCACGTCGGGCCATGGTGAGGATCACTGCTGTATCTCCAGCCCTTCCGCCCGCGCGCCGCTATTTCTCGAACCCGACGAACACCGTTGCCTCTTCGACCGACTTCCGCTCCGACACCACCGCATTTGCCGGAAAAGTCTCATCCGGCCAGCCCAGCGCGATGCTTTTCATGATGACCTGATCGTCGGCTATTCCGGCGTGCTCGCGCACCACGGGTGATTGCATGATGCCCTGGCTGTTGATCACGGCGCCGAGCCCGCGCGACCAGGCGGCATTGACCAGGGCGGTCGCCACGGCGCCGCAGTCGAACGGCGTATCGTCGCTGCCGTCAAGCACGCGGTCATAGGTGATGATCACGCACACAGGCGCGTCGAACTGGCGGAAGCCGCGTAGCACCCAGTCCTGGCGCTTGTCCTTGTTGTCGCGCTCGATTCCCATCGCGGAGAATAATTGCTTGGCGACGCCGACCTGCCGGTCGCGGTGCTTGCCGGCAAAGGGCTGGCCGGTGCGGAACTCGCGCGACTGCGGGATGCCCGCCACCATCCGTTCGGTATTGCCGGCGCGGATCCGGTCCAGCGGCTCGCCGGATATGACATAGAAATTCCAGGGCTGGGTGTTCATCGACGACGGCGCGCGCATCGCCAGGCCGATGATTTCCGCAATCAGCTCTTTCGGCACCGGATCGGGTTTGTAGCCGCGGATACTCCGGCGGCCGAGGATAACGTCGTCAAACTGCATCGGTTTGGGATTCTCCGGATAACGTCTCAGAAGCTGCCACGATGCAGCATCCGATCACAGGTGAGGGGGCGCCCGACGTGACACCGGACAGCATCCGTTGCGTGCCTGCGGTCGTTCATCGGATTTTGCGATGGTAAAATTGTGCTGCTGATTTGCCCGACGAGTCAAGTTTTTGGTCCAAACCGTCGGCCGCGGCGGCCGCCGGCTACTTTGCATGGGGTTGTTTTCGATATTTTGGCGGTACCGTGCCGGAGGCGTACCCAAGAAACGTACCCAAGAAACGTCCCCAAGAAACGTATCCAAGACATGGGTGACAACCCCGTGCCCTCGGCTCGCCGAGGGGTTGCAGGGCCTTCCGCCCCAGGTCGCTTTCACAGCCACAGCACCTTGCGGCGGAGATCGAGGTCGTGGCGGAGGTCTTTCGACGGCCCCTGATGGATCACCCGGCCGCGCTCCAGCGCCACCGTGGTGTCGGACAGCGCCAGTGCCAGATCGAGATGATGATCGACGATGATGATCGCGATTTCCCGGCGCAGCCGGTCGAAGGTCTCGAACAGCTGCTCGACGATGTTGGGGGCGAGCCCTTCGAAGGGTTCATCGAGCAGCAAGACCCGGACGTCGCCTGAAAGCGCGCGAGCCACCGCGACCATCTGCTGCTCGCCGCCCGAAAGATAATCCGCCGGGCTGTCGAGCCGTTCGCGAATCCGCGGGAAGTATTCGTAGATGCGCTCCCGGGTCCAGTGCACGCCATTGCCGGTCTGGCGCTTCAGCCCGCCAAGCTCCAGATTCTGCTCGACGCTCATGCCCGCGAACAGCCCGCGGCCCTGCGGCACGTAGCCGATCCCGAGCCTCGCATTCTGCGCCGACGATTGGCCTATAAGCTCGCTGTCGGCGAGCTTGATCGATCCGTTTGATGCCGGCGCGATGCCGACCAGCGTCTTCAGCAGCGTGGACTTGCCGGCGCCGTTGCGGCCCAGCAGGGCCATGATCTCGTTCTCGTGCAGCGTGAAGCTGACATCGTCGAGAATGTGGCTCTTGCCGTAGAAGGTGTCGACATGGCTGACCGTCAGCAGCGCGTTGGCGCGGGCGGCGGTTTCCCGCGGGCGCGCCGCAACCGCGGTGGCGCCGGAACCGATATAGACTTCCTGCACCTTGGCGCTGGCTCGCGCTTCCTCGACGGCGCCGTCGAGCAGGACCCGGCCTTCGTTCATGACCGTGACATGATCCGCCAGTTGAAACACCCGGTCGATGTCGTGCTCGACCAGCAGCACCGGCAGATCCGCCGAGATACGCTTGATGATGGCGCCGATCCGCTCCCGCTCCGCCGCAGCAAGCCCGGCCAGCGGCTCGTCCAGCAGCAGCACGCGCGGCGCGGTGGCGAGCGCCACGCCCATGTCGAGAAGGCGCTGGCCACCATAGGACAGGTTGCCGGCTTCGACCGTTTCAATGCCCGCCAGACCGAGATAGCGGGTCACAGCGTCGGTCTCGGCATTGATAGCGCCGATCGACAGCGCATTGGTGAGCGGATCGAAGCGGCGCGGATGCCGCGCCTGCACCGCGAGGCGGATGTTTTCGCCGACGCTGAGCGCCGGAAAAAGGTTGGTGATCTGGAACGAGCGGCCGATGCCTGCGCCGGCGATCTCCTCCGGCGTGTGTCCGGCGATCGGCCGGCCCATCAGCGACACCGCGCCGTCGTCCGGCGGATACATGCCCGACAGCAGGTTGAACGCCGTGGTCTTGCCGGCGCCATTCGGGCCGATCAACGCATGCAGCGTGCGGTCGGCGATCGAGATGTCCATGCCCTGAACGGCCTTGATCCCGCCAAAACTCTTGATGATGTGACGTGCGGCAAGCACCGGTCCGTCAATGCGGGTTTGCGGCCGCAAGAATTCAGGCAGCGGCAGGGCTTCGATGCGACGCGCGGACATCGCGGCATCTTCCGTCGTCTTCTTGCGAAACGGCGCCATCAGCCGCTCGCCGACACCGATCAAGCCGGTCGGTGAAAACACGATGAAGCCGACAAATACCAGACCGAACCAGAACAGCCAGTTCTCGGTATAGATCCCCAGAAATTCGCGGAACAGGATGAAGAACAGCGCCCCGAGCGCCGGGCCGAGAAAACTGCGCATCCCGCCGATCACCACCATCGCCAGCAGTTCACCGGAGAATGCGACCGAGATCGGATCCGCGGAGGTCATGCGGTTTTGATAGAGCAGCAGGACGCCGGCAAGTCCGGTGATCCCGGCGGACAGAACGAAGGCGGCCAGCTTGTAGCGGTTGGTCGGGTAGCCGAGAAAACGCGCGCGCTGCTCGTTCTCGCGGATCGCCACCAGCACGCTGCCGACCGGCGAGTTGTGGAATCGCCACAGCAGGACCAGCGCGGCGAGGGCTATTGCCGCGACCAACCAGTAGTAGTTGGTGGAGGATTCCAGATTGAAGCCGAACAACGTCGGCCGCGTGATGCCGCCGAGGCCGTTTTCGCCGCCGGTGACCTCGGTCCAGCGAAACGCCACCGCGTACAGCATCGCCGCCAGAGCCAGTGTAAGCAGAGAGAAATAGACGCCGCGCCGTCGGAGAATCAGGAAGCCGAACGCCGCCGCGATCACGATGACGCTCAGGACGCCGACCAGGGCCGGGCCGAAGAAGGAGTCCGGCATCCAGTTTCGCTGCAGCAGGGCGGCGCCATAGGCGGCAAGGCCGAACCACGCGCCATGGCCGAAGGACACCAGGCCGGTGTGGCCGACCAGAATGTTCAGCGCCATGCAGGCGAGCGCGTAAATGACGACCTCGGAGGCCGAGGTCATGGTCAGGCCAAGCCCGAGCAGCACCGGCGGCAGCAGCAGCAGCCCGACGGCGGCGATCAACAGCGGCAATGGCAGGTGCTTGGACATTCCGGCGCCTACTCGAACCGCGTGATGCGTTCGCCGAACAGACCGCGTGGCCGGAACAGCAATACCAGCAGCATCAACAGATAGATCGCCGCGGTGGAGGCGGCGGAATAGCCGATCCCGACCATCACGCCCTTGACGAGCCCGACCAGCAACGCCGCCGCGACCACGCCCCAGAACGATCCAAGGCCGCCGATGACCACGACCACGAACGCCGGAGTGATGATCTCCTGGCCCATCGCGGGATGGATCGAATAGATCGGCGCCAGCAACACGCCGGCCAGGCCAGCGAGCCCGATGCCGAGCGCCGCCACGGCGGACATGTAGGGCTGCAACGAAATGCCGAGCGCGCCGACCATGTCCGGATTTTGAACGCCGGCGCGGACCACGCGGCCAAACGAACTCCTTTGCAGCAGCAGCCACAGGCCGGCGATGCAGGCCGCGGCAATGCCGAGCAGGACCACGCGATAGAACGAGTAGATGAAGCTGCCCAACTGCACCTGTCCGCGCAGCCATTGCGGAATCGAATAGGACAATGGCGGTGCGCCGAAGATCATTCGCAGCGCCTGCTCCGCCACCATGGCAAGGCCGAACGTCATCAGCAGCGAAAGGATCGGATCGGAACGATAGAAACGGCTGAACAAGGTGCGCTCGATCACCACGCCGAGCAGCGCCACCACGACCGGCGCCGCCACGAATGACCCGCCGAAGCCGAGATAGGGCGACAGTACCAGCGTGAGATAGGCGCCGATGGCGTAGAACGCGCCGTGCGCGAGATTGACGATGCCGCCAAGCGAGAAGATCAGCGAGAGGCCCAGCGCGATCAGCAGATAGTACACGCCGTCGAGCAAGCCGTTGAGGATTTGCTGGGCCAGTAGTACGGCGGACATTAAGCTGGTCCCGTTGCTGAATGTGCGGCGGCGCGCGCCGGGGGATTGTTGACGAGATAGGGAGGTGACGTCGCTCCGGAACTCCGGAGAGACGTCACCATCGGCCCGTCAGCTCGGGAACGTGCAGCTGTTCTCCTCTTTGGTAGCGGCGATCACTTCGAGTTCCTCGGAAGGACCCGGGACCGCCGGACTGGAAGAGTAGATGTCCCACTGGTTCTTGATCTTGTCGGCGGGCAGCGCTGTGACCGTGTACATCTCGTGCATCAACTGATGGTCCGAACCGCGGAAATAGCCGGGCCGGGTCTTGAGCAGGTCGAATTTCGCGCCCTTCTCGAAATGCTCGATGATCTTCGGCGATTCCGCCGATTTGAGTTCGTTGATGGTCTGCGCCACGATCTTCAGGGCGATGTAATCGCCCCAGGCCTGGTTCTCCGGCGGCTTGTTGTATTTCTTGGTGAAGGCCGCCACGAACGCCTTGCTGCCGGGGGTGTCGATCAGGTGATGCCAGACCACTGGCCAGGTGCCGACGAAGTTGCCCTTGCCCGCCGCCCAGGCCAGTGCGGTATCGAAGCCGAACCCCCCGACCGGGATGGTGAGGCCGAACTCCGCATACTGCTTGAGGAAATTGGTGGTCTGGTTGCCGGCCAGATTGATCGCGACGAGGTCAGGTTTGGCCTCGCGGATCTTCAGCAGATAGGCCGAGAAGTCGGCGGCGTCGGTCGGCACCAGGTCGTCGCCGGCGAACTGGCCTCCATTGGCTTCCATGAAGCGTTTGGAAACCTTGAGGAGATCATGGCCGAAAGCGTAGTCCGCGGTCAGCGAATACCACTTCTTGCCCTTGACCAGGCCATCGCGCAGCAGCGAGCGGCCGACGGTCTTGACGTACATCGAATTCTGCGACTCGACGTGGAACATATAGCGCTGGCAATCCTTGCCGCGCAACGCGTCGGAGTTGCCGCCGGTGTTGATGTAGAGGGTCTTGGTGCGCGAGGCGACCTGCGCGATGGTCAGGCACGAGGCTGATGAAATCTCGCCGATGATGCAGGCGACCTTGTCGCGCTCGATCAGCCGCTCCGCCTTGGTCGAGGCGGTTTGCGGATTGACCGAGTCCTCTTTCAACAGCTCGACCTTGCGACCCGCCATGCCGCCGGCGGCATTGATTTCCTCCACCGCAAGGTCGGCGGCCATCACGGCATACTCGCCGAGCGGTCCGAGAAAACCGGTGCGGGGAGTCAAATGGCCGATCTTGATGACCTCGGCGGTTTGCGCCCGCAGAACGGCCGGCGCGGAAATTCCTGACAGCAGCGCAATGCCGCCGGCGGTCTTCAACAGCCTGCGGCGCGTGACTTGATTGTTGGACATCGGCCTTCATCTCCCTGGTGCGGCCGCATGGGCTGCCGCTATTTGTTCTTTCGGCGGGTACCGCGCGGTTCGTCATGAACCGCTTTGCACCGCTTGCCGTGCTCTCTGTCTCAGCAGTACGAGGGTTGCAAAAGTCTGAGCCGTTGTCGAGGAGGATCATCCGCAAACCCGGATGCACGGGGCAAGTGAAACCGATCAAATCCCTCCCGCCTGATCGCGGCTGGACCTCCCATTCTGTCAACGAGGTTGCGGGCCTGCCGACCGCGGGGTCGTTCGCTTGCTCAGGTCTCTTGCACGGCTTCGATCGCCTGCACCATCGCATTGACGGCGGCGGCCTCCTTCAGTCCGGCCTCCTGCACCAGCGTCCGCCAAGTGTGAAAGCTGAGCGCAAGCTGCAGCATCGCGCGCTGCTTCGCATCGAGATTCGCGCCGAGCACCTCGTGCCAGCCGACGACAACAGGTGCAACCCGCAAGCTGACCACCTCGCGCGTCGTCGCATGGTGTTCCACGTCGCGCACCAGGCAGGTCATCAGCGAGGCGTGGCGTCCGTACCAGCCGTAAACCGCGGTGAGGCCGGCGCCAAGCCGCTCGCTGGTGCCGGTGATGCCGGACCATGCCGCAGCGTCGGGAAGCGGATCGAGCATGTAGACATGCCCCGAGCAGGCCATGGCGAGCGCGAGTTCGTCGGGGAAATGCGCATAGAGGGTGTGGCGCTGCACGCCGGCTTTTTCCGCCACCATGCTGAAGGTGGTGCGGGCCGGGCCGAGCGTCGAGTGCAGGTCGACCGCCGCCTCGACAATGCGGTTGCGGGTCTCGGCCTGCTGCTCGGCGCGCTTTTTTAGCGTGTAGGACCTCGCCATATTTTCAGTACACAATATTGTGCAGTCATATTGACAGCCGCCTCAGATATCACTACACACATATGTACTGCCAAATTAGGCGATTGTCCACCCCTGGTGGCCGCCCCAATTGCTGGAGAAAAGTCATGGAAACCAAGATCGCTGAAATCGCCGCCGGGATCTACCGGCTCTCGACCTTCGTACCCGACATCGCGCCGCCGGCGGGCTTTGCCTTCAATTCGTTCCTGATCCGCGGCGAGCAGCCGCTGCTGTTCCACACCGGGCTGCGCAGGATGTTTCCGCTCAACCGGGACGCCGTCGCCAGGCTGATGCCGGTCGAAAAGCTGCGCTTTATCGCGTTCGGCCATTACGAGGCTGACGAGTGCGGCGCCATGAACGAGTGGCTGGCGGTGGCGCCGAACGCGCAGGTCATCCATGGGCAGACGGGCGTCATGGTGTCGCTCAACGACATGTCCGACCGTGCGCCCCGCGCGCTGGCGGACGGTGAAGTGACGGACCTCGGCGGCGGAAAGCGGGTGCGCTACATCGACACGCCGCACACGCCGCACGGATGGGATGCCGGCGTGATGTATGAGGAATCGACCGGCACGCTGTTGTGCGGCGACCTGTTTACGCAGCTCGGTGATAACCCGCCCTTGACCTCCGGCGACATCGTCGGTCCGGCGATCGCAGGCGAAAACCTGTTCCAGTATTCGGCGCTCAGTCCCGGCATGGGTTCGGCGATTCGCCGCCTCGCGCCGCTGAAGCCAACGACGCTCGCGCTCATGCACGGGCCCTCGTTCCAGGGCGACGGCGCGGCCGCCCTCAACGCGCTGGCCGACGACTACGAGCGGCGCGCCGGCGAGCGCTGGGCCGAACTGATGCAGACCAGGGCGGCGTAGCCGCCGCTCTTCCCACCACAGGAGAAATCCAATGTCTCGCAGATCCAAGCGTTCGATCGCGTCCGCGTTGGCCATTCTATTCGCGAAGCTGGCGCTGGCATCGCTGTTCATTCCAGAGGCAGGACGTGTCGACGCCTCGCCGTCACTGCGGTCAGGCGAACCGGGCCGCCCTCACGTCTGCCGCGGCAAGAAAATACACCGCGGCAGCGAGCTGGTGTTCGCTGAAACGTATATCCGCCTTCCCGCCGCAACGTGCGGGACCAACGGCGCGATGTGCAAGACGAAGACGCCGGACGCCATAGGGATCGACCCTGTCCGGCCTGAGATGCCCGGCACGGTGTGTTGACGCGAACTGATGGAGAGCGAGGTGGTGCGCCTGTGATCACGCCCCGGCGCACCACGCGACGTCGTCACCAATCGGACCGACGCCGGCCAGATTCTCGCCCTTCAGAACACGGCCGGTGTAGCGCGAAATCAATCGCTCTCTGCGAGGCGGTGGCTTTACCTCGGCGCCACCAGCGCTGGGTTTTCGGTGACAATCGGTGCGATGGACGCCGTCGTCAAATCGGGGTCACTGTCGGGGCTGAAGTGCACGTCCTCCAGGAGCGAGGAGGATACCGACGGCATCTGCGCGCCATTGGAGGAGCGAAAGACGGCGACGCGGGTCTTGTTGAAGACGCCCTCAGCGCTAACATGCACATTGAGTTCGTTGAGCAACTCAGTAACGAGCACGCTGTGATCGCCCTCCGTGTCATCGGCGACCTTGCCAGGCGTGTTCGACGAGATGATGAGCGCGTTGTTGGGCGCGTTGACTGGCGCAAGCCCGTGCGAGTAGGAGCGGAAACGGCGTTCATAGGGATTGCGCCGAGACGCGTCGAGGACGGCCAACGTGGCGCGAGCGCCCCGCTCCTTGATGGCGTGGAGCACGGTTTCGACGGACATGCCCTCGTGGCGCACATCAGCTTCCTTCCAGATCACCGCATCGGTCGGGATCATGTAGGTTTCGTGGCGGGACTGCACCCCATAGCCGCCGAAAAACAACATCACGACGGATCCCGGCTTGATCCTGGATTTTAGCCGCTCGACCGCGCGAGCCATATCTGCCTTGGTGGCGTCCTCCACCACATCGACATCGAATCCGTGGCGGCGCATGGCATAGGCCAGACCGGTGGCGTCGTTGATGGGTTGGTTTAGTGGTTCGGCGGCGTCCGGGTAATTGCTATTGCCTATGATGAGCGCGAGCTGGATCGCGCTGACGGTTTCCTCGGTAGACACCACCTTTGTGGCTTCTGGGGTGTGCAGGTCAAAAGCTGCACTCGCGCCGATCGCCAGCAATGCCACGCCGATAAAACTGCAAGTAGCGGCAAGCAAGTGGCGAACACTGTAGAGCTGCGTCACTTTCATTTCATCCCCCAACTGAACTGCGAGAACTCCCATACTTCAAAAGCGTTTGTGGCATGATCGCGCACGAAGATCACGATCAGTCGCGAACAGCCATTTCCCCCGTCACTCGAAGAGCATGCGTCAAATTTCTTGCGCCCAGGTTAGGCAACGTGGTTTCCCGTCATCTGCAGTGTTTGGTAAATAAACCATGCGAGATGCGCTACCTGGACGCTCGCAGCGGCAATAACACCCCGGGCACAAAGGTGAGTTCACCGATGTGCCCGGCGGCGCCGATGGCCGGATCAAGCCGACTGTTTTTGACGTTCGCCACGATCCTTTGCCATTGCCGGCCCAGTCCCGTGCGGGAACATGACGACCTTGACGCAGCCGTCGTCCTTGGCACGGAAGGTCTTGTACAGATCAGGCCCGTCGCCGAGATCGGCGGTGCGGTGGCTGATGATCATGGTGGGATCGACCTTGCCCTCCTCGATTAGCCGCATCAGCTTGTCCATGTACTTGTGGACGTGAGTCTGACCGGTCTTCATGGTCAATCCCTTGTTCATGAAGGCTCCTACCGCGGTCGGCACCGCGGATCCCATGTAGACCCCGGGCACCGAGACGACGCCTCCGGGCCGGCATGTCAGGATAGCGTCATTCAAAGCGTAAGGACGATCCGCTGCGGAGACGGTCTCCTGCACAGCCGAGGTCACCTTCTGCATCATCGTTTCCGTCGCCGTGCTTTCCATGCCCACCGCCTCGATCACGGCGTCCGGCCCCATTCCCCTGGTCAGCGCCAGGATCTGTTCGTGGACGCTGCCCTTCGTGAAGTCGATGACCTCGGCACCGAGCCTGCGCGCCAGGTCCATCCGTTCCTTGATCGAATCCACGGCAATTACCCGGCCCGCCCTGAGCACGAAGGCCGACATGATCGCAAACAGGCCGACCGGACCGCAGCCCAACACCGCGATGGTCTGCCCCTGCTTGATGTCGCAGTTCTCGGCCGCCATGTAGCCGGTCGGAAAGATGTCCGACAAGAACAGGACCTGTTCGTCAGAATACCCATCCGGGACGATAAAGGCGCCGAAGTCGGCAAACGGGATCCGCGCGTATTCCGCCTGCCCGCCGGCATAGCCTCCCGTCATGTGAGAATAGCCGAGGGCGCCGGCCACGCCGTAGCCCAGCGCCTTCGCCTGTTCCTTGGCGTTCGGGTTCGACCGTTCGCAGCAGGAATACAGTTCCATCCTGCACATCCGGCATTCGCCGCAAGCCAGGCAGAACGGTATCACCACCCGGTCGCCAACCTTCAGGCGCTTGTTGTCGCGACCGACCTCGACCACCTCGCCCATGCATTCGTGCCCAAGCACATCGCCCGACTTCATCGTCGGGACGAAGCCGCCCATGAGATGGAGATCGGAACCGCAAATCGCGCACGCGGTCACCTTGATGATGGCGTCGCGTCCGTCCTCGATTTTGGGGTCTGGAACGGTGTCGCAACGGATGTCACCGCGACCGTGGTAGACCAAAGCTTTCATGACTAACTCCGGGATTGAGCAATACCCCGGAGCTAACATGGACGTACGAACGAGGTTCCTGTCGCGGCGTCCGATTTAGCGATAGTCGCCGTGGGCCCTATTTCGTCACGGTACCCTGCAGCAGCCTGATGCCATGGGCGAGCGCTCCCTGCATCAACAGAGTGTCGACGCCGTAGGCGATCATGCGAAAGCCCTTGCCGCGGAAATCGCGCGCCCATTGCTCGTTGCCGGCGAGAAAGCCGGGCGTCTTGCCGTGCTTGCCGCAGGCCTTGACCAGTCGGTCGACAGCCGTATGGAACTTCGGATGGTCGAATTCGCCCGGGATACCCAGAAAATTGGTCAAGTCGTAGTGACCAAGCCAGACCACATCAACGCCGTCGACCGCCGCAATCGCATCGACGTTCTCGATGCCTTTGGCGGTCTCCACCAGCGCGATCACCATCGTGCGCGCGTTCGCTTGCGCGATTTTGTCGGCTTCGGGCCCGCCCGAATAGTCGTCGTGCGCGGCCACATTGAAAGCGGCGCCGCGCCGCCCCGCCGGCGGATACCGGGTGCAGTCAACGATTGCCCGGGCCTGCTCGGGTGTTTCGACCATCGGCACCATGATGCCCATCGCGCCGATGTCGAGCGCGCGCGCAATGTGATGGTAGTCGCCGGAGGGAACGCGCACCAGCGGCACCAGGTCGAGCCCGCGGCAGAATGCGAACTGCGCCTTCATGGTTTCGAAGCCGACGCCGGAGTGCTCCATGTCGTAGAGGATGAACTCGGCGCCAGCCTCGCGGCAGATCGCGGGGTAGCCGGGCGTGAAGAATTCGAACGTCATCGTTCCGAACGCACAGCCGCCGGCCGCAAGGCGAGGCTTCAACAGGTTTGGGCGCAACGCATTTCCTCCGAGCTGCTCCATGGTCACCCGGTTATGGCGAAGAAGGTGACGATGATCGGCAGTCGAAGCAACTTACGTGGGCCGCTCATTTCGATCAATCCTTCGGTTTCCGGACTGGCGGCCACGCTTTGCATTTGATTTTCCGGGGTGCATTCAGCATGATCGCAGGCCAGCGGCCACGCAGCCTGCCGCGGCGGGACTGCGCACGCAGGCGCGCGCCGCGACAATGCGATGCGGCAAGAAAAAGAAAAACCTTGGAGGGCGCCATCGTGTTCAGCCGGTCTTGCGGAAGCGCGTTGATAGTGCTCGGCCTGTGGTTGGCGGCGCTCTCGGCGCAGGCCCAGGCGCAATCACCCTCCAGGACGGTGACGCTGGTCGTCCCCTACGCGGCGGGCGGTGGCACCGATACGGTCGCGCGGCTCATTGGCGAGCGGATGTCGCGCGCGCTAGGCCAGAACGTCATCATCGAGAACGTGGTCGGCGGCGGCAGCACTCTGGCCAACGATCGTGTTGCCCGTTCGGCGCCTGACGGCTCCACGGTGCTGATCAATCACGTCGGGCTGCTCGCGGCGCCCAGCCTGTTCACCAACCTGCGGTACGATACCGCGACCGCGTTCGAGCCGGTGGGCCTTGTCAACACCGCCCCGATGGTCTTGATCGGCCGCAAATCGATCCCCGGCGCGGGGCCAAAGGATTTTGTGGCCTGGATCAAGGCGCAGGGGGACAAGGCAAATTTCGCGCATGGCGGCCTCGGCACCAACAGCCATTTGTGCGCGGTGATGATGGGTAATGTGCTCGGCTTCAAGCCGACGGTTGCGGCCTATCGCGGATCGGCGCCGGCGATTACCGACCTGCTGGCAGGGCAGATCGATCTCTTGTGGGATCAGGTCACCAATGCGCTGCCGCAGATCCAGGCAGGAACGCTGCACGGCATCGCCATTACCTCACCGGAGCGGCTCGAACAGTTGAAGGACGTGCCCACCACCGCCGAACTCGGCATGCCCGAGGTCAGCTACTCGATGTGGCATGGGCTCTACGTCGCCAAGGGCACACCCCGAGAAACCGTCGGCGCGTTGAATTCGGCGCTCCGCAAGGCGTTGTCCGACCCCGGCCTGCTGGAGAAGCTTACCCAGCTCGGAACCCTGCCGTTTCCCGAGAACGAGCTGACGCCGGAGGCGCATGCGCGCCTGTTCGCCGCCGACCTGCCGCGGGTGGCAAAGCTCGTCGAAAGCTCAGGTATCAAGGCAAGCGAAGCCAGGTAGGCGCCTCGCACGACCCCCAAACAGGAATGCTGAGGTCGGCACGGATCGGTCACACCAGGAGGTCGTGCCATCCATGTGAAGCGCGGTCATTTCCGGCGTGATCGAAATCGAAAGTGTCGGATGAGGAATGCCTCGATGCGAACGACTCGCTCGTTGCCTCTGGACCCTCCCGTGGTCCGCCAGACCCTGACCTGTCTTCATCGCGGTCGCTCGACCTCGGAATGCGGTGGGCATCCGCGAAGTCTGAAGCCTCGGAGCTGGAAAACCTGCCCCGGAAATGGAACGAGTCGTCAAGCCTGTGCGCAATATGATCGTTCCAACCGCCCGCGTTCGACCTGTGATCTTCCGATCGGTGATCCTCGTTGTGCCACCTTGTGTGGCTGCGCGTTGCAAAACCGAACGTCCAGTCGGTGTGAGATCGCGCGGTCAAGCTATCCTCATCCGGCGTCTGGCCATGTTCGATCCGCCCCGACGCGAACCTGCCGTCGTGCGGCGCGTCAAAATCCGCGCCACGGCTGGCGCAGCCGCGCGCCGGCGTCTGATCCGGCGTGAGGTTGCTCTCCGTTGACGCCCTAACGTGAACGCGCGTCAGTTCGGCTGACTGCCTGCCGACCGAAATGATATCGGCGTCGTCACTGCCGCATTCGCCCGCGGGGGTCCGGACTTCGCCGTTGCCGGAAAGATCGGAGTCGCCACCCGTGCCGGCCATTCGCGTCGTCCAGTTCCCGCCGGCGAGGTGCGCGCCGTCACCGTCGGTCCAGTCGAACGAAGCGTCGGCCTTGACCGTCGCGTCGATTTCCACCGTGGCCGCGAACTCGGGATGGACGGCTTCGCCGGCGGCCTGCGTCGCGGTCGGCTCGGGGGCGAAATCCGCGGCCTGAAGGGCGACAAATCCCTCCAGATGAATTTCCACCAGGGCGGAATCGCCGATGCTCAGGGTGTGGTCGGTCGAATTGACGTACACGATGGTTTTATTCGCCGTGCTGTCATAGAACCAGGCGATCGTATGCGCCGGCACCGATGTGCTTGAGGACGTCAGCGCCAGAAACGCGAGCGCGCCGAGGGCGGCCAAATCGATCCTGTCGTAGCCCGATCTGAAATCGGAGACGACGTCGAACCGGGCGGCGTTGGAATCCGCCGCGGACAAGAAGACGAAACGGTCGTTTCCCTCGCCGCCGGCAAGCTTGTCCGCGCCATATCCACCGACGATGACATCACAGCCATGGCCGCCACTGATCACATCCCTTCCCGAACCGCCATAGATCGTATCGTCGCCGTCGTTGCCCTTGACCCTGTCATTGCCGGAGCCAGCGTAGATCAGGTCGCATTTCCCAGTCGCGTCGATGGTGTCGTCGCCGGCGCCCGTGTAGATGATCCGACCGTGGTGACCGCACTTCTCGACGACGTCGTTGCGGGGGGTGCCGAAGATGTATGGCGGATCGGATACGATGAATTTGCCCGCGGCCAAATGGTCGAAATCGTTGGGGTCGGCGTCCGATGCGCCGTGGATGGTAATCGTCACTACCTGCGGGGTGCCGTCGATGGAGGTGACCGTGAATGTGTCGGTCAGCGTGTCACCGAAGTCGAGCGCCTGCACCGCGCAATTGTCGTCATCCAATTTGTAGGTCCACAACCCGTCCGCCGTCATCGTGAAGGTGCCGTAGCCGGCATCGCTCGCCGTCGGGCAACTGACCGCCGTGAAGGTATCGGGCGCATTGTCGACGTCGGCGGCGGTGAGCGTGCCGGTCGCGGTCGGGCCGGCATACTTTTCGCCGCCGTCCTCGGTGACCGCGCCGGTCTTGGCCCCGGAAATGACGGCCGCGTCGTTGGCGCCCCGGATCGTGACCGTCACCACCTGTGCGGTGCCGTCGATGCTGGTCACCGTAAAGGTGTCGGTCAGCGTGCCGCCGACATTGAGTGCCTGAATCGCGCTGTTGTCCTGGTTGATGGTGTAGGTCCACACGCCGGCCGCCGTCATCATGAACGTGCCGAAGCCGCCCGCGCTCGCCGTCGGCGAGCTTACCGCCGTGAAGGTGTTGGGTGGATGGTCGACGTCGGCGGCTGTGAGCGTGCCGGTGGCGGTCGGAGTGCCCGGCGAGCTGTTGTCGACGTCGCCGGCCTCGATCGTCGCGCCGGTGATGGTGCCGGAAATGAGCGCGGCGTCGTTGGTGCCGTTGATGGCGATCGTGAAGGCCTGGCTGGCTGACAGCGAGCCGTCGGAAACCGTGATGATGAAGAGTGTCGTCGCGGGCTCCGTAAGTGCGTTGATAGCATCATTGTCGGGAACAAAAATGTACGCACCGGTCGAACTGGCGACGTAGAGCGTGCCATAGGGCCCGACCTGCGATACGTCATAGGTCACCCCCTCCACCACCGTTGTCCCGGCGGTTCCCCCGCTGATGCCGAAGGTCAGCGCGGCGTCGCCATTCGGACTGCTGGCCACGAAAGCTCCGGTCGTCGCGGTGAAGACGTCAAATGCCACGGTGTCGATTTCGGTCGGCCCCGCAATCGCGTTCAGCGTCGGTGGTTGAGGCGGCGGAGGCGGTATACGTCCGACAATGATCTCCGGTATCGAGACGAACAGCACCGAGGGCGCGGCAAGCGGATCCAGATCCGGGAGAGAATTGTCGGCCGGGATAAAATTGATCGGCTGCACCGGCAGCGACTCGACCAAAGGAGGTGTGCTTGACCCGGTTGAGTTCAGTCCTCTCTCGAGGGTGGCGCGCGCCTCCTGCTCGGCCGCCTGCAACTCGGCCATTCGCGCTGCGGAATTAGCGACCTGGTTCACGCTGATCGTGGACCCTTCCGGCCGCAGGACGATGGTCTGTCCGGGATCCTCGACGAGAAAGCGCCGCGGGATCGCCTCCTTGGTGACAAGCTCGAACACGCCGTGCTCGAAATCCTTGTAGGTGATGCTGCCGTCGTCGAGGACGGTGGCGTTCGGATCGGCCGCCCGAACCTCCTTCGGCAGCGAGAAGGTGAGGGCCGTGAGCCAAAGCATGCCGAGCCCGCCGGCATGGACACGGCTTCGAGGATCGCTGATGATGCGGGGAAGTGTGGCCTTCGCGGCCCTGCGTTTGTTTCCGGTTTCGGCGCGGGACCTGATGGGCATGCTTGCAACCCCGTTGTGCAGTTTCAATACCCCGAGGTCTGGCTTCGTCCAGGCCATCGGACCAACACATCCTGCCCCGCCAGCTCAAAAGCCGGCGAGAGCGATGGTTTTGCGATCCAGAGTAAACCAGGCCGTGGGACCCAGGCTTTAGGCTCAAAAGGCGTAATCCTCTTGAGCAAATGGCGGGCGATGCCCGTGCCTGACATAATTCATGGCGTTGACTCGGCGTTCAAAGAGCCGTTTATCGCCGCAGCCAGACGAGCAAGATCTTCCCGCCAAGGGGATCACCTGCATGCATGGGTTTGCTGTATTGTCGATGGGCTTGGTTCTGGCGACGGCCGGAATTGTCGCTTCTGCGCCTGCCCTTGCACAGGCCGATTCCGCCGGGCCCAGTTCGGTCAGGCCCGCTGTCCTGAATCTTGAAGTCAAACCAGTCGGAAGAGTTGTTGTCGCCACGGGCGAGGTCACCCTGGAGCGGGCGAGTGCGGCGGTCGTTCAGGCAAGTATCGCCGGTCCGGCCGGTCGAGCGAGAGTGGGCGACCTCGTCTATCAGGGCGACGTGGTCGCAACCGGCGCCGACGGGCGGGTTGGCATCAACTTCATCGACGGCACCTCGTTCAATCTGTCGAGCAACGCGCGGATGGTCCTAAACGAGTTCGTGTACGATCCCGGCAGCACGTCAAACTCTACCTTGCTCAATCTCACCAAGGGGACGTTCACTTTTGTCGCCGGCAAGGTCGCCAAGACCGGCGACATGAAGGTCGATACCCCCGTGGCGACGATGGGTATTCGCGGCACCACGCCACGTGTCGAAATTGCGGATGATGGGACGGTCAGGTTTTCAACTCTCATCGAAGAGAGCAAGAGCAAGCCGGAGCGCAGGTCGGCGGCGACCCCGGCGCGGCAGCCAATGGAACAGAAGCCCGGTCCCAGGTGGAATCCGAGCATCTGCCGGGGGTGCTAGCCCGAGAGCGTGCGTCAGCCGTTCACGCCGCGACATGATCGAACGGTCAACGAGGTCCGGGCGAGCTGCGTTGATTTCGACAACCGCCCTCGGTGAACATCGGAAAGCTTGCTATGGTATCTGCTGCACTCCGGCGCTTTCTCTACGGGTTGGCGATTGTTGCTGTTTTGCCGTTGATCGCATCGATGGCCGTCGCGCAAGATCCGGGGAAGGGCGACTATCTCAGGAACATTGAACTCTGCAACGGCTCGGGCCGCACGTCATTCGCAGCCCGGATCGACGGGTGCACGGCCCTGATCGATTCCGGCCAAGCCAGGACGGCAGCCGTAGCCATCGCCTACAATAATCGCGGTAATGCCCACGCCGCGAAAGGTGATCTTGATCGCGCCATCGAGGATTACGATCAATCCATCAGGCTGGATCCGGCTTACGCCAAGCCCTTCAGCAATCGCGGTGCGGCGTACTTGCGGAAGGGCGATTACGATCGCGCACCGCGGTCCCTCGATGAGGCGATCGGACTCAATCCGAACTACGGCGGTGCGTTTGCCAACCGCGCCGGGGCCTATCTTAAGAAGGGCGAATATGATCGCGCGGCGCAGGATTTCGACGAGGCGATTCGTCTCCAGCCCAACCTGGAGGCCGCGTGGAGCGGACGTTGCTGGGCCCGAGCCGTCGTCGGGGCGTTACAGGCGGCGCTCGGGGATTGCGACAGGGCGCTTCAATCGCGGCCAGACGACGCCGCCGCGCACGATTCCCGCGGGCTGATACACCTGAAGATGGATCAGTATGGCGCTGCCATCGCTGACTTCAATTCCGCGCTGAGGTTTGATCCGAAGCTGGCGAGCGCGCTCTACGGGCGCGGGCTTGCCAGGCTGAAGAACGGCGACGCCACTGGCGGCGACGCCGACATCTTGGCGGCAAAGACGATCCAGGCCGGGATCATGGACGACTTCACGCGCTACGGCGTGCGGGGCATCAACTGATTCCACCATTGCCAGCGTTTCGAAGCGGCGGGCCCGCCATGAAACAAATACGTCGGGCACCGCGTCTGCAGGATTAATCCAGCTTCACATTCGCCTCGGTCACGACTTTCTTCCAGCGCGCGATTTCGGAGGTCACCATGGCCGCAAACGCGGGGCCGGTCACGTTGGGAACATCGGAGCCGTTGCGCTCCCAGGCTTCCTTGATCGCCGCGGCCTGCATCGCTTTCTGCAACTCCCGGGTCATCTGCTGGATGATTTCCGGCGGCGTGTTCTTCGGCGCGAACAGGCCATACCAGGTCGCCACTTCAAAACCGGGCAGGCCCGCTTCTGCGGCCGTAGGCAGATCCGGAAAGGCCGCTACCCGCTTTGGCGCGGCGACCGCCAGCGCGCGGAGCTGGCCGGCCCTGATCGGCCCGGCCGACGAGCCCATGCCGTCGAACACCACGGGCACATGGCCGGCAATCAAATCCTGCATCGCAGGCCCCGCCCCGCGATAGGGGACGTGCTGGATGTTCGTCTTGGTCAGAATCTTGAACAATTCGCCCGCAAGATGATGCGTGGTGCCCGCGCCGGCGGAGCCGTAGTTCAACTGGGCCGGGTTGGCCTTGGCGTAAGCGATGAACTCAGCAAGCGTCTTGGCCGCGACCTTGTCCGGATTGACGACAATGACCTGCGGCGGCCGCGCGATCAGGGCAACCGCAATGAAATCCTTCTCGATATTGTAGTCGAGGTTGGGATAGAGCGATGGCGCGATCGCGTGGTGCGCTGCGCCCATGAAGAAAGTGTAGCCGTCCGGTGCGGCCTTGGACGCGGCCGAAGCGCCGACGGTGCCGCCTGCGCCAGCACGGTTTTCGATCAGGACGCGCTTGCCCAACTGGGTGTCGAGCTGGGCCGCGAGCGGGCGGGCAAAGGCATCGGTGCCGCCGCCGGCCGCGAACGGCACGATAAAGGTGATCGGCTTGTCCGGCCATGATTGGGCATCCGCCTGGCTTGGGGCACTGAGAACGCCGGCGATGAGCGCAAGCACGGCGAAACGAACGATCTTGGAATTCACGGCATTCCCCTCCCGAATACTGCACGATTACATCCGCGCCTTGCCGCGCGGTTTGATGTGGCCACGTTGTTCCAGGCGATCATTGTTCCAGGCGATCATTCGGAAATCAACAAAGGCGACGACGCACTTTGAGTGTATGCAAGATACCACGGGTGATCCAGCGGAAATGAGCCGTCCTGACGAAGCGCTTCGCTCTCGCGCCTGGTGGACTTCCAGGCCCATGGGAGCCGACTCCCGCTTGCCGTTCTTGAAATCAAAACGTGACTGCAACATGACCTGTCGTTGTCCGCCACGCCTCAATCTGCCAAATTATCGGTTTTGGAGCCTTGCACAGCGGTTGCAAGGCTTAATATGCTCGCCCAGGCTTCATTGGGGGGCAGTTTATGAAATGCCGGACTGTTGCAGCCGCCGCGCTGTCGGTGTTTTTGCTTGTCGGAACGGGCGCGTCGGCGCGCGGGCCCTACGGTTCGATCAGCGTCGGAAACTGGAAGGGTGGCGCCTACACCAACGACCAGACCGGGGCTTTCACCCATTGCGCGGCTGGCGCCCAGTACGACAGCGGCATCTATTTCATGGTGACCATCGACGAAAAGGGCGGGTGGGGACTGGCGTTTGCGCATGACAAGTGGACGCTGGTTCTCGGGCAGGCGTTTCCGCTCACCCTGACCTTCGACGGCCAGCAGCCGTTCAACGTCCATGGTGTGCCGATTGCCGACAAGCTGGTTCGCGTTCCCCTGCCGATGAACTCCGCGCTGATCGCCCAGTTCCGGCGGGCGAAGGCCATGACCGCCTATACGCAAGGCCAGCTATTCCAGTTCAACCTCGACCAGACCGGGCAGCTGTTGCCGGTGCTGGCGAATTGCGTCGCCAAGACCAAGCAGTTCGGCGTGGCCCATGCCGGGGATTTCTCGGTGCTTCCCGCCGCCAAGACGGCGGTTGCGGCGACGCCTTCAGATCCTTCGCCGGCCAAGCCCGACAGGCTGCTCGATAATACCGGCACCGGCTTCCTGGTGAGCGCGAATGGACACCTCGTGACCAATCAGCACGTCGTCCAGCGATGCGTCGGCGACATCCAGGGCAATCTGTCAGGCGAGGCGCCGGCCAAGCTGCGCCTGGTGTCGAGCGACGAAACCAACGATCTCGCGTTGCTTCAGGTGCAGGGTTCGTTCAAGGACGTCGCCAAGATCAGGGACAGGGCCATTCAGTCCGGCGACAGCGTGGTGGCGATCGGCTATCCCTACCATGGCCTGCTCACATCCGATTTCACGGTCACGACCGGCATCGTCAGCTCGCTCAGCGGCGTCATGAACGATACGCGGTTGCTGCAGATCAGCGCGGCTGTGCAGCCCGGCAATAGTGGCGGGCCGTTGCTGGCCGCCAGCGGCGACGTGGTCGGGGTCGTCGCGGCAAAGCTGAATGCGCTGAAGTTCGCAAGGGCGACCGGCAACATTCCCGAAAACATCAACTTCGCCATCAAGACGGGAGCCTTGCGCGACTTTCTCGACAATAGCGTGGTTCCCTACCAGGTGTCGGATGCCAAGACCGAACTGAAGACGGCCGAGATCGCCCGCAACGCAAGGGCCTTCACTTTCCTGATTTCCTGCAAGGCCAAGGCGAAGGAGAGCGCCAGGAACTAGAGCGCGAACCGGAAAAGTGTGAAGCGGTTTTCCGAAAAGATCGTGCTCAGACAAAGAGCTAAAGCGCGATGAAGATTCATCCCAATCTCATCGCGCTTTAGACCGGCTGCGGCGGCCCGCAGCCTATCGCGAATTGTTGCTGCGGGTGGGGGCAGCCTGGGCATTCCAGTTGCTCCAGCTCGCGCTGGCGAGGGTCTGCCGGTCCGTCGTCAGCGGCCGTCTGGTCTGGCGCTCATGGGCGGCGATGATTTGCTGCGACTGCCGGATTTTCTGCTGGAGGTCGGCAATCGTCCGTTGGGTCTTGCCGGTCCTGGTCGAATGGGCAGGTTCGCCGACCGTAAAAAGGGCGGCGTCGATGTTCTTCAGGGTTTCGCGGAGCTTCCTGAGTTGGGCCCGGTGCCAAGCAATGGCGCTGTCGCTGTCTACCGCCATGAGGGCTCCTGATTCGTCGCCAAATCTAGAGCCTTTTCCGCTTGGATGGAATCCCGCATCTGGCGAGGGGGCAGGTTTTCGCCTGAAAACGCTCCTGCCAAACATAAGGTCGGCCTTGCCGGGGTCGGTCGGCGACTGGATTGCGCAGATCCAGCCTTCCCGATTTAGACCCGATTCTGCCACCGAAGCGACCGCGGCCGAGCCTTCTAACAACAAACTTGCGTGGCGATCTCTCATCAGCGCGGTTCTCTCAACGTCCTGGCGGCTCAATGCCGGCCTGGCGCAATGGAGCGTGCGATGTACGAAACTGACTTCGATCGGATTATCGACGCCGTGAGAAAGGAAATGGCGCTGGCTCCGGGGCAGATATCACTGCTCAGACTTTCCCGCGCCCGCGAGTCAACAATGGCTGCCCACGAGACCGGCGCGACGAGGCATCAGGCGCGCAGCGTTGCCGTGACAAGAATCCGCCGGTTGGGCGAGAGGCAGAAGCGTTACAGATGAGGCAACGGAGCTTTCGGGCGTCGCGGTTTCAGTCAAACGGCGAAAGCGCCGGGCTGCCGACGCGCATCCGCTTGATCCGACGCACCTCCATCAGCGCGCCGGCGGACTTGTACTGCAACTCGTACGTCTTGCCGTTGCGGTCGGTCGCGGTGCAGGAGATGGTGGAAACCTCGAGCGTCACGAAATTTCCCACTTGCCTGCACAGGCCGGCCGTCGATTCGACGAACGGGATCGGCAGCCCGTAGGCTTTCGGCCGGTGCTTGGATTTGAGCAGCATCCGGTCGATCGGCAGTTCGTACAGGTTGGCTTCCGGCCTTCGTCCGTTGTCACCGGAGAATGTGATGGTGTGACTGTCGTCGTTGGGATCGTCGAGCGCCACGGTAAAGTGGGCGCGGCCTTCCTCGGTCTGGAAAAAGGCGACCGCCCTGCAGGCGAACTCCCGTCCCGCCACCTTGAACCCGCTGCACTTGCCCGGCATCATCGCAAAGATGACGGTATCGGGGGCCTCCGAGGCGAAGGTCGGCGTCGCAACGACAAGACCGGCGAGGACCAAAGCCTGCCGAAAGTGGCGGATTTTCATGTTTAGCTGATACGCCATCGGGAGCCTTGTGACCAGAGAGGCAGGGTTCGGAACCGAGTTACAAGGCGAGATTCAGGCCCAGATAACGTCCGTTTTGTGGTGCCGGAGGGCGGGGTGGTCTCAGCAACCGACGGGCATCCACTGCCCGCGTGCCGGACCGCGCTCAGGCGAGCGCCTCTCTCACCAGCAACAGCAATTCGTCGCCGTAATGTTCGAGTTTCTTGTCGCCGATGCCGGGGATGCCGCGCAGTTCGCCCAGCGTGGCCGGGCGGGCGGCGGCAATGCCGTCGATGGTCGAATCGTGCAGCACCACATAGGCGGGCACGCCGCGTTGACGCGCGATCTCGGACCGCCAGGCCCGCAGCGCCGCCTGCAGCCCTGCATCGGCGGGGCGGCCTTCGCCGGCGGAGCGGGGCGCCAGGTCGCCGCGCCTTGACCTGACGCGGCTGGCGCGACTGCGCGTCCCGGCGGCGGCCTCGCGCAGCATGATCGCGGTTTCGCCCTTCAAGACGCCGCGCGCGCTTTCGGTCAGCTTCAGTGCGCCGAAAGCCTCGCTATCGGCCTGCAGGTGGCCCATGGCGACCAGCTGACGAACAACGGCGCGCCACTGCTTTTCGTTGAGCTCGGCGCCGATGCCGAACACGGAGAGCTTGTCGTGTCCGAATTGCGTGACGCGCTCGGTGACGCGGCCGATCAGCACGTCGATCAGGTGCATGGCGCCGAAACGCTGGCCGGTCCGATAGACGCAGGAAAGCAGCTTCTGCGCGGCGACCTTGCCGTCGCGAAGCTGCGGCGGCGAAAGACAATTGTCGCAATTGCCGCAGTTGGTTCCGTGCCCCGCTTCGCCGAAATAGCCGAGCAGGCGGCTGCGCCGGCAGCCGGCGGTCTCCGCCAGCGCCACCAGCGCATCGAGCTTGCCGATCGAGACGCGCTTGAAGGCCTCCGATGCCGTGGATTCGTCGATCATGCGGCGCTGTTGCACGATGTCGGATAAGCCGTAGGCCATCCAGGCGCTGGAGGGCTTGCCGTCCCGCCCGGCGCGGCCGGTTTCCTGATAATAGGCCTCGATGCTCTTGGGCAGGTCGAGATGCGCCACGAAGCGCACGTCCGGCTTGTCGATGCCCATGCCGAACGCGACGGTGGCGACGATGACGATGCCATCCTCGTTGATGAAGCGGTCCTGGTTGCGGGCGCGCAGCCCGGCGTCGAGGCCCGCGTGATAGGGCAGCGCCGCTATCCCGGCCTTGGTCAGCGCATTGGCGGTATCCTCGACCTTGGCCCGCGACAGGCAGTAGACGATGCCGGCGTCGCCGGCGTGGCGTTCGCCGATAAACGCCTTGAGCTGGACCGGCGCATTCTGTTTCTCGACAATCTCGTAGCGGATGTTCGGTCGGTCGAAACTCGCGACGAACGCCGGTGCGCCGACAAGCCCGAGCCGCTCGACGATCTCCTTGCGCGTCACATCGTCGGCGGTCGCGGTCAGCGCGATACGCGGCACGTCTGGAAAGCGCTCGGCGATGGCCGAGAGCCCGATGTATTCGGGGCGGAAGTCGTGGCCCCATTGCGATACGCAATGCGCCTCGTCGATCGCAAACAGCGCGATGTTGGCCCGGCCGAGCAGGGCCAGGCAGCGCGGCGTCAGCAGCCGCTCCGGGGCGACATAGAGCAGGTCGAGATCGCCGGCCAGCAGCCGGCGCTCGACTTCGGAGGCCTCGTCAAACGACAGCGTGGAGTTCAGCACCGCCGCGTTGACGCCGGCCTCGAGCAACCCCGCGACCTGGTCGCGCATCAGGGCGATCAGCGGCGACACCACGATGCCGCAGCCTTCGCGCAACAAGGACGGCAATTGGTAGCACAGCGATTTGCCGCCGCCGGTCGGCATCAGCACCAGGCAACTACCGCCCGAGGTGACGTGCCGGACGATTTGCTCCTGCGCGCCGCGGAAAGCCGGCAGGCCGAATACGGAATTGAGCACCGACAGCGGGTCAGGCGCACTGCCAACGGAACGCGCTGCGGGAGCCGGCATTACTGATAGCTCGCCACGATATCCGAAACCGCGCGTTCGAGTTGCCGGGCGGTCGCGCACTGGCGGACGACGCTGCAGAAGGTCGAATAGCGCGGCATCTCCGAATCGCCCCAGCCCCAGGCCATGCGTCCCTCGGGATTGAGCCACACCAGCCGCTTCGAGCGCTCGGCGATGCGGCGCAGAATGTCGGCGCGGGGATCGAGGTTGTTGCTGCGGGCGTCGCCGAGCACGATCACGGTGGTTTGCGGCGTGATCGCGCTCATCCAGCCACGCTCAAAATCGACAAAGGAGTTGCCGTAGTCGGACGAGCCGAAGCCGACCTTGGACATGATCTCGGCCATCGCCGCTTCCGGTGATTTGGATTCCAGGATGTCGCTGACTTCGATCAGATGTCCCGAGAACGCAAAGGAACGGACGTCGTCCACGACCTCATGCAGGCTGTGGATCAACAGCAGGAAGAAATCCGAAACCCGCGCCACCGAACCGGAGACGTCGCAGATCGCGACGATCTTCGGCCTGTCGCGGTGCCGGCGCTTCCAGGCGGTGAGGAACGGCACGCCGCCCCACGCGGCGTTACGGCGGATGGTGCGGCGGACGTCGAGATGGCCGCGGCGCTGCCGCTTGCGCGGCTTGCTGTAGCGCTCGCGCAGGCGGCGGGCGATCTGGCGGATGAGACGCCGCATCTGCTCGACCTGGCGCGGCTCGATCCGCGACAGCGGCGCGTTGCGCAGAATCTCGTTGCGGAGGTTTTCCGATTCCTCGCGGCCATAAAGCGTGAGCGCCTGGGAGACCGTGTCGCGGACCGTGCCGCGCAGCCCGTCCAGCGCGTGGGTCAGCCGTTCGGCTAGCGCCGGGTTGCTGGCCGCGAGATCGTCGAGGTCGTCGCGGAGGCGCTGGATACCCATCTGGTCGAGGATGCGTCCGGAGAAAATGCCGCGCTGGGTGAAGTAGCGGATGTCGGACAGCGAAGCCGCATTCGCCGCGTTGGCGATGGCGGCCGAGATTTCGTTGCGGTCCTGCCCCAGCAGCATCTGCGCGAGCTGGCCGAGCCCTTCGGCTGGCTCGTCGCCGGCGTCATCGGAGGAGGGGTCGGACCCCGGCTGGTCCTTCTGGTCCGCCCGGCCGTCTTCCGGCGGGGATTGCGGCTCCGGCTGGTCGAAGAACAGGTCGAAGCAATCGCCGAGCGCGGCCTTCTCGTCCTGGGTCTTGGCCAATGTCAGCAGGAAGGTGTCGCGCAGGATCGTGCGGTCGGCGAAGCCGACCTTGGCGACTGCGCGCATCGCGTCGATGCTCTCGGCCGGCGAGAGCCTGACCCCTGCGCCCCGCGCCGCGCGGAAGAAGCGATGCAGGTTCTCTCTCATGGCGGCGTCACCCGAAGACGTTTTGACGCGTAGCCTTGGCGATGAAGCTGGAAACCTGGGGCATGGTAGCCTCGATGTCGGCTTCGTATTTCAACAGCACGTTCAGCGTGTCCTTGACCACCTCGTGGCCCAGCTCGGACGCCTGCAGCAGTACCAGCACGCGCGCCCAGTCGATGGTCTCGCTGACCGAGGGCAGCTTCTTCAGATCGAGCGTGCGGACCTCGTGGATGAAGCCCACCATCTGCTTGCGCAGCGTCTGGGAAATGCCGGGCACGCGGCTTTCAACGATGCGTTCTTCCAGTCGCTGTTCGGGGAAGCCGATGTGAAGGTGGAGGCAGCGCCGTTTCAGCGCGTCGCCAAGGTCGCGCTCGCTGTTCGAGGTCAGGATCACAGTCGGCGGCGCGACCGCGACGATCGTCCCAAGCTCGGGAATGGTCACCTGGAAGTCGCTGAGGATCTCCAGCAACAGCGATTCGAACTCGGCGTCCGACTTGTCGATCTCGTCGATCAGGAGCACGCAGCCGGCGGGCTGCTCCAGCGACTGCAGCAGCGGCCGGGGTTCGACGAACTCCTTGGAAAAGAACACGTCGCCGAAATCGTGAAGCTGGCTCAGCGCCGCCTCGAGCGTCGGGGCGCCACCGAGCACCTCACCGAGCTTGTCCTTCAGGATCTGCGTATACAGAAGTTGCTTGGCGTACTTCCACTCGTAGAGCGCCTTGGCTTCGTCGAGTCCCTCGTAGCATTGCAGGCGGATCATCTTCAGTCCGCGCCAGGCGGCGATCGCCTTGGCGAGCTCGGTCTTGCCGACGCCCGCCGGGCCCTCGACCAAGATCGGCTTGTCGATCTGCTGCGCCAGATAGACCGCGGTCGCGATCTGGCGGCTGGCAATATAACCTTGCGCGGCAAGGCCGCTCTCCACCGCCTCGATCGCGGCCGAAGGCCTGATATCAGCCACGGGTTTCAACTCCGAATTCGCGTTGATTTGGATTGTTCTGCCTGTGTTCCCGGCAAAGAACAAGCGCGGAATGGCGTTGGAGGGCGAAAGCCTGCCCCGCGTGAATTCCGGGTCAGCACGAGGTGGAGAACCTCGCCATTTTTCCGCCTAGCGCAATGCGAGCCCGGTTGCGGCTTCCAGCTCCGCGATCGCCTGCGCGGCATTGAGTACCTTGATCGTGGCCATGCCCATCTCGCGCGCGGGCTTGAGGTTGACGCCGAGGTCGTCGAGATAGACGCACTTCCCGGGGTCGACCTGCAGCGTTTCGGTCATCAACCGGTAGATGCGCGGGTCGGGCTTTCTAAGGCCGATCTTCGCGGACTCGATGACATGATCGAACAGCACCATCACTTCGGCGACATACAGCGAACGGCCGCTATGGCTGCCGATGGCGTTGGCCGGCAGGTTGTTGGTGATGCAGCCGGTCTTGAACCGCGCCTTGACGCGCTTCAGCGCCTCGACCATCTCCGGCCGCAGGTCGCCGGACAACAGCGGCAGCACCTCCTTGCCGCGCACCTCCGCGCCCAGTTCGCGCGATTCGACCGCGAACAGTTCGTCGAAGGCTTCGATGTCGACCTCGGCGCGCTCGAACCTGGCCCAGGCGTTCTCCAGATGGTTGGCGGCATTGGTGCGCCGGATGATGTCGGCCGGCAGCCCGCGCTCGGCCTCGAACCGCGCAAACGCCTCGAAGGGGGAGGTCGTCAGCACCCCGCCGAAATCCCAGATCACCGCCTCGATCATGATACCTTGCCTGAATATTGCGTCCGCGAGCGGCTAACATGAAATGCCCGTGGGAGCCAGCCCGATCAGCCGCTTGGCGACATGCACTGCGCGGGTTATGGCTGAGCCGATGAAACATTTGATCCGCATCATCGCGGGCGTCGTGCCGCTGCTGGCATCTTCTGCGTTCGCCATCGTCGGCGGCGGCGCGCCCTCGAGCGACGGCGTCGGACGTTCGATCGTTACCATTGTCGGCTCGCGCGGTAATTTCTGCACCGGAGCGCTGATCGCGCCAAAGCTGGTGCTGACGGCGGCGCATTGCGTGCCTTCAGGCGCGGACTACAAGATCGTCGAGGTTGGCGCGGACCGCCAGCCGTCGCTGCAGGATGTCAGAACCATCGCCATCCATCCGGGCTTCAACATGCAGGCGATGCAGTCGCATCGCGCCACCGCCGATGTCGCGCTGCTGCAACTGGCAACGCCGGCCCGAGGAAAGATTCCGGCCGTGCTCGGAACGCCCACCATTCCCATCGCCGTCGGCAGCCGCTTTACCATTGCCGGCATCGGCGTGACGGTGCGCGGCGACGGCAAGAGCGGCGGCGCCGTCCGCGTCGCCGGACTGGTCGCGACCGGCAGGCCGGGCACGCTGCAGATCCGTCTCGTCGATCCCGTCGGCCAGGGCATCCGTGACGGCCTCGGCGCCTGCACGGGAGACTCCGGCGCGCCGGTGTTCGAGGACAAGCCGGGCGGCGCGGTCATCGTCGGGGTCGTGAGCTGGTCGACCGGGCCGAACAACAGCGCAGGCTGCGGCGGCCTGACCGGCGTCACCCCGCTGACGCTTTATCGCGACTGGGTCGTGCAGACCGCGCGGCAGTGGGGCGCGGGCTTGTGACTCAATGCTTCGCCGCCTTGTTGGCGGCGGCGTTGTTGAGCACGATCAGGCCATCGACGGCGACGCCGAGCTTGCTGTTGATCAGGAACGGATTGACGTCGATCGACGCGATGCGGTCGCCCGCGTCGGCCATCAGGCTGGACAGCCCGACCAGCGCCTTCACCGCCGAAGCCTCGTGCAGGGCGGGCTTGCCGCGATAACCCTTGATCTTGACGCCGGCCTTGGTCCTGGCGATCAGCTGCCTCGCCTCGGCCGCATCCAGCGGCGCGCCGGCGAGGGCCACGTCCTTCATCAGCTCGATATCGACGCCGCCGGTGCCGAACAGCACCACCGGCCCCATCTCGGCGTCGAGCGCGGCGCCGACCACGAGTTCGAGGTCGGCCTTGACCTGCTGCGCGATCAGGATGCCTTCGAGCTTCGGCTTGCCCTTGAGCTTCCTGACCCGCGCGGTGATGTCGTTGAAGGCCTTCTTCACTTCGGCCGCGCTGTTGAGGTTCAGCACCACGCCGCCGATGTCCGACTTGTGCAGGATGTCGGCGCTGACCACCTTGGCCACCACCGGGAAGCCGATCTTGCTGGCGATCTTCACCGCCTCCGTCGCGGTCTGCGCGATCTCTTCCCGGGAGACCGGAATGCCGTAAGCCTTCAGGAGCTTCTTCGACGCGACCTCGTCGAGCGCGGCGGCGCCATTGGCGTTCTTGAGCGCCTTCTCCAGCGCCGCCCGCGCCGACGCTGTCGAGCTCGACTTGATCTCCGGCACTTCCTTGCGCAAGGAGGCGTATTCGATCAGCGACTTGATCGCGCCGACGGCGCGGTCGAGCCCCTGCATCACGGCGATGTTCGGCAGCGATTTGCGCAACGCCTTGGTGAAATCGGTGAAGCCGATCGACATCGCGCTGATATAGACCACGGGCTTGGAGGCGCGGCCCGCCATCTCGTTGACGATGCGCAGGTTGCGTTCGCGCAGCTCGTGCGGCGCCTTCGGCAGTTCGGCGTCGATGATGACGATGTCGGTGTCGGGATCGTCGATCATGATCTCGATCGACTTCATGTAGACGGAGGGGTCCACCACCGCGGCAAAGCCGGCGTCGAGCGGATTGCCGACGATGCTGCCGGGCCCCAGCATCTTTGCCAGCTGCGCGCTCGCGCTGGCGCTGAGCGGCGCGAAGTTCAGGCCGGCCGAGTAGAACGCGTCGATCAAAAGGCCGCGCTTGCCGCCCGACAGCGACACCGCGGCGAGGCGGTCGCTTTTCGGCGGATCGGCGTGGACGAAACACTCGGTGGTCTCGATCAACTCGTCCAGCCCGCGGACGCGGATCACGCCCTCGCGGGTCGCCACCGCGTCAAAGGTTTCGATCGAGCCGGCGAGCGCGCCGGTATGCGCCATCGCTGCGGCGCGGCCGCCTTCGGAGGCGCCGAGCTTCAGCGCGATCACCGGCTTGCCGGCGGCGCGCGCGGCCTTGCAGGCGGCGCGGAACACTTTCGTGTTCCGGACGCCTTCGAGATAGACCACGATGACGCGGACCGAGGGATCGGCCGCGAAATAGGCCATCAGGTCGGGCGTCTCCAGGCCGGTCTCGTTGCCGGTCGTGACCATGTAGCCGACGCCGACGCCGCGATCCTCCAGCGCCTGGCGGATCGCCATCACGATCGCGCCGGATTGCCCGGCGATCGCCACCGGGCCGGCTTCCATGGTGACGATGCGGTCGTCGATGTTGGTGAACAGCTTCTCGCCGGCGCTGAGATTTCCGAGGCAATTCGGGCCGGTGACGGCCATGCCGGTTTCGCGCACGGCCTCTTTCAGCTCGACCGCCAGCCGCTGGCTGTCCTCGTCCTGCAGCTCGCTGAAGCCTGAGGTGACGATGGTGGCGGAGCGGGCGCCGGCGGCGGCGGCGTCGCGGATCACCTGCACCGCGAACCGCGCCGGCACCAGCACCAGCACGTGGTCGGGTTTTTCCGGCAGGCTGGCGAAATCCTTGTAGCAGGGCACGCCCCAGATCGTTTCGCGCTTGGCGTTGATCGGAAACAGCCCGCCTTCGTACTTGTACTTGACGAGATTATTCCAGATCCGCTCGGCGTAGTTGCCGGGTTTGTCGGTGGCGCCGACCAGCACGATGTTGCGCGGGTGCAGCATGGCGTGGATGCGCTTGACGATGTCGCTGGCGTCGGACGAAGGCGACCATTTCTCGGCGGGACGCGGCGCGGTACGGGCCTGGGCTTCCATCGACTTCCCTTGCTCTGTTGTTTCCTTTGGCCGTGACGATCGAGACCGCCGCGCCATGGTCTGCTTCTGGTTGAAGCCTTTTTATTGGGACTTGCCGGGGGTGGCAACACGCGCCGGACGGCGCCGTTCGCGCCGAATATCATTGCAACAGCGCCTTTCGGGCTTGCATTCTCGGCGAATCGGGCTTGCATTTCCTGCCAAACAGGCTATATGCAGAACATTCGACTTACCGCTCTGCCTTGTTGACCGCGCCGAAACCGGCTTCCTTCCCCAAGACATCGTTGAAATCGGATAAAGCCTGCGCGGAGGTCGTGCAGGCAAAAGCGCTTTCGCGCATCTTTGGAGATAGTTAAATGGCTACCGGAACAGTTAAGTGGTTCAACGCGACCAAGGGCTTCGGCTTCATTCAGCCGGATGATGGCGGCACCGACGTTTTCGTTCACATCAGCGCCGTCGAACGTGCGGGTCTGAGCTCGCTCAATGAAGGCCAAAAGCTTTCGTATGAAGCGAAGGTCGACAGCATGCGCGGCAAGACCAGCGCGGAAAACCTTCGCGTCAGCTAAAGGCGATCGAGAAGGATCACCGCGGATGTACCGGGGTTCTTCGATCGGCTTTTGAGCAATTGAGCCCGCTGGCGATGAGCCCGCGGGCTTTTTCTCTGTTGTCGTCATGAGGCGAGCTTGTCGGTGGCTTTCGGCGTGCTGAAGGTCTGTCGCAGCGTCGGCTTGTGAATCTTGCCCGTGGCGTTGCGCGGCAGCGCGTCGACGAATTCGATCAGCCGCGGGCATTTGAACCGCGCCAGGTTGGCCGCGCAATGGGCGTGAATCTCCGCAGGCGTCAGGGTGTGGCCGGGCTTCACCGCCACGATCGCCATGCCGACCTCGCCCCATTGCGCGTCGGACACGCCGATGATGGCGGCCTCGGCGACGGCGGGGAGCTGGTGCAGCACGCTCTCGACCTCGGCCGGATAGACGTTCTCGCCGCCGGAAATGTACATGTCCTTCCAGCGGTCGACGATGTAGTAGAAGCCTTCCTCGTCGATGCGGGTGGCGTCGCCGGTGTGCAACCAGCCGTCGGTGAAGGATGACTGATTGGCCTCCGGCCGGTTCCAGTAGCCCGGCGTCACGTTCGGCCCCCTGACCCAGAGTTCGCCAAGCTCGCCGACATCAGCGTCGGTGCCGTCGGGGCGCACGATCCGCACCTCGGTATGCAGCACCGGCTTGCCGGAAGAGCCCGCCTTGCGCGCGGCGTCCTCCTTGTCGAGCTGAGCACGGCCGGGCTGGTTTCGGTCATGCCGTAACCCTGCTGGAGCGCGACGCCGCGTTCTTCCCACACCTTCAATAGCGGCACCGGCATCGGCGCGCCGCCGACGCCGCCGATCACGAGCCGGCTGAAGTCGGCGGCGGCGAAGGAGGGATGCTGCGCCATGAACTGGTAGATCGAGGGCACGCCGAAGAACTGGTTGATCCCCCACGCCGGATCGCTGATCAGTTGCAGCGCCGCGCCGGGATCGAACGCGCGCATGATCAAAACCGTGCCGCCGGCATGCAGCACCGGGTTGGTGTAGCAGTTCAGCCCGCCGGTATGGAACAGCGGCAGCACGGTGAGCAGCACCGTGGACGGCGAGATATAGGCGGGGCCGCCGAGATTGACGCAGTTCCAGAACGTCATGCCATGGGTGATGATCGCGCCCTTGGGCTGGCCGGTCGTCCCCGACGTGTACATGATGGTCGAGATGTCGTCGTGGCTGACGTCGGCGCTGCGATCGAGCGGTTCGGCGGCCGCGATCGCCGCTTCGTAGCTGCCGCCGGGTCCGAGCAGCAATGATGACGCGACGTTGCAGAGCCTGGCGACCGACAGCGCGGTTTCGGCCAGGTCAGAATCGTGGATCATCACCCTGGGCGAGGCATCGCCGACGATGAATTGCAGTTCGGGAACCGTGAGGCGGGTGTTGAGCGGCAGGAACACCGCGCCGATCCGGCCGCAGGCGAACTGCACTTCCAGCATGTCGGTCGTGTTCAGCGCCAGCACCGCGACCCGCTCGCCGCGCCCGATCCTGAGCCGGTCGCGAAGATGCGTGGCAAGCCGCGAGATCCGCGCGTCGAACTGCGCATAGGAAAACCGGCGCCCGCTGGCGAGGTCGATCACCGCGATTTTGTCCGGGGTGCGGCGGCCGAAATGGGTGATCCAGTCGTAGTAGCGAACGGACGACATGATTCCTCCGGGGCTGGGCGGCCTTGCGTCGGTTTTGCCTGAGGGCATTCTGTCTAGCAGATGAGGGCGCATTGGGGGATACTGTCTTGCGTGGAGAGGCTGGTGGGGTGGTTGGTGCCCGATCACACCCAGTGCTGTCATACCCGCGAATGCGGGTATCCAGTACGCCGCGGCTTATCGGGTCAATCATTGGCGCCTCTGGAATACTGGATCACCCGCCTGCGCGGGTGATGACAACGGGCGACGACGACGGGGGATGACACGACTTCACGATCTCGCGGCTGGATTCGCCCGAGGCTTGCCATCGAATTTCCTTGACCCTCCAGACAGAGGGCGCAGGGAATGCCGGGTGCGCGCTGCACCCGCGGTCTCGTGTGCCATAGTGCGAAAAAATGCGCACACGAGCATACAGGGGCAGCGGAGGCATCCGACATTCCCTGCGCAATGGCTTTACGGCTTATATCGTGCTCTCCCCGGTCGGGCCGGGCTCGTTGTCACCGTCATCGCGCAATGCGTGAGCCTTTGCGCAACTTGACGCCAGCATCGGGGCGTCAGGACCACACGACTTCGCCGTACGCATCCGCGCCGTTCGTCAAAGGCGCATCGGCGTCCACCGCATCCCACCCCGCGCTTGTGACGACTCGCGAAACGCCCCTCGTACCGGGACGGGACCGGATCAATATATTGCTGATTTGGGTACGGCGTCAACAGAAATTCGGAAAAACAGAAATTTGGTCGCTCGCCGCGGCGACGTCCCTCGTGACGTCTGTTCTGGCGCGCGGGTCGCGGCTGCACGATAATGCCAGCCGCTCAACGCAAGCTTGCGCGGGCCGGATCGGAGCATCGTCTTTGCCCGGGAGGAAACCATGCTGGAACGCACAAGGGCGCAAAGCCCGTTCTACACTAGGGAACATGAAGCGTTTCGCGACGTGATGCGGCGCTTCGTGGCGCGCGAGATCGAGCCCCATGCCCATGAGTGGGACGAGGCCGGCGAGTTTCCGCGCGAGCTTTATCGGAAGGCTTCCGAAATCGGGCTGCTTGGGCTGGGTTTTCCGGAGGAATATGGCGGGGTGGCCGCCGACCAGTTCATGAAGATCTCGGCGCTGGCGATCACCGAGCCGAGCGGCGGTTCCGACGTCGCCAATCTCCGCACCAAAGCGCGGCGCGACGGCGACCATTATGTCGTCAGCGGCGAAAAGACTTTTATTACCTCGGGGATGCGGGCCGACTACCTGACGGTGGCGGTGCGGACCGGCGGCGAGGGGCCTGACGGCGTCAGTCTGTTGTTGATCGAAGGCGATACGCCGGGCCTGTCGCGCACCAAGTTGAAGAAGATGGGGTGGTGGGCCTCGGACACCGCCACGCTGCATTTCGACGAATGCCGCGTCCCCGTGGAAAACCTGATCGGCGAGGAGGGGCAGGGCTTCAAGCTCATCATGCAGAATTTCAACAGCGAGCGCATCGGCATGGCGGCGAGCTGCACGGCCTATGCGCGCGTCTGCGTCGAGGACGCGATCGCCTATGCCAAGGAGCGCCAGACGTTCGGCAAGCCGATCGCGCAGCACCAGGTGATCCGTCACAAGCTGGTCGACATGGCGCAGAAGGTGGCGGCGTCGCAGGCGATGCTGGAAATGCTGGCGTGGCGGCTTGGGCAGGGCGAGAGCCCGGTCGCCGAAATCTGCATGATGAAGAACCAGGCGACCCAGACCATGGCGTTCTGCGCCTCCGAGGCGGTGCAGATTTTCGGCGGCGCCGGCTTCATGCGCGGCATCAAGGTCGAGCGCATCTACCGCGAGGTCAAGGTCAACGCCATCGGCGGCGGCACCGAGGAGATCATGAAGGATCTGGCGTCGCGGCAGATGGGGCTGTGAAGGCCACACGCACCGTCATTGCGGAGGGCGCGACACGCACACACACCGTCATTCCGGGGCGCGTCGAAGACGCGAACCCGGAATCTGGAGATGAGTAAAGCAATATCGAGGTTCCGGGTTCGGCGCTTTGCGCCGCCCCGGAACGACAGGGGAAAACCAACACATGCTCTTCACCGCCGACCATGACGAACCCCGCCGCGCCTTGCAAAAATTCATCGGCGCGGAGATCAATCCGTTCGTCGACGAATGGGAGAAGAACGACATCTTCCCGGCGCACGAGCCGTTCAAGAAGCTAGGCAATATCGGCTTTCTCGGCCTTGGATGGGGCTGAGCGCCACACAACGTCATTCCGGGGCGCGCGAAGCGCGAACCCGGAATCTGGAGATGAGTAAAGCAATATCGAGGTTCCGGGTTCGGCGCTTTGCGCCGCCCCGGAACGACAGAGGAAAACCAACACATGCTCTTCACCGCCGACCATGACGAACCCCGTCGCGCCTTGCAAAAATTCATCGCCGCGGAGATCAATCCGTTCGTCGACGAATGGGAGAAGAACGACATCTTCCCCGCCCACGAGCTGTTCAAGAAGCTCGGCGATCTCGGCTTTCTCGGCCTCAACAAGCCGGTCGAGTTCGGCGGCCAGGGGCTCGATTATTCCTACGCGCTGATGATGGCCGAAGAGCTCGGCGCCATCACCTGCGGCGGGGTGCCGATGGCGATCGGGGTGCAGACCGACATGGCGACGCCGGCGCTGGCGCGGTTCGGTTCCGACGAGGTGCGGCGCGAGTTTCTTGCCCCGGCGATCGCCGGCGACGCGGTGGCCTGCATCGGCGTCTCCGAGCCGGGCGCCGGCTCCGACGTCGCCTCGATCAAGACAAGTGCGCGCGCCGACGGCGGCGATTACGTCATCAATGGCGGCAAGATGTGGATCACCAACGGCGTGCAGGCCGACTGGATCTGCCTGCTCGCCAACACCAGCGACGGCCAGGTCCACCGCAACAAGTCGCTGATCTGCGTGCCGATGAAGACAAAGGGCGTGCAGGTCGCGCGAAAACTCGACAAGATGGGCATGCGCTCGTCCGACACCGCGCAGATCTTCTTCGACAATGTCCGGGTGCCGAAGCGCAACCGGATCGGCGAGGAGGGCCAGGGCTTCACCTACCAGATGGTCCAGTTCCAGGAAGAGCGGCTGTGGGGTGCGGCGGCCTGCCTCAAGGCCCATGAGTTCATCATCGCGGAGACCATCGAATACACCCGCAACCGCAAGGCGTTCGGAAAATCGATCCTCGACAACCAGACCGTCCATTTCAAGCTGGCGGAGATGCAGACCGAGGTCGAATTGCTGCGCGCGCTGATCTACCGCGCCGCCGAGGCGCTGGTCGCGGGCGAGGACGTGACCCGGCTCGCCACCATGGCCAAGCTCAAAGCGGGCCGGCTCGGGCGCGAGCTGACCGACGCCTGCCTGCAGTTCTGGGGCGGCATGGGTTTCATGAACGAAACCCCGGTCAGCCGGGCCTATCGCGACAGCCGCCTGACCTCGATCGGCGGCGGCGCCGACGAGGTGATGCTGACGGTGTTGTGCAAGATGATGGGCACGCTGCCCGGCACGGGCCGGAAATAGCCGCGACTTAAACTTCCTTCAGCCGGGACGGGATATCGACATGTTCTATCAGGAGAGCCAGAAGGTCGTTGAACTGAAGCATCGCCTTCGGTCGTTCATGGACCGCCACGTCTATCCGAACGAAGCCCGGTTCTACCGGGAGGCCGAGGAACTCGGCCCCTGGAAAGTGTTCCCGGTAGTCGAGGAACTGAAGCCCAAAGCCATCGCCGAGGGGCTGTGGAACCTGTTCCTGCCGGAAAGCGAGCACGGCGCCGGGTTGACTAACCTCGAATACGCGCCGCTATGCGAGATCATGGGGCGATCGCACCTGGCGCCGGAGCTTTTCAACTGCTCGGCGCCCGATACCGGCAACATGGAAGTGCTGGCGCGCTACGGCACCAGGGAGCATCAGGAGCGCTGGCTCAAGCCGCTGCTGGCGGGTGAAATCCGCTCCTGCTTTGCCATGACCGAACCGGCCGTCGCCTCCAGCGACGCCACCAACATCGAGAGCTCGATCGTTCGCGACGGCGATCACTACGTCATCAATGGCCGCAAATGGTACACCACCAACGCCACCGACCCGCGCTGCAGGATCTGCATCTTCATGGGCAAGACCGATCCTGACAATCCGGACCGCCACCGCCAGCAGTCGATGGTCCTGGTGCCGATGGACACAACAGGCGTCAAGGTGCTGCGGCCGATTCCGGTGTTCGGGTTCTACGGCGTGCCCGACCGCGCCTCGGAGGTCGTGTTCGAGAATGTGCGCGTGCCCGTGACCAACATGCTGCTCGGCGAGGGCCGCGGCTTCGAGATCGCGCAAGGCCGGCTCGGCCCCGGCCGCATCCACCACTGCATGCGGTTGATTGGCCTGGCCGAACGGACGCTGGAGAAGATGTGCGTCCGGACCCGCAGCCGCGTCGCGTTCGGCAAGCCGGTTTCCGAGCAGACCGTCACCCAGGAGCGGATCGCGGAATCGCGCATCATGATCGAGCAGGCGCGGCTGTTGACGCTGAACGCGGCGCATATGATGGACACCGTCGGCAACCGGGCGGCGAGGGCGGAGATCGCGATGATCAAGGTCGCGGTTCCGAACATGGCCTGCCAGGTGATCGACTGGGCGATCCAGGCGCATGGCGGCGGCGGCACCAGCAATGATTTCGGGCTGGCCGCGGCCTACGCCACGGCGCGGCTGCTTCGTCTGGCCGACGGGCCCGACGAGGTCCATCGCAACCAGATCGCCCGGCTCGAACTGCGCAAACACAGCAACGCCTGAAGCGAGTCAGGCCGGCGCGCCGTAGCGCTTCAGCAATCCGCGTCCCAACTGCGACAGGTGGACCTGGTCCGGTCCGTCGCCGATCCGCATGAAGCGGGCGTAGGTGTAGGCCTCCGCCAGGAAGGTGTCCTGGGAGACGCCGGCGCCGCCATGGATCTGGATGGCGCGATCGATCACGCGGGCGGCCATCGCCGGCACCACGATCTTTGCCGCCGCGATCATGTCGCGGGCGGCCTTGTTGCCCTCGCGGTCCATCTTCGCGGCGGCCCGCAGCGTCAGCAGCCGCGCCTGCTCGATCTCGCACCAGGAATGGGCGATGTCCTCGCGCACCGATCCCTGCTCGCCGAGCGGCTTGCCGAACGCGACCCGCGACTGGGCGCGGGCGCACATCAGTTCGAGCGCGCGTTGCGCGCAGCCGATCAGCCGCATGCAGTGATGGATGCGGCCGGGGCCCAGGCGGCCCTGCGCGATCTCGAAGCCGCGGCCCTCGCCGAGCAGGATGTTGGCGGCGGGAACCCGCACATTGTCGTAGACGATTTCGGGGTGGCCGACCGGCGCATCGTCATATCCGAACACGCGCAGGTCGCGCACGATCCGGACGCCGGGCGTGTCGCGGGGCACCAGCACCATCGATTGCTGCAGATGCTTGTTCGGATTGTCAGGATCGGTCTTTCCCATCACGATCAGAAGCTTGCAATCCTCGCTCATTGCGCCCGAGGTGAACCATTTTCGTCCGTTGATGACATACTCGCCGCCGTCGCGGCGAATGCTGCACTGGATGTTGGTGGCGTCGCTCGAGGCAACCTCGGGCTCGGTCATGGAGAAGGCCGAGCGGATTTCTCCTGACAGCAGCGGCTCGAGCCAGCGCTGCTTCTGCGCCGCGCTGCCATAGAGCGCCAGCACCTCCATGTTGCCGGTGTCGGGCGCCGAGCAATTGAAGATTTCGGAAGCCCATGAAATCCGCCCCATGATCTCGGCCAGCGGCGCGTAGTCCAGGTTGCTGATGCCGGCACCGTGGTCGCCGGGCAGCGCCAGGTTCCAGAGCCCCTCGGCGCGGGCGCGGCGTTTCAATTCTTCCAGGATCGGCGGGCGGTGGTGGCGGTGCCCGTTCTCGACCTGCTCCTGATAGAGGCCCTCAACGGGAATGACATGCCGCGTCATGAAGGCGGAGAGGCGTTCCTGCAGCTCGATCGCCCTGGCACTGTGCTCAAATTCCATCGTTATGGCCTTTCGTTTCCGGGCGCCGGCAGACGCGCGCAGTTCAGCGGATCGACGTCGTCAGATCAAGCCGGATCGCGTGGTCGCAACCAGCGCTTAGACGCAAGACCGGCGCCTGACCGCCACCTAGGATTCATGCCACGACTGCGCGAAGCCTGCAGCCGGGAACTCATCACAATCCGGGAGGAAGGCATGACATCGCTCGACCGTCGTTCGCTTTTGGCTGGCTCCGCGGCAGCCGGCGTCGTGGCGCTGGCGGGCCCTTCCCGCGCCGCGGACACCCCCGGCGTTACCGCGACCGAGATCAAGATCGGCTGCACCACCTCGCTGAGCGGCCCGGTGTCGGCATTGGGTACGATCGCAAGGTGTTCGGACGCCTACTTCCGGATGATGAACGACCAGGGCGGCGTCGCCGGCCGCAAGATCAACTTCATCTTCTATGACGACGCCTTCAACCCGGCGAAGACCGTCGAGCAGACCAGAAAGCTGATCGAGAGCGACAATGTCGCGTTCCTGTTTTCGATGCTCGGCACCGCGCCGAATTCGGCCGTCGTCAAGTACATCAATTCAAACAAGGTGCCGCATCTGTTCCTGTCGGTGAACGGCGACAAATGGGGCGATTACGTGAATTACCCGTGGACCATGGGCTTTGCGCCGAGTTCGCGGACCGAGGCGCAGATCTTCGCCAAATACGCGTTGAGCCAGAAGCCCGATGCCAAATTCGGCCTGATCTACCAGAATGACGACCTTGGCAAGGATTTCGTCAATGGTCTGCGCGATGTGCTGGGGTCGGGCTACGACCAGCGGGTGAAGGCGCTGTCCTACGAAGTCGCCGATCCCACGATCGATTCGCAGATCGTTGCGCTGCGCGCCAGCAACGCCGACATCCTGATCTCGGGGGTTACCGCGAGGTTTGCGGCGCAGTCGATCCGCAAGGTCTACGAACTCGACTGGAAGCCGATGCATTTCGTCACCAGCGGCGCCGCCTCGGTGGCCTCGACCATCATGCCGGTCGGACCGGAGCGCGCCGTCGGCCTCATCACCTCAGTGTACATCAAGGATCCTTCCGATCCGGCGTGGCAGGAAGACCCCGCGATCCAGGACTACATGAAATTCATGGCGAAGTACTTCAGCGAAGGCAATCCGAAGGAGGCGCTCAACGCCTACGCCTACACCGTCACCTCGGTGCTGCGGGTGCTGCTGGAGCAGTGCAAGGGCAATTTCAGCCGCGAGAACATCATGCGCGAGGCCAACAACCTCAGGAACGTCGAGGTTCCGACACTGCTGCCGGGCGTCCGTGTCAACACCAGCCCCACCAACCACCATCCGTTGCGCCAGATGCAGTTGCAGCGCTGGGACGGAAAGGGCTACGTCCGCTTCGGCAACATCATCGAGGGAGCAAACCTCTGATCGCGCCGCTCGGCCGAGCGCAATCAGGATATCGTTTGCGGACGGCGCGCCGGCGTTCCAGACTGGCATAAATCAATAAAGGGGAACGCCCGATGATCACGCTCTACCACTGCGATGGCGCGCGCTCGTTTCGTCCGCTCTGGATGCTGGAGGAAATGGGGCTTCCCTACGAGTTGAAAATGCTGCCGTTTCCGCCGCGGGTGTTCGCCAAGGAGTATCTGGCGATCAATCCGCTCGGCACCATTCCCTTCATGGTCGATGGCGACACCAGGATGACGGAGTCCTCGGGGATCTGCCATTACCTGGGAACCCGGCATGGGCCGACACCGCTGGTGGTAGGGATGGAGGAACCCGCCTATGGCGCCTTCCTCAACTGGATGTATTTCAGCGACGCGACGCTGACCTTTCCGCAGACGCTGGTGCTGAGATACAGTCAGCTTGAGCCGGAGGAGCGCCGCAACCCGCAGGTGGCCGGCGATTACGCCAAATGGTTCCTGGGCCGGCTGCGGGCGGTCGAAGCCGCGACCGCGAACGCGGAAACCCTGTGCGCGGGGCGCTTTACCGCCGCCGACATTGTCAACGGCTATGCGCTGCGGCTGGCCGGCAATATCGGGCTGGCCAAGGATTTCGGCCCCCACGTCGCGGCCTATTGGGCGCGGCTGCAGCAGCGCCCCGGCTATCAGCGGGCGGTGGCCGCGGAACGCAAGGCGGGCGTGGAACAGAACGTGACGCCAAGGGTCCGGGCCTGAACGATCGCCGTCATTGTCATTCCGGGGCGACGCGTCAGCGTCGAACTATGGTGCGCAGTTGCGCACCTGGGAATCTCGAGATTCCCCGATGCGCAATTGCGCATCTGAGGTCTGGTGCTAACGCACCATCCCGGAATGACGCTGCTTCTAGACGGTGCTTCTATCGGTGACAGCAACCGGATTTCCGCTATGGTTGATCCCATCGCAGCGGCCCAAGAGCCGCGCGGGGAGGACGAGCCATGGACGACGCCGGCCGCAAGTTGGGCCATATGATGCTGATCACCCCGGAACGCGTGTTCTATGCGGGCCTGCTCGGCCGGCCGCGGGAGCGCTGCTCGGGCGCATTCAACATCTACGTTTCGATCGAGGGTGGGCTGTGGCTCACGACCGCCGATGGGCGCGAGAGCACCGGCGAACTCGCTGCCGTGCTGCCGAACGTCAGGCACACCATCGCCAGCGATCATCGCTCGGTGCTCAGCCTTGTGATCGAGCCGGAAAGCGTTCGACCGGGCGTGCTCGAAGACCTCGCCAGGCGTCTGTCGGGGCCTGAAAGCCAGGCTTTCGCGCGCCGTCTTCGCCTGGCCCATCTCGAATTGCGCGTGCGCCACGCCGGCGAGGAGTTCTCCAGCGCCGAATTCGACCTGCTGTGCCTGGGCGAGGCGCTGCCGCAGCGGGTGATCGATCCCAGGGTGGCGCGGGCGATCGTGCAGATCGGTCGATTCTCCGGCGAGCCGGTGACGGCGGCAAGCTGTGCGGCGGAAGCCGGGCTGTCGCCATCGCGCTTCCTGCATCTGTTCAAGGAGGAGACCGGGATCTCGTTCCGCTCGTTCCGGGCCTGGAAGCGCGCCCGCCACCTGCTGCACTTCGCCAACCAGGACATCAACCTCGCGCACCTCGCGCAGGACATCGGCTACCCCGACTCCACCCATTTCAGCCACTCGATCCGCCGCTTCTACGGGCTGAAGCCGCGCGCGATCTTTTCCGGCTCGCGCGACCTGGCGATCTACAGCACCTCAGCCGTCGGCGCCGGCAATAGCGGCTGGACGCAAGAAGCCGGCTGACGCCGGACGCATGATCGCGAACGCTGTTTTTTCCGGTCCCGACATCCGCACCGAAGGCTGATCCATGGGCGACAAGGCCGTCATTACCTGCTCGCTGAACGGCGTGCTGACCGACCCGAAGCAGCACAATGTGCCGGTTACGCCGGAAGAGATGGCGCGCGAGGCCAGGGCCGCCTTCAATGCCGGCGCCAGCATCATGCATGTCCATCTGCGCCAGCAGGAGCCGAACAAGGGGCACCTGCCGTCCTGGGACGTCAACGTGTCGAAGGAGATCCAGCAGGCCATTCGCGAGGCCTGCCCCGGCGTCATCATCAACCACACCACCGGCACGTCGGGTCCGAACTACAAGGGGGCGCTCGATTGCGTGCGCGAAACCCGGCCGGAAATCGCGGCCTGCAATGCCGGCTCGCTCAACTATCTCAAGGTGAAATCCGACAACACCTGGGCCTGGCCGCCGATGATGTTCGATAACGCGGTCGAGAAGGTGCAGGACTATCTCGACGTGATGAAGGAAGCCGGCACGATTCCAGAGTTCGAATGTTTCGACGTCGGCATCGTGCGCTGCGTCGGCATGTACCGGCAGACCGGGATGTATTCCGGACCGCTCGAATACAATTTCGTCATGGGCGTGGCGTCCGGGATGCCGGCCGATCCGGAGCTGTTGCCGATCCTGCTGAAGTTGAAGCTGCCGGAGGCGCATTGGCAAGTCACCGCGATCGGTCGCGCCGAAATCTGGCCGCTGCACCAGCGCTGCGCCGATCTCGGCGGGCATCTGCGCACCGGGCTCGAGGACACGTTCTATCTGGCCAACGGCGCCAAGGTCACCTCGAACGGGCAATTGATCGAGGAAATCGCAGCTTGCGCGCGGCGGGCGGGGCGCGAGATCGCAAGCCCAGCCGAAGCGCGGCAGATTTTCGGGACCAGGCATTGAGCCGCCTGCGTGGCTATTCCCGGACTGCTGGCGCAGTCCCGAAAACCCAAGCTCCCGATCGCAAGGGGGAGCTGCGGCAGGCCTTCAGCGAATATTTTTCCGGGAAAGGAGCGTGCTGGTGGCAAATGAAGCACGACCGTCGTTCCGGGGCGCGCAGAGCGCGAACCCGGAATCTCGAGATTCCGGGTCTGGTCCTTCGGACCAGCCCGGAATGACGTGCAGGAAAAAATAATGACCATCCTCGAATCGACTGTCGCAACCGGCAGCGCCGCCTACAAGGCCAACCGTGACGGCATGTTGGCGCTGATCGCGCGGATGCGGGCGCTCGAAGACCGCGCGCGGATGGCGTCCGCCGCCGCCAAGGACCGCTTCCACAAGCGCGGGCAGCTGCTGCCGCGCGAGCGGGTGGCGCTGGTGCTCGATCCCGGCGCGCCCTTCATCGAACTGTCGACGCTCGCCGGTTACATGTTCGACGTGCCGGACGCCGAGAAGAGCGTGCCCGGCGGCGGCGTGATCGCGGGTATTGGCTACGTCGCCGGAATCCGCTGCATGGTCAGCGCCAATGATTCCGGCATCGATGCCGGCGCGCTGCAGCCCTACGGCCTCGACAAGACCTTGCGGGTGCAGGAGCTGGCGCTGGAGAACAAGCTTCCTTACGTGCAGCTGGTCGAAAGCGCCGGCGCCAATCTGCTGCGCTACCGCGTCGAGGATTTCATTCGCGGCGGCAACATCTTTCGCAACCTGGCGCGGCTGTCGGCGGCCGGCCTGCCGGTGGTGACTGTGACCCATGGCTCATCCACGGCAGGCGGCGCCTACCAGACCGGACTGTCCGATTACATCGTGATGGTGCGGGGGCGCACCCGCGCGTTCCTGGCCGGCCCGCCCCTGCTGAAGGCGGCCACCGGCGAGATCGCGACTGAGGAGGAACTCGGCGGGGCCGAGATGCATACCTCCATTTCCGGCCTCGGCGACTATCTGGCCGAGGACGATCGCGACGCGCTGCGCATCGCGCGCGACATCATGGCCAATCTGGAATGGGACCGGCCGACGCATGAAGCGTCCTCGTTCCGTCCGCCGCGCTACGACGCCGAGGAGCTGCTCGGCATCATGCCGATGGATCACAAGCGGCCGGTCGACATGCGGCAGGTGGTTGCCCGCATCGTCGACGATTCCGATTTCACCGAGTTCGGCGCCAATTACGGGCCGGCCACCCTCTGCGGCCACGCCCGCATCGAAGGGCAGGCGATCGGGATCATCACCAATAACGGCCCGCTCGACGTGCCCGGCGCCAACAAGGCGACGCATTTCATCCAGGCCTGCTGCCAGTCGCGCACGCCGCTGCTCTATCTCAACAACACCACCGGCTACATGGTGGGCAAGGCCTACGAGGAAGCCGGCATGATCAAGCATGGGTCCAAGATGATCCAGGCGGTCACCTCGGCAACCGTGCCGCAGATCACGATCTATTGCGGTGCTTCGTTCGGCGCCGGCAATTACGGCATGTGCGGCCGCGGCTTCCACCCGCGCTTCTGCTTTTCCTGGCCCAACGCCAAGACCGCGGTGATGGGCGGCGAGCAGGCGGCGGAGACGATGGCGATCGTCACCGAGGCGGCGGCGGCGCGGCGCGGCAAGCCGATCGAGAAGGAGAAGATCGAGGCGCTGAAGGCGCAGATCACCGGCGTGTTCGACGGCCAGATGGACGTGTTCTCCACCAGCGCGCGCGTGCTCGACGACGGCGTGATCGATCCGCGCGATACCCGCAGCGTGCTTTCCGAGGTGCTGGCGATCTGCCGCGAGGCCGAGGCCCGCATCCCCCAGCGCATGCAATTCTCGGTCGCGCGGCCATGAGCGGTGCAGCGATGAAGCGGACGCCGTTCTTCAAGATTCTGATCGCCAACCGCGGCGAGATCGCGCTGCGGATCATGCGCACCGCGCGCCGGCTCGGCTATGGCGTCGTCGCCGTCTATTCCGACGCCGACCGCGACGCGCTGCACGTGCGCGAGGCCGACCAGGCGGTGCGGATCGGAGAGGCGCTGCCGGCGCAGTCCTATTTGCGGATCGAGGCGATCGTCGCCGCCGCCAGGGCCAGCGGCGCCGACGCGGTGCATCCGGGCTATGGCTTCCTGGCCGAGAACGAGGATTTCGCGCAGGCCTGCCGCGAGGCCGGGCTGGTATTCATCGGCCCATCTGCGGAGGCGATCCGGGCGATGGGCAACAAGGCCGGCGCCAAGGACATCATGCGTGCGGCCGGCGTGCCCTGCGTGCCCGGCTACCAGGGCGCCGACCAGAGCGACGCCGTGATGCTGGCGGAAGCCAGGAAGATCGGCTTTCCCGTCATGATCAAGGCGGTAGCCGGCGGCGGCGGTCGCGGCATGCGGCTGGTCGCGGACGCCGCGAAATTCCCGGACGCGCTCGCCAGCGCGCGCTCGGAGGCGCAAGGCGCGTTCGGCGATCCCAAGGTGATCCTGGAGCGCGCCATCGTCGAGCCCCGCCACATCGAGATCCAGGTGTTCGGCGACCGCTACGGCAACGCCATCCATCTCAGCGAACGCGATTGCTCGGTGCAACGACGCCACCAGAAACTGATCGAGGAAGCACCGTCCCCGAAAGTGTCGCCGGAACTGCGGGCGCGCATGGGCGCGGTCGCGGTCACGGCGGCGAAGATGATCGGCTATGAGGGCGCCGGCACGCTGGAATTCCTGCTCGACCCGGGCGGCGAGTTCTACTTCATGGAAATGAACACGCGGCTGCAGGTCGAGCATCCCGTGACCGAGGCGATCACCGGGCTGGACCTGGTCGAATTGCAGCTCCGCGTCGCCGCGGGCGAGCCGCTCGGGTTCAGGCAGGAGGATATCCAGTTCTCCGGCCACGCCATCGAGGTGCGGCTGTGCTCGGAGGATGCCGGCCATGAGTTCATGCCGCAGTCCGGGCGGATGGCGTTATGGCAGATGCCGGAAGGCGTCCGCGTCGAACACGCGCTGCAATCCGGTTCGGAAATTCCGCCATACTATGATTCGATGATCGCCAAGATCATCAGCCATGGCGCCGACCGCGACGAAGCGCGGGGCCGGCTGATCAGCGGACTGGAGCAGACCGTGGCGTTCGGCGTCACCACCAACCAGGGATTCCTGATCGCCTGCCTGCGCCATCCCGGCTTTGCCCGCGGCGAGGCGACCACGGCCTTCATCGGCAACCACCTGGACGAACTGCTGGCGCCGCGCGCCGACGACACGGCCGATGCCGCGCTGGCGGCGCTGTTGCTCTACGTCACCCACCCCGATGCGCCGCCGTGGCGCGGCGGGCGATCGCTGGCGGCGGTGTTTCCGCTGACGACCCGGATCGATCTCGGCCATGGCGCGCGCGAAGTCGACATCATGCGCGAGCGCGAGGGGAGTTACGTCGCGAGCCTCGATGGCGGCGCGTGGCGTTTTGAGATCGACGAACTTGGCGTTGACACGATCCGCTTCCGCACCAACGGCATGATGGTTTCGGCCAAATTCCTGCGCGATCGCGACCGTCTCTATTTCCTGGATCGCGGCGTCACGGTCGCCGTCCGCGACCTGACGCTTTCAACGCCCGTTTCCGCAGCCGCAAGCGGCGGCGACGGCAGGGTGCGCGCGGCGATGAACGGCCGGGTGGTGGCGCTGCTGGTCAGGGTGGGCGAGCAGGTCGCCGCCGGTCAGCCCGTGATGACGCTGGAAGCCATGAAGATGGAGCACGTGCATGTCGCAGGGGTTGCCGGCACCGTTTCGTCGATCGACGTCAGCGAAGGCGAGCAGGTGACGACCGGGAAGATCGTGGTGGAGATCGCGGCGGCGCAATGAGTCCCGTCATTGCGAGCCAACGGGTCGCGCGAATGCGCGCCCGATGACAGGCTCCGCGAAGCAATCCATCGATCCGCGAAGCAAGTTTGGATTGCTTCGTCGCTTCGCTCCTCGCAATGACGTAAGTGCTCAACCGGGCCGCCCGGTCCCGTCATTGAGCCAGCACGCCACCTGGTGCCGTTCGCCGGCATCCGCCAGCGCCGGCCTTTCCACCTTGCAGCGGTCCATCACATAGCGGCAGCGGGTGTGGAACGCGCAGCCTGAGGGTGGATTGATCGGGCTCGGGACGTCGCCGTCGATCATAGGGGCCAGTTTCTTCGCCTTGGGGTCGGCGATCGGGACCGACGCCAGCAATGCCTGGGTGTAGGGATGGCGCGGGTTGGCGAACAGTTCGGCCTTGTCGGCGATCTCGACGATTCGCCCGAGATACATCACGGCGACGCGGTGGCTGATATGGGCGACCACCGCGAGATCGTGGGCAATGAACAGGTAGGAGAAGCCGTTCTTGCGCTGCAGGTCGATCAGCAGGTTGATCACCTGGGCCTGGATCGACACGTCGAGCGCCGACACCGGCTCGTCGCACACGATCAGGCTGGGGCCGAGCGACAGCGCCCGTGCGATGCAGATGCGCTGGCGCTGGCCGCCGGAGAACTGATGCGGATAGTTCTTCATCTGGTCGGACCTCAGGCCGACCTGGGCGAACAGTTCGGCGACCCGCTCCTGCTGCGCCCGGCCGGTCGCCAGGCCATGGACGCCGAGCGGCTCGCCCACGATCTCGCCCGCCGTCATGCGCGGATTGAGCGAGGCGAACGGGTCCTGGAACACGATCTGCATCGAGCGGCGGTGCGGCCGCATCTCGGCCTTGCTGAGGCCGATGATATCGGTGCCGTTCAACTTGATGGCGCCGCTGGAGGGCTCCACTAGCCTGAGCACGCTGCGCGCGACCGTCGATTTGCCGCAGCCGGACTCGCCGACGAGCCCGAGCGTCTCGCCTTTGGCGACCGAGAAGCTGACGCCGTCGACGGCATGCACGGTGCCGACGCGGCGCCGCAGCACGCCGCCGCGCACCGCGTAATGCTTGACGAGGTCGGTGACCTCCAGCAGCGGGCGTTGATCGGTCATGGCGCGGCCACCATCTCGGCGGCTCGCCAGCACGCCGCCAGGTGATTGCAGCCGAATTCCTGCAGCGGAGGGTATTCGGCGCGGCAGATGTCGATGGCAAGGCTGCAGCGCGGCGCAAAGGCGCAGCCCGGCGGTAGGTTGGTCAGTGACGGCACCATGCCTGGAATCTCGGTCAGTCGCGCATCGGTCCTGGCGCCGAACGAAATCACCGCCGGCATCGAGGCCATCAGCCCCTTCGTGTAGGGATGCCGGGGATTGTCGAACAGGTCCTCGACGGTGGCTTCCTCGACCTTCTTTCCGGCGTACATGACGATGACGCGCTGGGCGGTCTGTGCCACCACGCCGAGATCGTGCGTGATCAGGACCAGCCCGGTGCCGAGCGTCTTCTGCAGGTCGAGGATCAGCGCCAGGATCTGGGCCTGGATGGTCACGTCCAGCGCCGTGGTCGGCTCGTCCGCGATCAACAGCGTCGGCCGGCACGCCAGCGCCATCGCGATCATCGCGCGCTGCCGCATGCCGCCGGAGAGCTGGTGCGGGTACTCGTGCGCCCGCCGTTCCGGTTCGGGGATGCGGACCAGCCGCAGCATCTCGACCGCCTTGGCCCAGGCTTCTTTCGATGTCATTTCCTGGTGCAGGCGAACCACCTCGGTAATCTGGTCGCCGATCCGCATTACCGGGTTGAGCGAGGTCATCGGCTCCTGGAAAATCATCGAGATCCGGTTGCCGCGGATCTTGCGCATCGCCGCATCGTCGAGGCCGAGCAGGTCGGTCCCCTCCAGCGTCACCGAACCGCCGACGATCCTGCCGGGCGGGTCCGGCACCAGCCGCATCACCGACAGCGCCGTCACGCTCTTGCCGCAGCCGGACTCGCCGACGATGGCGAGCGTCTCGCCACGGCGCACGGTGAACGACAGGTCGTCGACCGCGCGAAACAGCCCCGAATTGGTGAAGAACACCGTCTGCAGGTTCTTGACCTCGAGAACCGTATCTTCCGCCCCCGCGTCGCGCATCAGCCGCGCTGCCTCGGGTCGAGGATGTCGCGCAGCGCGTCGCCGAACAGGTTGGTGCCGAACACCACGAGGCTGATCGCCATGCCCGGAAAGATGACAAGCCATGGCGCGGTACGGACATATTCCGCCGCCGATTCCGACAGCATGCGGCCCCATGACGGATAGGGTTCGGGGATGCCGAGGCCGAGAAACGACAGCGAGGCTTCGGTCAGGATCGTGGAACCGAGTTGCGCGGTCGCCAGCACGATCAGCGGCGCCAGCGTGTTCGGCAGCACGTGGCGGAAGGCGATGCGGGTTTCGCTCATGCCGATCGACTTGGCGGCCTCGACGAACGGCTGCTCGCGCAGCGCCAGCGTATTGGCGCGAATGACGCGGGCGACCGTCGGGATTAGGGGAATCGCGATCGCGATGATCACGTTCGGCAGTGTCGGGCCCAGCGCCGCCGTCATCACCAGCGCCAGCACCAGCAGCGGCAATGCCTGCAGGATGTCGGTGATGCGCTGGAACAGCAGATCGACCCAACCCGACAGATAGCCTGAGGCGAGGCCGACAATGACGCCGATCGAGGACCCAAGCAGGGTGGCGCCGATGCCGACGGCCAGCGATATGCGCGCGCCGTGGATGATCCGGCTCCAGACGTCGCGGCCGAACGAATCAGTTCCCATCCAGTGCTGCAGGCTGGGCGCCGCCAGCCGCTGCGCGGAATCGACGCTGAGCGGATCGTACCGTGCGATCAGGTCGGCCGATATCGCCACCCAGACAAACAGCACCATGATGAACAGGCCGATGGTGCCGAGCAGGTAGCGCTGCGCAAGGAACGTAAGCCGGCGCCAGCCATGCGTCGAATGGGCCCCGGCCCGTCGCAATTCGCTGTCGTAGTTGATCGTGGTCAAGCGGCGGGCTCCTAGTCGGTGTAGCGGATGCGCGGATCGATCGCGGCGTAAAGCATGTCGACGGTGAAGTTCGCGACCACCACCACCACGGCGATCAGCATCACCAGGTTCTGGACGATCGGGTAGTCGCGCCAGCGCAACGCCTCGACCAGGAAGCGGGCGACGCCGGGGATGTTGAAGACGGTTTCGGTCACGATCAGCCCGCCGATCAGGAACGCCGCCTCGATGCCGATCACGGTGATGACCGGAAGGATGGCGTTCTTCAGCGCGTGACGATAATTGACCGAGGATTCGGAAGCGCCCTTGGCGCGCGCGGTGCGGATGTAGTCCTGCCGCAGGATTTCGAGCATCGAGGAGCGGGTGATGCGCATGGTCAGCGCCGCGCTGCGAAAGCCGACCGCCATCGCCGGAACGCAATAGATCGCAAACGCCTCGGTCCAGGTCTGCGGGTTGGGGTTGTAGATCGGCATGGCGCCGAACAGCGAAACCGACGCCATCAGGATCAAGAGCCCGAGCCAGAAGGACGGCAGCGACAGTCCGCTCAGGCTGACGACACGCAGGGTATAATCCAGCCGCGAGCCCTGATGGACGGCGCTGATGACGCCGAGCGGAATGCCGATCGAGGCGGAGAACAACAGCGCCAGCGCCGCCAGTCGCGCGGTGATCGGAATCCGCGGCAGGATCTCCTGCAGCGCCGGCTTTTCCGACACGTAGGAATAGCCGAGGTCGCCCTGCAGCAGCCCGCCGATCCAGTGCAGGTACTGCACGTAGATTGGCAGGTTGAGGCCCAGTTCCTTCTCCAGATTGGCCTTGTCGGTGGGATCGACGAAGCCCGCGGCGTCGAACAGGATATCGACGATGTTGCCGGGAACGACGCGCAGCAGCACGAAGATGATGATCGAGATCCCGATAAGGGTCACGAACATCAAGACGAGGCGTCGCACGATGTAGGCAAACACCTTGGCGGCTCTCCCTTACCGGCGGGCTATTGTTCGATTCTGATTAGATCAGAACCGAACACCAGTTTTTGTTTTGACGCGTTTTCTTCACGCGAACCGGGTCCCACTTCGCTCGAAAACGCTATGCTCGCGGCCGGATGTTACTTGTCCATCCAGACGTCCTCGTAACGATAGCCGTTATAGGAGCTGTTCACCATGATGGTGATGCCCTTGACGTAAGGCTGCCAGCAGGACCCGGTCCGGCTGTGGAAGATGATCGGCCGCGCCACGTCCTCCTGCAGCTTCTTGTCGATTTCCCAGACCAGCTTCTTGCGCTTGGAGACGTCCTTCTCCACCGACTGCTCGTCGAACAGCTTCTCGATCTCCCTGTTGCAGTAGTTGGTGTAGTTGCGCTCCGACCCGCAGGAATAGTTCTCGTAGAACGACTGATCGGGATCGTCGACGGCATTGCCGGTGAGGTTGAGGCCGAGCGCATAGTCCTTGCGCGCCACTTTCGGAAACCATTGCGCGGTATCGACGACGTCGAGTTCGCCGTCGATATAGATGCCCTTGATCTGGTCGATCAGGATGACGGCGGGATCGCGGTAGATCGGGATGTTGCGCGTCGCGACCTTCACGGAGAGTCTTTTTTCCGGGCCGTAGCCCGCCTTCTGCATCAGCTTGCGCGCCTCTTCGCGGTTGGCGTTGATGTCGGGGCCGTAGCCCGGTATCGATTCCAGCATCTCCTTCGGCATCGCCCACAGGCCGCCCGGCGCCGGCAGCATGGTCCCGCCGATATCGGCCTGGCCTTCGGCGAGGATGGATATGAAGGCCTTGCGATCGAGCGACAGCGCCAGCGCGCGGCGAATATCGGCATTGTCGAACGGCGGCGAGGAGGAGTTGATGATGATGTTGGTGGAAACGTTGACCGGCTCGACCACGCACACCGCGTTCGGCGCCTGCGACTTGACGTCCTTGAGCAGCGGAATCGTCACCTCGGTCGGGAACGTCATGTCGAACTTGCCGGAGACAAATCCGAGAATCGCCGTCGAACGGTTGGTGATTATGGTGAACTCGATGCCATCCAGATGCGGCAGGCCCTTCTTGAAGTAGTCCGGGTTTTTGGCGAGCTTGATCGATTCGTTGGCCTTGAACTCGACGAACTTGAACGGGCCGGTGCCGACCGGCTTGGTGCGCATGTCGGCCGGCGAGACGTGGCAGGGATAGACCGGGGTGTAGCCGGAGGCGAGCAGCGTCAGCAGCGCCGGCTGCGGCCGCTTCAGTTCGAACGACGCTTCGAAATCGCCCGATGTCGTGACGTCGTTGACCTGGTCGTACCAGGACTTGCGCGGATTCTGGCGGAACTTCTGCTGCGATTTGCCCATCAGCATGTCGAATGTGCATTTGACGTCGGCCGAGGTGAACGGCTTGCCGTCGTGCCATTTGACGCCCTGCTTCAGCTTGAAGGTGAGCTTCTTGCCGTCGGGGCTCCAGGCCCAGCTTTCCGCCAGGTCCGGGACGATCGACTCCACGCTGTTCTGCGCGACGTCCTGCTTGAACATGACCAGGTTGTTGAACACCGGCATGAAGGGAACGTTGATCGAGTAGGTCGCGCCCTCGTGGATCGAGGCGCTGCCGGGGCTGTCACGGTGATAGACCTTGAGGATTCCGCCCTTTTTCGGCTCGGCTGCTGATGCGACATCGTAAGCCGGCAGCAATAACAGCGCCGCGGCGGCAAGCGCTTGCACGCTCCGCATGGTGTTCCCTCCCACATTGTGCGGTCTGACAGCGACCGATTGCCGGCGACGATAGCATGACGGCGCGTGGGGGCAACCTGCCTGCACACTCGAGCGGAGCGCGCTTGGCGGAACCTGTGCTCCCCACCGGCGGGTTCCAGCGGGGGCACGCGCCGACGTTGCATCATGGTGCGCTGCACCATGGACCATCCGGGCTGGCGCGCGGCTAGACGATCCGCGAGGTCTTGTTGCCCCAGTAGCGATCGCGCAGCAGCCGCTTGTAGAGCTTGCCGGTGGGAAGCCGGGGCAGTTCCGCCTCGAAGTCGATCGAGCGCGGCACCTTCTGGCGCGACAGCGACTGGCTGCAGAATGCGATCAATTCCGCCGCCAGATCCGGCCCCGCCGAAACGCCCGGCATCGGCTGCACCACGGCCTTCACCTCCTCGCCGAGATCCGGATTGGGCACGCCAAACACCGCGGCGTCGGCGATCTTGGGATGGGTGATCAGCAGGTTCTCGCATTCCTGCGGGTAGATGTTGACGCCGCCGGAGATGATCATGAAGGTCGCGCGATCGGTGAGATAGAGGTAGCCGTCCTTGTCGACATAGCCGACATCGCCGACCGTGCTCATGCTGCCGTCGGCCGAGCGGGCCTCCTGGGTCTTGGCCGGATCGTTGAAATACTCGAACGGCGTGGCGGTCTTGAACCACACCGTGCCCGGCGTGCCGACCGGGCAGGGCTGCATGTCCTCGTCGAGGATGTGCAGGTCGCCGAGCAGAACCTTGCCCACGGTGCCGCGATGCGCCAGCCATTCCGCGCTGTCGCAGGCGGTGAAGCCAAGTCCCTCGGTGGCGCCGTAATATTCGTGGATGATCGGCCCCCACCATCTGATCATGTCGTCCTTGACGGCGGCCGGGCAGGGTGCGGCGGCATGGATCGCGATCTCGAGCGAGGAGAGGTCGTAGCGCGAGCGCACCTCCTCGGGCAGTTTCAGCATCCGCGAGAACATCGTCGGCACCAGTTGGGTGTGGGTGACGCCCCATTGCTGGACCAGCTTCAGGTAGTTTTCCGGGTCGAAGCTTTCCATGATGATGACGGTGCCGCCGGCGCGGATCGTCAGGTTGACGGCCGCCTGCGGCGCCGAATGATAGAGCGGCGCGGGCGACAGATAGACCATGCCTTCGCGGTACTGCCACAGCTTGTTGAGGAAATCGAAGATCGGCAGGTTCTGGAGCGGCGGCTGCTCCGGCAACGGCCGCACGATCCCCTTGGGCCTTCCGGTGGTGCCCGACGAATAGAGCATCGCGGTGCCGGCGCATTCGTCCGCAATCGGGGTTTTCGGCAGGCCCGACGTCGCCTGTTCCAGCCCGACGATGCGCGCGCTTTCGCCGTTGCCGTCGACAACGATGCAAAGCTCGACCTTGGGACATTCCTTCAGCGCCTCGCGCGCGATATCGAGCTTCGCCTTCGAGGTGACGAGGATGCGCGACTGGCTGTTGGTGAGGATGTAGGCCAGTTCGGCCGCCGTCAGGTAGGAGTTCACGCAGGTAAAGTACAGGCCGCTTCGTTCGCCGGCGCCGCAGGCTTCGAGGTAGCGGCTGTTGTTCTCCATGAAGATCGAATAGTGGTCGAGCCGCTTCAGGCCCCGGTTGCGAAACAGGTGCGCCAGCCGGTTGCTGCGGGCTTCCAGCTCGCGATAGGTCACCGCCTCGCCGGAGGACGCCATGATGAAGGCGGGCTGAAGCGGGCGCAGACGAGCATGCTTGCCGGTGTACATGGTTTCTTCGATCTCCTTACGCGGTCATGTCCAAAATCTCGCGCACCTGCGCCGGCCCCTCGATCGGGCGCGGGTTGCGGGGCACCCAGGGCGTTGCCATCGCCGCCTGCGCGATGCGGTCGAAATGCTCCGCGCCCACCTTGACCTCGCGCAGGCTGCGCGGCATGCCGAGGCCGCGAATGAAGCGGTCGAGCACGTCGCCGGCGTCCTCGCCGGGATGTCCCATCGCCGCTGACACCAGCGCCTGGCGTTCGGCATTGGCGGATTTATTCCAGCGCATCACCGAGGGCAGCATCACGCAGGAGGTGTGACCATGCGGCACGCCGAACTCGGCGCCGAGCACATAGCCGATGCCGTGGCTGGCGCCCATCGGCACCCCCGAGGCCAGCGGGCCGGTCGAAAGCCAGGTCCCGATCTGGCAGTCCAGCCGCGCGCCGAGGTCGGCGGCGTCGGCCTTCACCCGCGGCAACGCCTGCGCCAGCATCGACAGTCCTTTCAGCGCGTGGGCGTCGCCATAGGGATGCGCCTCGCGCGAGCAGATGCCCTCGACGCAATGGTCTACGGCGCGGATGCCGGTCGACAGCCACAGCCATTCCGGCGTGTGCGCGCCAAGCCGGGGGTCCAGGATCGTCGCGCGCGGGATCAAGAGCGGATGGCGCAGCGCTTCCTTGACCCGGGTCTTTTCATTGGTGACGCCGGCAATGGAGGTGAATTCGCCGCCGGCGATCGTGGTCGGCACGCTGATCTGGCGTACCTTGGGCGGGACAAGCTGCGGCGCCGGGCCGGACCCGGACCGGAGGCAATCGATATCCTCAGGGCGGCGAACGTCGTTGGCCAGACATAGCTGCACCGCCTTGGCGCCGTCGGTGATCGAGCCGCCGCCGACGGTGACGATGAGGTCGGCGTCAGTGGCGCGGGCCTGCTCGCTGGCGGCGATGACGGCCGCGCGCGGCGTGTGCGGCGGCATCGCATCGAAGGTGCCGACACAGCGCGGCCCCATGGCGCGGCGGATGTTTTCGATCACGTCGGTCTGGCGGTTCAGCGTGCCGCTGACCATCAGGAACGCGCGTTTGGCGCCCAGCCGGTCCAGCTGCTCGACGATCGCCTCGGAAGCGGGTCGTCCGAACACGACCTCGTCCATGGCGCCGAATATGACCCGCCCTGTTTGCACGCCGTCCTCCGTATCCACCGGCTTTGCCGCCGGGTTGACGGAAAGGTTAGCGGAGAAATTTCGCGACGTCATGCCTGAAGATGCGATGTCGGGTTTGGTCATGTCCCGAGAGCAGCGGTTTGCTTCTTGCTCCTCGCAACGAATGCGCCGTCTCGGCCGTCAAGCCTGCACGAGCCGCCATGCGATGGTGACAAGGGCGCCGATCCACAGCGCGATGGCCGCAAGCGCCTGGATCGCAAAGCCGGGGCCGCGTTTTGCGGCGGCTTTGGCGTAGCCGAGTATGTAGAGGATGCGGCCGACGACCCAGACCAGCCCCAAGAGGGCTGCGATACCGTCACTGAGATAGATCGCGAACAGCCACAGCGACGGCAGGAAGATCGGCAGCCATTCCAGCGTGTTCATCTGCGCGCGAAACACGCGCTCGAAATCCGGATCGCCGGTAATGGCCGGTACCTTCACGCCAAACTGTACGCGCGCCCGCGACACCAGGATCGAAGAAGAGAAGTAGACCAGAACCGCCAGACACGTGACGAGCGCGGTGAAATGATACATTGCAGAATCCCTTTTTTTAAACGTGGTGACTCAATAGCCGGTCATTTCGAGATATCCCAGGCCTTCATGGCTGCCGCCGAAACGGATCGGGCCCTCCCAATAGGGAAAGCTCGTCCCCATCCAGCTCTTGGCGTTGAGCGGCGTGCATTCGATCGCGAGCGCCCTTCGCGGAATCTCGATCCGCCATGCGGTCGGGATTTTTCGTCCCTCGATCGCGGTGAAGGCAAGCGGGGTCATGGCGATGTCTGTTGATGCGAGCAGTTCGGCATTGCCGTCCGGCGCGATCCATTTGCCGGAGCCGTAGTGACGGCCGTCGGTCTGGCGCATCCGGTACAGCATCAGCTTGTCGCCGCCCTTGAAATGAAGCGAGAGCCAGTCCCATCCGGATTGGTCTGCAGCCAGCGGCTGAGTGCTCCACTCGCGGTCGAGCCAGGCCTGGCCCGTCACCTCGACCGGCCTGTCGTCGATGGTGATGCTGCCCTTCGCTGCATAATGCGGCTGGCTGTAATAGTAGGAAGCCTGCTCGCGCAGCGATTTCCGGCTGTAGCCGGCGTCACCCTGCAGCAACAGTGGACGGTCGGCGTCGAGGCGCAGCGCATAGCTGAAGTCGGCGCCCGACGCGCGCAGCTCGAGTGGCGCGACATTGGTATCGTTCAATCCCTCGAGCCCGCGCATCGACCATGAATCGATCCAGGCGTGAAAGGGCTGCGCCTCGACGCCGGCCTGACCGATGCCGCCGCGCGCGAAGGTCTGGGCATAGCGGTGGGTATCGGCGCGCGTGACCGCGGCATGGCCCATCCAGACCTGCTGGTTGGCCCAGCCTTCCCGTGGCGGGCCCGGCGCGATCGCCTGGCGAAACAGCGTCCACTGTGCGCCGCAGGCCGCACCGCCGGCATCGACGAGATTGGCCGTCACATACCACCACTCGATCCGAAACTCCGGATGCGGACCATGATCGCCGGGAAACGTGAATGGCCTGCCGGGGACAACAGGCGCAAATCCTTCGGCGGCTTCGCCGAGCCCGGCAAATCCCTGCGCGACGGCTTTGGCCGTGAATCCCGCAAGAAGCGCGCTACCGATCAGGCCGCGCCGGGTGATCGGGCCGCTACCTTTCATTGGCGAAAATCCGGATCAGGCTCGCCGGCTGCATGCGCGCCAGCCTGAGGACGGGAAGCGCCGCCGCCGCGAGCGCGGCCGCCAGCGCCACCCCGACCAGCCACACCAGATCCATCGGGAAGACGTGAAACGGCAGCCGCCAGCCGAACGCCTTGACGTTGACGATCGCCAGCAGGCACCACGCCACCAGCAGTCCGAGCGGAAGCGCAAAGAGAGTGGTGATCAGCGCCACCGACATGGTCTTCAGGAGTTCGATGACGGCGAGCCGCCGCCGCGTGATGCCCACCGCCCACAGCGGCGCCAGCTGCGGCAGCCGGGAATTGGCCAGGGTGAGCAGGCTGGTCAGCAGCGCGATGCCGGCGACGCCGAGCGTAAAGGCGTTGAGCGCCGCGGTCACCGCAAAGGTGCGGTTGAAGATCCGTTTCGATTCCGCCTTCATGGTCGCCTGATCGACGACGTTCCGTTCGCCAAGCGCGAATTTTTCGCGTAGGTCCGCGACGAGGGCCGGAACCTCTGGCGGTGCGACCCGCAGCCCCATGCGCGTCAGCGGGATTCCCGGAAAGCGCCGCGTCAACGCGGCGAAGTTGACCGTGATCTGCCCCTTGGGGTTGCCGTAGTCGGCATAGATGCCGATCACCTGCAGCGGCCAGCTTCCGCCCGGCGCAGGCATCTCGATGCGGTCGCCGACGGAGAGCTTCAGACGCCGCGCCAGTTGCTCGCTGACAAGGGCCGCATCGCCGGGGCGCAGCCTGCTCCAGACATTGCGGGTCGATTGCAGCAGCGGCCAGTGGTTGCGATAGGTGGCGTGATCGGGCAGGCCCAGCACCTCGACCGGCGCGCCCGCGATCTGCGTATCGGCGCGCCCGCCGGGCAGGATCGCCGCGACCTCGGGCCGCTCGCGCAGCCACGCCTTGATCTCCATCGCCTGCTCGTCGTTGGCCGCGCTGACATAGATGTCCGCCGCCAGTCGCCCGTCGAGCCAGACCAGGAACGTCCGGCTGAAGCTTTCCACCATGGTGGCGACGCCGACATTGACGGCAAGCGCCAGCAGCAGCGCCATCAAGGCCAGCGACAAGCCCGACAATTGCTGGCGGCTGTCGGCCCAGAACCAGACGGTGAGCGGTCGGGAGGCAAATCGCTGGCCGAGCGAAAGCACGGCTTCCAGAACCGCCGGCAGGATCAGCGCCGCGCCCAGCAGCAATGCGGCGAGCACGGCAAATCCTGCGATCAGGGAATCGCCGAACCACAGCAGGCCTCCGCCCGCGGCGAACGCCGCCAGCGCCAGCGCGCTCTGATAGGTCAGCCAGCGGCGCTGCGCCTGGTGCCAGGCGCGGGGTTGCGCGGCGGCGAGCAGCGGCAGCCGCAGCGCCTTGGTCAGGCTGGTCGCGGCGGCGGCGAGCGCGCCGATGACGCTGATGGCGATGCCGGCCAGCCACCACTCCGGCCTGAGCGAAAGCTGCCCCGGAATCTGCGCGCCATAGAGCCCGCGCAGGGATGCCGCGACATCAGGCAGCAGCGCGGAGGCGATGTAGTACCCGCACACGAGTCCGATCAGCCCCGCGACCAGCGCCAGCGACACCAGTTCGGCCACCAGCACGGCGTTGAGCATTCGCGCCGAGACGCCGCAGGCGCGCAACGTGCGCAGCACAGGCAGCCGCTGCTCGAAGGCGAGCCCGATCGCCGAATTGACGATGAACAGCCCGACCAGAAACGACAGCAGCCCGAACGCCGTCAGGTTCAGATGGAAGCTATCGGTGAGGCGTTCGAGGTCGGTGTCCGCATCGGGTTCGATCAGATGCAGCCTGTCACCGGCGACGCTTGCAAGCGAGGCGTGTTTCCCCGCGGCCTTGCCGACCATCAGGCGGGTGATCTGACCCGGCATTCCGAGGATGGTCTGGGCGATGCCGATATCGACCACCAGCACGCCGGGCGCCAGTTGCGACTGCACCCGCAGCGGCGGCAGCAACGCGCCGCCATTGGCGCGTGCGCGCGCGCCCTCTGCGAGCTTGAGGTCGGCCAGCGTCTCCGGCGCCACCAGCATCTCTCCCGGCGGCGTCATGAAGGAGACCATGCCGGATCTGCCGACCGACGGTGCGTTGCCGACCTCGGCGGGCAGGGTCACCGGCTCGATCCCCAGCAGGGCGAATGACCGGCCCTCGATCTGAAGCCGGCCTTCGAGCACGGGGGATACCGGCCAGCCGGCGCGGCGCAAATCGACGAACAGCTGTTGCGGAAGACTTGCACCCTCGCGGCTGACCAGCATCGCCGTGCGGGCGCCGCCAAAGGTGGCGGCGGCGCGATCATAGGCGTTGCGCGCCTGCTGGTTGAGCGCCTGCACCCCGCTCCAGAGCGCGGTCGCTGCGACCAGCCCGATCAGCAGGGTCGCAAGCTGCATCGGATGCCGCCGCCAATGGCTGAGCAGGACGGCAAGGGTCCAGAGCGCGCGCCTCACGCGACCACCCCGGCATGAAGGTTGACCTGCCGGTCGAGCGTGGCGGCAAGCCGCGTGCTGTGGGTCACCATCAACAGGCCACAGCCGCTGCGCGTGACAAGATCGCGCGCCAGCGCCAGCACCTCGTCCGCAGTCGCCTCGTCGAGATTGCCGGTCGGCTCGTCCGCGAGCAGCAGCAGCGGCTTTGCCGCCAGCGCCCGGCCGATGGCGACCCGCTGCTGCTGGCCGCCGGACAATTGTTCGGGATAGCGCTTGAGCAAATGACCGAGACCAAGCCGTTCCACCAGCTCTTCGTACCAATCCGGATCGTGGCGGCCGGCGAGGCGCGACTGGAACACGAGGTTGTCTGCGACGGTGAGGCTCGGGATCAGGTTGAATTGCTGGAACACCAGGCCGAGACGGCCGCGCCGCAGTTCGGCGCGCCCGGAATCGTCAAGTTCGGCGATCGAGACGCCGCCGAGCCGGATCTCGCCGCCATCGGCGGCGTCAAGCCCGGCGACGAGGTGCAGCAACGTGCTCTTGCCGCTGCCGGATTCGCCGGTGAGCGCCACGCTCTCCTGCGCGGCGACGGTCAGATTGACCCCGCGCAGCACGGCGATCTCTTCGCCGGCGGCGCGGTAACTCTTGGTGAGACCGGTCACATGGAGCACGATCGAACGGGTCATGCGCGACGATGGGCCGATCCGGCCATGAAGATCACCTTGCTCTGATGCCTTGCAGCATATCAGGGCCGTGGCCGGAGATCACGGTCTCAATCGCAGGCGCGCCGTATCGTGATGCGGTCGCATCTGCTCGTCGCGCACAGCCGTCCGTTGCGATGCGGGCGCCCCATCAACACAAATGCCCGGTTGCCTTGTCCGTGAACCCGCTTGTACCATCAGGACCGGCCACCCTTACAGAGCCGGCACAAGACAGTCGGGGAAACCAGCCATGAGCGCGCAATCGACGCCCAAGGGCGCGTGGACCATGACGTTCCTGCTGTTCCTGTTCATGCTGGTGAATTTCGCCGACAAGATCGTGGTCGGCCTTGCCGGCGCGCCGATCATGGACGAGTTGAAGCTCTCGCCGGAGCAGTTCGGACTGCTTGGTTCCTCGTTCTTCTTCCTGTTTTCGATCTCGGCCATCATCGTCGGCTTCATCGTCAACCGGGTCGATACCCGCTGGGTGCTGCTGGCGATGGCGGTGGTCTGGTCGGTGACGCAGTTCCCGATGGTCGGCACCGTCAGTTTCACCACGCTCCTGATCTGCCGCATCATCCTCGGCGCCGGCGAGGGGCCGGCCTTCGCCGTGGCGGCGCATGCGATCTACAAGTGGTTCCCCGACGAGAAGCGGACTCTGCCGACCGCCATTCTCGCGCAGGGGTCCGCCTTCGGCGTCATCCTCGCGGTGCCGGCGCTGAACTGGATCATCGTCAACCATAGCTGGCACTACGCCTTCGGCGCGCTCGGCGTGGTCGGGCTGATGTGGGTGGCGGCGTGGCTGGTGATGGGCAAGGAAGGGCCGCTGGTGCAGACGGTGGCGATGGCTGAAGCCGATCCGCGCGTTCCCTATTTCCAGCTTCTGACCTCGCGGACGTTCATCGGCTGCTGCGTCGCGACCTTCGGCGCCTATTGGGCGCTGTCGCTCGGCCTGACCTGGTTCACGCCGTTCATCGTCAAGGGGCTCGGCTTCTCGCAACAGGATGCCGGCTGGGTTTCGGTGCTGCCCTGGGTGTTCGGCGCGGCGATCGTGCTGCTGACGGGGTGGATTTCGCAGGTGATGCTGGCGCGCGGGTTCAGCACGCGCGGCGCGCGCGGCGTGCTCGGATCCGTCCCGCTGGTGATAGGCGGGTCGATTCTCGCAGGCCTCCCGTATGTAAGCGGCGCAGGGCTCCAGATCGCGCTGCTGGTGGTGGGCGCGGGACTCTGCGGGTCGATCTACGTCGTCTGTCCGCCGATGCTCGGGGAGTTCACGCCGGTCCGGCAACGCGGCGCGGTGATCGCGATCTATGGCGCGATCTACACGCTGGCCGGGATCATCGCCCCCTATGTGATGGGCGCCGTGATCCAGCAGGCGGCGGTGCCGCTCGACGGCTACATGACCGGCTTCACCATCAACGCGGTGATCATGGTCGCCTCGGGCCTGCTCGGCCTCTTGCTGCTGTGGCCGAATTCCGAGCGAAGGAGGCTGTTGGCTCAGGCCGCCGCGCAGCCGAAATTCGCGTGAGGCGAGGTCGTCCTTGCGAACGCAGGGACGACACTGTGCAGGTTGAAGGCAGTTGAGCCCCTAACTCGCCGCCGCGTCCAGTTGCGACTTGGAGCCCTGCGCGCCGCGCACCAGTTTGCCCGGGCGGGCGCCGGTGGCCTTGCCGCCGCGCTGCGTCACCACGCCGGAGACGATGGTGGCCTCATAGCCGTCGACCTGCTGCATCAGCCTGCGGCCGCCGACCGGCAGGTCGTAATGCACCTTTGGCGGATGCAGATGCAGCCGGTCATAGTCGATGACATTGACGTCGGCCTTGAAGCCCGGCGCGATCACGCCGCGGTCGTAGAGGCCGACCGAGAGCGCGGTCTTGCGCGCCTGCGCCGCCACCACGAACGGGATCGACAGCTTTTCGCCGCGGCTGCGGTCGCGGGTCCAGTGCGTCAGCAGATAGGTCGGGAAGCTGGCGTCGCAGATGATGCCGCAATGGGCGCCGCCGTCGGAGAGGCCCGGCACCGCGTTGGGATCGCGCAGCATCTCGCGCGTCGCATCGAGGTTGCCGTCGGCGTAATTGAGGAACGGCACGTAGAGCATGCCGCGGCCGTCGTCGGTCAGCATGGCTTCATAGGCGAGTTCTTCCGGCCGCCGGCCCTGGCGTTGCGCCTGCGCGCCCAGCGTGTTCGCCGGCGGCTGTTCGTAATCAGGGGGATTGCCGAGCAGATACATCTTGTCGTAGTTGGGCCGGAAGAACAGCGGGTCGTCGGTCGCGGTGGCGTGCTCGCTGAGAATCGCCTTGCGCAGTTCCGGCTGGCGCAGCCGGGCGAGCCGCTCGGCGTGCGGCAAATGCGCGATCGCCTGGTAGCTTGGATGAGTCTGGAAGGGGTTGCGCGACAATTCGAGCCCCAGCATCAGCCCGACCGGGCGGGCGGCGATCTGGGCCGTGATCGACAGGCCGCGCGCGGAGGCCTCGCGGATGGTGTCCAGCGTCTGCCGCCAGCGCTGCGGCGCCTTGTCGTTCTGGGTGATCGAGAACGACACCGGGATCCCGGTGTTCTCCGCCACCCGCAGCATCATCGGCAGATCCTCGTTGATGGTCGAGAGATCGAGCACGAACTGCAGGACGCTGCGGCCCTGGCCATGCATCGCCGCTGCGATCGCGGTCAGCTCGTCCTCGCCGGCCTTCAGGGTCGGCGTGAAATCGCCGGTCGAGGTGCGGTGGTTGAGCGTGCGCGAGGTGGAAAAGCCGAGTGCGCCTGACCGCACCGCATCGCCCGCCAATGCCGCCATCGCCTTGTTGTCTTCCGGCGTCGACGGATCACGTCGCGCGCCGCGATCGCCCATCACATAGACCCGCAGCGCCGCGTGCGGCAGCTGCGCGCCGATGTCCATGTCGAAGCTCCGCTTCGACAGCCACTCCATGTAATCGGGAAAGCTTTCCCAGGCCCAGGGAATGCCGGCGCTCAAGACTGGTTCGGGGATGTCCTCGACCCCCTCCATCAGCTGGATCAATCGGACATGGTCAACCGGCCGGCAGGGCGCGAAGCCGACGCCGCAATTGCCCATGATCGCGGTGGTCACGCCGTTCTGCGAGGAGGGCGTGATGTCCTGGCTCCAGGTGACCTGGCCGTCATAATGGGTGTGGACATCGACAAAGCCGGGGGTGACCAGCTTGCCCCTGGCGTCGATCTCTTCCTTGCCGGTTCCCGCGACCTTGCCGACCTCGGTGATATGGCCGCCCGTGATCGCGACGTCGGCTTCGAACAACTCGCCGCCTTTGCCATCGGCAATGCTGCCGCCGCGGATAACGAGGTCGGGGGTCGAGGTCATGGCGTCCATCCCGTGGCTGGTGTCGTTGCTGCATCATCGGGCGTCCCGCGATGCAGTCAACCGCCGGGATTGAGGTTCAGGAATGCATTAGCCCCTTGACCGGGCCGGCCGACCGGCGCTCCGGCTTGCGGTCGGTCCAAAGCGCCAGCAGCACCGTCAGGACCATGAAGCCGGCGGAAGCGCCGAACACCCAATGCGGCAGGTTCTGGTCCATGATCCAGCCGAACAGCAGCGGACTGAGGATGCCGCTGAAATTGAAGCCGGTGGAGACGATGCCGAAGGCGCGGCCGGCAGCGCCGGGCGGGGCGGCGTTGCGGACCAGCATGTCGCGCGACGGCGCGATGACGCCGCCGAGGAATCCGGCCAGTCCCATCGCCGCGGTCAGCACGATGGCCGGTAATGTGGTTGTCGCGATGACCGTCAAGATCACGGCGTCGACGGCAAAGCACGCGGCAGCGACCCGTCCGTGGCGCGCGGTGCGGTCGGCAAGATAGCCGCCCGCCAGCACGCCGATCGCGCCAGCGCCGAGAAAGGCGGTCAGCGCGACATTGGCGGCCGAAAAGCTGACAGCATAGCCGCTCATCAGCGCGACGACGCCGAAATTGCCGATGCCGGCATTCGACAGGCCGAGCAGCATGAAGAACACCATCAGCACGATGATCGCGGGCGTGACGACGCTCTGTTTCGGCGCGGCGGCGCCGTCTTGCCTGCGGTCAGCCGAACTGGCGTCGGGAATCCCGACGGCGAGCAATGCCAGCGCCGCCACCGGTCCGACCGCGCCGGCCACGATCAGCGCGCCGGGCCCGTCGAAGAGCGCCACCAGCGCCGCCATGATCGCCGGCGCCACCGCGCCACCGAGAAAGCCGGCGAAGGTATGGATCGAAAACGCCCGGCCCATCCGCGCTTCGTCCATATGGGTCGACAGGATCGCGTAATCGCAGGGGTGATAGACGCTGTTGGCGAGGCCGAGCAGCGCGGCGCAGACGATCAGCGAGGCGTAGCTGAGGTGCAAGCCGAGTATGATCAGCGCGAGGCCGCCGACGGTGAGCCCGATCAGCAGGACCTTTCTGGCCCCGATATGGTCGGCGAGATATCCGATCGGGGCCTGGGTCAGGCCGGATACGACGCCGAACACGGTCAGCGCGAAACCGAGTTCGATATAGCCGACGCCGAGCTGTGCCTTGAGGAACGGAAACAGCATCGGCAGCACGAACAGGTGGAAATGGCTGACCCAATGCGCGACCGAAATCCCCGCCAACGTGCGCAGCGCGGTGTCCGCCTTGGCGTGTTGCGATGCGGCCAGAACATCGACCATGTCAGTTCAGAATCCCGAAAAGCCGCGGCGCGGCAGGTCGGGCGAAAATATAGGCCAGCCGTTATTTGTCCATGAACGCAGGCGCATGGCTGCCCCGGCGAGAGCCATGGCGGTGACCGTCAAGCGGGTCGGCGCAAACTATAGCGGCTCATTGTCGTTACCGGTGCGGTCGCGCTTGGGCGTCGCGATGTCGCCGTCCTCATAGTCAAAGTCATCATCCTCGACCGGGATTCGCGCCGGCTTGTTCGGTTTGTCGTCGCCTTGTTTCGGAGGCTCGCTCTTCTTGCCCGGTCCGCCCATGTGATTCCTTTTTCGTATGAGGATGCGGCGTTGCTCTGCGGGCCGAGTTGGGGTAACGCCCAGCCTGATCGAGTCGGCCGGCATCCTAGCGCGGCCCGCAAATTTCACTCTGCCCTTTCTGCGGCGTTCAGTCCCAAGGGCCTTCCCACGGAGCCAGCATGAAGAAGCCCCGGATCGCGGCGGAGGAGCCGCAGCCGCGCCAGATCGTCCGCGCCGACAAGGCGCCGACCAGCGGCTATTCGCTGGTCGTGGATGGTCATTTCAAATCACGTCATGAGACGGTCGAAGCGGCCGAGGCCGCCGGCATGGCCCTGAAAAGCCGGTTTCAGATGCTTCAGGTCCAAGTCTACGATGCCGAGAACAAGACGCGATCGCTGATCGATTGGCCGGGCGGGGCTTAACGCGCCCCGGAATCCAAGAGCGAGCTTTGCGTGACGGCGCAGCAGAGTTCAGGTGCGGCGGCCTCCGCTTTGCTGGCCCACCAGCCAATCGGACAGCGCCGGGCTCTTGTCGTCCGGCCGCTTTGATTTGGCGCGCGACTTCTTGACGGCGGGGGTGCTCGGCGGCGTCGATGCTTCGCGCGCGAGCCGCAACGCCTTCAGTTTCGCCATATTGTCGAGCACGGCCCTGGAGGTGGCGTCGCGGTCGGCCTTGCCGGATCTCGCGTCCAGCGCGGCCCTTGTCACCTTGTCCATGCGCGCCTGGGCGCGGTCGCGATCCTCTTTGGTCATTGGGTCAGCCTTTTTTCACTGTCTTCGCCTTGCGCTTGACCTTGGCAGGCGGCTCTGGCGGGTTTTCGCGGTCGGCGGCTTCCTTGGCGAGACGGAGCGCGCGCAGTTTTTCGGTTCGTTTGCGGATCGCCACATCCGCCGCGGCGATTTCGGCCATCGCCTTGACGCCTTCGACTTCCTGGGTGCGCTTGCGATGTAGCCGGATCTCCTTCATTTCGGCGGCACTCTTCGGTTCATCGTTCATCTTATACCCCTGAAATCACGACTGTTATCTCCGGACGATCTGTGGCCCGTTTACCACGGATCGGGCGTGGAAGGACGTTATTTTCGGCCCGGAACAGCCCGCTTTCGGGCCAAAATCAGCCGGCGGGGTGAATGCCTGCCTCGCTAGCGCCCTCGTCGGAACCGGCTTGGTCAAAGCTGTCGAGCCAGGCGTCCAGCGTTGCCGAGGAATGGCCTGCGGCCTTCAATTGCCGCAAGGCGATGCGGATGCTGGTTCGACCATGACGGTCGCCGGCAATCGCCGAAGGCGGTTCGGCGGCCAGCACCGCATCGACCACGCGGCGTTTGACCGCCAGTGTCAGGGGATCGCCGAACTCAGCCATCATTCGCTGGAAGGCATGATGCCGCATCGCCTCGAACGGGCGGATTTCGCCAAGGCCATCGCGCGCGGGATGCGGCGGATAAAGATGCGCGCAGGGAACCAGGCCTTCGGGAACAGGCTCGGTGGCCGGGTGGGTTCGCCCGCTTTTGAGAAGCCTCGGCAGCACATGGGTATGGGGGCCCTCCGGGCTCCTGCCCGTCGGCGGCGGGATCGTCTGATAGACTTCGATGCGGCCGAGCCGGCCGATGAAGACGCGATGCGGGCTGGCTTGCAGGATCATTCCCATCGCGGGATTGCCCGGATCGAACACGGCGCGGCCCGCGTGTTCGCGCAGCCGCGAGGCGAGGCTGCGGTCGCGGACGCGGACGCAGCAATCGACCTGCCGCGCGCCGAGGCCGAGGTCGAACAGCACCGACTCCCGGTCTTCCTCGCTCGGCGCCTGATGATCGGGGCCGATTTCCGTGAGCACGCCGCGCCTGTTCATGGCGCAATCGTCCAGCGGAAGGCAAAGCGCGATCCGTTGGCTCCAGCCGGTTCGGGTCACGCCCTCGGAGGCGAACGGCCGGCTCGCGGGATGGGATTTGAGGACAATGCCGCCGCGCGGCGTCACGGCTGAGATGGCCTCGGCGGATTCGAAGAGGCGCACCGGTTCGTCACGGTCGCGCGCGAATTCGGCGATGGCGCCGAAAGTGCCGAGGCTCCATTGCGTATCGGGATCGGATATTTCCCGATGCAGCAGATCGGTGGCGGCGGTCGTCATCGTTGCCCGCGCGGCGGGACGAGATCGGACATGGGTCGGCATCCCCTCGGGCTTGCGCCCAAGAGAATACCGTTTCGCCACGTCGGGACAAGCCGGCCGGCATCGCGCCGGGACCGGCCGTCCGGTCAGAAGGTCGCGCCGGCCTTCACCATGTAGGTCCGGCCCGGCAGCGGATAGGCCGAAAAGCGGCCGGGCGTGAACGAACTGGCAATCGCGTAGTCGTAGTACAGCGCGTTGAATACATTGTTCACGCTCAGCGACCAGAAGAAGCGTTCGTAAGCGCCGCTCAGCTTGAAATCCACGGTCGCGTCGGCGGGGATGCGACGCCGGATGTTCGCCTGGTCGTTGTCCATGACGCGTTCGCTCCAGGCGCGCACGGTGGCGTCCGCAACGAGGTAATCCTTCCAGATGTGCCAGCTCACGCCGCCGCTGGCGGTATAGCGCGACACCAGCGGAACGTCGTTGCCCGCAAACGGTCCCTCGCGGAACATGGCGCGGGTATAGGCCACGCCGCCGCGCAACAGCACGCTGTCGCTGACGCGCAGCGAAGCGCTGGTCTCGGAGCCGTAGCGGCGGGTCGGATCGAGGTTGACGTTGTAGAACAGCGCGGGGATGAAATGGATCTCGTTCTCGATGTCCATGGTGTAGATGCTGGATTGCATCTGGAAGCCACCGCTCTTGATGCGGAATCCGGCCTCGACGTCGTGAGAGGTCTGGGTCTTCAGCCGGAAGGTGCCGGGAAGGGGAGTGAAGAACGGATCGAAGGCCGGTCCGGAAGAGACCCGTTCATCGACATTGGGCGTCCGAAACGCGCGCGCCGCGCGGCCGAACACAGCGAGTACATGGTTGAGGCGATGCTCGATTCCGATGTGCAGCGCGTGCTGGGTTTCGTTGTTATCAAGTGGGCTTGCTTCAGCGCTGAAAGCGCCAGGCGCGAAGGGATTGTAACGGTCCCTGGCGCTGAGGCTGGTGTGTTGAAGCCGACCGCCATACGAAAAGTCGGTGGTCGGCAATAGTCCAACGGTCTGCTGCCAGTAGCCGGCTATCGTTTGTTGCTGCAGGTCATAGACATGGATCGGCGCCGCGCCCTTCGATTGCGGACGTGCCGAATGGTAGGTCGCGTCGTAATAGTCGACGCCGGTCAGGACGGCCGACGGCAATCCGAAGGCCATGTTCTTGATGCTCAATCGGGGCGTGATCGACCAGGTCTGCAGTTGGCTGTCGACATAGCTGAACGGGACTGTCGGTAACAGGCCAAAGAACCCGGCCTGCTGCTTCTTGTCGCGCACCCCGCCGTCGATGATGAGATCAACGCCGTTCCACAAGGTCTTGGTGAAGCCGGCGGTGGCGCTGGCGCCCTGCTGGTTGCCGTAATCGAACGGCGTTCTGGTGCCGCGGCGATCGGTGACGATCTGGTTCAGGCCGATGGAGGGATCGACCAGCCGGCCGCCGGGGAAGCCGAGCTTCTGGTCGTCGCCTGACAGCGTCAGGAAGGCGGAGAGGCCGGGCGTGGTGTAGTTGAGATTGCCGACCCCGTTGCGCTGGTCGAGCGCGTTGTTGACCCGGTAACCGTCGGACTTGGTGGCATTGCCATAGAACGACGTCGACCAAGGGCCTGAACTCAGCGCGGTCGAAACCGAGGCCATGCGCTGGTTGAACGATCCGACGCCGGTCTCGGCGCGGATCGCAACCGGCGGACGGCCGACGCCGTTCTTCAGGACAATGTTGATGACGCCGCCGACGGCGTTATCGCCGTACAGCACGGCGCCGCTGTTGCCGCGGGTGATTTCGATGCGCTCGATCGAATCGCGCGGAATGGTCGAAAAATCAACGCCGGCCATATCGATGTCGTTGAGCCTTCGGCCGTCGATCAGCACCAGGCTGTTGGCGGTCGCAAAGGCGCCGAAGCCGCGGAGATCGACGCTGGTCCTGGCGCCGTTGACGCCGCCAAACAAGCTCTTCAGTTGTACGCCGGGCACCTGGGCGATGATTTCCGCGAGGGTTTGGGCTGGCGAATGCGCGATCTCCTCGGCGCTGATCACGGTCGCCGACGCGCCGACGATGCCCGAAAATTGCTGGCCGCCACCGCCTGTCGCTGCTGAGACGTTCGGTGCGGCATTGGTGCCGGTCGCCGGCGCAGCCGCGGGCGCGGTGCGGCGCGCACCCGCGCCTTCGTCATGGGTGGGCCTGGCGCGGGTCCGGTTCTGGTCCGCGGGCGGCCTGACTTCGATGGGCGGCAGTTGATCGATCGGTATTTGCTGCGCATGAGCGCCGCAAATTCCCAGCGACATGGTCGATGCAAGCAAACTGGAGGCAAGCCAATAGCGGCGGTGCCGCTGAGCGGCGTTGACGACGGAAGACATGGTTCTAAACCTCGGTATGACGTCAGTGGCACGTCACAGCGAACCAAGTCCCACCATCGCTTGCGCGAGCGGTGAAGCTAATGTCTGTACTCCCCGACCGACATCTTCGCGTGTGACCACGGCTGACGGCAGGTCTCCTGGCTCGCGGGTCGCTACCCCTTGTCGCCTTCCCAGGACCGAGATTCCCAGTGGCCTATGACAAAGGATTCGCCGCTTACAGTTGCGGGGGCAGCCGCGGAATTGGGGATGGACCCCCGCACCGCATTCCCTTTTGATCCCCGGACAGGGAACCGTCGGCGACCACCGTAGGAGTTTGTCAAGGCGGGAGTCAATCCCGATCGCGATGGCGGACGATCCCCACTGGACGAGTGCGCCCTTTCTGCCGCAAGAGCAGTTAAGCCCGAACCATTGCCCCGGCGCAGGAGGCTGCTTGAGGATACCGATGAGCGTTCAGGCCGTTACCTTGACCGACGAGATCGCCGCGCGGCGGCGCATCGGCGCAACGGCGGCGATTGCCGCGCTCGTCGTGCTGCTGACGCTGACCTCGCTCGGCGTCGGGCCGGTGCGGCTGTCGCCCCTCGCCGTCGTGGAAGCGCTGCTCGGCGGCGGCAGCGACGTCGCCCAGATCATCGTGCGGGAAATCCGCCTGCCGCGAACGCTGCTGGCGCTTTCGATCGGTGCCATTCTCGGGCTGTCAGGGGCGGCGCTGCAGGGCCTGCTGCGCAACCCGCTGGCCTCGCCGTCCCTGTTCGGCGCGCCGCAATCGGCCGCCTTTGGCGCGGTGCTGGTGATCGCGCTCGGATTGGCCGACGTGCGCTCCTATGCGCTGCCGGTCGCGGCGATCATCGCCGCCTTCGGCTCGGTATTCGCGTTGCTCACGATCGCCGGCCGCAATGCCGGGCTTCTTATTCTCATTCTCTCCGGCCTGGCGATTTCGAGCTTTGCCGGCGCCGCCACCGCGCTGGTGATGAACCTTTCCAGCAATCCTTTCGTGGTGCTGGAGATCGCGTTCTGGCTGCTCGGCTCGCTGGAGGACCGCAGCTTTGAGCATGTCATGCTGGCGCTGCCGTTCATCGTCGCCGGCGCCGTCATGCTGTTCAGCCAGCGCCATGCGTTTCGCGCGCTCAGCCTTGGCGAGGAGGCCGCGCAAAGCCTCGGCGTCGATGTCGCCCGCTTGCGGCTGCTGGTGATTTCGGGCGTGGCGCTCGGCGTCGGCGGCGCGGTCGCCGTGACAGGCACCATCGGCTTCATCGGCCTGGTCGCGCCGCATCTGATGCGGCCGCTGGTCGGTCACGATCCGGGGCGGCTGCTGGCGCCGAGCGCGCTGGCCGGATCGGCGCTGCTGCTGGCGGCCGATATCGCGGTGCGCATCATTCCCTCGACCTCCGACATCAAGGTCGGCGTGCTGACCTCGATCATCGGGGTGCCGTTCTTCCTCTATCTGATCATGCGCGAGCGCCGCGCGCTCAGCGGGGGCGTCGCATGAGCGGGAAAGCTCTTCTCAGCGCCCGAGGCCTCGCCGTGACGCTCTCGGGCCGCGCCGTGCTGAAGGACGTTTCGCTGGCGCTGCCGCCGCGGCAGCTGGTGGCGCTGGTCGGCCCGAACGGCGCCGGCAAGACTACGCTGTTGCGGGCGCTGGCGGGGCTGATCCCGTCCGAAGGCGGGATCGAGATCGGCGGCGAGGCGCTGCCGTCGCTGCCGCTGCGCGAACGCGCCAGGCGGTTTGGCTATCTGCCGCAGGGGCACGTGATGCACTGGCCGCTGCCGGCGCGCGACATCGTGGCGCTCGGCCGCTACCCGCATGGTGCTACCGATCCGGCGCGGCTGTCGCCGGCGGATGCCGAGGCGGTGTTGCGCGCGATGCAGGCGATGGACGTGATGGCGTTCGGCGGGCGCCGCGTCACCGAATTGTCGGGGGGCGAGCGCAGCCGCGTCGCGCTGGCCCGCGTGCTGGCGGTGGAAGCGCCGGTGATCCTGGCCGACGAGCCGACCGCCTCGCTCGATCCGCGGCACCAGATCGACGTCATGAAGAACCTGCGCGCAACCGCCGACAGCGGCGTGCTGGTCGTGGTGGTGACGCACGATCTCGGGCTGGCGGCGCGGTTCGCCGACCAGGTGCTGGTGCTCTGCGAAGGCCGGCTGGCGTCGCAGGGCGCGCCGATGCAGGCGCTGTCGGAGCGGGTGATGGCGGAGGTGTTCCGGATCAGCGCCTATCGCGCCGAATACCAGCGCGAGGCGGTGATCGTGCCGTGGGCGGAGCTGTGATGCGGACGCGGTTCGCAGCCCTGGTCGCGGTCGCGGCGCTGTCGCTGGTGGTCGATCCGGCGCCCGCCGCCGGTCTGCCGCGCCTGATTTCGATGAATGTCTGCACCGACCAATTGCTGCTGGCGCTCGCCGATCCCGGGCAGATTTTGGGGCTGAGCCGGTTCGCGCGCGACGGCTGGCAATCCCCGGCGGCTGGCGACGTCAGGCGCTATCCGGTTCTGTCCGGCGGGGCCGAGGACGTGTTGCTGATACGGCCCGACATCGTCGTGGCGAGCCTGTTCGACAAGCGTTCGACACGGGAGTTGCTGAAGGCCAAGGGGCTTCGCCTCGCCGAACTCGCGGTGCCGCGCACCCTCGCCGAAGCCAGGCACCAGATCCGCCAAGCCGGCGACCTGATCGGCCATCCCGATCGCGCGGCGGCGGAAATCGCCCGGCTTGACGCGGCGCTGGCGCGGGCGCGTCGCGCCGCGGCGGAGCGGCGTTTTCGCGTGCTGCCGGTGTCCCGGCGCGGCTGGGTGGCGGGCAGCGAAAGCTTTGTCTCGTCGCTGCTGACGGAAGCAGGTCTATCGAACGCGGCCGGCGATCTCGGCTTCACCTCAGGCGGATTTGCCTCGCTGGAGGCGATCGTCAGTCTTCGCCCCGACTTCATCGTGGTGGCTCAGGCCGGCGATCATGCCAGCGATGACGGCCAGGCGTTCCTGCTGCACCCGGCGCTGCAGCGCTTCTATCCGCCGGCCAAGCGCATCGTGATCCCCGAACGCATGATGGAGTGCGGCGGCGTGATGCTGGCGGAAGCGCTGGACGCGCTGGCGGCAGAACTGAAACGGGTTGGGCCGTAACTTCCAGTAGCTCTCGTAGGGTGGGCAAAGCGAAGCGTGCCCACCATCCCGAGCGAATGTGTTGATAGATGGTGGGCATGGCGCAAGCGCGCCCTTGCCCACCCTACGGACTTCTCACCCCGCAACCACCGGGCCGCCGGCCTTCTTCCAGGCGTCGATGCCGCCTTCGATATGCGCGGTATTGGCAAGGCCCGCACTCCTGGCGGCGTCAACCGCCATCGCCGAGCGTTCGCCGAACGCGCAGAAGAACACCACGCGTCGGCCGGTCGCCGCGGCGACCTCGCGCAGCATGCCGCCGGGCTTGAGGCTTTCGCCGATCGCGGGGTAGGGCGCATGCAGCGCGCCCGCGATCATGCCGTGCTTGGCGCGTTCGCCGGCCTCGCGCAGATCGACCAGCAGGATGTCTGGTTGGCCGAGGCTCGCGATGGCGTCGCGGGCGCTGAGCGCAAGCCCCTGCTTTGCCAACTCGTCCTGGTGCAGGCCGACATGCATGTTGGCGGGCACGGCCACGTCCATCATCTTCGGGTTCGGCAGCTTCAGATTGGCCATCAGCTCGATATATTCGTCGACCGAGCGCACCTGAAGGCGCGGATTGTAGCGCCGCTCCTCGCCGATGGTGGAAACCGTGTCGCCCTTGTAGTCGTGGGCCGGAAATACCAGGGTGTCATCGGGCAGTTTCAACAGCCGGTTGAAGATCGATTCGTATTGCGCGCGCGACGAGCCGTTCTGGAAATCGGTGCGGCCGGTGCCGCGGATCAGGAGCGTGTCGCCGGTGAAGACGCGGTCGCCCATCAGGTAGCTGTAGGAATCATCGGTGTGGCCGGGCGTGTACATGACGTCGAGGCCAAGCCCCTCGATCATGACCTTGTCGCCGTCGGACACCCGCATCGACACCACGTCGGCCTTGCTCTGCTCGCCCATGATGGTGATGCAGCGGGTGCGGTCGCGCAGTTCGCCGAGGCCCGTGACGTGGTCGGCGTGCAGGTGGGTGTCGATCGCCTTCACCAGCCGCAGGTCGAGCTCGCGCATCAGCTGGCAGTAGCGGTCGACCTTCTCAAGCACGGGGTCGAGGATCAGCGCCTCGCCGCCGGCGCGGCTCGCCAGCAGATAGCTGTAGGTGCCGGAGACGCTGTCGAACAGTTGACGAAAGATCATGGCCGCACCAGCGTGTAGCCGCTCTCGGTCAGCAGCAGAATTTGCGCGACGCCGACCTGGACCGGCGTCGCCGCGGCAATGTACGCCAGCCGCTGGCCGGTGTCGCGTTCGAGCGTATCGACGGTGTTGAGGCAGATATCGACCCGCGCGCCTTGCGACACCAGGCTCTCGACCGCCTTGCGGTTGGGATTGTCCGGGCGAAGCAGGTCGATGCCCGGGCCGAACGCCACGATCTCGACCGCGACCTTGTCCGGTCCGTAGAATTTCATCAGATTGTTGGCGACGCTGATCACGAGGCCCTGCTTGCGCGGGTCGTTGTCGGAAAGCTGCAGCACGATTTTGTGCTCGGCAAAGGGCTTGTCCTGCAGCGGCGCCTGCTGGGCGCGCGCGCTGGTCGTCACGGCGATCAGCAGCGCGAGGGCCAGGGCGCGAATCATGGTTGAGAACAGTGCCATTCCTGACCCGCCATCCCTGATGTCGCCGACGGCTCGCCTGATTGTCGCCGACGGCTTGAGCGGCCGGCCACCTTTCCTGAACGGATATGCACCATAGCTAAATTAGTCAATGCTAAATGACTGGCGATACGGTAATGTGATGGGGGTACCTCGCGGGTACGGAAACCATGCTGGAAGCAAAATCATGAGAGCGGTGGCGGCGGCAGCCAAACAGATACCGCTGGCACGCGGCGCCGACGATGCGGCGGCGCTCAAGATGCTGGCAAGGCAGGCTGGCGACGCCGCCCAGCTCCTTAAAATGCTCGCCAACGAGAAGCGGCTGCGGATCCTCTGTTTTCTTGCCGTGCGCGGCGAGATGACGGTCGGGGAACTGGTCGGCGTCGTAAAGCTCAGTCAGTCGGCGTTGTCGCAGCATCTGGCGAAGTTGCGCGCCGATGGTCTGGTGGAGTTCCGACGGGCCTCGCAGACGCTGCATTACCGCGTTGCCGACAAGCGCGCACTGCGTCTGCTGCAGGTGCTGAAGGATATCTATTGCGGCGATCTGAAGTAGCTCCAGCTTCTCAGCACTATTGTGGTCACAAGGCGAATTGAATGACTCGGGATGTGGTGGAGTTCGGCAGCAGCGACCAGCCGGTAGAACCGGATGGCCGGATGAATGCAGCCGCCTTCCATCGCAATCACGAAGCGATCTGGGCGGTGCTAGGCGCCTTCCTCGCCGGCAAGTCGGGCGACGTGCTGGAGGTCGGCAGCGGCACCGGCCAGCATGTGGTTCATTTCGCCCGCCACTCCCCCGGCATCACCTGGTGGCCGAGCGATCTCAATGAGCGGCACCTGAGCAGCATCACGGCCTGGCACGCGCATGCCGGCTTGCCGAACATCCAGCCGCCGCGGCGGATCGACCTTGCCGATCCCGCCTGGGCCGCGGCGATGCATGGCGGCGGCGGGCCGACCGAACTGCTGGCGGTATTTTGCGCCAATGTCGTCCATATCGCGCCATGGCGCGTCGCCGAAGGCCTGCTTGCCGGCGCGGCGAGCTCGCTGCGCGCCGACGGGCGGCTGTTTCTCTATGGCCCCTTCAAGCGCGACGGCAAGCATACCGCGATGAGCAATGCCGTGTTCGACACCTCCCTGCGCGAGCAGGATGCCGAATGGGGCGTGCGCGACATCGGAGAGCTCAGTGCATTCGCGGCGGGCGTCGGCCTTGCATTGGTCGAAACCGTGCCAATGCCAGCCAACAACATGATCCTGGCTTTCGCTCCATCGAGCAAGGGTGACGCGGGCGCATAGCGCGCGCCCGCTTGCGTCGGTTGATCGCCTGTCTGCGCGTCTTCATAGTGTCGGGAGTTGATCGAGGTGGCTGCGCGGCGACAGGGTCTTTCGCGAGCGCTTCTTCTACGACCCGTCGAAATAGCCGCCACCTGCTGACAGTTCGCTCCGCACCGAAGCATCTGGTCGCGTCGTCTGCTACCTTCAGGCCGGGCATGACGATGCAGCAACCCAAGAAGGGCAGCGAACGAGTTGGACGCTTCCGATCGAAGTCCAATTGACGAAGCCTCGGTCCGTTACCAGGGCTGGCGCATCGTCGTCGTCTGCTTCCTGCTGGCGACCTTCGGCTGGGGGCTCGGTTTCTATGGCCAAAGCGTCTATGTCGCCGAGCTGCACCGGCTGCACGGCTGGCCGACCTCGCTGATCTCGGCGGGCACGACCTTCTTCTATCTGTTCGGCGCGGCGCTGGTCGTCTTCGTCAGCGAAGCCATCAAGGCGTTCGGCCCGCGCAACTGCCTGGTGGCGGGCACTCTCGCCATGGCGGCGGCCGCGGTCTGCATCGGCCAGGTGCGCGAGCCGTGGCAACTGTTCCTTGCCAATGCCGTGCTGGCGATCGGCTGGGCCGGCACCAGCCTCGGCATCATCACCACGACGCTCGGCCTCTGGTTCGAGCGCAAGCGCGGCATGGCGATCAGCCTGGCGCTGAACGGCGCCAGCTTCGGCGGCATTATCGGCGTTCCCCTGCTGGTGGCGGCGATCGGGTATTTCGGCTTCCCCGGCGCGATGACGGCAGCGGCGGTCGTCATGGTCGGCTTGATGGTTCCCGTGATCCTGCTTCTCGTCCGACGGCCGCCGATCGATTCGGGCGGGACCGCGGTCGAGGCCGCGGACGCGCCGTCGTCCACGCAGATACGGGCGAGGGCGTTTCGCGACATCGGCTTCCTCTCGGTGTCGTCGGCGTTCGCGCTGGTGCTGTTTGCGCAGGTCGGCTTCATCGTTCACCTGATCGCCTTCCTGGATTCGGTGATCGGGCGGGAGCGCGCGGCGCTCGCGATGGCGTTGCTGACGGCGATGGCGGTGGTCGGACGCGTGCTGTTCTCGTTCGTGATCGACCGGCTCAACCAGCGGCTGGCCTCGTCGATCTCCTTCGTCAGCCAGGCGTTGGCGCTGATCATCATCATCAACACCCACAATGACGTTGCATTGATCGCCGCCTGCGCGCTGTTCGGATTCTCGGTCGGCAATCTGATCACGCTGCCGGCGCTGATCGTGCAGCGCGAGTTCGATCCGCGCTCGTTCGGCGTTCTCGTCAGCCTGGTGACCGCGATCAACCAGATCACTTACGCGTTCGGTCCCGGCGTCGTCGGCCTGCTGCGCGATCTCTCGGGCAGCTACACGCTGCCGTTCTATGGCTGCGTCGCGATCGAGTTGACGGCGGCCGTGCTGATCATGATCCGCGGGCGTTCTCGTCATTCCGGGCTGGTGCGTTAGCACCAGACCTCAGATGCGCGATTGCGCATCGGGGAATCTCGAGATTCTCAGGGGCGCAAGAGCGCCCCGTAGTTCGATACTGCGCATCGCCCCGGAATAACGGCGAAAATCATGCTTCCCGCTGCCGCAGCAAATCCTCCAGATCCAGCCGCTGGGTGAACATCGCGAGCGATCCGTCGGGCGCGCGTGGCCACTCTTCCTTCGGGCGGTCGCGATACAGCTCGACGCCGTTCTGGTCGGGATCACGCAGGTAAAGCGCTTCGCTGACGCCGTGGTCGCTGGCGCCGTCGAGCTGAATGCCGGCCTGGATCACGCGATGGAGCGCGTCCGCCAGCGCAGGGCGCGTGGGGTAGAGAATGGCGGTGTGAAACAGCCCGGTCGTGCCGGGTGAAGGCGGATGGCCGCCCTTGCTCTCCCAGGTGTTGAGGCCGATGTGGTGGTGATAGCCGCCGGCCGAAATGAACGCAGCGCCAGACCCCATCCGCTGCATTACCTCGAAGCCGAGCACGCCGCAGTAGAAGCCGAGCGCACGGTCGAGATCGGCGACCTTGAGATGGACATGTCCGATCCGGGTGCCGGCAATGACAGGTGGATTTTGGGGCATAGTTTCTCCGTATCTTTCTTACCTCGCCCCGCTTGCGGGGAGAGGTCGGACTTTACGCGAAGCGTAGAGTCCGGGTGAGGGGGTACAGGTCCATCGTGAGATCACAGTTCGCGGAGAGAGCCCCTCACCCCGACCCTCTCCCCGCGCAAGAGCGGGAGAGGGGGAGGAACCTCACGCAAGGTCGGAAATCTCGCCATCCGGCAACCCAAACTCGAACGTGTTCAGCGTCATCGACACCATCGTGTAGTAGCCGCAGAGCCCGATCACTTCGACGATGCCGCGCTCGGTCAGCACCTGTACCGCCTCATCGTAGAGCGGTTTGGAGACGCCGTGGCCTTCATGCAGCGATCTGGCGAGGTCGTAGATCATCCTGGCCCTGGGGTCGTCGAACACGGGCGTGCGGCGATCACGGATGTCATCGATCACCCTGGGGTCGATGCCGCCCTCCAGCGCCAGCCGTTTGTGCGCGTACCATTCGTAGTGCGAGGTCCAGTGCCGCGCGGTGACGAGGATCGCAATCTCGGAAAGCTTGGCGGGGAACATGGTGTTGAAACGAAGCTGCTCGCCCAGGCGGGTAGCGTGCCGCGCCATCTGCGGGCTGTTGAGCCAGGCCATCATCGGCGCCGGCGCCGCGCCGCGCTTGCCGGCGATCGACTCGTCATAGGTTTCTTTTTGCTCGGCGCTCATTTCGCCAGGCGAAAGCAACTTCAGCCGCATGTCCGTTTCCCCTTGTTTTCCAACCGTTGCGGGTCCTGCGATACACCCGATCAGACGGCGTGACCACCGCCGCCACGGCAGGGCGCGGCGGAGATGGATATTGAATTCCGCCAAGCGGAGGCTAAGGTTGACCCAACCTCATCCCATGGAAACGCCAACATGTCTGGTCTGGAAGATTTTCGCCGTGAAACCCGCGGCTGGCTGGAGGCAAACTGTCCGCCGGAGATGCGGCGGCCGATGACCTCGGAGGGCGACACGTTCTGGGGCGGTCGCAACGCCAAATTTTCTTCCGAACCGCAGCGCGTCTGGTTCGAGCGGATGCGTGACAAGGGCTGGACCGTGCCGGACTGGCCGCGGGAGTATGGCGGCGGCGGGCTTGACGCTGCCGAGCACAAGGTTCTGCGCGAGGAGATGGCGGCGATGGGCGCCCGCTCGCCGCTGTCGAGCTTCGGCATCTGGATGCTTGGCCCGGCGCTGCTGAAGTACGGCACCGAGGCGCAGAAGAAGGAGCATCTGCCGAAGATCGCCGCGGGCCTGATCCGCTGGTGCCAGGGCTATTCCGAGCCGAACGCCGGATCCGACCTCGCCTCGCTGCAGACCCGCGCCGACAGCGACGGCGACGACTACGTCATCAACGGCCAGAAGATCTGGACGTCGTATGCCAATTACGCCGACTGGATATTCTGCCTGGTGCGCACCGATCCGGCGGCGAAAAAGCATGACGGCATCAGCTTCATCCTGTTCGACATGGCCTCGAAGGGGGTGTCGACCAAGCCGATACTGCTGATCTCGGGCTATTCGCCGTTCTGCGAAACCTTCTTCGACAATGTTCGGGTGCCGAAATCGCACGTGGTCGGCGCCGTCAACCGCGGCTGGGATGTGGCGAAGTATCTGCTGCAGCATGAGCGGGCGATGATATCGGGCATGGGCGAGCGCGGCGTCGGCCGGCCGCTCGGCCAGGTCGCCGCCGATTCGGTCGGCGCCGACGCGCAGGGGCGGCTGGAAGATTCGATGCTGCGCAGCCAGATATCGACCTTCGAAATCGACGAGGCGGCGTTGTCGGCTGCCGCCGAACGCGCGGTCGATCTCGCCAAGGCCGGCCAGTCGCATCCCGCGTTCTCTTCGGCGATGAAGTATTACGGCACCGAGCTCAACAAGCGCCGCCACGAGATCCTGATGTCGGCGGGCGGCGCCGATGCGCTGGAATGGGAAAGCGAACGGTCGAAGGGCGGTGCGCGGGCGCGCGCCTGGCTGCGCACCAAGGCCAACTCGATCGAGGGCGGCACCAGCGAGGTGATGCTCGGCATCGTCGCCAAGCGCATCCTCGATCTGCCGGGGGCTTAGGTTATTTGCTCCGTCATTCCGGGGCACGCGAAGCGTGAACTGCGGTGCGCAATTGCGCACCTGAGAATCTCGAGGTTCCGGGTTCGGCGCTTCGCGCCGCCCCGGAACGACGCTCCAGCAAGACACGCGTAACTCCTGAACGGAACCCTCAAATGGCCCTCGTCCTGACTGAAGAACAAACCATGCTGCGCGACAGCGCGCGCGGGCTGATCAGCGACAAGGCGCCGGTGTCGCACCTGCGCCAGCTGCGCGACAGCAAGGACGCCGCGGGGTTCTCCCGCGACCTCTGGAGAGCGTTTGCCGAACTGGGATTTTCCGGGCTGCTGGTGCCGGAGAAGTTCGGCGGCAGCGGGCTCGGCTGCGTCGAGGCCGGCGTGGTGATGGAGGAAATCGGCCGCACCTTGATGCCGTCGCCGTTTCTTTCGACCGCGGTGCTGGCGGCTTCCGCGCTCTCGCGCGGCGGCAGCGAGGCGCAGAAATCGGCGCATCTGCCCAAGATCTCGGATGGGTCGCTGCTGGCGGCGCTCGCGATCGACGAGGGCGCCAAGCACCGGCCGCTGCAGATCAAATTGCAGGCGGTGCGCTCCGGCAACGGTTTCAGGCTGAACGGCGCCAAGGCCTTCGTGGTCGACGGCCACACTGCCGAGCTCCTGATCGTCGCCGCCCGCACCGGGGGCGCGGCGGGCGAGCGCGAGGGATTGACGCTGTTCCTGGTCGATCCCAGGTCCAAGGGGATCGCCATCGAGCGCACCGCGATGGTCGATTCCCACAACGCCGCCAGAATCGAATTCGCCAATGCCGAGGTCGACGCCGACAGCGTGCTCGGCGAGGTCGATCAGGGCGCAGCGTTGCTGGAGGGCGTGCTCAACATCGGCCGTGGCGCGGTCGCCTCCGAAATGGTCGGCCTGAGTGAGGAAGTGTTCGGACGCACCGTCGCCTACCTGAAGGAGCGCAAGCAGTTCGGCAAGTTGATCGGCGAGTTCCAGGCGCTGCAGCACCGCGCCGCGCAGCTCTACATCGACATCGAGATCACCCGCGCGGCCGTGCTGAAGGCGTTGCAGACCCTCGACCGCGATTTCGAGCATGCGGAATCCGCGGTCGCGGTCGCCAAGGCGCGCGCCGGCTCAACGGCGACGCTGGCGGTTCAGGAAGGCGTGCAGATGCACGGCGGCATGGGAATGACCGACCAGTTCGACATCGGCTTCTTCATGAAGCGGGCGCGGGTCTGCCAGGAATTGTTCGGCGATACCAATTACCACGCCGATCAATTGGCGCGGATGAAGAGTTATTGAGGTTGAAGCGGCGAACGCCGTCCCACACACCACTGTCATCACCCGGCTCGACCGGGCGACCCAGTATTCCAGAGACGGCAGTATTTGAGCCGATGAGCCGCGGCGTACTGGATCGCCCGCCTTCGCGGGCGATGACATTTGCGGCAGTTGATAGAAACTACCTGATCGGCGGCGCATACTGGATGCCGCCATTGCTCCAGAGCGAATTCAGCCCGCGCGGGATCTTCAGCTTCGATCCTTCGCCGACATTGCGGTCATAGATCTCGCCATAATTGCCGACATGGCGGATGATGCGGGCGGCCCAGTCCTTGCTCAGCCCGAGGTCTTCACCATAGGCGCCCTCGGTGCCGACCAGGCGCATCACGTCCGGCTTCTTCGACTTCAGCGCCTCGTCGATGTTCTTCGAGGTGATGCCGAGTTCCTCGGCGTTGATCATCGCATACAGCGTCCACTTCACGATCATCATCCAGTCGTCGTCGCGCTGCCGCACCACGGGTGCGAGTGGCTCCTTCGAGATGACGTCGGGCAGAATGACCTGGTCGTTCGGCTGGGTGAGGTTCAAGCGAAGCGCGTAGAGCTGGGAAACGTCGGCGGTGAAGGTATCGCACTTGCCGGACTCATAGGCCTTGAGCACTTCTTCCAGCCTGGGAAACTTCACCTCCGTATATTTCATGTTGTTGGCGCGGAAGTAGTCGGCGAGGTTGAGCAGCGTCGTTGTCCCCTCCTGTACGCAAACCTTGCTGTTGTTGAGGTCCAGCGCGGAGTCGATGTTGCGCGAGCGCGGCAGCATGAAGCCCTGGCCGTCATAATAGGCGACCGCCGGGAAATAGAGACTGTAATTGGTTTCGCGCGACATGCTCCACGTCGAGTTGCGCGAGAGGATGTCGACCTTGCGGCTCTGCAGTTCCTTGAAGCGCTCGTTGGCGTCGAGCGCCATGAATTTCGCCTTCTTGGGATCATCGAAGATGGCGGCGGCCACCGCGCGGCAGAAATCGACGTCGAAGCCGGTCCAGTCACCCTTGGCGTCGGGAATAGAGAAACCCGGCAGCCCCTTGTTGACGCCGCACAGCACGTCGCCGCGGCGGATCGTCCGCTTCAGGGTCTTGGTGTCGTAACGCTCATAGGTGATGGCGGCGGCCGCGACCGCGGTTGCGACCGCCAGCCCGATCAGGAGGCCGCCTCGAAATGTCCGTAGCATTTTTTGTCACTCATTGATTTCAGGGAAAAAGATCGGCTGGGGTAGCCGCGTCGCAATTACAACTCAGGCTTCTGCCGGATAATCACCTTGGTGCCAACCGGGACGCGCTCATAGAGATCGGCGACGTCGGAATTGACCAGCCGGAAGCAGCCTGAAGAAACCGCGGTGCCGATGGTATCTGGCCGGTTGGTGCCGTGGATGCGATAGATCGTGGTGCCGAGATACATCGCGCGCGCGCCAAGCGGATTGCCGGGACCTCCGGCCATGAAGCGCGGCAGGTAAGGCTGGCGCGCGATCATCTCCGGCGGCGGCGTCCAGTCCGGCCATTCGGCCTTGCGTGTTATGGTCACCAGGCCCTGCCACTGGAACCCTTCGCGGCCGACGCCGATACCGTAGCGCAACGCGCGGCCGTTGCCCTGGACCAGATAGAGATGGCGCTCGGCCGTGACGACGATGATGGTGCCTGGCGCCTCGCTGGTGCGATAGAACACCGCCGTCTTCTTGAACTGCGGATCAAGTTCGACGGACTCGTCGGGCATCAAACCAGGTTGGTCGCCGACATCGGGCTGCCGGCTCTGCGCCTGGCCTTGCGCGGCCGCGAGGATCAGGCCGCCCACCGCGATCAATGTCCAGATCAGGTGCCGAAACTTTGTCATCGTCGAGGTCTCCTTGTTGGCGCCTTGGCCAAATCATTGCAGCCATCAAATCTCAGCGCCAGCGTGATGGCAAGATGAGGGCGCCGTGGGCCGTCATATCGCTGGAATATTTTCTGTTTTGCTTCTCCCCGCCAGACTCAGGGGTGCGACGCGGCCTATTTCGGCGCGATCCACAGCCGCAAACCAAAGGAAATCAGGGCTACCGCGCTCACGCCGCCCAGCCAAAGCGCGGCGAACCACAATAGACGCCGCATCAGCGGCGGCGGATCTGGCTTGATCCCGGTCAATGATACCCGCTTTCGCGGTTGACCTTGCCGCGGAACACCCAATAGGCCCAGCCGGTATAGCCAAGGATGGCCGGTATCAGCACGGCGACGCCGAACAGCATGAAGAGCTGGCTGTTTGCGGGCGAGGCCGCCTGCCAGATCGTGACGCTCTGCGGCACGATGTAGGGATACATGCTGATGCCGAGGCCGGCATAGGACAGCGCAAACAACGCCAGCGTCAGCAGGAACGGCTGGTAGTCGTATTTCCTGGCGAGGCTTCGCAGCAACAACACGGTGACTGCGGCCACCGCAACCGGTACCGGCGCGGTCAGGATAATGTTGGGCCAGGCGAACCAGCGTTCCGTGTACTGAACACTGAGGAATGGCGTTGCAATGCTGACGGCGCCGATGGCCGCAAGCATCGCGAACAGCAGGATCCAGCTTAAATGATAGGCGCGGTCGCGCAACGCGCCTTCGGTCTTCATGACCAGCCACGTCGTACCGAGCAGCGAATAGCCGATCACGAGCGCCAGTCCGGTCAGAATGCTGAACGGCGTCAGCCAGTCCCACCAGCCACCGGCATATTGTCGCCCCTCGACATGCACCCCTTGCAGGACGGCGCCGAGCGCGATCCCCTGCGCCAGCGTCGCCACCAGCGAGCCACCGGCAAAGGCAATATCCCAGAGATTGCGCTCGCGCTGCGTTCGCCAGCGGAACTCGAAGGCGACGCCGCGGAACACCAGGCCGAGCAGCATCACGATCATCGGCGTATAGAGCGCCGGCATCAATATCGCGTAGGCCAAGGGGAATGCGGCCATCAGGCCGCCCCCGCCGAGCACCAGCCAGGTTTCGTTGCCGTCCCAGACCGGAGCGACGCTGTTCATGATCACGTCGCGATCGTGCTTCTCCGGAAAGAACGGAAACAGAATGCCGAGGCCGAGGTCGAAGCCGTCCATCACGACATAGACGAACACCGCAAACGCGATGATGAAGGCCCAGACGGTCGGCAGGTCGATGGCCGTCACCGAACGGCTCCAGCGGCTGCCGCACCCGCGGCGGGCGTGATGCCGGCGGCGTGCGCGGGAAGATCGCTGCGCGGCCCCTCTTCGCCATGATGCGGCGGCTGCGCCATCAGGCGCAGCAGATAGACCACGCCGGCCGTGAACACGATGAAATAAACGATAATGAACGCGATCAGCGAGGAGGCGACCGCGGGCGTCGCCAGCGGCGAAGCGGATTCGGCCGTCCGCAGCAATCCATAGACAGTGAACGGTTGGCGCCCTACCTCGGTGGTGATCCAGCCTGCAAGCACCGCGATGAAGCCCGCCGGGCCCATCGCGATCGCAGACAAGTGCAGCAGCCTTGATTCGTAGAGCGCGCCACGAAGGCGCATCAACAGGCTCAGCAGGCCGAGCGCCACCATCAAGAAGCCGAGGCCGACCATGACGCGAAACGACCAGAACGCGATGGCGACCGGCGGCCAGTTCTCGCGCGGCACGGTGTCGAGGCCCGCCATCGGTGCGTCAAGCGAGTGCTTGAGGATCAGCGAACCCAGCTTCGGCACTTCGACCGCATAGTCGACCTTGCCGGCGGCCTGGTTGGGCAGGCCGAAAAGGATCAACGGTGCGCCTTGCCCGTGACTCTGGAAGTGCCCCTCCATCGCCATGATTTTCACCGGTTGGTGTTTCAACGTGTTGAGCCCGTGCTGGTCGCCGGCAAAGATCTGGATCGGCGCCACCAGCGTCGCCATCCACATCGCCATGGAAAACATCACGCGCGCGCCGGCGAGATGACGGTCGCGCAGAAGATGAAAGGCGCCGACCGCGCCGACCACCAGCGCCGTGGTCAGATACGCCGCGAGCACCATGTGCACAAGGCGATACGGAAACGACGGGTTGAAGATGACCTTGAACCAGTCGACGGCAACGAATTGTCCTTCGGCATTGACGGCGTAGCCGGCCGGCGTCTGCATCCAGGAATTGGCGGAGAGAATCCAGAATGCCGAAATCAGCGTGCCGATGGCGACCATCAGCGTCGCCATGAAATGCAGCCTCGGACCGACGCGCTTGAGGCCGAACAGCATCACGCCGAGAAAGCCCGCCTCGAGAAAGAATGCGGTCAAGACTTCATAGGCCATCAAGGGGCCGATCACCGGGCCTGTCTTGTCGGAGAACACCGACCAGTTGGTGCCGAACTGGTAGGACATGACGATGCCCGATACCACGCCCATCCCGAACGCGACCGCAAAGATCTTCAGCCAGTAATTGAACAGGTTGATGAAGACCTCGCGCCCGGTCCAAAGCCACATCGCTTCCAGCACCGCCAGATAGCTGGCAAGTCCGATCGAGAACGCCGGGAATATGATGTGGAATGACATCGTGAACGCGAACTGCGCCCGGGCCAATACGACTGCATCCCAGCCTTCGAACATCGGCGACACCCGTCACTGGTTCCATCGGGGCAATCCTCTTTGCCCGCAGCGGACGCGCAAGTTATCATGCCAATGCCACGAAGGTATCTCCTTGTTGCAGCGGACGCCGCGAAGGCCTGCGGCCAACGCAGAACGACCCGGCGGGGGGCATCCCGGCCGGGTCGTTTGGAGGTAAACTCAAGAGGTGAGCAGTTCAGGTCGAATTCTTGATCATAAGAACCGGATCAACGAGGATTGGTTCCGCCTTGGTTGGCGATCGCAATCCTCCGTCGAACTTTTGCTGCGGCGTCGAGAAAGAGTATAGGAGCCATGTCTTTCCGGATGATGTCGCCGATTGTTTCATTTGTTTCTCGGGGGGTAATCCCGAGCGATCCGATTGCTACCTTTTTCGCGCCTGGAACCTACGTAAGGTATTGGTACAATTTGGTTATGCCGCGATGCTGTCCACGCCGGCGACCTTCAGCAGGTGCGCCAATTGCTTGCGGGCATAGAACATTCGCGTCTTCACCGTGCTCTGGGGAATGCCGATGATCTCGCCGGCTTCCTCCACCGATTTCTCATGGTAGTAGACGAGATTGATGATCTCGCGATGCGCCGGTGACAATTTGGCGACACAGGCGCGCAGTATCGCGCGGGTGTTGCTGCGGTCGAGCGAAGCCTCCGGCGTGTCGGCGTCGTCGGCGATCTCAAGCACGTCCTCCTGGTCGAGGTCCTCGTGCTTGCGCGTGCGCAGGGCAGTCAGCGCCTTGAACCGGGCGATCGAGAGCAGCCAGGTGGACACCTGGGAGCGGCCTTCGAACTGACTGGCGGTACGCCAGATGTCGAGAAACACCTGGCTCACGAGATCCTCCGCCATCGTGGTGTCACGCACCATGCGCAGCACGAAGCGGTAGGCGCGGACGTTATGCCGCGAATAGAGAACATGCATCGCCGTGCGGTCGCCTTTTGCGATGCGCTCAAGCAGCATCTCATCCGAGATCGCGCGGGCAGCGGCGATCGTCTCGCGGGCTGCGGCGTTGATGGCGATGACGTTCGGCATGACAGGCTCCCCAATCGCCGCCGGGCGGCGTTCCGTTGGGAGGATTGTTAGTCAGCCCGCGTTTCCGGATGTCTGCACGATCCGGACAAAATGGTTTCGTGCCGGGGTGAATTGTTTCGTCGCAGGGGCGGCGAAGAAACAATCGGGGCGGAAATGCCAGTAATTTCAAGCCACAGAAAATCGGCGGGACGGCGCTGCCGCCGCCGAGCTCCCTGGCCGGAGGCGCCGCACGCCCTCAGCGTTGCGGGCCTGACCGGAGCAGCGGCCTGGCCTAGCCCTTGTCGCCCGTCGGCGAGAACAAATAGCCCCCGCCTCGGATGGTGCGGATGACGGCGGGCTTGGTCGGATCGATTTCGATCTTGCGTCGGATCCGCATGATCCGAAGATCCACCGCGCGGTCGAACGCCTCGGCGTCGCGCGCATTGGCCAGCTCCAGCAGCCGCTCGCGCGACAGCACGCGCTTGGGATTGGCGGCGAACACCTTCAACAGCCCGAACTCGGAAGCCGTCAGCGGGTGCTCGTTGCCTTCGTCGTCGCGCAACGCCTGCGCCTCGAGGTCGAGCCATTTGGTGCCGAACCGCACCAGTTGTTCCTTCTTCGCTGCGGCGGTCGTCGCCCCCGGCGCGCCCGGCGCCTTGGCCGGGGTGCTGCGGCGAAGCACCGAACGGATCCGCGCCATCAATTCGCGCAGTTCGCAGGGCTTGGCGATGTAGTCGTCGGCGCCAAGCTCAAGCCCGACGACGCGGTCGATCGGGCTCGCCGTCGCCGTCAGCATGATCACCGGAACGTTGATGCGGCTCTTGAGGTCCCGGATGATCGACAGCCCGTCCTCCTCGGGCATGTTGAGATCGAGCACCACGAGGTCGGGCACCCTGGTCTCGATCACGCTGCGCAGGCTTTTGCCGCCGTCGCAAAGCGTCACGCCGAAGCCGTGCATCTTGAGGTAATCGCCGACCATCTCGCGGGCCGGTGCTTCGTCATCGACGATGACAATGTGCGGGCTCTGGGTCATGACGGCTCTGTTACTGGCAGTGTAACCGTGAACGTCGATCCGCGTCCGGGACCGGCGCTCTCCGCGGTTACGTGGCCGCCATGCATGTCGATGATGCGCTTGACGATCGAAAGGCCGAGGCCGGTCGAGCTTTCTCCTGCGGTGGGCTTGGCGGACAGGCGCTGAAAACGACCGAACAGCCGGCCGAGATCCTCGGGCGAAAGCCCGGCGCCGTCGTCGGCGATGCGGATCAGGGTGTCCTTTTCCTCGCGGGTCACGGCCACCTTTATCTCGCCGCCGATCGATGAGTATTTGATGGCGTTGCTGACCAGGTTGTCGATCGCCTCGCGGATGCGGTCGGCGTCGCACATGGTGACGATGTTCGGTGGCGCCGAAACGCTGATCTTCTGCTGCTTGTTGATCGCCGAAGGCAGATTTGATTCCGTGACCTCGGTGACGAGGGCGCCGACGTCGACCGGCTCGCGGCGGATGGTAATGTCGAAGGCATCCGCCATCGCGTCGGAAATCAGCTGGTCAACCATCGAAGTCAGGCGCTTGGTGGCGTCGCGGATGTGCTCGACCTGCGCGGTGACATTTTCCCGCGGCGAACCGGCACTGATCAGCTCGGTCAGCATTTCGGTGCGGCCGAGGATAACGCCGAGCGGATTTTTCAGGTCGTGCGCCACGGTGCCGAGAATTTCGTTCTTGAAGCCGTTGGCGCGCTGCAGCCGCAGCCACTGCGCCGAGAGCCGGCGATTGGCTTGCATCAGCGCGCGGGTCCGCTGGGCGACGCGGTCTTCGAGCTGGGTGTTTGCCTCATGCAGCTGCCGGTACAGAATGACGTTGTCGAAAGCGATCGACAGCCGGCTCGAGAAGATCTCGACCAGTGCGCGGTCGGTGTCGGAGAGCTGGCGTTCCGCCTGCAGCAGGACCACCACTTCGCGCCCGCTGCCGGTGCGCAGATAGAGCACGCTGCGGCAATCGGCGAACTCGTTCTTGCGGCGTTGGAACGCGGCCTCTACCATTCGCCGCAAATCGGGATCCAGCGCGCTGGAACTGGTGGTGCCGATGAAGCGGCTGTAGCAGCCGGAGCCGGCGAGCACCGAGAACTCGTTGCCATCGGGGCCGTCGTCGCGCAGCACCAGGATGCCGGCGCAATCGACGTTGAGCAACGAGGCGAGCTGGGTGAGCACGCCCTCCGCGAGGCGCTGCATCGATTTGAAATCATAAAGGGTCGAGGCCGCGTCGATGATGATCTCAAGGCCGCGCCGGGTCTGGACCATGCGCTCGAGTTGCTGATAGCTGCGCAATGCTGCGGTCAGCGAGGTGAACAGCTTGTCGGCGGTCAGCTCGGTCTTGGCCTTGTAGTCGTTGATGTCGTACTGAACGATGACGCTGCGCTCGGGCGCCTGTCCGGGCTGGCCGGTGCGCAGGATGATGCGGACGGTTTCGTTCCTGATCTCGTTGCGGATGTACTCGACCAGTTCAAGGCCCGCGACGTCGGTTTCCATGATGACGTCGAGCAGCACGGCGGCGACGTCGGGATTGTCGCGCATCAGGACACGGCCTTCGGCGGCGGAATAGGCCGACAGGATTTCCAGCGTGGCGCCGTTCAGGTTGAAGTCGCTCAGCGCAAAGCGGGTGCCCTCATGCACGGCAGCGTCGTCGTCGATGACGGCGATCTTCCATTTGCGCGCGGACGAGGCCTCCGGAGATGCTCCGGCATCATCGATCAGGTGGAGGACATCGTCCGGCTCGGCCATTTCGAAGTTCCGTCGGCTGCTGTCTGGTCGGTCCCCGCGGGTTCGCCCCTGGCGACTTTCGGCATGATAATGCGGAAGGTGGAGCCCTGTCCTGGCCTCGATTCCAGCATCATCCGGCCGCCGAGCTGTTGAGTGACAAGATTGTAGACGATATGCAAGCCCAGTCCGGTTCCGCCTTCGCTGCGGCGCGTCGTAAAGAACGGATCGAACGCCTGCCGCTGAACGTCCGGCGTCATTCCGGCCCCGTTGTCGGCGAAAATGATCTCGACATCGTCGCTGCCGCGGGCCCGCGCCGAGATCGAGATCGTCCCGGAACGGCCGTCGGCGAAGGCGTGATTGACGGCGTTGAGGAAAAGATTGGTTAATATCTGGCCATAGGAGCCTGGATAACCCTCGATCATCAGGCCGTCCGGCACGTCAACCGACAGGGTGACCGCGGCCTTCTTCAGCACCGGCCGCAGGCTCGCCACGATCTGGTCGGTGGCTTCACCGAGGCCGAACTGGCGGCGCTCGGCATGCGAGCGATCGACCGCGACCTGCTTGAAAGACTGGATCAGTTCGCCGGCGCGCTGCAGGTTCGCCACCAGTTGCTGCGCGGCATCGCGCGAGGTCTGGACGAATTCGTCCAGCCTGGAGCGGCGCAGCGGCTCGGTGCGCAGATACTGCTCGAACATTTCGGCGCGGCGCGCGAAGCTTGAGGCCACCGTCAGGCTGATGCCGATCGGGTTGTTCACTTCATGGGCGACGCCGGCGACCAGTCCGCCGAGCGCGGCCAGCCGTTCGGCGTCGATCAGGTTCTGCTGCGCGGCGTTGAGTTCGAGCAAGGCGCTCTCGGCCTTTTCCTTCGACGCGCGCAATTCGTCCTCGGTCTTGCGCTTGGCGATGGCATTCTCGCGAAACACCTCGACCGCGCGCGCCATGGCGCCAACCTCGTCCCTTGCGGTGGTGCCCAGCACGGCCCGATCGTAGTTTCCCGAGGCGATCGCGCGCATCGACGTCATGATCTGCTGCAGCGGCAGGCGGATCGAGAGCGAAATCAGCACGCCGACCGACAGGATGATGCCGAGGAAGATCACGGCGATCGACAGCACCCGGTGGGAAATCCCCGTCAGCGTCCGGTCGAACGTTGCCTGCGCGTTCTGCTCGCGCTGACGCATCTTGACCGACAATTCGTCCATGACGCCGATGGCTTCGGCCTGGCTGGCGTCGATGCTGTTGCGGAGCAGATCGGTGCGGATAGCGAGTTGCTCGGTCAGTTTCGCCATTCCTTCCCGCAACGCCACGGTGCGCGCCTGCAGTCGCGTCAGCGACATGCGTTGCAGGTCGTTGTCCGCCAGCTCCGACATCGCCGGAATGCTGCTCTCGATCGTTTCGGTATTCCGCCGGGCGTCCTCCGCGGAAGCCGAGGCGAGCGACAAATAGTAGGAATTGGCGGCGACCAGCAGCGCCGTAAACGCCTCCCGGGATCTTCCGAGCGGTGGCCAGATCGGCGCGTCGCGGTTGCCGGTGGCGCCCTCGATGACCGAATACAGCCTCGCCATTTCCCGCGCGGGACCGAGTACCTGCTGTTCGTAGGTCCTGGTGATGGTGTCCTGAACCGCGCGCAACTCGCCAAACCCGTTGAGAAATCGATTGGTGACCTGTTCGAGCCGGGCCACGGACCCCGATAGCATGGGGTCGGTCGCGGCGCGCGTGGAGAGCGTTCCGAGCAGCGCCTCGCGCAGCATCAGGATTTCGGCAAAGAGTTCTGGGTTTGGCTGATTGATGTAGCGATGGATCAGGTTCTGCAGCCGGCTGGTCTGGCTTTCCAGCTGCGCCAGGATCTTGTCGGACTCCCGCACCTGCCGGACGTCGTCCCAGGCCGTGTCCAGAACCCTGCCGCCGTTCCATATCAGGACGGCCAGCACCACCACGACGGCGGAATTCAATGCCGCGATCGACAGGATGCGCCACCGGATCGGCACCGCGCGCAGCCACTGGACGATACGAAATCGGCTGCGCGCGGCAAAGCGCGCCGGCCGTTGCACTTCCCGGTCCTGTTGCGCTGCAGCCGTCAAAATCACCCCACCTTTCGAATGCAAGGCGGGCAAACACACGCGCGCGTCGAAGCCGCTGTCAGCAGTAGCGCGACGACAATTATTGCGGTCCGAGAGAACAGGGCACGGCTGTACACAGGTGAAAAATCCCCTTAGTGATGAGGTCTGCGGCTGGGGAAAAAGGTTCAACGCTTTCTATCAGGAAATGCCCGTGCCTGGCCATTGCAGGCTGGGCGGTGGCGGGCTGCGTCGGATTGTCCCGGCGGTGTGGCGCAATCGCAACGCGAGCTGAGCTGGGAGGCCGCCGTCATGGCCGCATCGCTGCCGGGTTTCGCAGGCTACGAGGCGTTCCGCGCCTGGCGCGCCGAGCCCGCGCGATGGTTGCCGGTCGCGCGCGACATCGCCCGCAGTCACGGCCTTTCGTCTGCCGCGCCGCTGGTTTTTCCCACCGGCACCAATGTCGTGCTGGCGCTCGACGAGAAACTTGTCCTGAAGATTTTCCCGCCCTTTCTTCGTTCCCAGTTCGTCTCCGAGCGCGGCGCACTCGCCCAGCTTCAGGGACGCCTTCGGATCGCGATCCCCGAAATCGTCGTCGAAGGGGAGCGGGATGGCTGGCCCTATCTGGTGATGACGCGGCTGCACGGCGTACTGGGCGCGGAAGCGTGGCCAATTGTGCCTGAAGCGCAGAAGGAGCGCGTACTCGCGAACATCGGCGAGACCATCGCCGAGGTTCAGCGCGCCTCGGTCGGCGCGCTCGCCGGGGTCGAGCCGCACTGGGGCGATTTCATGCGTAGGCAAATCGCGGGGTGTCGCGCCCGGCACGAACGTCTGGGATTGCCGCAGAAGTTTCTGGATGGGCTGGACGAGTTGCTGTGCGATGCAGCGGCGCTGGTTCAACTGGACAAGCCGCCGGTGATTCTGACCGGCGAATACATCCCCGAAAATCTCCTGTTGAGCCGCGACGGATCGGGGTGGCATCTTGGGGGGCTGATCGATTTCGGCGACGTCATGACCGGAAGAGGCGAGTATGACCTGCTTGGCCCGAGCGCCTTCATGACTTCAGGGGTGCCGCAGCGGGTACGAAGCCTGTTTGCGGGGTTCGGATATTCCGCCGCCGCGATCACCCCAGATCTGAAGCGGCGGTTGATGGCGCTGATGCTGCTTCATCGCGCCAGCGATCCGGTCAGGCATATCCGCATCGAAAGCTGGCAACAGAAAGCCGCCAACCTCGAAGAATTGCAGGAGTTGCTCTGGCCGACCTGAACGCCGCACAGCCGAAAGCCCAAGGTTTCTGCGCCATCAGTAGGCAAACGCAGTCGTTGTATGCAGTCATTAAGGTCACGATCAACGACGTGCCCAGCGCCAACTGGCGCACCGACCGCGGCGTTCGACACTTGGTTCAGACGGGGTGCTCAACCTGCTGCAGGACCTCCAAGCGTCGATGGGGATGAGCTATTTGTTCGTGTCGCATGATCCGAATGTGGTACGCTTGCTGTGCGACCGTGTCATCGTGATGCGCAGCGGGCGAGTCGTCGAGCAGGATACTTCGGAGAGCGTACTCGGCGATCCGCAGCACGCCTGCACCAAGGAGTTGCTGACGGCGATCCCGCATCCGCCGTTGCCGGTTTGATCGTCATGCCCCGCAGAGGCGGGGCATCCAGTACCCACGGTGGTGTTTACTGGATCGCCCGCCTGCGCGGGCGATGACAAAGAGGGAGAGTACAGTGACCGTTGAGAACGCCCTGGACAGTTACATCGACGCCGTCGCCAAGGCGCTGGCGTTGCCGCTAGAGGAAGCCTGGCGTCCGGCGGTGCGGGCGAACCTCGAAGTCTCGCTGCGGCTGGCGCGGCTGGTCGACGAGTTTCCGCTGCCGGATGAAACCGAGCCGGCCAGTGTCTTTGCAGCGTGATGGCGCCATGAGCACAAATACCGACGGGCTGACGGCCCAGCAAATTGCGCAGGCCGTGGCCGGCGGCAATCTCTCCGCGCTCGGCGCGACCGAGGCCGCGTTGGGACGGATCGCCAAACGCGATTCCGTGCTGAACGCCTTTACCGACATCACCGCCGACCGCGCCCGGGCCAGCGCCCGCGCGATCGACGCCGCCATCGCCGCCGGCCGGAACGTCGGCCCGCTCGCCGGCGTGCCGTTCGCGGTGAAGAATTTGTTCGACGTCAAAGGCCTTGCCACCCGCGCCGGATCGAAGATCAACCGCGATCTGGCGCCGTCGCCGCGCGACGCCACCCTGATCGAGCGCATGGAAGCGGCGGGCGCGATCCTGGTCGGCGCGCTCAACATGGGCGAATACGCCTACGACTTCACCGGCGAGAACGTGCATGACGGCCCGTCGCGCAATCCGCACGACCCGACGCGGATGACCGGCGGCTCCTCCGGCGGCTCCGGCAGTGCGGTCGGCGGCGGGCTGGTTCCGATCGCGCTCGGGTCCGACACCAATGGTTCGATCCGGGTGCCGGCGTCGTTCTGCGGCGTCTTCGGCCTGAAGCCGACCTACGGCCGGTTGTCGCGGGCGCGCAGCTTTCCCTTTGTCGCAAGCTTCGATCATCTCGGCCCGTTCGCGCGCAGCACCGGCGACCTCGCGCTCGCCTATGACGCCATGCAGGGGCCCGATGCCGACGACGCGGCTTGCACAACCCGGCCGGTCGAGCCCGTCACCGCGCTGCTGGCGCAAGGGATCTCCGGTCTGCGGATCGCGATTGCCGGCGGCCACTTCCAGAACAATGTGTTTCCGGAAGCGGTCGAGGCCGTGGCGCGCGTCGCCAGGGCGCTCGAGGCCACCCAAACCGTTGAAATTCCCGAGGCCGCACGGGCCCGCGCCGCGGCCTACGTCATCACCACCACCGAGGGCGCGTCGCTGCATCTCGACCGCCTGCGCCAGCGCCCGAACGATTTCGATCCGGCGGTGCGCGACCGCCTGATCGCCGGCGCGATGATTCCGGCGCCGCTGGTCGATCGCGCGCAGAAGTTCCGTCGCTGGTATCGCGCCAGGGTGCTGGAGTTGTTCGGCACGGTGGACGTGATCATCGCACCCGCCACGCCCTGCATCGCGCCGAAGCTCGGTCAGGCCACCTTCATGCTCGATGGCGTCGAACTGCCGGTTCGCGCCAATATCGGCATCCATACCCAGCCGATTTCGTTCATCGGCCTGCCGGTGGTCGCAGTGCCGGTACCGCTGGTGCCGATGCCGATCGGCGTCCAGATCATTGCGGCGCCCTGGCGCGAGGATATCGTGTTGCGGGTGGCGCATGCGCTGGAACGCATGGGCGTCGCCGCAGCGCCAGCCCCGAGAGGACTATAGCGATGGAGATCGATCTTCCCGATGTGCTGGCCGAGGTGACCGCGCAATTCGCGCGCTACGAAAAGGCGCTGGTGTCGAACGACGTCGCGGTGCTGGATGAATTGTTCCGCAACGATCCCCGCACGCTGCGCTACGGCATCGCTGAAAACCTCTACGGCTACGAGGCGATCATGGGGTTTCGCGCCGCGCGCTCGCCGGTCGGGCTGGGGCGCAGGACCGACAGGACCGTGATCACGAGCTACGGCCGCGATACCGCGGTCGCCTCGACGCTGTTCTATCGCGATAGCCTGCCCGGCAAGGTCGGTCGCCAGATGCAGACCTGGGTGCGCTTTCCCGATGGCTGGAAAGTCGTCGCCGCCCATGTCAGCGTCATCCCCGACCCGGGGGCCACGACGGCATGAGCCTGGCAGCGTGGCGTCGCGGTGGCGACAAAACAAAGGTGATGAACGGCGAAACGTAGCGGTCGAGATCGAGCATCTGGCCGTGATCGGCGGCGAACTCCACCGGGCTGGAGCGGCTCGATTTGCTCGGACTCAGCGGTCGATTAACCGACAGGCTCCGCGCCCTGAAAGCTGCGACAATGGGCGATTGGCTTGAACTATAATTCTTGCCATTGGCGCTGCCTGCGAATTATGGTGCAGACGGCTGGGCATACGCCGAAGGTTTCCAGACGGAGCCGGCGGTTCATGCTTGCCGCTGACCGGTGATTTCGCGCACAAAATACCTCACCACAAGAGGCGCGCGGGACAAGCGCGGCTGATCACCCGTGAGAGCGGGTTCGGTTCGATAACGAGGAGGGGAGTTATTATGAAAACGGCATTCTGGCTGGCGGGCGCAACGGTTCTGGCGCTGGCGCAGCCCGCGCTCGCAGGCGACACCATCAAGATCGGCTTTGTCTCGACCTTCAGCGGCCCGACGGCCGTGATCGGCAACGACATGCGCAACTCGTTCGAGCTGGCGCTTGACCATATCGGCCGCAAGATGGGCGGCAAGCCGGTCGAAGTGATCTACGAGGACGACGGCCAGAAGCCCGACGTTGGCAAGCAGAAGACCGAAAAACTGATCCAGTCCGACAAGGTCGATTTCATCGTCGGCTACATCTGGTCGAACGTGCTGCTGGCCTCGCTCAAGACCGCGGTGGATTCCAAGACCTTCCTGATCTCGGCCAATGCCGGCCCCTCGCAGCTCGCCGGCGAGCTCTGCTCGCCTTACGTGTTCTCGACCTCCTGGCAGAATGACCAGACTCCGCAGGCCGTGGGCACCTACATGAACCAGAAGGGCGTGAAATCGGTATTCCTGATCGGCCCGAACTACGCCGCCGGCAAGGACATGCTGGCCGGCGTCAAGAGCACCTTCAAGGGCGAGGTGATGGGCGAGGAGTACACGGTGTGGCCGAGCCAGCTCGACTTCTCCGCCGAACTCACCAAGGCAAAGAACTCGAAGGCCGAGTCGATCTTCGTGTTCTATCCCGGTGCGGCCGGCGTCCAGTTCCTCAATCAATATGCGCAGGCCGGGCTCAAGCAGCAGATTCCGCTCTATACCGCGTTCACCATCGACGAATTGTCGTTGCCGCTGCAGAAGGAAAATGCGCTCGGCGTTCCCGGCGCGCAGCAATGGGTCAACGATCTGCCGTTCCCGGAGAACAAGAAGTTCGTCGAGGATTACCGCAAGAAGTATCCCGGCCTGCGTCCGACTTTCTACGGCGCGCAGTCCTATGATGCCGCGCAGCTGATCAACAGCGCGGTGGTGGCCGTCAAGGGCGACACCTCGAAGAAGGACGAGATGAAGGCCGAAATGCAGAAGGCCAACTTCAAGTCGGTGCGCGGCCCGTTCAAATACGGCAACAACCACATCCCGATCCAGAATTTCTACCTGCAGGACGTGGTCAAGGACGCCGACGGCCAGCTGTCGCTGAAGACGATGGCCACCATCGTCAAGGATGACCAGGATCGCTACGCCAGCAAATGCCCGATGAAGAAGTGATGGCAGGCATAACCGGCGCCTGATCTTGCGAACCCGCGCCCGGGTTTGACCGGAGCGCGGCTTCGCTGAAGATCGTGCGCTCAACAAGAACCGGCGGCGGCGCAAAGTGCTGCCGCTGTTTTGTTAGGCCCAGAGTTTGACGGATCCATGCTCGTCCTGATCGAACAATCGCTGAACGGCCTGCAGTTCGGCCTGCTGCTGTTCCTGCTGGCGGCCGGGCTGACGCTGGTGTTCGGGATCATGGATTTCGTCAACCTGGCGCACGGCTCGCTCTACATGATGGGCGCCTATTTCGCCGCCACCTTCGTGGCGTGGACCGGAAGTTTCCTGCTCGGCGTCGTGCTGGCGCTCGGCGCGACGCTGCTGCTCGGCATTGCCCTGGAATTCGTCGCGCTCCGGCACCTCTACGGCCGCGACCATCTCGACCAGGTGCTGGCCACCTTCGGGCTGATCCTGTTCTTCAACGACGCGGTGCGGCTGATCTGGGGGCCGGCCGGCCTGGTGCTGCCGCTGCCGGCCTGGCTGACGGTGCCCGTGCAGATCATGCCCGGCGTGTTCTATCCGGCCTACCGGCTGTCGATCATCGTGGTCGCACTCGCGGTCGCAGCCATGCTCTATGTCGTGGTGATGCGGACCCGCGTCGGCATGCTGATCCGCGCCGGGGCTTCCAACCGCGAGATGATCGGCGCGCTCGGCATCAACATCAAGCTCTTGTTCACGCTGGTGTTCGGGCTCGGCGCCGCGCTCGCCGGCCTCGCCGGGCTGATGCAGGCGCCGATCCTCACCGTGCAGATCGGGATGGGCGAGAACATCCTGATTCTCGCCTTCGTCATCATCGTGATCGGCGGCATCGGTTCGATCCGCGGCGCGTTCCTGGCCGCGATCTTCGTCGGCATGATCGACACGCTCGGCCGCGCCTTCCTGCCCGATCTCCTGCGCATGGTGCTGAGTTCCGCCGCCGCCTCGACCGCGGCGCCGGCATTGTCGTCGATGCTGATCTATCTGTTGATGGCGATCGTGCTGGTGCTGCGTCCGGAGGGGCTGTTTCCGGCCGCCAGGCGATGAAACTCCAGATCAACGTTCGCAACGTCGTCGTGGCGCTGGTTGCGCTTGGCCTGCTGCTGCTGCCGCTATACACAGCCGCAACCGGCAACATCTTTATCCTCACGTTGTTCACCCGCATCGTCATCTTCGCGCTCGCCGCCGCCAGCCTCAACCTCATCATGGGCTATGGCGGCATGATGAGCTTTGGCCACGCCGCCTATCTCGGCATCGGCGGCTATGCGGTCGGCATCCTCGCCTTCGAAGGCATCGGCTCCGGTTTCATCCAGTGGCCGGTGGCGCTGGCGGCCTCGGCGCTGTATGCGCTGGTGATCGGCGCGCTCAGCTTGCGCACCCGCGGCGTCTATTTCATCATGATCACGCTCGCCTTTGCACAGATGGCCTATTACGTCGCCTCCGGGCTCTCGCGCTATGGCGGCGACGACGGCCTGACCATCTACAGGCGCAGCACGTTCGGCGGCCTGATCGATCTTTCGAACCGCGTCCAGTTCTATTATCTCTGCCTTTTCTGCCTGTTCGGCGGTGTTTACCTGATCTGGCGCATCGTCAATTCCCGCTTCGGCATGGTGGTGCAGGGCATTCGTTCCAACGAGCAGCGCATGCAGGCGATCGGCTACCATGCCAACCGCTACCGGCTCGTCTGCTTCGTCATTTCAGGCACCATCTGTGGCCTTGCCGGCGCGCTGCTGGCGAACAATACCGACTTCGTCAGCCCGGCCGGCATGTACTGGACCCGCTCCGGCGAACTCATGGTGATGGTGGTGTTCGGCGGCATGGGCTCGCTGTTCGGGCCCGTTATCGGCACCATCCTGTTCCTGCTTCTGGAGGAGTTGCTGTCGCAGTTCACCGAATACTGGGCGCTGGTCATGGGGCCCTTGCTGCTGCTGATCGTGCTGTTCGCGCGCGGCGGCATCATGGGTCTGCTTGGGAGGGTGGGCCGTGGTTGATCCTTTGCTCCGGGTCGAGAAGCTGGTCCGCCGCTTCGGCGGCGTGCTCGCCACCGACAATCTGTCGCTCGACGTCTTGCCGGGTGAACTGCACGCCATCATCGGCCCCAACGGCGCCGGCAAGACCACGCTGATCAGCCAGTTGACCGGGCAGCTGACCCCGAATTCCGGCGCCATTCACTTCGCCGGCCGCGACATCACCCGGCTGCCGTCCTACCGGCGCAGCCGGCTCGGCCTCGCACGCTCGTTTCAGATCACCTCGCTGCTGCCGGATTTCACCGCCGCCGACAACGTCGCGCTCGCGGCCCAAGCGCATGACGGGCACTCGTTCCGCTTCTGGGGCGCGGCACGCCGGGAAAAACATCTGCGCGAGGCGGCGCAGGCGGCGTTGAACCGGGTCGGGCTTGCCCGGCGCGGCGACGTGCCGGTGTCTGAACTGAGCCATGGCGAGCAGCGCGAGCTTGAACTCGCGGTGGCGCTCGCCACCCGGCCGCAAATGCTGTTGCTCGACGAGCCGATGGCGGGGCTGGGCGCCACCGAATCCGCGCGCATGGTGGCGCTGTTGAAGGAACTGCGGCAGGAAGTCACCATCGTGCTGGTTGAGCACGACATGGAAGCCGTGTTCGCGCTCGCCGACCGAATCACCGTGCTGGTGTATGGCCGCGTCATCGCCTCCGGCGCGCCCGACGCCATCAAGAGCAACGAGGAAGTCCGGCGCGCCTATCTCGGCGAACAGCATGCGGTGACCGGCCATGGCTGATTCCGCGCCCCTGCTCGAAGTCGACGGGATCCAGACCTGCTACGGCCTGAGCCAGGTGTTGTTCGGCCTGTCGCTGTCGGTCCGGTCGGGCGAGATGGTGGCATTGATGGGCCGCAACGGCATGGGAAAGACCACGACCATCCGCTCCATCATGGGCCTGACGCCGGCCCGATCAGGCAATATCCGCTTTGCCGGCGAGGACGTGCGCGGCCTGCCGTCGTACCTGATTGCAAAACGCGGCATCGGCCTGGTGCCGGAAGGCCGCCAGATCTTTCCAAATCTCACGGTGTATGAAAACCTGGTGGCGGCGGCGGGCAATCGCGCCGGCAATTCCGATCCCTGGACCATCGAGAAGATCCACGCGCTGTTTCCCGCGCTTGCCGAGCGCGCCCGCAACATGGGCGCGACGCTGTCCGGCGGCGAGCAGCAGATGCTGGCGATCGGCCGCGCGCTGATGACCAATCCAAAACTCCTGATCCTCGACGAGGCCACCGAGGGCCTCGCGCCGTTGATCCGCGAGGAAATCTGGAACTGCCTGTCGATGCTGAAGGGCCGCGGCCAGTCGGTGCTGGTGATCGACAAGAACGTCGCCAACCTCTCCCGCATCGCCGACCGCCACTACATCATCGAGCGCGGCCGCACGGTATGGAGCGGGACCAGCGCGCAGTTGATCGCGGAGCCGGAACTGCAGCACCGGTATCTGGGGATTTAGAGCGCCACCGTCATTCCGGGGCGATGCGATAGCATCGAACCCGGAATCTCGAGATTCCGGGTCTGGTCCTTCGGACCATCCCGGAATGACGGAGTATGCGGGAGCTCCTCAAAACATCTCGAAATACTCGCGATGCTCCCAGTCCGACACCTCGGCCTCGAACCGCTCGATCTCGGCGTTCTTGATGTGAACGTAGTAATCGACGAACGCGGGCCCGAACGCCGCGCGGAAGAACGGATCGTCCTGCAGCGCAGACACCGCCTCGCGCAGGCTCTTCGGCAGCAGCGCGGCCTTGGTCTCGTAGGGCGTATCCGCCGAAGGACCGGGGTCGAGCTTGCGGTCGACGCCGTCCAGCCCGGAGAGGATCTGCGAGGCCATGTAGAGATAGGGATTGGCGGCGGGCTCGCCGATCCGGTTCTCCAGCCGGGTCGCGGCATCTCCGGCGCCGCCGAGCACGCGGATCATGACGCCGCGGTTGTCGCGGCCCCAGATCCCGCGGTCCGGCGCCAGCGAATAGGAGCGGTAGCGCTTGTAGCCGTTGATGGTCGGCGTCGTGAAGACGGTTGATGCCCGCGCATGCTCGAGCAGCCCGGCGAGATAGCAACGGCCAAACGGGCTCAGCGCCTCGCCGCCATCGTGCGCCATGAACGCGTTCTCGCCGCTGGTGCGCGACACCAGCGATTGATGCAGGTGCCAGCCGGATGCGAACAGGTTCGGCAGTTTCGGCCGGCACATGAAAGTCGCGTGATAGCCGTGGCGGCGGGCGATCTGCTTCACCGCGCTACGAAATAGCACCATGTTGTCGGCGGGCGCGAGGCCCCTGGTCGGCGCAAAAGTGAATTCGCACTGGCTCGGGCCGAACTCGACCTCGACCGAGCGCAACGGCAGCCCGAGCGCCAGCACGTCGCGGCGGATGATCTCCAGCGCCGGCTCCATCTGGTCGTAGCGCTGCTCGGTCAGATATTGATAGCCATGCGACAGCAGGCTCACCGAGGGCGGACGCCCCGGCTGGCCGGCGTCTTGCGGCGTCATGTGCGCGTCTTCGAGCTTGAACAGGTGGAATTCGACCTCGAGCCCGGCGACGAAATCGTAGCCGCGCTGCCCGAGCTTTTCGAGAACCGAGCGATAGAGGTGCCGGGTCGAAAACGGCACCGGGCGGCCGTCGCTGAAATAGATATCGCAGAGCAGCCAGCCGGTGGTCGGCGCCCATGGCAGCACGCGAAAGGTGGTGGTATCCGCCACCATCAGGACGTCGGCGGCGCCCTCCATCTCCTTCATGCCGAAGCCGCCGCCCGACGTGAACACCGGGAATACCGTCTTGTGCGAGGTGTCCTTGGCCAGCATCGTGGTGGTGATGGCGCAGCCGCTCTCCAGCGACGCCAGCGCTTCGCTCGCAACCAGCGTCTTGCCGCGCAAGATGCCGTGCTGGTCGGGGAATGACAGCCTGATGACTTCGAGGTTTTTCTCTTCGACGATGCGGCGCAGGCGGCAGGCGGCTTCCTTCTGTTCGCTCGACCACAGGCCGTGACGCTCGACAAAACTCAACGTGTGGCTCCCCCATCTTCTGTCATTCCGGGGCGATGCATAGCATCGAACCCGGAATCTCGAGCTTCCGGGTCTGGTCCTTCGGACCATCCCGGAATGACGGTGCTGGAAATCACTCCGCCGCCGACAAATGCCGTATCCTGCCTGCGATCTCGGTCGGAACCGGCGCGGCCCACGGCGCGCCGCGGCGGCGCTTGACGTCGACCTCCATCCAATAGATCTCCCAGCCCTTCGTCGGTCCGATGCCGTCCATGGTAGCCGGCCCCTGGATGCTGCGCGCATGCGCGGCGTCCAGGAACATGAACGGCTTTTCGCCGCCGCCGACCTTGTCGATCTCCTGCCGCAGCAGGCGGCGATACTGCACGATCGCCTTGTCCGAAGTACCGAGATGCTCGTTGCTGCGGTCCTGGATCGCGCCCATCGATTCCACCGCCCACTGGTCGTGGACGTTGATGTCGCTGCCCATGCCGGTATAGGTCGCGGTCGCCTGTTCGTGCGGATCGAAGCCGTAAGCATTGCTGATGTTCTTGCGCGATTTGTAATCCGGCAGCTCGTAGAGTTCGAGACGCTGGTCGCGCATCTTCTTCTTGTCGACCGGCGACGTGTAGCTGGTGAAGATCGCGTACCAGTAGCAGTTCTCGTCATCGACCGGCACGTGCCACTGCGTGATCGTCATCTCCTGGCTCATCGGAATCACGAAGCCATGCGGGAACAGCTGGTTGGCGACGCGCACATGCGTGCGCTCTGCGTCGATCTCGCGCAGCGCGATCAGGCGCAGCCCGTATTCGGTGTGCTCGACATTGATGATCGGGCTATCGTGCTCGCGCAGGATCTTTGTCATCGGCAGGTCGGTTCCGGCCGAAGCGCCGCGAAACTGCTTGCCATAGGCAGTGGACGTGTCCTCGTCTTCGAAGAAACGATGCAGGAAGGAGGCGTGCGCCGGATCGATCCCGACCTCCAGCGCCTGCAGCCAGTTGCAGCTGATGTGGCCCTTGAACGCAAAGGTATGGCTGTCGGGGGCGACGAAGCAGTCGATCTCCGGAAACGCCGGCGGTTCGCCTTCGCCGAGATAGGCCCAGAGCATGCCGCCCTTTTCGACCACGGGATAGGCGCGCTGCCTGATGCCCTGGCACAGGCTGGAGCCCTTCGGCTCCGCGGGCGTTTCCAGGCATTGGCCGGAGACGTCGAACAGCCAGCCGTGGAACGCGCAGCGCAAGCCGCCATTCTCGAGGCGGCCGAAAGCGAGATCGGCGCCGCGATGGGCGCAGTGGCGGTCGATCAGGCCGTAGCGGCCTTGCTCGTCACGAAACAGCACCAGGTTCTCGCCGAGCAGCTTGACCGGCCGCACCGGCCGCGGTCCCTGCAACTCGTCGACCAGCGCCGCCGGCTGCCAGTACATCCGCATCAGTTTCCCGCAAGGATCGTTGCGCCCGGTGCGGGTGATCAGGTCGTTCTGTTCCTGGCTCATCATGGCGGGGCATCCTTCGGCGGCGAGCCGAAATGCTCGCCCATTGAACAACAGGCGAATTTTGACACGCCTCCCAGGCACGGCAAGCACAATCTTGGGGTGGCGCTGCGGTCGATGGCGGTGTCGAAGAGGTCTGGCTGATCGCCGACATCTGATCGGGTGTCCTGCGATTTCTTCCAGTGGCGCTTGCAAGTAACGGTCACGACGCCGCGCTGCGCAGCCCGAAGGCGTGCTTGTCGTGCAGCACTGGCGCCACCGCAGCGACCAGGCGGGAGGCTGCGGCATCGACGGTAAGCCCCGCGGTATCGACCACGGCATTGGCCCGTGCATACAGCGGCTCGCGGCTGACCAGAATGTTGCGCAGTTCCGTCATCGCCGAGCGATCATCCGCCATCGGGCGCAGGTCGCCCTGGCCGCGCACCCGCGCCATGTGCTCTTCCGGCTCGGCCTTGATCCAGACGGTGTAGAACGACGACAGGATCAGCTCGAACGTCAACGGCTCGGCGACGATGCCGCCGCCGGTCGCCAGCACCATCGGTTCCTTTCGCGCCAGCAGTTGCGTCAGCGCCGCCTGCTCCATGCGGCGAAAGCCGTCCTGGCCGTAGAGCGCGATGATCTCGGCGACCGACAATCCGTTCTGCGCCTCGATCTCCTTGTTGAGCTCGACAAAGCTCCAGCCGATCTTCTTCGCCAGCATCCGGCCGAGCGTGGACTTGCCGGCGCCGCGCAGGCCGATCAGCGCGATGCCGGCGAACGCCATCCGCCGCTGCGCCGATTGGTCGCCGCCGGCGAGAACCTCTTTGGCCTGCGCGATCTGCGCCGGCGTCGCCTTGCGCAAGAGGTCGCGGATCACCGCCCAGTCCGGCGCCGGCTCGGTTTCGGGAATGAGGTCCTCCAGATGCGCGCCCATCGCGCCCGATACCCGGCGCAGCAGCACGATCGAGACGTTGCCCTTGCCGCTTTCGAGCTGGGCGATATAGCGTTCGGAGATGCCCGACACCCGTGCCAGAACCTTGCGCGACATGCCGGCGAGGCCGCGCATGGTGCGGACACGCTGGCCGAGCGCTTCGAGAAAGCCGGTTTCGGAATCGCTGGCCTCGGTCATTGCCCTGTTCGGCTTGCGTGAAGGGGTGAATGAGTTCGGAAACATAGTGCCGGCGAGGATTGACAGCAAGCATACCTAGTGTCTTTCTATGAATTATAATTCTGAAAACCCAGGGGAGCGCGCGTCGTGAGCGGCACGTCCGGTTCGTATAATGCGGTGACCTGGCTGCTCGACCGCAATGTCGATGAAGGCCGCGGCGCCAAGCTCGCCTTCACCGACACCGTCCGCGAACTCAGCTACGGCGATCTGCAGAGCCAGAGCTGCCGCGTTGCCAACCTGCTGCGCCGGCTCGGCGTCCGCCGCGAGGAGCGCGTGGCGATGATCATGCTGGACACCGTGGATTTTCCCGCCGTGTTCCTCGGCGCGATCCGCGCCGGCATCGTGCCGGTGCCGCTCAATACGCTGCTGACGTCCGACCAGTATGCCTATGTGCTGGCCGATTGCCGGGCGCGCGTTCTCTTCATTTCCGAAGCGCTGCTGCCTGCCGTCAAGGACATCGTCGGGCGGATGCCGGAGCTCGAACACGTCGTCGTCGCCGGCACGGATTCGCACGGCCACAAGAAACTCGCCGACGAACTCGCGCGCGAGAGCCATTCATTCGCAACCGCGGCGACGCATCCGGACGAGCCGGCGTTCTGGCTCTATTCGTCGGGCTCGACCGGCATGCCCAAGGGCGTGCGGCATCTGCATGCCAATCTCGCCGCCACCGCCGATACCTACGCCAAACAGGTGCTCGGCATTCGCGAGGACGATGTCGGCCTTTCCGCCGCAAAGCTGTTCTTCGCCTACGGCCTCGGCAACGCGCTGACGTTTCCGATGTCGGTCGGCGCCACCACGGTGCTGAACACCGAGCGCCCGACGCCGGCGGCAATGTTCGCACTGATGAACCGGTACAACCCCAGCATCTTCTTCGGCGTGCCGACGCTGTTTGCGGCGATGCTCAATGACGAGGCGCTGAAGGACGCGCGCGCCGGCAACCGCCTGCGCATCTGCACCTCGGCCGGCGAGGCGCTGCCGGAATCGGTCGGCAACGCCTGGAAGGCGCGGTTCGGCGTCGACATTCTCGACGGCGTCGGCTCGACCGAGCTGTTGCACATCTTCCTGTCCAACGCGCCCGGCGACGTCAAATACGGCTCCTCCGGCCGGCCGGTGCCCGGCTACAAGGTGCGGCTGGTCAATGAAGCCGGCGGCGACGTCCCTGACGGCGAGGTCGGCGAGCTGCTGGTCGATGCACCCTCGGCCGGCGAAGGCTACTGGAACCAGCGCAGCAAGAGCCGGCAAACCTTCGAGGGCCGCTGGACCCGGACCGGCGACAAGTACATCCGCGATGCCGATGGCCGTTACACCTTCTGCGGCCGTTCCGACGACATGTTCAAGGTCTCCGGCATCTGGGTGTCGCCGTTCGAGGTCGAGAGCGCGCTGATCACCCACCCGGCGGTGCTGGAAGCCGCCGTCGTGCCGGAAGCCGATACCGAAGGGCTGCTGAAGCCGAAGGCCTTTGTGGTGCTGCGCGCCGGCACCAGCACCGACGGCCTGCATGAGGCGCTGAAGGAGCACGTCAAGCAGAAGATCGGTCCGTGGAAATACCCGCGCTGGATCGACGTGGTGGATAGTTTGCCGAAGACGGCGACCGGAAAGATCCAGCGGTTCAAATTGCGGGATGGTGAAGCGGCGAAGTCGTGACGTGCGGGTCATTTGAAGTGCAAGGTGTTGCCGCGAGAGGCGGTCGTTCCCTCCCCCCTTGCGGGGGAGGGCTAGGGAGAGGGGTAAGCCGCAACGGCGTTGCCCGTGGCTACCCCTCTCTCCAACTCTCCCCCGCAAGGGGGGAGAGGGCTCAGCGCAACGTGTTGCGAAGGGAGCGGTTACAATGACAACCCTTTCCCCCTCAGGCTTCCTCGCCATCGGCGACGCCAATCTCGAATACCGCATGATCGGCCCATCGCCTGAACAGGCACCGACCATTGTCATGCTGCACGAAGGCCTCGGCTCCGTCGGCCTGTGGGGTGACTTCCCCGAGAAGCTTCAGGCCGCGACCGGCGCCGGCGTCTTGGCCTATTCGCGCGCCGGCTATGGCAATTCCACGCCGGCGAGATTGCCGCGTCCGGTCGATTACATGCACACCGAGGCGCTCGATGTGCTGCCGAAACTGCTCGAGCGAACAGGCTTTCGCCGCGGCCTCCTGCTCGGGCATTCCGACGGCGCCTCGATCGCGGCGATCTATGCCGGTTCGCACCAGGATCACCGCGTCGAGGGTATTGCGCTGATCGCCCCGCATTTCATCGTCGAGGATATCTCGGTCGCCTCCATCGCCGAGATCAGGAAGACCTACGCGACCACGAACCTGAAAGCGAAGCTGTCGCGCTGGCACAAGGACGTCGACAACGCCTTCTATGGCTGGAACGACGCCTGGCTCGACCCGGCGTTCCGCGACTGGGATATTTCCGAGTATCTCGCTTACATCCGTGTGCCCATCGCGATCCTGCAGGGCGTGAACGACCAGTACGGCACCATGCGCCAGGTCGCGATCGCACAGGAGGAGTGCTACTGCCCGGTCGATGTCGCCGTTATCGCCAATGCCGGCCATTCCCCGCATCGCGAGGCGCCGGAGCAGGCGCTGGCGGCGATTGTTGATTTCGCGGCGGCCGCGCTGCGCGCCGGCGGGGCGCTGGCGGCCTGAGCTGGCCTTCGCGGCGGCTAGCCAATTGGCCGATCAAAGCTTTCAATCAACATGAAGCAAAATGCATGTTTTCACCCCATAGGCTGGACAAAGCGAAGATCATGCATTATTGTGCATATAATCGATCATTCGCGACGTGAGAAAACGGCAAAGGGTGGCCCATGGCCGGTGAAGATCGCGTCCTCGCAGGCGGCGCGAAGTACATCGATTTCCAGACCGATCCGCAACGCTACCGGCACTGGAAGCTTGGCGTGGACGGCGAGGTCGCGACACTCACCATGGACGTCGACGAGAATGCCGGCCTGTTCGAGGGCTATCAGCTCAAGCTGAATTCCTACGATCTCGGCGTCGACATCGAGCTTGCCGATGCGGTGCAGCGGCTCCGTTTCGAGCACCCCGGGGTCAAGGTGGTGCTGCTCCGCTCGGGCAAGAACCGGGTGTTCTGCGCCGGCGCCAACATCCGCATGCTGGCGGGGGCGACCCACGCCCACAAGGTCAATTTCTGCAAGTTCACCAACGAGACCCGTAACGGCCTGGAGGATTCCTCGGAGAATTCCGGGCAGCGCTTCATCGCCGTGGTCAACGGCACCGCGGCCGGCGGCGGCTATGAGCTGGCGCTCGCGGCCGATCACATCATGCTCGCCGACGACGGCGCTGCCGCGGTGTCGCTGCCGGAGGTGCCGCTGCTCGCGGTGCTGCCGGGCACCGGCGGCCTGACGCGCGTAGTCGACAAGCGCAAGGTGCGCCGCGACCATGCCGATTTCTTCTGCACCATCGAGGAAGGCATCAAGGGCAAGCGCGCCGTCGCCTGGCGGCTGGTCGACGAGATCGTCCCCAACAGCAAGCTCGAGGGCAAGGTCGCCGAACGGGCCAGGGAATTCGCGGCAAGCTCGAAGCGCAGCGGCAGCGGCAACGGCATCGCGCTGACGCCGCTGACGCGGACCGTCGACGACAGCAGCATCCGCTACGGCTTCGTTGCCGTCGACATCGACCGCGCGGCGCGGATCGCGACCATCTCGATCAAGGCGCCGGAGGCGGCCCCGCCTGGTGATATCGACGGCCTGATCGCACAGGGCGCGTCGTTCTGGCCGTTGCAGGTGGCGCGCGAACTCGATGACGCGATTCTCCATTTGCGCATCAACGAGCTCGGAATCGCGATGCTGCTGTTCAAGTCGCATGGCGATCCCGCCAGTGTCGTCGCCTGCGACGGCTTGCTCGAAGCCAACAAGGGGCACTGGCTGGTCAACGAGATCAGGCATTACTGGAAGCGGGTCCTCAAGCGCATCGACGTCACCTCGCGGACGCTGGTGACGCTGGTCGAGCCCGGCTCCTGCTTCGCCGGCACGCTCGCCGAACTCGTGTTCGCCGCCGACCGCTCCTACATGCTGATCGGCTCGCGGCAGGGCGACAACCGCAGCCCGCCGGTGATCCAGCTCACCGCCATGAACTTCGGCCCCTGTCCGATGAGCCATGGCCTGACCCGGCTGCAATCGCGCTTCCTGGCCGATCCCTCCGATCTGGAGCGCGCGCAAGCCGCCATCGGCGCGCCGCTCGACGCCGCCGAGGCCGAGCAACTCGGTCTTGTCACCTTTGCCCTCGACGACATCGACTGGGACGACGAGGTGCGGGTGTTCCTGGAGGAGCGCACCTCGTTCTCGCCCGACGGCCTCACCGGCATGGAAGCCAATCTGCGCTTCGCGGGGCCGGAGACCATGGAATCGAAAATCTTCTCGCGGCTGACGGCGTGGCAGAACTGGATCTTCCAGCGCCCCAACGCGGTCGGCGAAGACGGCGCGCTGCGCCGCTACGGCAGCGGCCAGAAGCCGCAGTTCGATATGACGAGAGTTTAAGGGGCGAATAGCGAATGGCGAGTGGCGAATAGTCGCCCTTCTTGCATTCGCTACTCGCCATTCGCTAAACACCCCCAACACGGGAGGCCGCCACCATGAACATCATGAACGTCGACTACTCGACCAAGATTCCCAACAACGTCAATCTCAGCGAAGACCGCCAGGTGCTGAAGGCGCTGGAGGGCTGGCATCCCGGCTACATGGACTGGTGGAACGATATGGGGCCGGAAGGCTTCCAGCAATCGCTGGTCTATCTGCGCACCGCCTATTCGGTCGATCCGCGCGGCTGGGCCAAGTTCGACTACGTCAGGATGCCGGAATATCGTTGGGGCATCCTGCTGGCGCCGCAGGAAGAGAACCGCGTCATTCCCTTCGGCGAGAACTACGGCAAGCCGGCCTGGCAGGAAGTCCCGGGCGAACACCGCGCGACGCTGCGCCGCCTGATCGTGATCCAGGGCGATACCGAGCCGGCCTCGGTCGAACAGCAGCGCCATCTCGGCAAGACCGCGCCCTCGCTCTACGACCTGCGCAATTTGTTCCAGGTCAATGTCGAGGAAGGCCGCCATCTCTGGGCCATGGTCTATCTGCTGCAGAAGTATTTCGGCCGCGACGGCCGCGAGGAGGCCGACGATCTGTTGCGCCGCCGCTCCGGCGACGCCGATTCGCCGCGCATGCTGGGAGCCTTCAACGAGGCGACGCCGGACTGGCTGTCGTTCTTCATGTTCACCTACTTCACCGACCGCGACGGCAAGATGCAGCTGCACAGCCTCGCGCAGTCCGGCTTCGATCCGCTGTCGCGCACCTGCCGCTTCATGCTGACCGAGGAGGCGCACCACATGTTCGTCGGCGAGACCGGCATCAGCCGCGTCGTGCAGCGCACCTGCGAGGCGATGAATCAGGCCGGCATCGCTGATCCCGCCGACATCGCCAGGGTGCGCGCGCTCGGCGTCATCGACCTGCCGACGATCCAGAAGAAGCTGAACCTGCATTATTCGCTGTCGCTGGATCTGTTCGGATCGGAAGTCTCGACCAATGCCGCCAACGCCTTCAATGCCGGCATCAAGGGCCGCTACCGGGAAACCCAGATCGACGACGATCACCAGCTGAAGAACGCGACCTACCCGGTGCTCAAGCTGGTCGATGGCGTGATCAGGCGGGTCGACGAGCCGGCGCTGACCGCGCTCAACATGCGGCTGCGCGACGACTACACGCAGGATTGCGTCAAGGGCCTGCTGCGCTGGAACAAGATCATTTCGCTTGCCGGCTTCAACTTCGAGCTGGCGCTGCCGAACGTCGCCTTCCACCGCCAGATCGGCGAGTTCAAGGATGTCAACGCCACGCCCGAGGGCGCGCTGATCGACGACGCCATCTGGAACGCCCGCAAGGGCGAATGGCTGCCTTCGACCGCAGACGGCGACTTCATCGCCTCGCTGATGAAGCCGGTGACCGGGACCGGCGCCTACGCCAACTGGATCTCGCCGCCGAAGGTCGGCATCGACAACAAGCCCGGCGATTTCGAGTATGTGAAGATCGAGACGTGAGGGGGGGGCGTAAACCGCGCCTTCAATCCGAGCTGTCGTCACCCGCGAAGGCGGGTGACCCAGTAAACGTAAGCGAGAATTGTAGAAACGCCGCGGCCAGCCAATCCAGGCCGCGGCTTACTGGATACCCCGCCTTCGCGGGGTATGACAACTGCTGGGGTTTCACGCCCCTCTACCCCGCGATCTCCAGCCCGGCGTTGGCGTAGACCACGCCGCCGTCGACCGCGATGGTGTTGCCGATCACGTAATCGCCGGCGCGCGCGGCCAGATAGATCGCGATCCCCGCCATGTCCTCGTCGGTGCCGATGCGCCGCGCCGGAATGCGTTGGGCCACTTCGTCCGAGCGGTCGCGCGCGGCGCGGTTCATGTCCGACTTGAACGCGCCCGGCGCGATCGCGGTGACGTTGATATGGTCCTTGACCAGCTTGGTGGCCATCCGCCGCGTCAGGTGGATTACCGCGGCCTTGCTGGCGGCGTAGGAATAGGTCTCGCCCGGGTTGACGAAGATGCCGTCGACCGAGGCGATATTGATCACCTTGGCCGGCCGCTCCGGCGAAGCGGCGGCGCGCAGCGGCTTCGCCAGCGCCTTGGTCAGGAAGAACACCGACTTGACGTTGAGGTCCATGACCTTGTCCCAGCCGTTCTCCGGGAACTCGTCGAACTCCGCGCCCCACGCCGCGCCGGCATTGTTGACGAGGATGTCGAGCTTCGGCTCCCGCTTGATGATCTCGGCGGCGAGTTTGTCGCAGCCCGCGACCGTGGAAATGTCGATCGGCAGCGCGATGCATTCGCCGCCATAGGCGGCCGACAGTTCCTTCGCAGTCGCTTCGCAGGGGCCCGCCTTGCGCGCGGTGATGTAGACCCTGGCCGCGCCTTGCGCGAGAAATCCGGCGGCGATCATCTTGCCGATGCCGCGCGATCCGCCCGTCACCAGCGCGACGCGGCCGTGAAGCGAAAACAGATCCTTGAACATGGCTTCCTCCATTGCTTTGCGGCGGTTTTGGCGGGAGGCGTGGTGCGAGTCAAGGAAGGTGCTCTTTCCCTCTCCCCCTTGTGGGAGAGGGTGGATCGAATGAGCAGAGCTCATTCGAGACAGGTGAGGGGTTCCTTCCGCGGAGACAGAAGGGAAGTGAAACGAAATTCAGGCCGCGTCGATGCGGCGAAAGCCGTTCCAGACCGCGGTGGCGGCGCCGGAGGTCAGGACCGGGATGAGACGCGCGTCCTGGTAATTGCCGTTGAGCGAAACGCGCTGCAGCGCCGTGAGGTGGTCGGCGCTCTCCGGGAAGATCATGCCCGGCCGGGTGGTGACCGCCGTCTTGAAGCCGGCCGCCTGCGCCAGCTTGAACTCACGCGGGCCGGCGGCGAGCCGGTCGCCATAGGGATAGGCGAAATGCAGCACTGGCCGCTGCAGCACGGCCTCGATCCGGGCGCGGCTTGCGGTGAGTTCGAACGCCGCCGTCGCTTCGCGCTGCCGCGCCAGATTGCAATGCGTGACCGTATGCGCGCCGATCGTCACCAGCGGATCGTTCGCGAACGCCTTCAGCTCGTTCCAGGACATGCAGAGGTCGCGGACGATCCCGGCCTCGTCGATGCCGTGGCGCCGGCAAAGCACGGAGACCTCGCGCTGCGGGCCGCGTTCGCCGCGAAGGCCGCGCAGCCAGTCGTGCAGCCGGTCGAAGGCGGCCTGCTTGGCCGCCGGCGTCGAGGCATCCAGGCGGGTCGCGACGCCGCCGATTGGAGCCTCGATCGAGGACGCCGTGGAGATCAGATGCTCGAGCCCGACCCACCATAGGCGGCCGACCCCTTCGGCGAAATCGCTGGTCACATAGATGGTGAGGGGCGCGTCGAACTCGCGCATGATCGGCAAGGCGTAATCCCTGTTGTCGCGATAGCCGTCGTCGAAGGTGAAGCAGGCGAAGCGCCGCGCGAAATCGCGCTCCTGGAGCCGCCGATGCGCCTCGTCCATGGTGACGATATCGATGTCAAGGGCGCGCAGATGCGCCAGCATCGCGCGCAGGAACTCCGGCTCAACCTCAAGGTGATGATTGGGTTGAAACGCGTCGTCGCGGCCCGGGCGGACGTGGTGCAGCATGAAAATGGCGCCGACGCCCGCGAGCAGGGGGCGCAGCAGGTAATGCGCGCCGGACAAATAGAGCGCCTCAAAGCCGGCGCGGATAGCGGTGTTGCGAAGTCGTTTCATCGAGGTGGCGGGCCGCCGGGTTGCCGTGTTGGGCTGCCGACCAAGTTAGCGGCCGACCGCTAAAGAAACTGTTAGCCGTAACAAGCATCCGCGCCCTCCGCTTCAGATGCCATTTCGGATTTGACAGCCCCGTCAGGGTTTGTTTTCTCTCTGTTCGCAATGCCCCTTGCGCCCGAAGTTCGCATCGGGGCGACGTGACCGCGAACGAACTTCGGAAACGGGGCGCCATGGCCCCGCAGGACCTCGAATGCACCGACTCTTCGGGTGGAGTAGTAAATGGTGGCCGGGCGTAATTCCCCTGGTCATCTTCTGGGCGATCGCGGCCTGGAACAGCACGGAGCCGCTGGAAGCCGATCTGGTCCAACGTGCGACCGCGGCGCTCAAGGACACCCTGCTCGACAAGCGGCGTATCTCGGTCGCCGGTCGCGACGTGACGTTTGCGGCGGAAGCGTTCTCGGAAGACGGGCGCGCCAGCGCGGTGGCCTCGGTGGAGGCCGTGCCGGGCGTGCGGCTCGTCAACGACCAGACGCGCCTCGTTCCCGAAGCCAAGCCGTTTGCCTGGTCGGCTGAACGCGACGTCGTCCGGGTCACGCTGTCGGGAAATGCGCCCTTGCCGGCGACCAAAGCCAGGGTGCTGGAGGCGGCGCGCGCCAATCTGGGCGGTGTGGAGGTCGTCGATGCGATGAATCTCGCGCGCGGCGCGCCGCCGCGCTTTGATAGCGCCGCGTTGCTGCTGCTCGACCAGATCGGCAAGCTGAAGGACGGCAAGATCACGCTGTCGGACACCAAGGTCAGCCTGTCCGGCATGGCGCGGGATCTCGGCGGCCGGGAGGCCATCACCGCGGCGCTGCGTAACCTGCCCGAAGGCTACTCGGTCGCGGCCAATGACGTCAGGGCGCCACCTTACATCTTCCAGGCGTACAAGGACCCGGTCGCGGTGACGCTGACGCTGACCGGCTATGTTCCTGACAATACCGTCCATGCGGCGCTGGTGGCGGCGGCGGGACGCAAGTTCTTCAGGGAGAAGGTGGTGGACAACCTCAAGGCGAGCGTCGGCGCGCCCGCGGGCTTTGCCAATGCGGTGACGCCTGCGTTGAGCGCGCTTTCGCGGCTGTCGACCGGCACGCTGGTGGTCTCGGACCGGGAGGTGAAGCTGTCGGGCGATGCGCTCTATGAAGCGGCCGCCGATCAGATTCGCGCCGGCCTCGGCAAGGACTTTCCGCCGGGCTGGCAGTTCAGGCCGGAGATATCGGTCAGGCCGGCCGCCGCGCCGGTTGACGCCACCGTCTGTCAGCAATTGTTCGCGGATCTGCTTGGCAAGGCCAGGATCAGATTCGAATCCGGCAAGGCCAACATCGTCGAGGATTCGGCCGGGCTGCTCGACCGCCTGATCGAAACCGCATTGCGCTGCCCGAACGCCAATATCGAGATCGCCGGCCACACGGATTCCGACGGCGAGAATTCGGCCAACCAGGCGTTGTCGGAGAAGCGTGCGCAGGCGGTCGTCGACTACCTCGTCAAGGCGGGATTGCCGGCGAACCGTTTCAGCGCGGTCGGTTATGGATCGACGCAGCCGATTGCGGCCAACGCGAGTGACGAAGGCAAGGCGCAGAACCGCCGCATCGATTTCGTGGTGAAGTAGGCATGATCCATCTGACGACATTTTACTGGATAGCGTTGCTGGCGTCGCTGTGGCTCGGCCTTGCGGTCGGCTGGATATCCGTGGTTCAGCGCGGCGCAGGGGTCTCGGAGAGATGGCGCTGGTGGCTGGTCGCCTTGGCGACGGCGCTGGTTGCGGCCGCCTTCGCGCGCGTCGTGCCCGGCCGCGCCGGCTATTGGCTTGACCTCGGCCTCCTGATGTCCGCGATCTACCTTTGCGGATGTACGCTCGGATCATGGTTGCGCGGCCGGGCGATCTCGCGCAACGCGCCCGCCGAGTGACCGCGCCCGTGGCGCAAGAGCACTTCGTCGCCGCCACCGGCTTGCAGCCGCTGCCGCCAATGCGCCGGAACCGCGTGCCGGCGGGGAGATGGCGGCAAAACCGCGCCTCCACCGGCATCCGTTCGCCTAATAGGCTGAAGAAGCGCGTTTTACTGTCATCAGGCGAATTCCACTCCGGTTCAAAACGCGCTACCAGAGCAGCCATGGAGCAGTGTAGCCTCGGCTGGGTTCTGGCCGATATCGCTGCTGCAGGATCGCAATTCGAGGTCTAAATGCTGGAAGCAATACGCAGGGCGATCGCGTTTCTGCGCCAGAAGCAGGTCCTGCATCGGCTGGGCGTTGTGGTCAGCGTCACCGTCATCGCCGTCGCGTGCTACGTGCTGTATCACATGCTCCGCGGCATCGACGCCAACGAGGTGATCGATGCGATCAAGCGAACCGAGCCGCGCCGGATCGCGCTGGCGGCTCTGTTCGTCGCGGCGGGCTATTTCACGCTCACCTTCTATGACTGGTTTGCGGTCCGCGCGATCGGTCACGGCCACATCCCCTATCGCGTCAACGCGCTGGCGGCTTTCACCTCCTATTCGATCGGCCACAATGTCGGCGCCAGCGTTTTCACCGGCGGCGCCGTTCGCTACCGGATTTATTCGGCCTGGGGACTGAACGCCATCGACGTCGCCAAGGTCTGCTTTCTGGCAGGGTTGACGTTTTGGCTCGGCAATGCCGCGGTGCTGGGAATGGGCATCGCCTATCACCCGGAGGCCGCCGCCTCGATCGACCAGTTGCCGGTCTGGCTCAATCGCGTCGTGGCCGTTGGCATCATCATCGGCTTGATCGGATATGTCGCCTGGGTCTCGGTTCGGCCGCGCGTCGTCGGCCGCGGGCCCTGGACGGTCACGCTGCCGGGCGGCCCGCTGACATTGCTGCAGATCGCCATCGGCATCGTCGATCTCGGCTTCTGTGCGCTGGCGATGTACATGCTGGTGCCCGACGAGCCCCATATCGGGTTTGTCGTGGTCGCGGTCATTTTCGTCTCGGCGACGCTGCTGGGGTTCGCCAGCCATTCGCCTGGCGGACTTGGCGTGTTCGATGCCGCGATGCTGGTGGGTTTGTGGCAGATGGACCGGGAAGATCTGCTGGCCGGGATGCTGCTGTTCCGGCTGCTGTATTATATCGGTCCGTTCGTCACATCTGTAATCTTGCTGACGCTTCGGGAAATTATCCTTGGCGCGCGGGTCAAGCGCCTGCGCCGGCTGACGCCTGGGCCTGCCGCTGAGCCGCGACGCGAAGCCGTCTATGTGCGCGAGCGTGGCGACGGCGGCGCCTGACGCGACGGCCCAGCGGGGTTGAACCGATTTGGCGGCGTTTTTCTTGCGAAGCGAAGAAAGCGCGGCGAAACCCAGGGAAGAAGCCGACGCCATGGCGATAGACGATTCCGGTTCCTCCTCTTTCTTTGCGCCGTGGCCGGAACGGCTGCGGCATTCCGCCATCATCCTGCTTGCCGCCGGCCTCGCGCTGAGCGCGCTGGTGGCGTTGGCCGATCTCTCGCTGGCGCCCGCCGCGGCGGTCTTTGCCTGCATCGCCGCCGCGGCCCTGGTGCCGTGGCGGATGCGGCACACGGTCGCCTCGCGTGAGGAAGTCCGCGCCGTCACTCCGGCCGAGTCCGCGGCCGTCGCCGCCGTCGTCGCCGGAATGCCGGACCCGGCCGTGCTGCTCGATCGCGCCGGCCGCGTCATTCACCTCAATGCCGCCGCCGCCCAGCTTGCGCCCGCGTTGCGCAAGAACGAGCTGGCCCAGTTCGCGCTTCGCTCGCCCGAAATCATCACCGCCTTGCGCGAGGCGATGGCAACGAGCGAATCGCGTCGGACCACCTACCTCGATCAGGTGCCGGTCGACCGCTGGATGGAATTGACCATCACGCCGGTGCCGATGCCGACGCCGTTCGGCGGCGCCGAAAAATGCCTGCTGCTGACTTTCCACGACCAGACGCCGCTGCGGCGGGTCGAGGAGATGCGGGCCGATTTCGTCGCCAATGCCAGCCACGAACTGCGTACGCCGCTCGCGGCGTTGTCGGGCTTCATTGACACGTTGCAGGGGCCGGCCAGGGACGACGCGAAGGCGCGTGAACGCTTCCTCGGCATCATGCATACCCAGGCGACCCGGATGGCGCGGCTGATCGACGATCTGTTGTCGCTGTCGCGGGTCGAATTGTCAGCCCATGTCCGGCCCGACGTGCTGGTTGATATCGTGCCGATCATCCGCCAGGTCGTCGAGGGGCTGGAGCTGCTGGCCAGGGAACGTCAGGTCGTCATCGCAGTCGAAATCCCGGACAAGCCGGTGACGATTGCCGGCGACCGCGAGGAACTGCTGAGGCTGTTCGAGAACCTGATCGAGAACGCGCTGAAATACGGCGCCTCCGGCGGCAAGGTTGCGGTCTCGCTCGTCACGGCGACCTCGGGCGAGGGCGCGCCGGAAGTCCGCGTCATGGTGCGCGATTTCGGTCCGGGAATAGCCCCGGAACATCTCCCGCGGCTGACTGAACGGTTTTATCGCGTCGACGTCGGCGATAGCCGCGCGCAAGGTGGAACCGGGCTTGGCCTGTCCCTGGTCAAGCATATCGTGGTCCGACATCGCGGCCGCCTCTTGATCGAAAGCGTGCCCAGGAAGGGCGCAACATTCACCGCCTGTTTTCCCCAGGCAAAACCGGCCGAGGCGATCTAAAGTCATATATTTCAATAGCTTGTGACTGTCATCCAGATGTCACGAAACCTTCGTAAAAGCTCTACTGACCGCGCCTAAACGGGGCGCCGTGAGCGCGATCGGGCGTAACAGACGCTTCGCTCACCAACGACGGAGGCTTCCCATGAAACCCTTTAAGGCAATCGTCGCAGCCGGCCTGCTGGCCGTGGCGACCCCGGCATTCGCCTCGGACATCACTGGCGCTGGCGCGACCTTCCCGTTCCCGGTCTATTCAAAGTGGGCGGACGCCTACAAGAAAGAAACCGGCAAAGGCCTGAACTACCAGTCGATCGGCTCCGGTGCCGGCATCAAGCAGATTCAGGCCAAGACCGTCACTTTCGGCGCCACCGACGCCCCGCTCAAGGCCGAGCGACTCGAAAAGGACGGCCTGGTGCAGTGGCCGATGGTGATGGGCGCGATCGTGCCGGTCATGAACCTCGACGGCATCAAGCCTGGCGAACTCGTGCTGTCGGGCGAATTGCTGGCCGGCATCTACCTCGGCAACATCAAGAAGTGGGATGATCCGGCGATCACCAAACTCAATCCCAAGCTGAAACTGCCGGCCGAAGCCATCACGGTCGTGCGCCGCTCCGACGGTTCGGGAACCACCTTCAATTTCACCGACTATCTTTCCAAGACGAGCGCTGACTGGAAGACCAAGGTCGGCACTGGTACGGCGGTCGAATGGCCCGTCGGCGTCGGCGCCAAGGGCAATGAAGGCGTCGCCGGCAATGTCGGCCAGACCAGGAACTCGATCGGCTATGTCGAGTATGCCTACGCCAAGCAGAACAACCTGACCACCGCTTCGATGGTCAACAAGGCCGGCAAGGCCGTGCAGCCGACCATTGCCGCCTTCCAGGCAGCGGCGGCAAACGCCGACTGGGCCAAGGCGCCCGGCTATTACGTGATCCTGACCGACCAGCCCGGCGACGCTTCCTGGCCGATCACGGCGGCGACCTTCATCCTGATGCACAAGGACGCCACCGACAAGGCCGCCTCGCAGGAGGCGATCAAGTTCTTCCGGTGGGCTTTCCAGAAGGGCGACAAGATGGCGGAAGAACTCGACTACATTCCGATGCCGGACCCCGTGGTCAAGCTGATCGAAAAGACCTGGTCGTCCGAGATCAAGAGCTGACCCGTCCAGGCGTCACAACCGCATGGTCCAACCCGGCCAGTCCCGGGTTGGACACCCCCTTTTGAGCTTTGCCACACCGGTAAGTTTGCGACACCGAAGGGCGGCTAAAATCTTTGCGCCGGATTCCGGCCGGTTGGGCTATAGTACGGGGAATTTTCGTGGCGGACATGGCGGTTCAAAGCGATGTGATGGAGGCTGCCGGACCGTACGATCGCGCCCGGGCGCTTGGCGCTTTCAAGCTCGGCGATGTCACCTTCTACTGGGTGACTCGCGCCTGCGCGATCTCCGTTCTCCTCATCCTGGGCGGCATCATCCTTTCGCTGATCGTGGGCGCCTGGCCCGCGATCAGCGAGTATGGCGTCGCCTTCCTGTGGACGCAGCGCTGGGCGCCGTCGGCGGATCCGCCGGTGCTCGGCGCGCTGGGTCCGATCTACGGCACGCTGATCACCTCCTTCATCGCGATGCTGATCGCGGTTCCGGTCGGCCTCGGCATCGCGATCTTCCTGACCGAGATAGCCCCGATCTGGCTGCGCCGACCGATCGGGCTTGCCATCGAACTGCTCGCGGGGATTCCCTCGATCATCTACGGCATGTGGGGTTTCTTCGTGCTCGGGCCGTTCCTGGCCAACCATTTCCAGCCCGCCATGATCAGCCTGTTCGACGGCGTCCCCGTGCTCGGAACGATCTTCGCCGGTCCGCCGTCCTATCTCAGCCTGTTCAACGCGGCGCTGATCCTGGCGATCATGGTGCTGCCTTTCATCACCGCCATCTCGGTCGACGTTTTCAAGACGGTGCCGCCGGTGCTGAAGGAGGCCGCCTATGGGGTCGGCTGCACCACCTGGGAGGTGGTCCGCAGCGTCGTCATTCCCTATACCCGCGTCGGCGTCATCGGCGGCGTCATGCTGGCGCTTGGCCGCGCGCTTGGCGAGACCATGGCGGTCACCTTCATCATCGGCAATTCGTTCCGGATATCGTCGTCGCTGTTCGCGCCGGGCACCACGATCTCGGCGGCGATCGCCTCCGAATTCGCCGAGAGCGACGGCCTGCACCAGTCGGGCCTGATCCTGCTCGGGCTGCTGCTGTTCCTGCTCACCTTCATGGTGCTGGCGGCGGCGCGGCTGATGCTGTCGCGGCTGGAACGACAGGCGGGGAGCTGACATGAACCCGATCTACGCAGCCCGCCGCCGCAACGACATCATCATCCGCCTGCTGTGCGTCGGCGCGGCGGTTTTCGGCGTGGTCTGGCTCGGCCTCATTCTGTTCACGCTGTTCTTCAACGGCGTTGCCGGGATCAATCTTGCGGTCTTTACCCAGGACACGCCGCCGCCGGGATCGACCGATGGCGGCCTGCGCAACGCCATCGTCGGCTCGATCATGATGACCGCGGTCGGCGTCGGCATCGGTGCGCCGCTCGGCCTGCTCGCCGGCACCTATCTCGCCGAATACGGCAAGCACGACAAGCTCACCTCTGTGATCCGCTTCATCAACGATATCCTGTTGAGCGCGCCCTCGATCATCATCGGCCTGTTCATCTACGGCGCCGTGGTGGTGCCGATGGGCGGATTTTCGGCCCTTGCCGGCTGCCTGGCGCTCGCGGTGATCGTGATCCCGGTGGTGGTGCGCACCACCGAGGACATGCTCGGACTGGTTCCCAATCCGCTGCGCGAGGCGGCCTCCGCGCTTGGCATGCCGCGCTCGCTGGTGATCAAGCGGGTCGCCTATCGCGCCGCCCGCGCCGGTCTCATCACCGGCGTCCTGCTGGCCACCGCGCGGGTCGCCGGTGAGACCGCGCCGCTGCTGTTCACGGCACTCTCCAACCACTTCTTCAGCCTCGACCCGACCAAGACGATCGCGAACCTGCCGGTCACCATCAACAATTTCGTGCAGAGCCCCTATGCCTACTGGAAGCAATTGGCCTGGACCGGGGCGTTGCTGATCACGCTCACCGTGCTGGCCCTGAATATAGGCGCACGCATCCTCGGCGCCGAGAGGACACTGAAATGAACGATCTGTCCGTATCCGTGAGTTCCGCAACCGGGCCGGTGCCGCAGGTGGCGTTGCCCGATGCGCCGGCCAAGGTGACCGCGCGCGACCTGAACTTCTACTATGGCGACAACCACGCGCTGAAGAACATCAACATGGCGCTCGGCGTCAACCGCGTCACCGCCTTCATCGGACCTTCCGGCTGCGGCAAGTCCACCCTGCTGCGGGTTTTCAACCGGATGTACGACCTCTATCCCGGCCAGCGCGCGACCGGTCACGTGATGCTGGACAATACCGACATCCTCGATCCCAAGCTCGACGTCAACCTGCTGCGGGCCCGCGTCGGCATGGTGTTCCAGAAACCGACGCCGTTTCCGATGACGATCTACGAAAACATCGCCTTCGGCATTCGCCTCTACGAGAAGATCTCGAAATCCGAGATGGACGGCCGGGTCGAGAAGGCGCTGCGCGGCGGCGCGCTGTGGAACGAGGTCAAGGACAAGCTGAATGCGTCGGGCCTGTCGCTTTCCGGCGGCCAGCAGCAGCGGCTTTGCATCGCCCGCACCGTGGCGGTGCGCCCCGAGGTGATCCTGTTCGACGAGCCGTGCTCGGCGCTGGACCCGATTTCGACCGCCAAGATCGAGGAATTGATCCATGAGCTGTGCGAGAATTACACCATCGCCATCGTCACCCATAACATGCAGCAGGCGGCGCGCGTCTCGGACAAGACTGCGTTCATGTATCTCGGCGAACTGGTCGAGTTCGGCGACACCAACAAGATATTCACCTCGCCGAGCGATCGACGCACCCAGGACTACATCACCGGCCGGTTCGGCTAGGGCGTTTTGAGCGAAGCGAAAACAGTTCGCGTGAGAGCGTGGCGTCGACCCGGAGATCAGGAAACCCGTTTCGATACCGTCAACGGAGACGGGTCTGCGGCGTGATCCGGAAAAGCGGAAACCCGCTCTCCGGGAAGATCACGCTCAAACAAGCAAAGAAGGCCAGGGTGCGATCCGGTCGCATCATGACTTGAGGAGACAGCACATGGCTTCCGACCATACCGCCAAGGCGTTCGACAGCGACCTTCAGGAATTGACCCGTCTGGTCGCCGAGATGGGCGGCCTGACCGAGCGCATGATCACCGAATCCGTCGACGCGCTGATCCGCCGCGACGTTGCCCTCGGCAAGCGCGTTGTCGCATCCGACCTTGAAATCGACCGCCTGCAGCACCTGATCGAGGAACGTGCGGTGCTGACCATCGCGCGGCGCCAACCGATGGCGGTGGACCTGCGCGAAATCGTCGGCGCGATGCGCGTCGCCATCGACCTCGAGCGGATCGGCGACCTCGCCAAGAACATGGGCAAGCGGGTCGCGGCGCTGGAGAATGATTTCCAGCCGCTGAAGCTGATCCGCGGCATCGAGCACATGACGGATCTGGTCCTGTCGCAGGTAAAGTCGGTTCTGGACGCCTATGCGGCGCACGACCTTCCGGCGGCGATGGCGGTCTGGAAGGGCGACGAGGAAGTCGACGCCATCTGTACCTCGCTGTTCCGCGAACTCCTCACCTACATGATGGAAGATCCCCGCAACATCTCGTTCTGCATTCATCTGATGTTCTGCGCCAAGAACATCGAGCGGATCGGCGATCACGCCACCAATATCGCCGAAACCGTCTTCTACATGATCGAAGGCCAGCAGATGCTCGAGCAGCGCCCCAAGGGCGACATGACGAACTTCGCGGCCGCGGTTCCCGGCAACTGACAAGATGGAAGGCTGAATCAATATGAGCGCACGGATCATGGTGGTCGAAGACGAGGAAGCGCTGACCACGCTGTTGCGCTACAACCTCGACGCCGAAGGCTATGACGTCGAAACCGTCGGCCGCGGCGACGACGCCGACACCCGGCTGAAGGAACGGGTGCCCGATCTCGTCGTGCTCGACTGGATGCTGCCGGGCCTGTCGGGCATCGAATTGTGCCGCAGGCTGCGCGCGCGGCCGGAAACCCGGCAGTTGCCGATCATCATGCTGACCGCGCGCGGCGAGGAAAGCGAGCGGATCAGGGGGCTGGCGACCGGGGCCGACGACTACATCGTCAAGCCGTTCTCGGTGCCGGAATTGCTGGCGCGGGTGAAGGGGCTGTTGCGCCGGGCAAGCCCGGAGCGCCTGGCCACCGTCCTGACCTATGGCGATATCGAACTCGACCGCGAAAAGCGCCGCGTCGCGCGGTCCGGCCGCCCGATCGATCTCGGCCCGACCGAATACCGCCTGCTGGAGTTTTTCCTGGAGCATCCCGGCCGCGTGTTCAGCCGCGAGCAATTGCTCGACAGCGTCTGGGGCCGCGACATCTATATCGACGAACGTACCGTCGATGTGCATATCGGCCGCCTGCGCAAGCTGCTCAATCCCGGCCGCGCGCAGGACCCGATCCGCACCGTGCGCGGCGCCGGCTACGCGCTGGATGACCGGTTCGCCAAGGCGGAGTGATTACCCAGGGGAAGTGATTACCGCGTCGGCTTCGGTTGCTGCCGGCGGCGGTCGCCGGCGGGCTGATAGGCGACGCGCGAGTGATGCGCGCAATAGGGCAGGCTGTTGAGCGCCTTGCCGCCGCAGAAAAAGAATTCCGGACTTGCGGGATCGCCGACCGGCCAGTGGCAGGTGGCTTCGTTCAATTCCAGCAGCGTGAGCCGCTGGCTCATCGGCACGACGTTGTCGAACGCGACCGGATCGGGCTCCATCTCGACTTCGAAGGCGTGCGCCAGCGCGGTATTTCCGCGCGAGACCGGGCGCGACACCCGCATCATCTGCTGGGCGGGACGCGCCTTGCGCGGGCGCGGCGCGGCCGAGGAGGGACTCTTGGCGCGGCCCGAAAGACCGAGCCGATGGACCTTGCCGATCACCGCGTTTCGCGTCACGCTTCCGAGTTCTGCGGCGATCTGGCTGGCCGACAATCCGGATTCCCAGAGTTTTTTCAGTTGCTCGACGCGATCTTCGGACCAGGTCAATACCGTCATCGCATTCTTCCCTTCGCGTCACGCCGGCCAATTGGGACAGCGCCGGCGGTGTTATCAGTCAAAATCCCTGCAGTCAGAATCCCCTAGCTCCCGCCGGGCGCGATAGCGCGCCCGGACGTTTACGCAGCACAAAACGGACTCTTGGGTTCACAACCGCCGCACGAGATGTCGTATCCGACAGCCCAGACGCTACAATATGGCGAGACTCAGGCGCAAGAGTCCGGGGACGAAGCGTCCACATGTTCTGACATCTGGGCATCGCGATGCGTGTTTTGTACCACACCCGGAATCCCGCGGATCGACGCATCTTGCGATGCGGAAACGCGGTTTTCTCCGTGTTGACAGCGCCCGCCGCCCGCCTAGAATGCCTCTCACGTGCCGCCCGCAAGAGGCGGCACGTTTGTTTTAGCAAGACCGGCTGATGCCCGCGTTGGCGCCAATGCACGCGTGTGAAGCGGCCGGTCAAACCTCAGTGATTGCCATGACCCATAGCGCCACGTCGCATCTGCTTCCCGTCTTTGCCAGGGTCGATCTCGGCTTCGAGCGCGGTGAGGGCGCGTGGCTGGTCGCAACCAATGGCGATCGCTATCTCGACTTCACCTCCGGCGTCGCCGTGAATGCGCTGGGCCATTGCCATCCGCATCTGGTTGCGGCCTTGCAGGAGCAGGCGACCAAACTGTGGCATATGTCGAACCTGTTCAAGTCGCCGGACGGCGACAGGCTCGCCGCGCGGCTGTGCGAGCAGAGCTTTGCCGATTTCGTGTTCTTCTGTAACTCCGGCGCGGAAGCGATGGAATGCGCGATCAAGGTCGCGCGCCGATATCACGCCGCCAAGGGCCATCCCGAGCGCTACCGCCTCGTCACCTTCGAGGGTGCGTTCCATGGCCGAACCCTTGGGACACTGGCTGCGACCGGCTCTGCGAAATATCTCGAAGGGTTCGGACCGCCGCTCGACGGCTTCGACCAGGTGCCGCACGGCGACCTCGAGGCGGTGAAGAAGGCGATCGGCCCGCATACCGCCGGCATCCTGATCGAGCCGGTACAGGGCGAGGGCGGCGTGCGCACCGCGCCGAACGCGTTCTTCAAGGCGTTGCGCCAGTTGTGCGACGACCACGGCCTGTTGCTGATCTTCGACGAGGTGCAGACCGGCATGGGCCGCACCGGCGACCTCTTTGCCTACCGCAAGCTCGGCGTTACCCCTGACATCATGCCGCTGGCCAAGGCGCTCGGCGGCGGCTTCCCGATCGGCGCCTGCCTTGTCACCGCGGAGGCCGGCTCCGGCATGACGCCGGGATCGCACGGTTCGACCTTCGGCGGCAATCCGCTGGCGATCGCCGCCGCCAACGCCGTGCTCGACGTCATGCTCAAGCCCGGCTTCTTCGACCATGTTCAGAAGATGTCGCTGTTGCTGAAGCAGAAGCTCGCCTCCGTCGTCGATCGCTATCCGGCGGTGCTGTCGGAAGTGCGCGGCGAGGGGCTGCTGGTCGGCGTCAAGGCCGTGGTGCCGTCGGGGGATCTGGTCAACGCGTTGCGCGAGGAGAAGCTGCTGACAGTCGGCGCCGGCGACAACGTGGTGCGGTTCCTGGCGCCGTTGATCGTTACCGAAGCCGAGATCGAGGAATCGGTCCAGCGGCTCGAGCGCGCCTGCGTCGCGCTATCGGCCGGACAGATGAAGAAAGCGGCGGGGTGATGAGCACCACCGTCCGCCACTTCCTCGACATCAGCGAACTGCCGCTGGCCGAACTGCGCTCCATGCTGGCGGCCAGCGCCGCCATGAAGGCGAAGCTGAAGGGCCATGAAAAGACCGGCAAGCCGCTCGAGGGCAAGACGCTGGCGATGATCTTCGAGCGGCCCTCGACCCGGACGCGGGTATCCTTCGACGTCGGCATGCGCCAGCTCGGTGGCGAGTCCATCATGCTGACCGGCGCGGAAATGCAGCTCGGTCGCGGCGAGACCATCGCCGATACCGCGCGCGTGCTGTCGCGCTACGTCGATGCGATCATGATCCGCATTCTCAACCACGACGCGCTGCTGGAGCTGGCCGCGCACGCCACCGTGCCCGTGATCAACGGGCTGACGCGGCGCTCGCACCCGTGCCAGGTGATGGCCGACCTGATGACCTTTGAAGAGCATCGTGGCTCGATCGAGGGCCGCACCGTGGCCTGGACCGGCGACGACAACAATGTGCTGGCGTCGTGGGCGCATGCGGCGGAGCGTTTCAGGTTCCAGCTCAATGTCGCCACCCCGCCGCAGCTCGCGCCCAACAAGGCGCTGAAGGACTGGATCAAGGCGACCCAGGCCCCGATCGTGCTCGGCAACGATCCGGAAGCCGCGGTTCGCGGTGCCGACTGCGTCGTCACCGACACCTGGGTGTCGATGGGCGACAAGGACGGCGAGCACCGTCACAACGTGCTGAAGCCCTATCAGGTCAATGCCAAGCTGATGTCGCTGGCCAGCCGCGACGCCATCTTCATGCACTGCCTGCCGGCGCATCGCGGCGAGGAAGTCACCGATGAGGTGATCGACGGCCCGCAATCGGTGGTGTTCGACGAGGCCGAAAATCGCCTGCACGCGCAAAAGGGAATTCTGGCCTGGTGTTTTGACGCGGTGGCCTAGAACTCCCGGTCATCCCCGCCTAGTGCGCAATTGCGCACGGGCGCGGGGACCCATACCGCGTGGTCTCTCGATCATGGCGCTGTGGTGGACATCAGCTACGACAAAAAGGCCTGTGGTTATGGGTCCCCGCGTTCGCGGGGACGACGTGTCGAGATAGTTTCGCCGCCCTTCAACCCCTTTCGTTTCGCCCCCGAGCCCCCAGATAAGACGCCATGGTTTCACAATCCCCCGATACCAGGATCACGACCGAGGCGCCGGTCCGCGCGCCCTCGACCGTTCCGGTCGATGACACCGTGCTGCCGTTCGAGGTTGAGACCCTCGACCTGCGCGGCCGGCTGGCCCGCCTCGGCCCGGCGCTCGACGACGTCCTGGCCAAGCACGATTATCCCGCGCCGGTCGGAAAGCTGCTCGGCGAGGCGATCGTGCTGGCAACGCTGCTGGGCTCGGCCCTGAAATTCGACGGACGCTTCATCCTGCAGACCCAGACCGATGGCCCGGTGTCGTTCCTGATCGTGGATTTCCAGGCGCCCGATCGCCTGCGCGCCTATGCGCGTTATGACGCATCGCGGCTGACGGACGGCCAGGATTCCGGCGCCCTGCTCGGCAAGGGTCATCTGGCCATGACCGTCGATCAGGGGCCGGACATGAGCCGCTATCAGGGGCTGGTGGCGCTCGACGGCGGCAGTCTCGAAGAGGCCGCCCATGAATATTTCCTTCGCTCCGAACAGATTCCGACCCGCGTGCGGCTCGCGGTCGGCGAGGAATGGCGCGGCGGTGACGGCGACGGCCCGAAACATCGCTGGCGCGCCGGCGGCATGCTGCTGCAATTCCTGCCCAAGGCGCCGGAGCGGGCGCGGCAGGCCGACCTGCATCCCGGCGATGCGCCTGATGGCGCGGTGACGCATCGGATTATGGAAGACGACGCCTGGGTGGAGGGTCAGTCGCTGATCGGCACTGTCGAGGATATCGAACTGATCGATCCGGATCTGTCGGGCGAGCGCCTGCTGTACCGGCTGTTCCACGAACGCGGGGTGCGGGTGTTCGCCCCGCTGCCGCTGCGCGCGCGCTGCTCCTGCTCGCGCGACGCGGTGTCCTCGATGCTGAGGAGCTTCGCCGCAAGCGACCGCGCGGACATGGTCAAGGACGGCAAGGTGGAAGTGACCTGCGAGTTCTGCTCGTCGGTCTACCGGTTCACCCCGCACGAGGCGGGCGTTGAATAGGCGCGCGGCGGCCGGGCGTGAGGGACGCTATGCCGCGATCGAAGTCAGAGAAGCCATCGGCACGTCGAATGCGTAGACGAAGCCGGTCGGCGCATAAGTCAGCCGTACCTCGCCGCGGAGCTGCTTGCCGAGGGTCTCGATCAGCCGAGTGCCGAAGCTGCGTTTTGCGGGCGGGCGGACTTCCGCGCCGTTGGTCTCGGTCCAGGTGAGCTGCAGGCGCCGCGCCTGCTGATCCAGCGTCCATCGGATATCGACGCGCCCTTGCGGGACCGACAGGGCGCCGAACTTGGTGGTGTTGGTGCAAAGCTCGTTCAGCGTCATCGCGATGGCGATGACGGCGCTCGAAACCATGCGGATTTCGGGTCCCGAGATCGAGAACTTCGGTTGATCGGGATCATCGAAGGCTTCGGTGGCGCTGCGGACGATCGTGCCGAGGTCGGCGCTGGTCCATCTTGCCAGCAACAGCAGATCGTGCGCCCGCCCAAGCGCGAGCAGCCTTCCCTCGATGGCGTGCTGCGCGTGCCTGGCTTCGGGCACGTCGCGCAGGCTCTGCGAGACGATGGCGCCGACCGTTGCGATCGTGTTCTTGATGCGGTGATGCATTTCCTCGAGGATCAGCTTCTGCAGCCTGTCGGCCGCCTCTCGCTCTCTGGCGTCGATGCCGGCCGTCTCAAGCAAGCTCTGCGCGTCGATCTCGGCCTGCGCGAGCAGAAGCCGCAGGCTGACATTCTCTGCCTCCAGATCGTCTGCTGTTGCGCTGCTATTACGACGCGGGTCCGCTTGGAGATCGGTATCGGCCATTGCCAACTGTATCACCGTGGCTTGAGTAACGCACCGTTCTTCAGGGGCGGTTTTTTGCCGTATTGGGGGGATTTTAGCTGTTTTCGATGGTGAAAACCGCTGGCGTCAGGCGTGGCCGATCATGTGGCGCATTTCGTTTATCACTTCGTGGGCATCGAGTGGCTTGCCGAAGAACCTGCAGTGCGGAGGTAGATCGATGTTCTGCAGCTTCAATTGCCCCGATACCACGATAATCTTGATCGCCGGCCACCGCTCATGCACGGCATGCGCAAGTCCGACCCCGTCCATCTGGCCTGGCATCTGGATATCGGTGCACATCAGCGCGACGTCGGAGCGGGATTCCAGGATGGCGACGGCTTCGGCGGCGTCCAGCGCCTCCAGTGGCGTGTATCCGGCGTCTTCCACCATGTCGACCGCGCGCATGCGCAGCATCATGTCGTCCTCGACAATGAGAACAATCGCGGCAATGTGTGAATGATCAAGCGCCAACATGCGGGCGCCCATGGGAAGCGGTGCGCGGTCTGGATGGGTGTTCATTCAGGACAAGCATCTTGCGGCACATATGATCCCCCTTCGATTCAAAAAAACGCATGGGCCGTTACCGTCCTGGTCTTCGATAAAGGCTGGCGCGCGACCTTATCGACCATGTGGGGATCTTTTGCCAGATAGCGGGGACGATAGCGGATTTGTTTTGCGGCTGGGGCTGACAGACCTTGCAATGGCGGCGCCAAGTAGCCAGTTCAACATAAGCGTCATCGCATTGCCGGTTTGTCGGCCTTGCGGCCGACGTCAACCTCCTGGCTATTCCAATCCTGTCAGTCGCATGACCAACCGAAACTCGCTTCGATGCGTGTTTTCCGGTCAGGGCGGCTCGCGGCTGCAAAGGGCTTGCGGGCGTCGCAGCCGCAGATATTGCAAGATGGTCGCCGGAAAGTTTCGACGAGCATGCTTGATGCACTGGCGTGAACGGCAACCGCAGCCGACCAACCTCTTGGAGAATTTTCATGGATACGAGCTCAGCAACTCTGCTTGCTTGCGCCGCAATGTTCTTTCTCTCGTTCGTCGCGATCGGGGCCTTCTGGTTTGTCGAGCGGTTGCGGGGAGCGAACGCCCCCCGCGTGTGAACGCGGGTCGTTGCGTTTCGCGTATCCGGGGATCGGCGCCATGCCGATCGACGACCTGGTCTGAGCCGTTTGGAGCTTTAGTCCAGAAAAGAAAGCCGCGGATTTCTCCGCGGCTTTCATATCAAGTCTTCTTGGCTGCGCTCAGTAGCGGCCGCTGCCAATTCCGATGCTGACACCGGGGGCCTGGAAGCCGACGCCGCCCTGGTGATGATCATGGCCGCGGTAAGCGCGACGCTCGATGTAACGCTCGCGCCGGGGGGCATATCCGTATGAATCGTGGCTTTCACGGATGATGACGCGGCGTTGACCGCGTTGGCGCCAGCAACGGCCGTACTCATCGCAGACCATGCGGACGTTCTCGATATTGCTCTCCGGAGCGATCGAAACGTTCGGGGACAGCGGGGCGGCGGACGCGGCGGTCGCAAGCAGGGCGCCTGCGCCTGCGGCCAGATAGATGGCTAAGGTTTTCATCTTTTCTCTCCAGGAACTGATTGTGTCGGGGGACCAACAGGCCAGCGAGGCAATGGTTCCATGCCGGAAACCGTTATTTTTTGCCCATCGTGCAGCGAACAGCGCCGCGAGATCGCGGACCCATGTCTAACCGTCATTGCGAGCGCAGCGAAGCAATCCATCGCGCCACAAAGAAAGCAAGAATGGATTGCTTCGCTGCGCTCGCAGTGACGATCAGGCGCGCATTGACGCGCCCCGGTGGCTCGCAATGAAGATCCAGAGGCAGCGGCGGTGGAGCCGAGAAGCCGCGGCGTACTGGATGCTCCGCCATTGCGAAGCATGACCGTCGCTGCGGAGCGCGGCGGGTCGCTGCTAATTCAGCACCCGCTTGTGATCCGGACTATCCAGCGAGAACGTCGGCACGTCGATTTCAAACCGTTCGCCGCTTTCGCTGACCATCTGATAGCGGCCGGTCATGAAGCCCGAGGCGGTCGGGAGCGGAACGCCGCTGGTGTATTCGAAGCGCTCGCCCGGTGCGAGCACGGGCTGTTCGCCGACCACGCCCTCGCCGCGGACTTCCTGCTTGCGCCCGGTGGCGTCGGTGATGACCCAGTGCCGGGTGCGAAGCTGAACGGTCTCCGCGCCGGCGTTGGTGATGACGATGGTGTAGGACCAGAAATACTGGCCCTTATCGATCGACGAGCGTTCCGGCAGGAAATTCGGTTCGACGGTGACCTCGATCTGGCGGGTGACGGCGCGGTACATGCGATGGGTGTTCCGGAAATTCCTGTCTTGCATCATAGCGACAAAAGCCCGGCTAACCAATCGTCCGGCGGCCCGGCGGGGCTTCGATCATCGCGGTTTCAACACAGTTGCGGTCTATGGCGCAACCGCGCGCTCCCGGCCTCGTGTCACAGGGTTGCGAATCTTGCAAGCAACCCGCGGGTCGATATGATCGTATCCGGGTGGCGCCGGTGCGAATGCCCGATTGCCGAACGGTGCCAGATGACGTCCACTGCCGATCCAACCGCCGGAAAGCCCGGTGGCGCGTCGTCCGCCAATGATGCTGCCACGGCAGTTTCCGCGCCTGCAATCACGCTGCCGGCGGCCGGCGCGCGCGAATTGCGGCTCGATCTGTTTCGCGGGATGGCGCTTTGGCTGATCTTCGTCGATCATCTGCCAACCAACATCCTGACCTGGTTCACGATCCGCAACTACGGATTTTCCGACGCCACCGAGATATTCATCTTCATCTCCGGCTACACCGCCGCCTTTGTCTATGGTCGCGCGATGCTGGAGGCCGGCTTCGTGGTGGCGACCGCGCGCATCCTGCGGCGGGTTTGGCAGATCTACGTCGCGCATGTGTTCCTGTTCACGATCTTCCTGGCGGAAATTTCCTATGTCGCCACCCGTTTCGAGAACCCGCTGTACAGCGAGGAAATGGGCATCATGGATTTTCTCAAGCAGCCTGACGTCACCATCGTCCAGGCGCTGCTGCTGCGATTCCGTCCCGTCAACATGGATGTGCTGCCGCTCTATATCGTGCTGATGCTGTTCCTGCCCATCGTCCTCTGGCTGATGAAGTGGCGGCCCGACGTTTCGCTCGGGTTGTCGGTGCTGCTGTACGCGCTGACCTGGCAGTTCGACTGGCATCTGTCGGCCTATCCCAACGGGTTCTGGGCCTTCAACCCGTTCGCCTGGCAATTGCTGTTTGTGTTCGGAGCCTGGTGCGCGCTGGGCGGCGCGGCGCGGATGTCCCGGATCCTGTCATCGCCGGTGACGATGTGGATCTGCATCGCCTACCTCGCTGCCGCGTTCTTCGTCACGCTGACCTGGCATGTGCCGCAACTCGGCTATCTGATGCCGCGCCGGATCGAGAAGTGGATGTATCCGATCACCAAGACCGATCTGGACGTGCTGCGCTTCGCCCATTTTCTGGCGCTTGCCGCGCTGACCGTCCGGTTCCTGCCCAGGGACTGGTCGGGGCTCAAGTCGCGGTGGCTGCGGCCGTTGATCCTGTGCGGCCAGCATTCCCTGGAGATATTCTGTCTTGGCGTCTTCCTGGCGTTCGCAGGGCACTTTGTGCTGGCCGAGGTGTCCGGCGGCGCCGTCATGCACGCGCTGGTCAGCCTCGCCGGAATCCTCATCATGTGGGGAATGGCGGCGCTGATTTCATGGTACAAGCACTCGGCCGACAAGGGTGCCTCCAGGACGCCGGGTACCCGCGGCAACGCCGATATGGCCGGAGGTAGCATATGAGGCCCGGTTCCAGGGCTTTGACGGGTGCGGTCCTGCTCGCGGCATGCCTGGCCGCAGGCTTCGCGCGCGGCCAGGAGGCCCCCCGGAACTGCGACGTCCCGGCCTATCTGCTGAGCACCGACAGTGTGCTACTGAAAGTAGCCGACTCCATAAAGAACACTCATTCGTTGAAAGTTCTGGTGATCGGCAGCCGCTCCTCCACCATCGTTTCCTCGGAGGCGAGCGCTTACCCTGCACGGCTTCATGCGGCGCTGAAGGAGCGGCTGCCGTCGGTCGCCGTCGATCTCTCCGTCGAACTCCAGACCGGGAAGACCGCCGAGGAGGTCGACGCCAACCTCGTTAAGCTGTTGGAAGGAAAAAAGCCTAATCTGGTGATCTGGCAGACCGGTACCGTGGATGCCATGCGCGCGGTCGATCCCGATGATTTTCGCGGCGCTGTCGACGGTGGCCTCGCTGCGTTGCAAAGTGCTGGAGCCGACGTGGTCCTGGTCAATCTGCAGTATAGTCCGCGCACGGAGACGATGATCTCCGCGCCGCCATATCTGGATCATCTGCGGGTGGCGGCGCAGCAGCACGACGTTCCGCTGTTCGACCGGTTCTCCATCATGCGTCACTGGAATGAGGTCGGAGACTTCGATCTGTTCAGCACCTTTCCCGGCGTCGAGATGGCCAAGCGGGTTCACGCCTGCCTGGGCCGGGCGCTGTCGAAGTTCGTGCTCGACGCGGCCCGCCTCGACCCGGCGCAGCAGAATTAGGGACTGGCGTCAATGAGGCGTTACTTCCCTTTTCGCTGGTCGAAATTGCTGGCCGCCTTCGCCGCGGGCCTGGCGCTGCTGGCGCCGGCCCCGGTGTGGCTCCTGCAGGCCCAGACCGCCCCGCCGGCGCAAACCGTGGCCGCGCCGTCGGCGCAGAAAAATATCGCCGGCAAGGCGGTCGACAAGGTCAAGGAAGCCACGAAGTCGGCGGCTGACATCTTCACCCGCGTTCCCTGTTTGCCGCCAAAGGGCGGCCACAAGTCGATGGGTTCGCTGCCGCATATCGCCGCCAGGCTCGCCGCGGGTCAGCCGGTGGTGATCGTCGCCTTCGGGTCGTCGTCGACGGCAGGATATGGCTCGACCTCGCCGGAGTTTACCTATCCGAGCCGGCTCGCGGCGCAACTGCTCCGGCAATATCCGGCCTCCGACATCACCGTCGTCAATCGCGGGCAGGGCGGCGAGGACGCGCCTGAGATGATGAAGCGGTTGCAGACCGCGGTGCTCGACATGCACCCGGACCTGGTGATCTGGCAGGTCGGCACCAACGCCGTGCTGCGCAACCTCGATCCGGCCGAGACCGCGCGGCTGGTCGAGGAGGGCATCGCGCGGATCCAGGCCGCGGGCGCCGACGTCGTGCTGGTCGATCCGCAATATTCGCCGCGGGTCAACGAGAAAGCCGAAAGCGCCGGCAAGATGAGAAACGTGCTCAGCAAGGTCGCCGAGCTGCGCCGGGTCGGCGTGTTCCCGCGCTTCGAAGTGATGAAGGACTGGCACGAGCGGCAGGCGATCCCGATCGAGAATTTCGTGATCGCCGACGGGCTGCACATGAGCGACTGGGGCTACGCCTGCTTCGCGCAGCTGCTCGGCGACGACATCATCAAGTCGGTCGGACAGATCAAGCGCGGCGTCAACGTGCCCGCCGACGTGCGGGCGTACCGGCCGATGTGAGCGGGGGCGAGTAGCGAATGGCGAATGGCGAGTAGCGGGTGTAGGCCGGTGTCTCAATACCTTGCCGGTCACCACGCAAGGTTCCAGGCTCCTTTGCATGGGGTTGTTTTCGATATTTTGTGCCGACGCTGCCCGCCGTGCGGGCGTACCAGCCGATGTGCGTGTAGGCGAATAGCGAATGGGATCTCACTCGCCATTCGCCATTCGCTACTCGCCATTCGCCATCCTCACGCCTGCTCCAGCGCCGCCGCCAGGTCCTCGATCAGATCATCGGCATGTTCGAGCCCGGCGGAGAAGCGGATGAAGCCTTCGCTGATGCCGAGTTCGGCGCGCGCCTCCGGCGTCAGCCGTTGATGCGTCGAGGTGGCGGGGTGGGTGACGAGGCTCTTGGCGTCGCCGAGGTTGTTGGAGATCCGGGCGATCTTCAGCGCGTTGAGGCAGCGGAACGCGCCGGCCTTGCCGCCCTTGACCTCGAAGCCGATCAGGGTCGAGCCGGCGCGCATCTGCTTCTTTACCAGCGCCGCCTGCGGATGATCGGCGCGTCCGGGATAGATCAGACGCGACACCTTCGGATGGCTGGCGAGGCTGTCGGCGATTTTGGCTGCGGTTTCGGTCTGCGCGCGCACCCGCACCGCCAGCGTCTCCAGTCCCTTCAGCAGCACCCAGGCGTTGAACGGCGACATCGACGGCCCGGTCTGGCGCATGAAATTATGGATATGCTCGGCGATGAAGGCTTCCGACGACAGGATGACGCCGCCGAGACAGCGGCCCTGGCCGTCGATGTGCTTGGTAGCGGAATAGACCACGACGTCGGCGCCGAGCGACAGCGGGCTCTGCCAGAGCGGGGTTGCGAACACATTGTCCACGATCAGCCGCGCGCCGCCCTGGTGGGCGATGTCGGCGATCGCCTGGATGTCCAGCACGTCGAGCGTCGGATTGGTCGGACTTTCCAGAAAGCAGGTTCTGGTGTTCGGCCGCATCGCCTTGCGCCACTGGTCGAGATCGAGGCCGTCGACCAGCGTGGACTGGATGCCGTAGCGCGGCAGCAGGTCCTCCACCACATAGCGGCAGGAGCCGAACATCGCCTTCGCCGCCACCACGTGATCGCCGGCTTTCAGCGGCGCCAGGATCGCCGTCGTCACCGCGGCCATGCCGGTCGCGGTCGCGCGCGCGGCCTCGGCGCCTTCGAGCTCGATCATGCGGCGCTCGAACATCGAGATGTTGGGATTGGAAAAGCGCGAATAGAGAAAGCCCGGCTCGTCGCCCTTGAACCGCGCCTCGCACTGTTCGGCGGTGTCGTAGATGAACCCCTGGGTCAGGAACAGCGCCTCGGAGGTCTCGCCGAATTGCGAGCGCAGGGCGCCGGAATGCACCAGCCGGGTTTCGGGACGATAGCGGGCGGCAGCGTTTGCCTCAGACATGTGACCTCCGTCGCGACCACCAGCAGATGGTCACAAAAAAACCGGCCTGGAAAAATTTCCACAAGCCGGGATCACACGTGTCCCCGGCCTGTTTAGCGACTTGTTTAACGTGGCTGCAAGCCGGCCGGCTCAAATCACCACGGGATAAGCCATGCTGATATTCGCTTGCGCCCTTTCAGTCAAGGCGGCCATCCGATAACCCGTAAACGCCCCTGTACAAGAGGTTTGGGTGCTATAAGGGCCAGCCTGACAGGGCAACCTGAAACGCCATCCTGATCGCCATTCTATAAGCCATCCCTGGGGACCGCGCCGTGCCGTTCACGCTACCGCCCGACGCCGACGGAATCCTGCCCGACCGCATGATTGCGGCGATGGCGGATGCGGGCCTGATCCTGCCGGCCTATCCCTTTGTCGAAAGCCAGATCCAGCCCGCGAGCCTCGACCTGCGCCTCGGCGACGTCGCCTACCGGGTGCGCGCCAGTTTCCTGCCCGGTCCGGGCTCCACCGTCGCCGAGCGCATCGACGAATTGAAGCTGCACGAAATCGACCTCACCGACGGCGCGGTGCTGGAGACCAACTGCGTCTACATCGTGCCGCTGCTGGAGAGCCTGGCGCTACCGCCCTCGATTCACCCGCGTGATCGCCGACGGCACCCGCCGCTTCGACATGATCGGCGCCGGCTATCACGGCCCGCTCTATGCCGAGATCAGCCCGAAGACGTTTCCGGTGCTGCTGCGCGAGGGCTCCAGGCTGAGCCAGGTGCGCTTCCGCACCGGCGACGCCATCCTCGGCGCCGACGAGCTTGACGCGCTGCATCGCGCGGAGCGGCTGGTCGACATCGACGACGCGGACCTCGCCCAGGGCGTGGCGCTGTCGGTCGATCTGTCCGGAGCCAAGGCCAAGGGCTTTGTCGGCTACCGCGCCAAGCGCCATACCGGCGTGATCGATATCGACCGCCGCGGCGGCTATGCGGTCGATGAATTCTGGGAGCCGATCCCGGCGCGGCCGGACGGCAGCCTGATCCTCGATCCCGGCGAGTTCTACATCCTGGCCTCGAAGGAAGCCGTGCAGGTGCCGCCGGACTACGCCGCGGAAATGGTGCCGTTCGATCCCCTGGTCGGCGAATTCCGGGTGCATTACGCCGGATTCTTCGATCCCGGTTTCGGCTATGCCGGCGCCGGCGGCAAGGGTTCGCGGGCGGTGTTGGAGGTGCGCTCGCGCGAGGTGCCGTTCATCCTCGAGCACGGCCAGATCGTCGGCCGGCTGGTCTATGAAAAAATGCTGTCGCGGCCGGACACCCTGTACGGCCAGAAGATCGGTTCGAATTACCAGGCCCAGGGCCTGAAGCTCTCCAAGCATTTCCGGGTGTAGAGCGCTATTGCGCCAGCAGTGCGCCGCCCCACGCTGCTCCGGCGACGAGCAACAGTCCGGGAATCAGGCGTAACGCGAACGTCCGGCTTCCGCTGCTCCAGGCGAAGACGATCTTGCTGATGGTGTTGGTCGAGAGCGCGACGAGAATGGGCAGCACGGCGTCCGCAGCCGTCATCTTTCCGGATGCCACCAGCGAGGCAATGGCGATGGCGGGGGAATGGGTATCGACAAAGCCGGCCGCGGCGGCCGCGACGATCACCCCGGCCGCGCCGAACCATTCCCGCAGCGCCGCCGAGGCGATCAGCACGGCGGAGAGCGTCAGCGAGAACACCAGTGCGACCGGAAGGCTGAACGCGTGTCCCGGCTGCGGGTCGGCCGCGTCTCTCTCGCGCAAGGCGCGGAATGTGAAGGCGGCGCCATAGGCGACGGCGGCAATGCCGGCGCAGATCAGCGGCACCGACAGCGCGCGCAGCGTGGTCGCGCTGGTGGCCGCCAGCACCAGGCTCAATTGGACGATCGTGGCGACGGTCGAGAGCGCCGCGCCCGCGATCGCTGCGCTGATGACGGCAGGGCTCTTCTGAGCCCGCGCGCCCATGGCGCCGATCGTCGCCGTGCTCGAAACGAAACCGGATGCGAGGCCGGCGATCGGCAACCCAAAACGCGCGCCGAGCAGCCGCACCAGAATGTATCCCGCCGCGCTGATCGCCATCACCAGAATAACGACGGTCCAGATCGCGCGCGGATTAAGCGCGCCATAAGGACCAAGCGCCTGATTGGGCAGCAGCGGAAGCACGACCAGCGTCGCGCCGGCCAGGATCAGCGCGTCTCTCACCTCATTCTGGGTGAGCACGGATCGGACGAAATGATGCAGCGGCGCTCGCGCCGCGAGCAGCGCGGCAAGGCCGACCGCCGTTCCTGCCGCCAGGCCCGGCTGCTGCATCGCCAATCCGCCCAGCAGCGCGGTCAGGATCAGCGCGATCTCGGTCGTCAGCCCGGGATCGTCGCCGCGGGATCGGAAATAGGCGATGGCGGTCAGCGCCGCGACGCCGGCAACGGTGACGGCCAGCATGATCGCGCCGCCCACCATGACGCTGGTCGCGCCGGCGAGGGAGACGACGGTGAAGGTGCGTAACCCGGCCGGGGAACGGGACGGGCCGGCTCCCTTGCGGCGCTCCCGCTCGGCGCCGATCAGGAGACCGATGCCAAGCGCCGCCAGGAGGTTCAGGACCACGGAAGGCAGATCAGGCATGTTCGTCCTGTTCGCGCGATGTCTCGGCCTGCCCTGGTCGCCGCAGCGCTAGGTTTGAGTCGACTACCGCGGCATCGCCGGATGTTGATCCAGATCATCGCCCACGGCTCGCCGTCTTGGAAAGCTTTATGGCTGAGGGCGGCGGCAAGAGCGAGCGGTCGTCTGACAGGAAGATCATCAATGGCTCGCCTCCACCGCGAGAATCACCTCGTCGAGCGCATCGGCTGGCTGAGAGCCGCCGTGCTCGGCGCCAATGACGGAATTATCTCGACCGCCAGCCTGATCGTGGGGGTGGCGTCCGCCGCGGCATCCCGCGACGATATCCTGCTGACCGGCGTTGCCGGGCTGGTGGCGGGCGCGATGTCGATGGCCGCCGGCGAGTATGTATCGGTCAGTTCGCAGTCCGATACCGAGCATGCCGACCTCGCGCGCGAGAAACGCGAGTTGGCCGACGATCCCGACTTCGAGCGCGAGGAGCTTGCCCAGTTCTATGTCGCGCGCGGCGTCGAGCAAGGGCTGGCGCGCGAGGTCGCGCAGCAATTGATGGCAAAGGACGCCTTGGCCGCACATGCGCGCGACGAACTCGGCATCTCCGAGATCACGAGCGCACGTCCGGTGCAGGCGGCGCTGGCGTCGGCCGCGACGTTCGCTGTCGGCGCGGCGGCGCCGATGGTGCTGGTGCTGGCGTCCCCCTCCAACATTCTGATCCCGGTCGTGTCAGGGGGATCTCTGTTGTTTCTCGCCCTGCTCGGTGCGACCGGCGCGAAGGCCGGCGGCGCCGGACTGTTGAAGCCGACTATCCGCGTCACGTTCTGGGGCGCCTTCGCGATGGCGTTGACCGCCGGCATCGGCGCCGTGTTCGGCAGGGTGGTCTGAACGCGAAGACGCGCGATGCTTACGGCGACGACAACTTCGCTGCCGGCGTCACGCGCCATACCGCGTTGCCGACATCGTCGGCCACCAGCAGCGCACCCTGCTTGTCGAGCCGCACGCCGACCGGCCGGCCTCGGGCCTCGCCCTTGTCGTTGAGAAAGCCGGTCAGCACGTCCTGCGGCTTGCCCGCAGGCTTGCCGTCGGCAAAGGGCACGAAGATCACCTTGTAGCCGGCGCGCGGTTTGCGGTTCCAGGAGCCGTGCTGGCCGATGAAGGCGCCGTTGGCCATGTCAGGCGGAAACAGGTTTGCGGTGTTGAAGGCCAGGCCGAGGGGGGCGGTATGCGCGCCCAGCGCGTAATCTGGAGCGAGCGCTTTCTGAACTAGGTCGGCCCGCTGCGGCTCGACGCGCATATCGACGCGGTCGCCGAAATAACTGTAGGGCCATCCATAGAAAGCGCCGTCCTTCACCGACGTCATGTAATCCGGCACCAGATCATTGCCGAGTTCGTCGCGTTCATTGACGACGACCCAGAGTTTCCCGGTCTGCGGGTTGAAGGCCGGTCCGTTCGGATTGCGCAGGCCGGAGGCGAACACCCGCCATTGGCCGCTCGCGCGATCGACCTCAAGTACGGCGGCGCGATCCTTCTCCGCCTCCATGCCGTTTTCGCCGATATTGCTGTTGGAGCCGACGGTTGCATAAAGCTTGCTGCCATCGGCGCTGGCCGCCAGATCCTTGGTCCAGTGGTGATTGAGGCGGCCGGCCGGCAGATCCGCGAGCTTGACGCCGGCAGCGTCGATGTTGACATCTCCGCTGCGGTAGGGAAACTTCATGATCGCGTCGGAATTGGCAACGTAGAAATCATCGCCGACCAGCGCCATGCCGAACGGCGAGTTCAGCCCGCTGACAAAGGTGCTTCTGGTTTCGGCCACGCCGTCGCCGTCGGCGTCGCGCAACAGCGTGATGCGGTTGGCGCTCGGCACGCCGGCGCCGGCGCGGCGCATCACCAGCTTCGTGATCCAGCCTTTCAGTCCCTTGTCGGCGTCGGGCTTGGGCGGCGCATTGCTTTCCGCGACCAGCGCGTCGCCATTCGGCAGCACGTAGACCGTGCGCGGATGTTGCAGCCCGGTGGCGAACGCGGTCACCGCCAGCCCGCGCGCGGCGGTGGGTGTCTCGCCGGCCGGCCAGCCGGTGGCGGTCGCGATGTTGACCGTCGGCAACCATGACTGTTCCGGCGGCGGCAGGTCAGGCGAGGGCCCATAGCTCTTCTCAACGGTGGCGCCGTCCCGCGGGTCGCTGCAGGCGGTGAGTTGCAGCGCCAGCGCGGCGATCGAGAGGGCCAGGACCGGGTTCACTTGCATGGCGGACTTTCCTGAGGCTCCCCTACAACGCTGCCGACCGGCAAACGGTTCACAACGGCCGGACCCGCCCGCCTGCAATCCAGCAGGGCCCCCTTGCGCCCGCCGCACGTGGAATCACCAGCGACCGTGCTAGGAAGCAGCGCGGCGCGGCCCCAAGTCTGTGCGCGCGGGAGCAGAAATGTCCGACCTCGGCGTTGCCGAAATTCCAGTCGATGAGGACGAGCGCCCGCTGCCGCCGCCGGAAGCGCCGGTGAAGAACGCGCTGATCGACGGTCCGATCCTGCCGACACTGCTGTGGCTCGCCTGGCCGAACGTGATCGCGCTGACCGCGGGCACCTGCGTCGTCATCGCCGAGACCTCCTATATCGGCCGCCTCGGCGTGGAATCGCTGGCGGCGATGGCGCTGGTGTTTCCTGCCGTGATCCTGACCATGACGATGTCGGGCGGCGCCATGGGCGGTGGCGTAGCGTCGGCAATTGCGCGCGCGATCGGCGCCGGCGACATCGACCGAGCCTCGACGCTGGCCTCGCATGCGCTGCTGATCGGCCTCTGCTTCGGGCTGACCTTCATGCTGGGGATGCTGATCTTCGGGCCGAAGCTGCTGGAGCTGCTCGGCGGCCGCGGCAACGTGCTGGCGGAGGCGGTCGCCTATACGCAGATTTTCTTCGGCGGTGCCGTGGCGCCCTGGCTGATGAACACGATGGCGGGGATCCTGCGCGGCACCGGCAACATGAAGCTGCCGTCGCTGCTGATGCTTTCGTCCGCGATCTGCCAGATCGTTCTCGGCGGCACGCTTGGCCTCGGGCTCGGCCCGATCCCGCAATTCGGCATGCGCGGCGTCGCCGCCGGCTCGCTGATCGCCTACCTGGTCAGCATCGCCGTGATGTCCTGGTACCTGTTTTCGGGCCGGGCCCGCGTCATTCCCAAGATCAGGGGCCTTCGCATCCGCATGGCGATGTTCGTCGACATCCTCAAGGTCGGCGCCCTCTCCTGCTTCTCGCCATTGCAGTCGGTGCTGACCATCAGCATTTTCACCTACATGCTGGCGAGTTTCGGCACTGAGATTCTGGCCGGTTACGGCATCGGCGCGCGGCTCGAATTCATGCTGACCTCGATCGCATTTGCGGTCGGCATCGCCTCGGTGCCGATGGTGGGCATGGCGATCGGCGCGCAACGCGTCGCGCGCGCGCGCAGGATCTGCTGGATCGCGGGACTCGTCGCGTTTACCGGCGTCGGCACGGTCGCGACCTTCATCGCGATCTTTCCCGACATCTGGGTCAATCTGTTTACGGATGATGCGAGCGTGCGCGCCGCAAGCCGGCAGTATCTGTCCACGGCGGCGCCGATGTATGCCTTCCTCGGCCTTGCCACGACCTGCTATTTTTCATCGCAGGGCGCGGCCAAGGTGATCGGCCCGGTGCTGGCACAGACCGCGCGTTTGCTGTTCATCGCCACCGGCGGCTGGTGGCTGTCGACGCATGGGGCCACCGCCCAGAACTTTTTCACGCTGGCCGCCGCCTCCATGGTGCTGCTCGGCCTGCTGTCGTGCGTCAGCGTGCTCCTGACCCGCTGGGAGCCGAAGCCGCGCGTGCCTGCGGCGAGGTCGGCGGTGTTGTGAATGGAGGCTGTCATTCCGGGATGGTCCGCAGGACCAGACCCGGAATCTCGAGATTCTCAGGTGCGCAATTGCGCACCATAGTTCGATGCTTCGCATCGCCCCGGAATGACGGAAACACTACCGTCGCTTGTGACGCCGGCCCAGACGGGGGCCACCGACATTCGCTATCTGCATCAGTTGCGGGACCATGCTCATCAGCTCGCCGCCGCCACCGAGCATGCCCATGAAGTCGCCGCCACCCATGCTGACGCCGTAAGCATCGGGCAGATGGCTGCCGCCATATCCGCCGCTGAAGCCGGCCGGAATTCCGCCGCCGAAGCCGGGGATGCCGCCGCCCATCATGCCGCCAAAACCGCCGCCGCCTTCCATCATGCGGCCCATCATCGGGCCCATGGTCTGCATCAGCGCGGCGAAGCGGCGCTTGCCCATCTTCGCCTTCATCATTTCCAGCATCGGCGCCATCTGCGTCATCATGTCTTCGCCACCGCCGCTGCCACCAAATCCCGCGAACTGCGCCTTTGCCGGCGTTGTCGCCAGCGTAAACAGCAAAAGCAGTGCGGCCAGCTGGCCGATGGCCTTGTCAGATCCAGTCATGGTTCGACTCCTCATGCGCGGGCAAGCCGCGGTCGCGGCGCCATCCGGACGCATGCGGCGACGCTAGGAGAGGGCGGAAGCGCAATCTGTGAGAAAGATCACGTACGCACCGCCTCGACATTGTTGCCGTCGGGGTCGATCAGGAACGCCGCGTAGTAGGTCGGGCTGTAATCCGCCCGCGGCCCCGCGCCGCCATTGTCGCGGCCGCCGGCCTTGAGGCCTTCGGCGTGAAATTTCTGGACCGCCGCGTGATCGCTGGCGCGGAACGCGACATGCGCGCCGGCGCCGGCCTTCCCCGCGTGCCGGTAAAGCCAGAGCGCCGGCGCGTCCTTTGGCCCGAAGCCCGCGCCGGCGTCGTCGCGCGAGCACAGCACGAAGCCGAGAGGGGCCAGTGCGGCCGTATAGAAGCGCACGCTGGCGTCGAGGTCGCCGACGCGTAGTCCGATATGGTCGTACATGGTGTTCTCCAGTGCAAAGCGCGCGATGTCGCGCGGCATGGAGAAACCCTAGTCAGTTGAGCGCAAGGCGTTCTTGGAGAATCTTGCGGTCGCCGCGGGAGGCCTGCCGGAACTTGAGCGGCGAGACGCCGGCGGCGCGGTGGAAGGTGCGGACGAAATTCGAGAGGTCGGCAAAGCCGACGTCATAGGCGATATCGGTGATCGGACCGTCGTCGTCGGCAAGCCGGCGCGCCGCGTGGCGCAGCCGCGAACGCAACAGGTATTGGTGCGGGGTGACGCCGAGCACGTGCGAGAACAGCCGTAGGAAATGAAACGGGCCGACGCCGGCCTGGCGGGCGGCGTCGTCGAGATTGATCTGACGGTGCGAATGGGCATCGATCCACAGCGCGGTTTCCACCGCGCGGCGGCGGTCGCGCGCCGCGTCCATGCCCGCCTTGCGCGGCTTGTCGGAAACCACCTCGACAAAGCGGCTCGCCAGCAGGAGGCCGATTTCGTCGAGGCCGACGTCGCTGCCGCCGTCTGCTGCCGCTTGCGCCAGTTCGCCGAGCACCACCAGTTCCGGCAGCGGCGGCGCGCAGCCGATCTGCCATGGCCGCCTGCCGTCGCCGATTGCCTCCACCAGTTCGGGGGCAAGGAAGAATGACAGGCACTCGTCGCCGCAGACGTGGTCGTGGGTGCAGGTGTATTCGTCGCCGGGGTAGCCGACCAGCACCGACCCCGCCACCAGCTCGCTGAACCTGCCGCGGCAGTGCAGGCCGAAGCTGCCTTTGCGCACGTAGGAGATCGAGTGGCCGCGATGCTGTTCGACAAACGGCTTGTCGTCCGGCCCGGCGCTGCAGCGATAGTCGGACACCGAGATGGAGTTGCGATCGATCAGCGTGGTCGCGATCATTCCTGGAAATCTATCGCGTTTTCGAGCGAAGTGGAAACCGGTTCGCGTCAAGAAACTAGGTATGCGCCCGGGGCGTGGCCACCGGCAGCAGCACGTCGAACAGCGTCTTGCTGACGGTGGGGCGGGCGCCCTCGATCGAGAGCAGCCGGCGCTTGGAGATCGCCCCGCCGTGCGGCGAAATCTCGTCCGCGTAGTGACCGGCCTCGAGCACGCGATGGCAGGGCACGATGATCATGAAGGGGTTGCGGGCGATCGCCTGCGCCACCGAACGGACGGCGCTCGGCACGTGCAAGGTCGCGGCCACTTCCGCGTAGGTGCAGGTCTGCCCGCGCGGGATCGCGCGCGCAGCGGCATAGACGCGCTGGCTGAAGTAAGGAATGCCGGTCATGTCCAGCGCGACGCCGGAAAGGTCGGCCGCCCCGCCGCGCAACAGCGCGGCGATGCCGGCGATCGCAGCCTCGACATCGGCAGGCGGATCGAGTTCGCGCGCGCCCGGATAGAGCTGGTAGAGCCGCCGCCGCGTCTCGATCTCGCGGGCTTCCGCAAGCTGCACGCCGACAACGCCCGAGGGCCGCCACGCTATGCCGCAGCGGCCGATCGCCGTATCGAAAATAGTGTAGCCAAGCCCCGTCATCGCCACCCGTCCCGCTGCGAATCATAGCATCGCCATCCGCCGGCGCATCCGGAATTTTGCCCGGGCTGTGGACGAGAGGGGGCGGGGAGGCGCTTGGCTGACAGCGCGCGGTCGGCTAATGATGGGCGCACCAAGGCGGGCGTAGTTCAATGGTAGAACGGCAGCTTCCCAAGCTGCATACGAGGGTTCGATTCCCTTCGCCCGCTCCATCCTGCTTCGCGCCAGAACCTGAAACCCGGCACGCTGCGCTCGATCTTTCGACAGGTGGAACTCGGCTTCTTCGTGCCGACGGGCGGGTTGTGATTTGTTAAGCCTGTCGCCGGATCGACCGTCGATGCTGGGCGACACCGGCCTATCTTTCACCGGCGATCGCGGGTAGGGTGGCTTCGTCGCAAGACGATGGCGCTGAACCTTAGAGTGGACTGCGGGCAGACCCGGGGGCAGTACCCGGCGCCTCCACCTTAGCAGCCTGAGCTTAAAGGTCTCATTGCGGTGAGATCGATTCCGCCGCAAGGCCGAATCCCAGGGCTGCTATGGCGGGGGCGAACCAGGATCGATGGTCGCAAAGAAGCTCTGAATTGTGCTCGGCATGATACCGCCGTTATCGGGTCAAAAACCTAAATGCAAAC
>LNFM01000163.1_pt1 | contig 162927 bp, 149 predicted proteins | sample 596031 | NCBI WGS metagenome assembly LNFM01 (sample SAMN04254537, study PRJNA301005) | activated carbon metagenome | isolation source: dual media filters at the Ann Arbor, Michigan drinking water treatment plant | place: USA: Ann Arbor | reverse complement strand
CTCGAATTCGGCCAGCACCGCTTCTTCCACCAGTTCGGTCAGCTCGTCGATGACGAAGGCGCCCTGGTTGGGGTTTTCGTTCTTCGCCAGGCCCCATTCGCGGTTGATGATCATCTGGATGGCCATCGCCCGGCGCACGCTGTCTTCTGTGGGCGTGGTGATCGCTTCATCAAATGCGTTCGTGTGCAGGCTGTTGCAGTTGTCATAGACCGCAATCAGCGCCTGCAGTGTGGTGCGGATATCGTTGAACTGGATCTCCTGGGCGTGCAGGCTGCGGCCTGACGTCTGCACGTGGTACTTCAACTTCTGAGACCGCTCGTTGGCGCCATACCGGTCGCGCATCGCCACCGCCCAGATGCGCCGCGCCACCCGGCCCAGCACGGTGTATTCCGGGTCCATGCCATTGCTGAAGAAGAAGCTCAGGTTCGGCGCGAAGTCGTCGACGTGCATGCCGCGCGCGAGATACGCCTCGACGAAGGTGAAGCCGTTGCTCAGCGTGAAAGCCAGCTGGCTGATCGGGTTGGCCCCGGCCTCGGCGATGTGATAGCCGCTGATGCTGACGCTGTAGAAGTTGCGCACGTCGTGGTGCACGAACCATTCGGCGATGTCGCCCATCACCTTCAGGCTGAACTCGGTACTGAAGATGCAGGTGTTCTGGCCCTGGTCTTCCTTCAGGATGTCGGCCTGCACCGTGCCGCGCACGTTGGCCAGGGTCCAGGCGCGGATCTTCTGCGTTTCGTCATCAGTGGGTTCGCGGCCGTTGTCGGCGCGGAACTTGTCCAGGTTCTGGTCGATGGCGGTGTTCATGAACATCGCCAGGATGGTCGGCGCCGGGCCGTTGATGGTCATGCTGACGCTGGTCGCCGGGTTCGTCAGGTCGAAGCCGCCGTAAAGCACCTTCATGTCGTCCAGCGTGGCGATGGAAACACCGCTGTTGCCCACCTTGCCGTAGATGTCGGGGCGCGGGTCGGGGTCGTTGCCGTAGAGCGTGACGCTGTCGAAGGCGGTACTCAGGCGCTTGGCCGGCTGGCCGTCGCTCAACAGCTTGAAGCGCCTGTTGGTTCTGAACGCGTCGCCTTCGCCGGCGAACATGCGGGTCGGGTCTTCGTTCTCGCGCTTGAAGGCGAAGACGCCGGCGGTGTAAGGGAAGCTGCCGGGCACGTTGTCCAGCAGCAGCCACTTCAGTACTTCGCCTTCGCATTCGAACTGCGGCAGCGCCACCTTGCGGATCTTGTTGCCGCTGAGCGTGGTGTGGGTCAGCTGCGTGCGGACCTCCTTGTCGCGGATCTTCACCACGTACTCGTCGCCGGCGTAGGCCTGCTGCATGGCCGGCCACTGCGCCAGCAGCTTGCGCGCGGCCGGATCCAGCCGCGCTTCGCGCTGCTGCGCCAGGTCGATGCAGGCCTCGGCCGCCGGCGCGCGCGTGGGCTTGTCCACGCGCAGCATGGCCGCGGCGGCAAACAACTGCTGCACTTCACGCGCCAGCCGGCTTTGCGCCAGCGCGCGCTGCTTGTAGCCGCGCACGGTGTCGGCAATGTCGGCCAGATACCGCACCCGCGCACCGGGCACGATGGCCACTTGGTGCGTGCTGTGGCGCGTGGCCACGGCCGGCAGCCGGCCCGGCCGCACGGGCAGGCCCAGGGCCTGCAGGCGCGGCAGCAGGGCCTGGTACAGCGCGGTCACGCCGTCGTCGTTGAAGCGGCTGGCCATCGTGCCGAAGACGGGCATGTCCTCGGTCTTCCGGCCCCAGGCTTCCTGGTTGCGCTGCACCTGCTTGGCCACGTCGCGCAAGGCATCGGCGGCGCCCTTGCGGTCGAACTTGTTGATGGCGACGAATTCGGCGAAGTCGAGCATGTCGATCTTCTCGAGCTGGCTGGCGGCGCCGAACTCCGGCGTCATCACGTACATTGGCACGTCCACCAGCGGCACGATGGCGGCGTCGCCCTGGCCGATGCCGCTGGTCTCCACCACGATCAGGTCGAAACCTGCGGCCTTGCACGCGGCCAGCACGTCGGGTAGGGCCTGGCTGATTTCGCTGCCGAAGTCGCGCGTGGCCAGGCTGCGCATGAACACGCGCGCGCCACTTTGCCATGGGCTGATCGCGTTCATCCGGATGCGGTCGCCGAGCAAGGCGCCACCGCTCTTGCGGCGGCTCGGGTCGATGCTGATGACGGCGATGCGCAGGGCATCGCCCTGGTCCAGCCGGATGCGGCGGATGAGTTCGTCGGTCAGGCTGCTCTTGCCCGCGCCGCCGGTGCCGGTGATGCCCAGCACAGGCACCTTCGCAGCCTGCGCAGCGGCCGCGATGCCGGACTTCAGCGCCGCCGATGCCTTGCCGTTCTCCAGCGCCGTGATGGCCTGCGACAGTGCACGCCAGGCCGCGTCGCCGTGGGGCTGGCCGTGCCCCTGGAGCGCGGCCACGTCGGCAGGCGCATGCGGCGTCAGGTCGGTGTCGCAGCGCATCACCATCTCGCCGATCATGCCCTGCAGCCCCATGCGCTGGCCGTCTTCCGGGCTGTAGATGCGGGCCACGCCATAGCCCTGCAGTTCACGGATCTCGGCCGGCACGATGACACCGCCGCCGCCGCCGAAGACCTGGATGTGCTGGCCGCCGCGCTGGCGCAGCAGGTCGACCATGTACTTGAAGTATTCGACGTGCCCGCCCTGGTAGCTGCTGATGGCGATGCCCTGCACGTCTTCCTGCAGCGCCGCGGTGACGACCTCGTCGACGCTGCGGTTGTGGCCCAGGTGGATGACCTCGGCGCCCATGCCCTGCAGGATGCGGCGCATGATGTTGATGGCGGCGTCGTGGCCGTCGAAGAGGCTCGCGGCGGTGACGAAGCGCACCTTGTGCACGGGCCTGTAGTTGGCCAGGGCCTTGAATTCGGCAGACAGATCGGTCATGGCATCGCGCTCGTTGAATGCAGCTGGACATGATGCCACCGGCCATCGCCCGAGCGAGCGCCCCGACCGCGCCGTGGGCGTTTACCATCCCGGCCCACCATGAGCTTCCTGGCCATCGACATCGGCAACACGCGGCTGAAGTGGGCGCTGTACAGCGTCCCGCGGCCCGGGGCCGTGTTGCTGCAACAGGGCGGCGTTTTCCTCGAGACCATCGAGGAACTGGCAGAAACCCAATGGAAAACCCTGAAGCCACCGCACAGCATGCTGGGCTGCGCAGTGGCGGGCGAAGCCGTGCGGCGGCGTGTGGAAGAGCAGATGGAGCTGTGGGACATCGCCCCGAACTGGGTGGTGCCCACGGCCCGGGACTCGGGCCTGGTCAACGGCTACGACCACCCGGGTCGGCTGGGCGCCGACCGCTGGGTGGCGCTGGCGGGCGCACGTTCGCGCGTGCTGGCGGCCACGCCGCCAGGTGGCACGCCGCGACCGGCGCTGGTGGTGATGGTGGGCACGGCGGTCACGGTCGACGCGCTGGATCCCAGCGGCGTGTTCCTGGGCGGGCTGATCCTGCCGGGCTTCGGGCTGATGCAGAAGGCGCTGGAAATCGGCACGAGCAGCCTGCGCGTGCCCACCGGCGAGGTCGTCGACTTCCCCACCAACACCAGCGACGCGCTGATGAGCGGCGGCGCCAACGCCATGGCCGGCGCCATCGAACGGCAGTACCGTCGCCTGCTGCAGCGCACCGGTGTCGCGCCCGTGTTGCTGATGACCGGCGGCGCCGCAGCCAAGCTGCAGACCATCACCGACCTGCCCTTCGAGACCGTGGACACGCTCATCTTCGAAGGGCTGCTGTTGATGCGCGGCAGCCGCCAGGCCTGAGCCAGGCCGGGCCCCGGCGCGCCGGGGCTCAGGTGTTGATGTAGGACTCGAGCTGGCCGATGGTGGTGTCCTGCTCGGCGATCAGGTGGTCGAGCAGGTCGCGTACGGCGATCATGCCCAGCACCATGCCGCCGTCGACCACCGGCAAGTGACGCACCTTGCGTTCCTTCATCAGCGAGATGCATTCGCGGATGTCGGTGCGCGGGCTGACGGTGAAGACGTTGCGGCTCATGATGTCGGCCACCGTCGTGTCGCGTGAATTGCGGCCCTTCAGCGCCACCTTGCGCGTGTAGTCGCGCTCGCTCAGCACACCGACCAGCTGACCGCCGTCCATCACCATCAAGGCCCCGGCCTCGTATTCGGCCAGCAGCTGCAGGGCTTCGAACACGGTGTCCTGCGGATGCACATGCCAGAGGGTGCCGTGGACCTGCTGAGCCAGAAGTTCGGAAACGGGTTTCATGCCTGTGACCTCCAGATTGGGGCCGGGACGGATCGGCCCTGGCCCCGAGCATGGCACCGACCGCCGGCCACGCCAACCCTGGCGGTGCAGGGTTTGCCCGGGTCATGCGAGGATCACGGCCGTGCCGATTCGAAAGTCCCTGCGCCCTCGTTGGCGACGCATGGCGCTGGCCGCTGCCCTGGCCGTGGCCGGGCTGGCCAGCCTGGCGGGCTGCGCGGCGCTGGACCGGCAGCAGCGCGAATGGATCTTCCAGCCCAGCGACCGCACCTGGTGGGGCGGCCTGGCCGCGGCCGAAGGCATGCAGGACGTCTGGATCGACTTTGCGCCCCCTTCCGCCGACGGCGCGGTGCGCCTGCACGGGCTGTGGCTGCCGCAGGAACGCGCCGATGCCCCCGTGCTGCTGTACCTGCACGGGGCGCGCTTCGACGTTCGCGGCAGCGCGCCGCGCATGCGCCGAATGCACGAGCTCGGGTTCTCGGTGCTCGGGGTCGACTACCGCGGCTTCGGCCGCAGCACCCCGGGCCTGCCATCCGAAACCCAGGCCTACGAAGACGCCCGCGCCGCCTGGGACTGGCTGGTGCAGCGCCACCCGCAGTCGCGCCGCTTCGTGTTCGGCCATTCGCTGGGTGGTGCCATCGCGGTGAACCTGGCGGCCGAAGTCGCCGACGAGGACGGACTCATCGTCGAGGGCAGCTTCCCGTCGATACCCGACGTGGTGTCCACCTTCAAGTGGGGCTGGCTGCCCCTGGCGCCGCTGATCACGCAGAAACTCGACGCCGGCTCGCGCATCGGCCGGGTGGGTTCCCCAGTGCTGGTGGTGCACGGCGGCAATGACAGCCTGATCCAGCCCAACCTGGGCCGCCAGCTCTTCGAACGCGCAGCCGAACCCAAGCGCTTCGTGCTGGTGGAAGGCGGTTCGCACCACAACACCAACGCCGTGGGCCAACCGCTGTACCGCCAGGCCTTGGCCGACCTGTTCGGCCTGGACCCCAAATGACACGCCGCAACTCGCCCAACGACATCCAGGACCTGGGCGACCTGAGCCGGCTGGCTGAATTCGTCGTCGACAAGCGCCTGGGCCAGCGTGCTTCGGCGAAAAAGAACAGGCGCAACCGGCACTACGAAAAGCAGTTCATCCGAAATGCCCTGGCGCATCTGCCAGCGACACGGCCGGCAGGAGCCGTGGCCGACATCGACAACGATGCCCTCGACGCGTCTTGAACCCGCCGGCCAACGACCCCGTGCTGTGCCCGTTGTGCGAACGCGCCATCCCGCCGGCGCAGCGCGACGCCCACCACCTGATCCCCAAGAGCAAGGGCGGCCGGCAGACGGAGGTTCTGCACCGCGTCTGCCACCGCCAGATTCACGCGCTGCTGAGTGAAACCGAACTCGCCCGCCGCTACAACACCGTCGACGCCCTGCTGGCCCACCCGGAACTGCAGGCCTTCGTGGCCTGGGTGAAGACCAAACCCGACGACTTCTTCGTGCGCACGAGAAAGAGCACGCGCATGCGGCGGCGCTGAACCGGCGGCAAGGTGCCCACGGCGACAGCCAGGTCGGCAGGAAAGGATGCGGGGACTATCATTTCCCGCATGCATCCGCCGCCGCCCCGTCTGTGGGACATCTCGCCTCCCGTGCAGGCGGGGTCGCCGGTGTTTCCTGGCGACGCCGAATTCCAGATGGCCTGGCCGGCCCGCATCGGCCCGGGCTGCCCGGTGAATGTCAGCACGTTGACGTTCAGCCCGCACACCGGCGCCCATGCCGACGCCCCGCTGCATTACGACCCGCAAGGCCAGCCCGTGGGCGCTCTGGATCTGGCGCCTTATCTCGGCCGCTGCCGCGTCATCCACGCCATCGACTGCGGCCCGCTGGTGCAGCCGGGCCACATCGAACATGCCCTGCCCGGCCTGCCACCCCGGGTGCTGGTGCGCACCTACCGAAGCGCGCCCGTCGACCGCTGGGACCCCGACCTGCCCGCCTATGCGCCGGCCACGGTGCTGCGCCTGGCTGATCTGGGCGTGCAGCTGATCGGCATCGACTCCGCCAGCATCGACCCGGCCAGCAGCAAGACGCTGGACAGCCATCAAATCATCCGCCAACGCGGCCTGCGGGTGCTGGAAAACCTGGTGCTGGACGATGTGCCCGAGGGCGACTACGAACTGATCGCGCTGCCATTGAAACTGATGACGGCCGACGCATCGCCGGTGCGGGCGGTGTTGCGGGAACTGCGCGCGGGCGGAACGTCTTGATGGCCGCTCCGGCCCGCAGCGGCCGACAGCAGGCCTACAGAAGGAAACCCCCGCCATGAATCGAGACGACGCCATCGCGCTGGACCATGCCGACCCACTGGCCGGCCTGCGCGAGCAATTCAACCTGCCCGAAGGGCTGATCTACCTGGATGGCAACTCGCTGGGGGTGCTGCCCCGCAGCACCGCTGCCCGCGTGCAGCAGGTGGTGACACAGGAATGGGGTGAAGGCCTCATCCGCAGCTGGAACAGCGCCGGCTGGATCGACATGCCGCGCCGGTTGGGCGACAAGATCGCGCGGCTGGTGGGGGTAGGCCCGGGTGAACTGGTGGTGGCCGACTCGACCAGCGTGAACCTGTTCAAGGTGCTCAGCGCCGCGCTGACCATGGTCAGGGCAGACGCGCCTGGCCGCACCACGATCATCAGCGAACGCAGCAACTTTCCCACCGACCTCTACATCGCCCAGGCCCTGGCCGCGCAGCAGGGCTTCGAACTGCTGCTGGCCGAGCCCGACGAGCTGCCCGCGCTGCTGGACGAGCGCAGCGCCCTGCTGATGCTCACCCACGTGAACTACCGAACCGGCCGCATGCACGACATGGCCGCGCTGTCCAAATCCGCGCACGACGCCGGCGCGCTGGTCGTCTGGGACCTGGCGCACAGCGCCGGCGCAGTGCCGGTGGACCTGTCGCGCGACGGTGCCGACTTCGCCGTGGGCTGTGGCTACAAGTACCTGAACGGCGGGCCCGGCGCGCCGGCCTTCGTCTGGGCCCATCCACGCCACGCCGGGCGCTTCTGGCAGCCGCTGGCGGGCTGGATGGGGCATGCTGCGCCCTTCGAATTCACGCCCGGCTACAAGCCCGCCGAAGGCATCTCGCGCTACCTGTGCGGCACGCCGCCGGTGCTGTCGATGGCGGCGCTGGACTGCGGCGTCGACACCGTGCTGGCGGCCGAGCCGCTGGGCGGCATGGTCGCGCTGCGTTCGAAGTCGCTGGCACTCACGCGGCTGTTCGCCGACCGCGTGGCCGCCACCTGCCCGCAGTTGCGCCGGGTGTCACCGCAGGACGACGCCCGTCGCGGCAGCCAGGTCTGCTTCGCGCACGACGAGATCGGCTACCCGGTGATGCAGGCACTGATCGCGCGCGGTGTGATCGGCGACTTCCGTGCGCCGGATGTGCTGCGCTTCGGCTTCACCCCACTCTACGTGCGCTTCGTCGACGCCTGGGACGCCGCAGAACACCTGCGCGAAGTGCTGGTCAGCAGTGAGTGGCAGCGCCCGGAATTCAACCGGCGCCACGCGGTGACCTGAAGCGGCGATTGCAGTCTTGAAGGCGATTTCAACATGAGCGGCTGCCCCGTCCACCCCCAGAACAGCGATCACCCCGACGGCGCTCGCCTGGACTTCAGCGCCGAGATGAGCTATGGCGACTACCTGCAGCTCGACGCGGTGCTGAACGCGCAGAAGCCGCTGAGCCCGGCGCACGACGAGATGCTGTTCATCGTGCAGCACCAGACCAGCGAACTCTGGATGAAGCTGCTGCTGCACGAATTGCAGGCGGCCACGGTGGCGGTGTCACAAGACCGGCTGCAGCCCGCCTTCAAGATGCTGGCGCGCGTGTCGAAGATCATGGAACAGCTGGTGCACGCCTGGGACGTGCTGGCCACCATGACACCGCCCGAGTACAGCGCCGTGCGCGAATACCTGGCCAGCAGCAGCGGCTTCCAGAGCTGGCAGTACCGCTGCATCGAATTCCGGCTGGGCAACAAGAACGGCCTGATGCTCAAGCCCCACGCGCACCGGCCCGACCTGCTGGCGCACGTGGAAGCCGCGTTCCAGGCCCCGTCGCTGTACGACGAGGCCTTGCGCCTGCTGTCGCGGCGCGGGCTGCCCGTGCCGGCCAGCCACACGCAGCGCGACTGGACCCTGCCCTACGCGGCCAGCGACGCGGTCGAAGCGGCCTGGCTGCAGGTGTACCGCGCGCCCCAGACGCATTGGGACCTGTACCAGCTGGGCGAGGAACTGACCGATCTGGAAGACGCCTTCCGCCTGTGGCGTTTCCGCCATGTGACGACGGTGGAGCGGGTCATCGGCTTCAAGCGCGGCACCGGCGGCACCGGCGGCGTGAGCTATCTGCGCAAGATGCTCGACGTGGTGCTGTTTCCGGAAATCTGGCGGCTGCGCACCGAGCTGTGAAGCCGGTGGCGCAGCCGGAACAAGTTCAGAGCAGCGCGTTCAAGGCCCGTTCGAAGCTGGCCACGGTGCGGTCGACGTTCTTCAGCTTGTCCAGCCCGAACAGGCCCACCCGGAAGGCGCGGTAGTCGGCCGGTTCGTCGCAGGCCAGCGGCACGCCGGCGGCGATCTGCAGGCCCTGTGCGGCAAAGGCCTGGGTGTTGGACCAGTCCAGGTGGTCGGTGTAGCTCACGACCACGCCGGGCGCCTGGAAGCCCGGTGCCGCGACGCTGCGGATGCCCTTGGACACCATCAGCGCGCGGATGCGCTCGCCCAGTTGCTGCTGCGCTGCACGCGCGTTGGCGAAGCCGAAGGCCTCGGCTTCCTTCATCACGTCGCGCAACTGGGCCAGGCCGTCTGTGGGCAGGGTGGCGTGGTAGGCGGTGGTGCCCTTCTCGTGGCTTTCCATGATGGCCAGCCACTTCTTCAGGTCCAGCGCGAAGCTGCTGCTGGTGGTGCCTTCGATGACGGCGCGGGCATGCTCGCTCAGCATCACCAGGCCGGCGCAGGGCGTGCTGCTCCAGCCCTTTTGCGGTGCGGTGACGATGACATCCACGCCCGTGGCGGCCATGTCCACCCAGATTGCACCGCTGGCCACGCAGTCCAGCACGAACAGGCCGCCGTGTTCGTGCACTGCGGCGGCCACCGCGCTCAGGTAGCCATCGGGCAGGATCATGCCGGCCGAGGTTTCGACGTGCGGGGCAAACACCAGGTCGGGCTTGCCGGCGCGGATGGCGGCAACGACTTCCTCGACGGGCGCCGGCGCAAAGGGCGACTTCGACGCCGGCGCCACCATGCGCGCCTTCAGCACCGTGATGTCGCTGGCGACGCCGGCCATCTCGAAGATCTGGCTCCAGCGGTAGCTGAACCAGCCATTGCGCACCACCAGCACCTTCTTGCCGCCGGCGAACTGGCGCGCCACCGCTTCCATGCCGAAAGTGCCGCTGCCGGGCACGACGATGGCCGAACGCGCTGCGTAGACATGCTTGAGCGTGCGCGACACGTCCTGCATCACGCCGTGGAAGCGTTTGGCCATGTGGTTCAGCGCACGGTCGGTGTAGACCACCGAGTACTCGAGCAAGCCGTCGGGGTCGACGTGGGGCAGCAGTCCGGGCATGAAAGCCTCCGGTTTGGAACAAGGAACAGGGGCCGGCAGCTTAGCAGCCCTGCGCCATCCGCGTTGGCATGGTCGACCCTGCCCAGGGCGCGCGAAGCCTGGCGAATCTAGAATCCCGACCTTTCCCCGTGCCCACCCGGAGCGCCCCATGGACACCCGCACCTCGCCCATCCGCCTGCGCATCACCCAGCTGCGCGAAGTGCTGGCCCAGCAGGGCGTGCACGCCCTGCTGGTGCCGTCCAGCGATCCGCACATCAGCGAATACCTGCCCGAACGCTGGCAGGGCCGGCAGTGGCTGTCGGGCTTCACCGGCAGCATGGGCACGCTGGTGGTCAGCGTCGACGAGGCCGTGGTCTTCGCCGACAGCCGCTACTGGGTGCAGGCCGAAGCCGAACTGGCCGGCACCGGGGTGGCGCTGGTGAAGATCGCCACCGGCGCATCGGTCGACCATGTGCACTGGCTTGCCCGCCAGGTGCCGCGCGGCGGCACGGTGGCGGTGGACGGCCAGGTGCTGGGACTGGGCGCGGCGCAATTGCTGAAGTCGGTGCTCGACGCCGCCGGCGTGAACCTGCGCACCGACCTGGACCTGCTCGACAGCATCTGGCCCGACCGCCCCGGCCTGCCCTCCGCCCCCGTGTACGAACACGCCGCGCCCCAGGCTCCGCTGGCGCGCACGGCCAAGCTGGCTGCGGTGCGCGAAGCCATGGCCAGGCATGGCGCGACACACCATTTCGTTTCGACCGTCGACGACATCGCCTGGATCACCAACCTGCGCGGCAGCGACGTTTCCTACAACCCGGTCTTCCTGGCCCACCTGCTGGTGACATTGACACGGGCCACCCTCTTCGTCGGCGAAGGCAAGCTGCCGACGGCCCTGGCCGCGCGGCTGCAGGCCGACGGCCTGGCCTTGGCGCCCTACGGCGACGCAGCCCAGGCGCTGGCCGCCCTGGGCGGGCCCGACGGGGAACAGACCCTGCTGCTCGATCCCAAGCGCGTCACCCTGGCCTTCCGCCAGCAGGTGGGCACGGGCTGTGCCGTGGTCGAAGCCATCAACCCCAGCACGCTGCTGAAGAGCCGCAAGACCGCAGAAGAAGCGGCCTTCATCCGCGAAGCCATGGCCGAGGACGGCGCCGCGATGTGCGAGTTCTACGCCTGGTTCGAAGCCGCACTGGCCCGTGGCGAAGCGCTGACCGAATTGACGGTGGACGAACAGCTGAGCGCCGCCCGCGCCCGCCGCGCCGGCTTCGTGGGCCTGAGCTTCCCTGTGATTGCCGGCTACAACGCCAACGGCGCGATGCCGCACTACCGCGCCACGCCCGATGCCTTCGCCGCCATTGCCGGCGACGGCCTGCTGCTCATCGACAGCGGCGGCCAGTACCTGGGCGGCACCACCGACATCACCCGCGTCTGGCCCATCGGCACCGTGACCCCGGCGATGAAGCGCGACTACACCCTGGTTCTGAAAGGCACGATGAACCTGAGCCGGGCGCGATTTCCACGCGGCACGCTCAGCCCCATGCTCGACAGCCTGGCGCGCGCGCCGCTGTGGGCCGAAGGCATCGAGTTCGGTCACGGCACCGGCCACGGCGTGGGCTACTTCCTGAACGTGCACGAAGGCCCGCAAAGCATCAGCAAGGCCATCCCCGACGCCAACATGGCGATGGAGCCGGGCATGGTCACCAGCATCGAACCCGGTGTCTACCGGCCGGGCCAGTGGGGTGTGCGCATCGAGAACCTGGTGATGAACGTGCCCGCACCCACCGACGGCGTGTTCGGCGAGTTCCTCGAGTTCGAGACCCTGACGCTTTGCCCCATCGACACCCGCTGCATCGACCGGGGCCTGATGCGCGCCGACGAACTGGCCTGGCTCAACGCTTACCACGCCACCGTGCGCGAACGGCTGGCTCCGCGCGTGCAGGGCGACGCTCTGGCCTGGCTGATGGCTCGTACCGAGCCGATCTGACACTGCGGCGGCTCCTAGGCTGCGAACTCCCGAGCTCCAGTCGCGATGACAACACGATTGCGGCCCTTGCGCTTGGCCTCGTAGAGCGCATCGTCGGCCGCGGCCAGCCACGGGCTGGCCACCTGCCCCGGAACCTGCAGGCTCAGGCCGATGCTGACGGTGACGCACAGTCCAGGCACCAGTTCAGTGTTCTCCACGCGCTGGCGCAGGTCTTCGGCCACCCGGCGCGCGTCGTCGGGCTGGATGCGGGGCAGCAGCAGCACAAATTCCTCGCCACCCGTCCGGAACAACTGGTCGCCTTCACGCTTGCGCTGGTTGATCAGCCGCACCAGCGCCTTCAACACCTCGTCGCCGACGCCATGGCCATGGCGGTCGTTGACGGTCTTGAAGTGGTCGATGTCCAGCGCCAGCAGCACGTTCGGTAGACGTCCGCTGCCGGACGGGGGCTGCATCCGTGCCAGCTGATCCTCGAAGTAGCGGCGATTCCAGGCGCCCGTCAGGGGATCGGTGATGGCCTGCTGCACCAGGGCCGTCTGAAGTTCACCGATGACACTGAGCACGACATTGATCATCGCCAGGGTCAGGGCGATGGCGGCAAAGGCCCGCAGGCCGGCGCTGACGCCGACGATCGAATAGACCGCCGCGGGCACCGCCAGCGCCATCAGCAGGCCTGCCACCTGCGCCTGTGGGCGCGGCAACAGGAAATAGCCGATGAACAAGGCCGGGAAGGCCCAGACGACGGTGTTCAGCCCCTGCACCAGCACCGAAGCCAGCACGGCACAGCAGAACGCCATCACCATGATCCACATCGGCACTGGCGCGGCGCGGCCCTGGCTGAGCCGGTAGCCGTTGACGAACAGCACCGCCTGCGCCAGAGCCACCATCGCTCCGATGGCGTAGCGTCCGACGATGAAGTGATTGATGGTGAACGGCAGCAGCAGCAATGCCGAAAAGACGCACAGCTGCTGCGCAATGCGGTCGCGATAGGCAGCAAGCGAATCTTCAGCCCACAGATGCTTCCAGGACACCAGCCAGCGTTTCATCCCGCAGATTTCGGCATCCGGCGGCGCAGCTTGAGCGCCCGGCGACTTCAGGCGGCTGCAGCCATCACCCGGTTGCGGCCGGCACGCTTGGCAGCGTAGAGCGCCGTGTCGGCGCGCTTCAGCCAGGTTCGCGTGTCCTGGCCCGGGTGCAGCACGCTCACGCCGATGCTGACCGTCACGCGATGGTCGGGCAGCAAGGGGCTGGCGGCAATGCGTTCGCGCAGTTCCTCGGCCATCTGCAGCGCCGCCGCTTCGTCGATGCGGGGCAGCAGCAGCATGAATTCCTCGCCACCTGTACGGAACAACAGGTCACTGCTGCGCTTGCGCGAGTTCAGCACTGCCACGAGCCGGCGCAGGACCTCGTCGCCGACGTCATGGCCGTGCCCGTCGTTGATGTCCTTGAAGTGGTCGACATCCAGCGCCAGCAAGGCGTTGCCGGGTCCGGGCGTCGCCGGCGCAGGGCCTGGGCGAACCAGTTCGTCCAGGCGGGTCTGCAGATGGCGGCGGTTGTAGGCGCCCGTCAGCGGGTCGGTGACCGCCTGCGCCAGCAAGGCCTGCTGAAGTTCACCCAACAGGCTCAGCACGATGTTGATCATCAGCACCACGAACACCTGCGACAGCAGCACGCGCAGCATGAGCCCTGTCCCCAGCACCGGCCAGGCCAAAACCGCCACGCCGGTCACCAGCACCGCGGTCAGCAGGGTGGCCACGTAACGCGGCAGGGCGAAATAGGCCACGAATATGAGCGGAAAGCTCCAAAGCACACCCACCATGCCCTGCAAGTGCACCGAGGCCAGCACGGCCAGCACCAGCAGCACCGCCATCACCGGCAAGGGCAGGCGCGACGAGGCGCCGTGCCGCATGCTCCAGTTCGTCAGCAGCAGCAGCGCGACGACCGTGCCGTTCATGGCCACCAGCGGCCAGTTGCGGTTGAAGAGATGGATGCTCGTGATGCCCAGCAGCATCAGCCCGCCCAGCAGGCACAGGCTCCTGACGATGGCATGGCGATGCTCGGCCAGCGCATCGTTGCGCTGGTCGATGGCCTTGAACAGCGCAACGAATGAATCCACGCCACGGACATCGGCTGGCGTTCTCCAGGATGAAGTCTGGTCGCTTCCGAACCCGGATCAAGTGCCGAATAGTGCCTGCCCGCCCAAGCTGGCCAGCATCGCACCGGCCTGCCCGCTGCGCACCAGCCGGCTGGCGTTTTCGATGTCGGGCGCCAGATAGCGGTCCTGCGGCATCGCCGCACAGTCCTGGCGCAGCAGCGCATGCGCGGCTTCCAGCGGCGCAGAACTGCGCAGCGGCCGCAGGAACTCGATACCCTGGGCGGCGGCCAGCCATTCGATTCCCAGGATATGCGCCACGTTGTCGATCATTGGCAGCAGGCGCCGCGCCGCGAAGGTGGCCATCGAGACATGGTCTTCCTGGTTGGCGCTGGTGGGCAGGCTGTCGACGCTGGCCGGGTGGGCCAGGCTCTTGTTTTCGCTGGCCAGCGCGGCGGCGGTGACGTGGGCAATCATGAAACCGCTGTTCAGCCCGGCGTTGGCGGTCAGGAAGGGTGGCAGGCGCGAAACGTTGCTGTCGATCAGCATGGCGATGCGGCGTTCGGCGATCGCACCCACTTCGGCGATGGCGCAAGCCATCGCATCGGCCGCCAGCGCCACCGGTTCGGCGTGGAAGTTGCCACCGGAAATGATTCCCCCCCCGATGCGACCTGTGGCGGCCGCTTGAGCATCGACATCGCTGCGCTCGTCGACGAACACCAGGGGGTTGTCGGTGACGGCATTGGCTTCGCGCAGCAGCACGCCGGCCGCATGGCGCAGCTGGTCCAGGCAGGCGCCCACCACCTGGGGCTGGCAGCGCAGGCAGTAGGGGTCCTGCACCCGGTCGTCGCCTTCCTCGTGGGAAGCGCGGATGGCGCTTCCGGCCAGGAGCGCGCGGTAGTGCTGCGCCACGTCGATCTGTCCGGGCTGGCCGCGCAGCGCGTGGATGCGCGGGTCGAAGGGGCCGTCGCTGCCACGCGCGGCATCCACCGTCAGCGCGCCGATCACGAGCGCGGCTTCGAGCACGGGCTCGAAACTGAACAGCGCGTGCAGGGCAAGCGCGGTGCTGGTCTGGGTGCCGTTGATCAGCGCCAGGCCTTCCTTGGCCGACAGCACCAGCGGCGCGATGCCATGCTGGCGCAGCACGGCCGCTGCGGGCACGCGCCGGCCTTCGACCAGGAACTCGCCCTCGCCCAGCAAGGCCAGCGTCATGTGCGCCAGCGGCGCGAGGTCGCCACTGGCGCCCACGCTGCCCTGGCTGGGCACGAAGGGCACGAGGCCGGCGTTGTACACCGCCAGCAGGGTGTCGATGACGACCGGCCGCACGCCAGAAACCCCACGCGCCAGGCTGGCGGCCTTGGTTGCCAGCATCACGCGCAGCACGGCCGGTGCCAGCGGTTCGCCCACGCCCACGCTGTGGCTGCGGATCAGGTTCAGCTGCAGCGTGGCCAGGTCGGCTTCGCTGATGCGTGTACTGGCCAGCTTGCCGAAGCCGGTGTTGACGCCATACACCGCAGCACTACCTTCGGCGGCGGCCTTCACCACCGCGGCGCTGGCCAGGATGGCGGGCAGCGCACGCGGGTCCATGACCAGCGGCTGCGGCCGCGCAGCGGTCACGGCGGCATCGGTGCTGCCGTGGATGGCGCGCAGTTCTTCCAGTGTCAGCTCACCCGGGCGCAGCAGCATCAGGCCTTCTCCTGCACTGCGAGCATCGGCAGGTCCAGGCCCTGTTCGGTGGCGCATTGGCGGGCACTGTCGTAACCGGCATCGGCATGGCGCATCACGCCGGTGCCAGGGTCGTTCCACAGCACACGTTCGATGCGCCTGGCGGCCTCCGGCGTGCCGTCGCAGACGATGACCACGCCACTGTGCTGGCTGTAGCCCATGCCCACGCCGCCGCCATGGTGCAGGCTGACCCAGGTGGCGCCGCCGGCGGTGTTCAGCAGCGCGTTGAGCAGCGGCCAGTCGCTGACGGCGTCGCTGCCGTCCAGCATGCCTTCGGTCTCGCGGTTCGGGCTGGCGACGCTGCCGCTGTCCAGGTGGTCGCGGCCGATGACGATGGGCGCCTTGAGCTCGCCCGACTTCACCATGTCGTTGAAGGCCAGGCCGGCGCGGTGGCGCTCGCCCAGACCGATCCAGCAGATGCGCGCCGGCAGGCCCTGCAAGGCGATGCGTTCAGCGGCCATGTCCAGCCAGCGGTGCAGGTGGGTGTTGTCCGGGAAGAGCTCCTTCATCTTCGCGTCGGTCTTGCGGATGTCTTCCGGGTCGCCGCTCAGCGCCACCCAGCGGAACGGACCCACGCCGCGGCAGAACAGCGGGCGGATGTACTGCGGCACGAAGCCCGGAATGTCGAACGCGTTCTTCACGCCGGCATCGAGGGCCACCTGGCGGATGTTGTTGCCGTAGTCGACCGTGGGCACGCCCATGGCCTGCAGGTCCAGCAAGGCCTGAACGTGCACGGCGCAGCTCTTGGCCGCGGCTACGCGCAGCGCGGCGTGCTGGCCGGCGTCGGCGCGGGCGGCCTGCCACTGTTCCACCGTCCAGCCGGCAGGCAGGTAGCCGTTGACCAGATCGTGGGCGCTGGTCTGGTCGGTGGCCAGGTCGGGCCGAATTTGCCCAGCTCGGCCACGGCGCACCAGCTCGGGCAGCACCTCGGCGGCATTGCCCAGCAGCGCGATCGACACCGCCTGCCTCAAAGCGGTGTACTTCGCCACCCGGGCCAGCGCGTCGTCCAGGTCGGTGGCCTGTTCATCGACATAGCGGCTGCGCAGCCGGAAGTCGATGCGGCTCTGCTGGCATTCGATGTTCAGGCTGACGGCGCCGGCAAAGGTGGCGGCCAGCGGCTGCGCGCCGCCCATGCCGCCCAGGCCGGCCGTGAGGATCCACTTGCCGGCCAGGCTGCCACCGAAGTGCTGCCGGCCGGCTTCGACGAAGGTTTCGTAAGTGCCCTGCACGATACCCTGGCTGCCGATGTAGATCCAGCTGCCGGCGGTCATCTGGCCGTACATCATCAGGCCCTTGCGGTCGAGCTCGTCGAAGTGTTCCCAGGTGGACCACTTCGGCACCAGGTTGGAGTTGGCGATCAGCACGCGCGGTGCGTCGGCATGGGTGCGGAACACGCCCACGGGCTTGCCGCTCTGCACCAGCAGGGTCTCGTCGGGCTGCAGCCGGCGCAGGCTGGCCGTGATGGCGTCGAAGCAGGCCCAGTTGCGCGCTGCCTTGCCGATGCCGCCGTAGACGACCAGGGCGTCGGGGTTTTCGGCGACTTCGGGGTCGAGGTTGTTGTGCAGCATGCGCAGCGCTGCCTCGGAAAGCCAGTTGACGCAGCTGATTTCAGTGCCGCGCGGTGCACGCACCGGGCGCGGGCCGGCGCTGGCGGCGGCGTTGCGGGCGGCAGACGCCGCGGCGGCTTCATGGATGCTGGACAGGTCGGTCATGGCGGGGCCCTGGTGTCGCTTGGGTGGCGTGGACTCTACTTGTCTAGACAACTCTAGGCAAGTAGCATACAGACCATGTTGACCCCTACCCTGGCGCCTTATGCCCGCGTCAAGCAATACCTGAAGCAGGGCCTGGCTGCCGGCCGCTGGCTGCCGGGCGCGCTGATGCCGTCCGAAGCCGAACTGGTGGCCGAATTCGGCGTCAGCCGCATGACCGTGAACCGTGCGCTGCGCGAACTGCAGGCCGAAGGGCTGGTGCAGCGCACCCAGGGCGTGGGCACCTTCGCCGGTGCCCTGCACCATGTCAGCAGCACGCTGAACATCCGCGACCTACATGCCGAAATCGAAGCCCGTGGCCATCGTCACCAGGCCGTCGTCCACCTGCAGCGCGCCGAGCCGGCCACCCTGGCCCTGGCCGGCCAGCTGGGCGTGGCCCCGGGTGCCGAGGTCTTTCACACCCTGATCGTGCACCTGGACAACGGTGTGGCGCTGCAGTGCGAAGACCGCTATGTCAACCCGGCCTGCGCCCCTGGCTACCTGCAGGCCGACTTCACGCAGACCACGCCCACGCAATACCTGTTCGGCGCCACGGCCTTGTGGCGGGCGCAGTACACCATCGAAGCCAGCCGGCCCACCGCCCAGGAAGCCCGGTTGCTGGCCATCGCGCCCGACGCCCCCTGCCTGGTGGTGGTGCGCCGCACCTTCACCGTGGACGCCGCCATCACCATCGCCCGGCTCGTTCACCCGGGTGCCCTCTACCAGCTGGAAGGTCAGTTCACACCATGAGCATCCACCGTGTGAAACTGGCACAGGCACGTGAACAGGCCTGGCGCAACGGCGGCGGCAGCACGCGCGAACTGCTGGCCTGGCCACAGGTGCAGGCCTGGCAGGTGCGGGTGAGCGTGGCGCACATCGGCCAGGACGGGCCGTTCTCCGCCTTCCCCGGCATCGACCGCTGGTTCGCCGTGCTGGCCGGTGCGGGTGTGGTGCTGACGCTGGCGGATGGCGAGCGCCGCCTGTCTGCCGCATCGCGCCCGCTGGCCTTCGACGGCGCGGCCGCGCCCGGCTGCACGCTGGTGGGCGGCGCTACCGACGACCTGAACCTGATGGTGCGCCGCGGCATCGGACAAGGCGAGATGTGGCGTGCCGAGCCTGGTGCCAGCATCGACGGCGCCACCCGCTGGCGCGCGGTGTATGCCGCCGGCGCCACCTCGGTCGACATCGACTTCCGCACCGAGACCCTGGCCGCGGGCGACCTGCTGTGGTCCGACACTGCCGACCCCGAGCCCTGGCTGGTGCACGGCGCCGGCCCGGCCTTCTGCATGGCGGTGCGCTGAATGACGACGCCGCTGCACCTGTGGCGCAACGCCCGGCTGGTGACGCTGGACGGGCCGCGTGGCTGGGGTTTGGTCGAGGGTGGTGCACTGCTCGTGGGCGGCGACAGACTGCACTGGGTCGGCCCGATGGCTGAACTGAACCGGTCAGGTTCGGCCGGCCCGGACATCGTTGCCGAACACGACCTGGGTGGCGCGCTCGTCACGCCCGGCCTGGTGGACTGCCACACCCACCTGGTCTATGGCGGCCAGCGGGCGCAGGAATTCGAAGCACGGCTGAACGGTGCCAGCTACGAAGACATCGCCAAGGCCGGCGGCGGCATACGCTCGACCATGGCGGCCACGCGCGCAGCCAGCGGTGATGAACTCTTCGCGAGCGCCGCCCAACGCGCCCGCGGCTTCATGGCCGAAGGCGTGACGACGATGGAGATCAAGTCCGGCTACGGCCTGAACGAAGCCGACGAGGCCCGCTGCCTGACGGTGGCCCGCCGCCTGGGGCGCGAACTGAGCCTGGGCGTACGCACCACTTCGCTGGGCGCGCACGCACTGCCCCCGGAATTCGAAGGCCGCCCCGACGACTACATCGCCGCCGTCTGCCGCTGGCTGCCGGCCCAGCAGGCCGCGGGCCTGGTCGACGCCGTGGACGCCTTTTGCGACCGCATCGGCTTCACGCCCGCGCAGACGCGTCGTGTCTTCGAAGCCGCCCAGGCGCTGGGCCTGCCCGTGAAGCTGCACGCCGAACAGCTGAGCGACCAGCAGGGCGCCGTGCTCGCCGCCGAATTCAAGGCGCTGAGCTGCGACCACCTGGAACACCTGTCGCCCGCGGGCGTGCAAGCGATGGCCGCCGCCGGCACCGTGGCCGTGCTGCTGCCGGGCGCCTGCTACTTCCTGCGCGACACCACCCTGCCCCCGGTGCAGGCCCTGCGCGACGCCGGCGTGCCCATGGCCGTGGCCAGCGACCACAACCCCGGCTCCTGCCCCACCGGCAGCCTGCGGCTGATGTTGAACATGGCCTGCACCCTGTTCCGCCTGACACCCGAAGAAGCCTTGCGCGGCGCCACCACCGTGGGCGCGCTCGCACTGGGCCTGCACGACCGCGGCGTGCTGCGCGCCGGGCTGCGTGCCGACTTCGCAGTCTGGGATCTGTCGCACCCCAGCGAGCTGGCCTACGGCTTCGGCGGCAACCCCTGCCGTCGGGTGGTGGCCGGCGGCGTCGAACGATGAGCCCGATGGACCGGGCTCAGCCGACAGGCCAGCCGGCGGGAACGCTGTTGTGGGCGCCCAGGGCCTGGATCGACGGCGCCTGGCGCGAACGCGTCGTGCTGGCCATCGACGCGCAAGGCCACTGGCAACAGATCACCCCCGACCAGCCCTGCCCGCCACAGGCCCAGACCCTGCCCGGCCCGGCGCTGCCCGGCCTGGTGAACGCCCACAGCCACGCTTTCCAGCGTGCCTTCGTGGGCCTGGCCGAACGCCGCGACAGCCCACACGACGACTTCTGGAGCTGGCGCGACCGCATGTACGGCGTGGCGCTGCGCATCACGCCCGAACAACTGCGGGCCGTGGCCACCCACCTGTACACCGAACTGCTGGCCGGCGGCTACACCCAGGTCTGCGAATTCCACTATCTGCAGCACGCGCCTGATGGCCAGCGCTATGCTGAACCCGCCGCCATGGCGCTGGCACTGGCCCGCGCCGCGCAGGACACCGGCATCGGCCTGACCCTGCTGCCGGTGCTGTACGAACGCGCCGGCTTCACCCAGCCGCAGCTGCGCCAGGACCAACGCCGCTTCGCCACCCAGGTGGCCGAGGTGCTGGCCCTGCAGCACGCGCTGCACGGCGCCGGGCCCAGGGTGACGGCCGGCGTGGCCGTGCATTCGCTGCGGGCTGCGCATGCGGCATCGATCACGGCGCTGGCCAGCGCCTTCGAAGGCGGGCCGCTGCACATCCATGTGGCCGAACAGACCGCCGAGGTCGAAGACTGCATCGCCGCCACCGGCTGCCGCCCCATCGAATGGCTGGCCCGCCAAGCGCCGCTCGATGCACGCTGGCACCTGGTGCATGCCACCCACGCCACGCCCTGGGAGATCGACGCCGTGGCCGCCAGCGGGGCCAGCGTGGTGCTGTGCCCGGGCACCGAGGCCAACCTGGGCGACGGCCTGCCCGACCTGCCGCGCTGGCTGGCCGCGGGCGTGCCCCTGGCCGTGGGTTCGGACAGCCAGGTCATCCGCGCCTGGCCCGAGGAACTGCGCTGGCTCGAATACGGCCAGCGGCTGGTGCTGCGCCAGCGCAACGTGGCCGCCCTTCCCGGGGTACAGCCCGCGACTGCAGCACGACTGTTCGACCGCCTGCTGGCCGGCGGCGCCGCTGCAGCCGGTTTCCAGCGCTGGGGCCTGGTGGCTGGCGCGCGGGCCGACCTGCTGGTGCTGGATCAAGGCGGCGCTTCCCTGGCCGGGCTGCCTGGCAGTCACCTGCTGGACGGGCTGGTGTTCGCAGCGCCTGGCCGGCCTTTCAGCGCGGTGATGGTGGCAGGCCGCTGGGCGCTGCTGGACCGGCCCGAAGCCCAGGCCGCGCATGGCCGCGTGTTGCAGGCCCTGCATGCCGTGCCGGGTTGAAGAACCAGCCTGAGCTCGACCGCGGGACACCCAGGGGAAAGCCGCCTGCAGCGGCGCGCCGCCAGCCTTGTCGACAGACCGTCCTATGCTCTGAGCATGACGAACCCGCCCACCCTCGAGAGTTTCCGCCACGCCCCGGTCGTCTTGGCCCTGGTCCTGGCCCTGGTCCTGCTGGCAGCTTGTGGCGGGGGCGGGGGTGGCGAAGGAAATGCCGCGCCACCCGTTGCCCCGGTCCCCAGCAGCACCAGCGTCAGCGCCGCCAACCTGGCCGTGCTGATCGCCGAAGGCGACGCCACCAGCGAAGCCATCGGCCTGGCCTACCAGCGCGCCCGCGGCGTGCCTGACAGCCAGCTCATCCGCCTGGCCGTGCCGCGCGGTGGTGGCGCAGCGCTGACGGTGGCCGAGTTCAATGCCTTGAAGGCATCGATCGACGCCCGGCTGCCCGCCAATGTGCAGGCCACGCTGGTGACCTGGGCACAGCCTTCGCGCGTGGCCGGGCCCTGCAACATGGGCCTGAGCAGCGCGCTGGCCTTGGGCTATGCCGCCGGCTATTGCGGCGAATGCAACGCCACCACGGCCAGCCCCTATTACGACAGCGCCACGCGACAGCCTTTCACCGACCTGCGTCTGCGCCCGTCCATGATGCTGGGTGCGGCCACGCTGGCCGAAGCCGAAGCGCTGATCGCCCGCGGCCTGGCGGCCGATCGAAGCTGGTCACCGCAGGCGGCCAGCCCGGCCAGCGGCCGGGCAGTGCTGATCCGCACCACCGACGCCGCGCGCAGCGTGCGCTTCAGCGACTTCCAGAGCCTGCCGCAGAACCCCGTGGCGCGGCTCACGCTCAACGTCATCGACAACGCCGGCGCTCAGTTCAGCGACTTCGTCGTCAACCAGGCTGGCCTGATGTTCTATTTCACCGGGCTGCCCGTGGTGCCGCAGATCAGCAGCCACCAGTGGCTGCCCGGCGCCGTGGCCGACCACCTGACCAGCCTGGCCGGCGTCACCGAGCCCGGCGGACCCAACCTGGGCCAGATGCCGGCCACGGCCTGGCTGCAGGCCGGCGCCACTGGCAGCTACGGCACGGTCGAAGAACCCTGCAACCTGGTCGACAAGTTTCCCCGAGCTTCGGTGCTGGTGCGCCGCTACGCCTCCGGTGAAACCTTGGTCGAGGCCTACTGGAAAAGCGTGCGCACCCCCGGCCAGGGCAATTTCTACGGCGAACCGCTGGCCCGGCCCTGGGGCAACTGAAGGGCCTGCTCAGCCCCGGTGCTTGACGATCAGCGCCTTGGCCGCAGACAGCAGTTCCGCACCCTTGAAGCCGCGCTTGTCCATGTCGGCCACCCACTCGTCGTCGATGGCCGCTGAACGCTTGATGAATTCCTGCGTCTCGGCGGCGCTGAAGGTGTGGATGGTGTTGTTGCGGTCGGTGGCACTCTTGCGGCCGATGGGGTCATTGCCCTGCTGGGTGCGGCCCAGGAAGGCGCTGGCGGCCATGCCGGAATTGGCGTCGATCACCCGCTTAAGGTCGGGCGCCAGGCCGTCGTAGCGCGCCTTGTTCATCGCCATCACGAAGGTGGTGGTGTACAGCGCCGGGCTGCCGGCCGGGAATTCGCCGTGGAACTTGGTCAGCTCGTGCACCTTGACCGAGGGCACCACTTCCCAGGGAATGACGCAGCCGTCGATCGTGCCCTTGCTCAGCGCGTCGGGAATCTGCGGCAGCGGCATGCCCACGGGGATGGCGCCCACGCTGCCCAGCAGCTTGGTCACCTGGCGCGTGGGGCCGCGCAGCTTCAGGCCGCGCAGGTCGGCCACGCTCTTGACTTCCTTGTTGGCCGTGTGGATGACGCCGGGGCCGTGCACCTGCAACGCCAGCACCTGGGTTTCCTTGAACTCGTCGGGGCATTGCGTCTGGAAGTACTCCCAGTAGGCCTTCGACGTGGCCTCGGCGTTGTTCATGATGAAGGGCAGCTCGAAGACCTCGATGCGCGGGAAACGGCCGGCGGTGTTGCCGGGCAGGGTCCAGACGATGTCGACCACGCCGTCGCGGGCCTGGTCGTACAGCTGCACCGGCGTACCGCCCAGCTGCATCGCCGGAAAGGCCTCGAACTTGATGCGGCCGCCGCTGTCCTTTTCCACCTTCTCCATCCAGGGCTTGTGCATGGTCAGCCAGACGTTGGACATCGGCGCCATGAAGGTGTGGAACTTCAGCGTCACGGTCTGCTGCGCCAGGCCGCTGAGATGGGGCACGCCCAGAACGGCCGCCGCGGCGGCGCTTTGAACGAAGGAACGACGTTGCATCAAGGGCTCCAGGACGAATGAAAGGACAAGCCTGCGAAGTTAACGTCTGCGCCGCGTTGCTGCCGACCTGACTTTCCCTGGGACGGGCAACCGGCGCAGCCAGAATGCGGTGGATGCCCGACCGCCCGAACCGAAGAAGGACCCCGATTTTGGCCACACTGCTGCTGCTGGCACTGCTGCTGGGCGCCGGCTGGGCCTGGACGCCCGACCGGCCCCGCGCCGAGCTCGAAGCGCGCTGGGCCACCCCGCCCAGCCGCTTCGTCGACGCCGCGGGCCTGCGCTGGCATGTGCGCGACACCGGCCCGGCTGCGGGCGCGCCCGCTGTGCCGCCCGTGCTGATGCTGCACGGCTTCGGCAGCAGCCTGCACACCTGGGAAACCTGGGCCCTGGGCCTGCAGGCCAGGCAGCGCGTGGTGCGCGTCGACCTGCCCGGCGCCGGCCTGTCCGGACCCGACCCCGCCCGCCAATACGACGACGAGCACGCCCTGCGGCAGCTGCTGGCCTTGATGGACACGCTGGGCCTGCAGCGCGCCAGCCTGGTGGGCCATTCGATGGGCGGCCGGCTGGCCTGGCGCCTGGCCGCGGAGCACCCGGAACGGGTGGAAAGGCTCGTGCTGGTCGCGCCCGACGGCTTCGCCAGCCCGGGTTTCGAATACGGCAAACCGCCCGACGTGGGGCTGATGGCGCAGTTGCTGCCGCATGTGCTGCCGCGGGCCGTCTTGCGCGCCGGCCTGGAGCCGGCCTATGCCGACCCGCAGCGGCTGCAGGAAGACACCGTGACCCGCTACCACGAGCTGCTGCTGGCCCCGGGTGCGCGCGGCGCCATCATCGACCGGCTGCAGCAGCTGAAGCTGCAGGAACCGTCGGCGCTGCTGGGCCGGGTGCAGGCGCCCACCTTGCTGGTCTGGGGCGAACGGGATGCGATGATCCCGGTGGCCAACGCTCAGGACTACCTGCGTGCACTGCCCGCCGCCACGGCCGCGCGGCTGGTGGTGCTGCCCGGTCTGGGGCATGTGCCGCACGAAGAAGACCCGGCGGCGGGGCTGCCGGCGGTAGGCGACTTCCTGGCAGCCGTGCCCGCCAGCCCCCCGTCCCCGACGGGACCCCCTGCAGGAACCCTTGCCCGATGAAGAACCAGCCCACCGCAGCCAGAGCCCCCGCCGGCAGCCAGATCGACCGCCTGGTGCCCGGCAGCGATTTCCACGACGCCTGGTCCATCCCGCCCGCAGACGCGGCGCTCGACGCGCTGGGCCAGTTCCTGCGGGTGGCCCGTTCCACCCCCGGATGGATCGACGCGGCGATGCGCTTGCGCAACCGCCTGGTCGGACTGGTGGGCCTCAAGAACCTGGGTGGCCTGTCGGACATCGACACCGCCAAGCCCGCCGCGAGCTACCGGCCCGGCGACCGCGTCGGCATCTTCACCTTGCTGTCGGTTTCCGACACCGAAGTGCTGCTGGGCGACAGCGACAAGCACCTGGACGTCGTGGTGTCGGTGCACCGGCAGCCCGCGGATTTGCCAGCACAGGCCCTCGTCACCGTCACCACCGTGGTCAAGGTGCACAACTGGCTGGGTCGCTTCTACATGGCCCCGGTGCGCCCGGCGCATCGGGTGATCGCGCAAGCCATGGTCAGAGCCGTCGGCAATCCACTGCCACCGCTTCGGCAGGCTCGATGAGCACGGTGACCACCGAGGACACCGCCCTGCCCTTCATCGATGTCCAGCAGGTGTTCCAGACCTGCGAACACCGCGCCTTCGACCAGACCGAACTGCAGGCGGTGCTGCAGGCCACGCAGATCACGGCGCGCCACAGCGAGCCCCTCAGCCACACCAGTGGCTTCGGACCCCGCGCCACGGTCGTGGCGGCCGCCCGGCTGGACGTCGGGCCTGGCGGCCGCTGAAGAGTCCGAAAACCGTGGCTACAAACCGGCTGAGGAACAGCCGGTGCCGGCGGCGACGAGCCCGAGATCGGGCCTGGAGCGCTTTGCTGGACGCACCCGGGACGAGCCCGGGTGCCTTGCTGCGCTCAGTTCTTGGCCAACGCGGCCGAGATCGGTGCGCAGTTGCTCATGCAGCGCACGGCCTTGACGTCGGGGCGATCGTCGACGATGAAGCCGTCCCGGTTGGGCATCTTCAGCGCCGCCAGCGACGGCCCGTTCACCGTCGCGTCCGCGGGCAGCAGGCCGTTCAGGTGCAGCAGGTAGCCGGTGACCGCATAGACCTCGTCGTCGCTGAGCGACTGCGGCGCATTCATCGGCATCGCACGCTTGACGTAGTCGAACAGCACCGAGGCATACGGGTACATGCTGCCCGGTGTCAGCACCCGCGTGTTCGTGGTGAAGGAGCCGATGCCCCCGACCATCGTGCCGAACATCGAACCGCCCTTGGCACCCTCGCCGTGGCAGGCCAGGCACTGTGCTTCATAGACCTTCTTGCCGGCCTGCACGCTGCCCGAGCCTGCCGGCAGGCCCAGGCCATCGGGCGTGCGTATATCGATGTTCCAGGCCACCAGCTCACGCTCGCTGACGGGCTTGCCCAGCTTGGGCGGCGGCGCCGAAGCGCTGGTGCCCTGGGAGGGTGCCTGTGTGGCGCAGGCGGCGATGCCGACTGCCGCCAGCAACACCAGCACAGTTTCAACCGATCGCATTTTTCACCTCCCCGGAAGCGCTGATGGACCACGGGAAGATCCCGTTGTGGTGCTGCACGAAGCCGACGATCGCGCGCACCTTGCGGATCTCCTCCACCGTGGGCTGCACGTAGCCCGTGGTGTCGGTGGCGCGCGAGGCGATCGTCACCGGCGAGCCGTCCCAGTTCCAGTTGAAGCGGAAACGGGTCAGCGTCTTGTCCAGCACGGGTTCCTCCAGTCGCGCCTCGCGCCAGTTGCGGCCGCCGTCCAGGCTGATGTCCACGGCGCGGATCTTGCCCACACCGGACCAGGCGAAGCCCTGGATCTCGACCGGCCCGGGCCGCAGGTTCATGCCACCCGAGGGCGAGGTGATGACGGACTTGGCCTCCATCTCGAAGCTGAACTGCCGCCACTTGCCACCGGGCATGGGGTCGGTGTAGCGCGCGGTCTCGCTGCGCAGGTGCCAGGGCTTGTCGCCCAGCTTCAGCCGGCGCAGCCACTTCACGCTGGTGTTGCCCTCCCAGCCGGGGGTGAACATGCGCAGCGGGTAGCCGTTCTCCGGCCGCAGCATCTCGCCGTTGCAGGCGTAGACCAGCAGCGCATCGTCCAGCAGCTTCTTGATCGGGATGCTGCGCGCGTGCGCCGCGCCGTCGGCACCCTCGGCCAGCGCCCATTGCGCTTCCTTCAGCACGCCGGCTTCCTCCAGCAGCGTGGACACGGGCACGCCCGTCCACTGCGCGCACGACAGCAGGCCGTGGGTCTGCTGCACCGTGCGCGAGCGCGGCTGCAGCCAGTCGGTCAAGCCGTTGCCCGAGCACTCCATGAAGTAGAAGCGCGAGACCGACGGGTACTTGACGATGTCCGCCATCGTGAACTTCAGCGGCTGCCGCACCATGCCATGGACGACGAACAGGTGCTGGTCGGGGTCGATGTCGGGCACGCCGTTGTGGTGGCGCTCGAAGATCAGGCCCGAGGGCGTGACGATGCCGTGCTGCTGGTGCAGCGGCGTCATGCTCCAGTCCGACGAGTTCTGCCGGTTGACGAAGACGTCGGTGCGCCGGCGCTTCACGTGCGCCTCGTGCCTGGAGGGCATCCCGTATTCCTCGGGGGGCATCGTCCGCCCCATCGTCTTGTTCGAGGCGGGCACGGGCAGCGCGTCCTGCGCGCGTGCCACGGCCGCGGCGCCGGCCATGCCGGCCGCACCGGCATAGGCCACGGTGCGCCCGAGCAGGGCTCGTCGATGCGGGTTGTGGGTGATGGATGTGGCCGCCTGCAATTCCTTGCGGGCGTCCTCCACGAGCGCGTGCGCGCCGTCCTTGACCTTCATGGCCTTGTCTCCTGTCTGACTGAACTGTTGTTCGAAAGGCTCAGGCCGTGCGCGGCAGGGGCCGGCAAGCACCCGCCGTGCAGGTCCTTGGCCCGCTGCTGAACACGTCGGCGTCTCGTGCGATGCGCGCCGTTCCTGGAAACAAGGCGCCCCTTGGCCTTGTATTGGCTGGGGCTTTCATACAGGTTAGTGAGTGAGCTGAAGACCTGTCAAGTCATTGCGCCCCGCATTTACCCGGGGTAAGCGGATCCGTCGCGGCGCCTGCACCCAGGCCGGCGCGAATGGCGCGGCCCTGGCCGGAAGCCGTCAATCGCCCTTCGTCTTCCCACCCGCTAACCGACGAACTGCACGAGCCACAGCGACAAGGCCGGGAAGAACAGCAGCAGCAGCGTGCGCAGCACGTCGCTGGCCAGGAAGGGCATCACGCCGCGGTAGCTTTCGGCGATGGGCACGCCGCCCGACAGGCTGTTGACGACGTACACGTTCAGCCCCACCGGCGGGGCCAGCAGGCCGAAGCCCACGGTCATCAGCACCATGATGCCGAACCAGATGGCGACGCTTTCGCGCGGCAGGCCGAAGTCCAGCCCGATGACGGCCGGAAAGAAGATGGGAATGGTCAGCAGCAACATGCTGAGCTCGTCCATCACCGCACCCAGCACCACGTACAGCAGCAGGATGCCACCGACGATGGCCAGCGGCGGCCAGCCCAGGCCCTGCACCAGCGTGGCCAGCTGTGCCGGCACCTGGGTCAATGCCAGGGCCGCGTTCATCAGGTCGGCGCCGAGGAAGATCATGAAGATCATGGCCGAAGACACCGCCGTGGCGTAGAAGCATTCCTTGAACTTGGCCCAGGTCATCTCGCGCTTGGCCAGGGCCGCGACGAAGGTGGCGGCAGCCCCCACGGCCGCGCCTTCGGTGGGCGTGAACAGACCGCCATAGATGCCGCCGAAGACGACGAGGAAGACCGCGGCGATGGGCAGGATGCCCGACAGCGCGCGCAGCGTCAGGGCCGGCACCTCGCTGTGCTCGGGCGCGTGCCCGGGCACCAGGCGCACGTAGACGGCAATCGCCAGCATGTAGCCCAGCACCGCGATCAGGCCCGGAACGATGGCCGCGGCGAACAGCTTGGCCAGGTTCTGCTCGGTCAGGATGGCGTAGATGACCAGGGGCACCGAAGGCGGGATCAGGATGCCCAGCGTGCCGCCGGCAGCCAGCGTGCCGGTGGACAGGCGCCCCGAATAGCCATGCTTGCGCATCTCGGGCAGCGCCACCTGGGTGATGGTGGCCGCGGTGGCCATCGACGAACCGCAGATGGCGCCGAAGGCCGCGCAGGCCAGCACGGAGGCCATCGCCAGCCCGCCCTTGAAGCGCGCCATCACCGCGGCCGCGAACTCGAACAGCGCGCGCGACAGCCCGCCTTGCGTGGCGAAGTGACCCATCAGGATGAACAGCGGGATGACGCTCAGGTCGTAGCTGGCAAAGCGCGCGAAGGCCTGGGTGTTGAGGAAGCTCGACAGCGGCAGCCAGCCGGCCTGCAGAACGTAGCCGGCGGCGCCGGCGCTGAACATGGCCACCGCAATCGGCACGCGTACCGCCATCAGCACCAGCATCACGCCGAAGATCAAGACCGTCAGGCTGATCGGCGTCATGCCGGCGACCCCGCCCGTTCGAAGCCCCGTGCGGCCTGGACCGCGGCGATCAGTGCGGTCAGCGCCAGCGCCGGCACCATGGCCGCGTAGACCCACCATTCAGGCACGCCCAGCATCATCGAACCGGACTGGGACCGGTAGGCGCTGATGCCGCCCAGCGCCGTACGCCAGGTCAGCAGCGCCATCACCAGGGCCAGCAGCGCGGCACCGGCGCGGTCCAGCAGCGCCTGGGTGCGGGCGCGGGCGCGGGTGGTGAAGAAGTCGACGATGATGTTGCCGCGCCGGGCCTGGCACAGCGGCATGAACAGCGCGATGGCTGCACCGGCGGCGAAGGCCGAGATCTCGAAGTCGCCGCTGATGGTCCAGCCGGTGGTGTTGCGGCCGATCAGGCTGGCGCAGGTCATCAGGGTGATGCCGGTCAACAGCAGGCCGGCCAGCACCGCGCACAGGCGGGCCAGGGTGTCGAGCAATTTCATCAAGGGCGAGCTTCCTCGGGCGGGACGGGCGGCAGTATGGCGGCCGGCCGGACCGCTGCTGCCTGTGGAAAGCCCGTGGACGCCACAACCCCCAGCCCGGCTGTGGCCATGTCGGCGACAAGCGGCAGGCCTGCGGACAGCGAATCAGGGCGCGACGAAAGGTTCAAGGCCGCGACGATAGCGGCCCGCCGCTAGACTCCCGCGCTGTCGTCGTCGACAACCCACGAAAGGCCGCCATGCCCGACCCCATCCTGGTAGCCCAGCACGGCACCATCCAATGTGAACTGCTGCCCGCCCTGGCCAACCGCCACGGCCTGGTCACCGGCGCCACCGGCACCGGCAAGACCATCACCCTGCAGACCCTGGCCGAAGGCTTCAGCAAGATCGGCGTGCCGGTCTTCATGGCCGACGTGAAGGGCGACCTGACCGGCGTCACCCAGGCCGGCAGCATCAGCCCGAAACTGGCCGCGGTCCTGAAGGAGCGCGGCCTGCCCACGCCCGAGAGCGCGCATTGCCCGGCCACGCTGTGGGACGTGTTCGGCAAGGCCGGCCACCCGGTGCGCGCCACCGTGTCGGACATGGGCCCGCTGCTCCTGGCCCGCATGCTGGCGCTGAACGAGACCCAGCAGGGTGTGCTGAACCTGGTGTTCAAGATTGCCGACGACAACGGCCTGCTGCTGCTGGACATGAAGGACCTTCGCGCCATGCTCCAGTACGTGGGCGAGAACGCGAAGGACTTCACCACCGAGTACGGCAACATCAGCGCCGCCAGCGTCGGCGCCATCCAGCGCGGCCTGCTGCAGATCGAGGAACAGGGCGGCGACCTGTTCTTCGGCGAGCCCATGCTCGACATCAGCGACTTCATGCAGACCGTGGAAGGCAAGGGCGTGGTCAACATCCTGGCCGCTGACCAGCTGATGAATTCGCCGCGCCTATATGCCACCTTCCTGCTGTGGATGCTGTCGGAGCTGTTCGAGCTGCTGCCTGAAGTGGGCGACCTCGACAAGCCCAAGCTGGTCTTCTTCTTCGACGAAGCCCACCTGCTGTTCAAGGACGCGCCAGCGGTGCTGATCGAGCGCATCGAACTCGTCGTGCGCCTGGTGCGCAGCAAGGGCGTGGGCGTGTACTTCGTCACCCAGAACCCGCTGGACGTGCCCGACACCGTGCTGGCGCAGCTGGGCAACCGCGTGCAGCACGCGCTGCGCGCCTTCACCCCGCGCGACCAGAAAGCCGTGAAAGCCGCCGCCAGCACCATGCGCGCCAACCCGGCCATCGGCGACATGGCAGCGGCCATCACCGAGCTCGCGGTGGGCGAGGCCCTGGTCAGCTTCCTGGACGCCAAGGGCCGACCCAGCGTCACCGAACGGGTCTACGTGCTGCCCCCGGGCAGCCAGATCGGGCCGATCTCGCCAGAACAGCGTGCCGCGCTGCTGCGCGGGTCGCTGGTCGCGGGCACCTATGAAAAGACGGTGGACCGCGAGTCGGCCTTCGAGGTGCTGCGCGGGCGCAACGCCGGCGCCGCGGGCGCACCGGCCGGTGGCGGCGCGACGACACCGCGCATCCCGCCGGGCGCTGCCGCCCCGGCACCGGCTGCAGCCGAAGAAGGCGGGCTGATGGGCGGCCTGAAGGACGCCATCTTCGGCAGCACCGGGCCGCGCGGTGGCCGCCAGGTGGGCCTGGCCGAGAAGGCCGCATCGTCGGCGGTGCGCAGCATCGGCACGGCGGTGGGCCGCGAGCTGATCCGCGGCGTGCTGGGTTCGCTGCTGGGCGGTTCGCGTCGGCGATGAGGTGGTTCAAGCGCATCCTGTGGACCGTGCTGCTGCTGACGCTGGCCACCGTCGGCGCCGGCCAGGCCGGCCTGTTCAAGGGCACGGCCCCCACCGACCTGGGTGTGCGCGACGGGAAGCTGAAGGCGCCGTCCACCAGCCCCAACAGCGTCAGCAGCCAGGCCGGCCTGTGGCCCGGCCACCCCCGGGCCCAGGAAGCCCAGGTGGCGCCGCTGGCACTGAAGAACGGCGACGGCCCGGCCACGATGGCAGCCTTGCTGGAGGTGGTGCGCGTGGCGCCGGGGGCCGTGGTGATGCAGTCCGGGCCCGACTATCTCTACGCGCAGTTCACCACACCGCTGATGAAGTACACCGACGACGTCGAGTTCTGGCTGGACCCGGCTGCCGGCGTCGTGCAGGTGCGGTCGGCTTCGCGCGTGGGAAACAGCGACCTGGGTGCAAACCGGCAGCGGGTCGAAGCCGTGCGTGCGCATTTGGCCAGGCGCTGAAGGCTCCCGGCTCACTGGGCCAAAAGCCGGCCTCAAGTCGAGCGCCAGCCCGCCGATAGGAAAGGCGACCCCTACCCGATCCAGGCGCCCGACCATGACCACTGCCCAAGCTGTCTCTTTCGTCGACGCCCAGCTCCTGTGTGAGCTCGACCGCCTTGGCGACGAGGAACTCGACGCCCTGGACTTCGGCGTCATCGGCATCGATGCCGAAGGCGTGGTCCGCCGCTACAACGCCTTCGAGAGCAAGGCCGCCGGCCTCTCTCTCGCAAGGGTGCTGGGCCAGCCGCTGTTCACGGTGGTGGCGCCGTGCATGAACAACTTCATGGTGGCTCAGCGCTTCGACGAAGCCCGCGAAACCGCCAGCACGCTGGACGCCACCGTGGACTATGTGCTGACGCTGCGCATGCGGCCGGTGAAGGTGAAGTTGCGCCTCTTGGCCGCGCCCGGCGGGGCCAATCGCTACGTACTGGTCCAACGCGCACTGTAAGCATGGAAGCCAGCCTCGAAGACGACTACGAAGCGCTGGTCCAGTTCCTGTACATGGCCCCGATCGGGCTGGTGCAGGCGCGGCTGGACGGCGAGATCCTGATGGTCAATCCGCTGTGCGCGCAGCTGCTGGTGCCGCTGTCGCGAGACGGCAGCCTGACCAACCTCTTCACCGCCCTCGAAGCCGTGGCCCCCGACCTGCGCCACCGTGTCGCCGACTTCGGCGCCGGGCACGGCATGGTCTGCGAAGGCCTTCAATTGCGCGTGGCCCTGAACCCGGCCGACCGGCGAGCAGTGCAGCACTTGTCGCTGACCTTGCTCAAGCTCGACGCCGAGCGCGTGATGGCCGTGCTGGGCGACATCACGCAGACCGTGGCGCGTGACCGCGAACTGCGCCAGAGCCAGGCCTGGCTGAACACCATCGTGACCGGCCTGACCGACTACGCCCTGATGACGCTGGACGAAGAAGGCCGCCTGGAGCAATGGAACCCCGGCGTCGAACGTGTGACGGGCCACACCCGTGCCAGTGCCGAAAAACAGCCCTACAGCCTCTTCTACCCGCCCGACGCGACCACGCCTGACAGCATCAGGGACCGCCTGTTCGAGGCCGACCGCAGCGGCTGGAGCGTGGACGAAGGCTGGATGCTGCACGCCAACGGCAGCCGCTTCTGGGGCAGCTGCCTGATCGCGCCGCTGCACGCACCCGGCAGCGGGCTGGGCGAGGAGCCGCGTTACAGCCTGATCATCCGCGACGTCAGCGACCGCCGCGAGGCTTCCGACGCGCTGCGCCGCGCCGTCAGCTGCGACCACCTCACCGGCCTGGCCAACCGCCGCACCCTGTACGACGCAGCGGAACTGGAGCTGCAGCGCTGGCGCCGAACGCCGCGGCCGCTGTCGCTGCTGCTCGTCGACGCCGATCACTTCAAGGCCATCAACGACAGCCATGGCCACGCTGCCGGCGACGCCGTGCTGCGCCACCTGGCGGCAGGCCTGTCGGCCACGTTTCGTGCTGTCGACATCGTCGCCAGGCTGGGTGGCGAGGAATTCGTCGTGCTGCTGCCCGGGGCCACGCTGGACAGTGCCGAGGCCGGCGCATTGCGGCTTTGCCAGAGCATTGCCAGTCAGACCGTGCACGTGGCGGGCGTGCCGATCCGCTACACCCTGAGCGTGGGGCTGGCGACGATGGAGGCCGAAATCGACAGCGTCGATGCGCTGATTGCGCGAGCCGACCGCGCCATGTATGCGGCCAAGTCTGCCGGCCGCAATCGGGTCATGCGCTGGCTGCCCGACATGCAGGTGCCAACTCCCAGGGCCTCCAAGGCCGGCACGACCACGGCCTGAGCGGCGGTCCCGGTGCGCCAGCGATGAGCGAATCCAGCCAGGCCGCCGCCGAGGCGCTGATGCAGTTCCTCTACCAGGCCCCGATCGGCCTGGTCCAGACGACGCTCGACGGGACGATCACCATGATCAACCCGATGTCGGCGCAGCTGCTGATGCCGCTGGCAGCCGACGGCGACATGACGAACCTATTCGAGGTGCTGAAGCCGGCGGCGCCTTCCCTGCGGGCCGAGGCGGCCGCCGCTGCCTGGCCCGGAGGCACGGTCTGCGACGGGCTGCGCCTGCCGCTGCCGGGCGGCCCGGCGGGCGATTCGGCCGGCAGCATGCTGTCGGTGCGCCTGCTGCGCCTGGACGCCGATACGCTGATGGCCAGCGTGGCCGACATCACGGCCGAAGTGCGCCAGGAGCGCGAACGTGTCGCATCCGAGCTGCGTGTGGCAAGCCGCATCGACCCGCTGACCGCCTTGCCCAACCGCAGCGTCGCGCTCGAACGCATCGAGGCCGCCCTGGCGCAGCCCGTCGGCCCGGTCGGTGGCAGCCTGGCGGTGCTCTTCATCAACTGCGACCGCTTCAGCCGCGTCAACGTCACGCTCGGACAAGCCGCGGGCGACGAACTGCTGCGGATGATGGCCGCCCGCATCGGCGGGGCACTGCGCCAGCGCGATACCTCGCGCCTGACCACCGACTGCGGGCAAACGGCCGCACGCCTGGGCGTGGACGAGTTCGTCGTCGTGCTCGAGGGCCTGCAGTCCGGCCAGTCCGCCGCGGCAGTGGCCCAGCGGCTGGTGGACGCGCTGGGGCAGCCTTATTGCATCGGCGCCGAACAGGTGCACATCAGCGCCAGCATCGGAGTGGTGGTCAGCCCCGACGGCAGCGCCGATGCCGAAGCCGTGCTGCAGGACGCCAGCCTGGCCATGCGCGAAGCCAAACGCCAGGGCGGTGGACGCTACTGCGTCTTCGAAGCCGGCATGAAGACCCGGGCCCAGCACCGCGCCAGCCTGGAAGGCGAACTGCGTCAGGCCCTGGCCGACGAGCAGCTCTTCGTCGTCTACCAACCCATCGTTCGACTGAACGGCGGTGGCGTGGATGGCGTGGAAGCCCTGGTGCGCTGGCAACACCCGGTGCGTGGTCTGATACCGCCCATCGAATTCATCGGAGTCGCTGAAGAAACCGGCCTCATCGTGCCGCTGGGCCGGCGCGTGCTGGACCTGGCTTGCCGGCAGCTCGCGCAATGGCGGCAGCAGCTCGGCGCACAGGCGCCGCAGGTGTTGTCGGTGAATCTGTCACGTGCGCAGATCACCCAGCCCGGCCTGCACGATGGGGTACGCGAAGCACTTGCCGCCAACGACCTGGAACCTGGCTGCCTGCAGCTGGAGATCACGGAAAGCCTGGCCGCCGAAGACCCGACCATCCAGCATCGCCTGCAGCAGCTCAAGCGCCTGGGCGTGCTGCTGGCGCTGGACGACTTCGGCACCGGCTATTCCTCCCTGTCCAGCCTGCACCAGTGGCCGGTGGACGTGATCAAGATCGACCGGTCTTTCGTCAGCCAGATCGACACCAGCCCGCACCACCGGGTGCTGGTCGAGGCCACGATGCTGGTGGCCCGCAGCCTGGGCATGAAGACGGTGGCCGAGGGCGTGGAAACCGCGGCTCAGGCCCGGGTGCTGGCCAGCCTGCAGTGCGACAAGGCGCAGGGCTACCTGTACGCGCGCCCGCTGGAAGCCGGACAGGCCACGGCCTGGCTGGAGGCGCGCGCGCATCAGCCGCAGCCGGAAACTCCCGCCGCCCTGCCGGGCGACCCGGAGCAGATGGACAGGCCGCCGTCGCGCGCCATGGCCGCCGAAAGGCTGCTGCAACTGCTGGACGACACCGAGGTCGCCGTGGCCTTGTTCGACCCCGAGGAACGGCTGGCCTATGCCAACCACCGCTTCCGCCTGGCCCATTGCCTGGGCCTGGGGCCTGATCCGTGCTGGGAAGAGATCATGCGCCAGGCGCACCGGGAGCAGACCGGCCTGCTGATCGAAGACCCCGACATCGAGCGCTGGCTGGCCCGTGTCCGCAAGCACTATCGACGCCAGCCCCGCCGGGTGTTCGAGTCCGACTTCACCGACGGCCGGTGGATGCGCGTGACCGAGGAAACGGCGGCCGACGGCTGGCAGCTGTGTGTACTGAGCGACGTCACCTCGCTGAAGGCGCACGAGGCCGAACTCCGCCGCGCCCGGGACGCGGCCTGGGTCGCCAGCATCACCGACCCTCTGACCGGTCTGCCCAACCGCCGTCATGCGTTCGACCGTCTGCAGTCGCTGCTGACGCAAGCCTTGCTGCAGCGGGTGCCCCTGACCGTGGCCGTGATCGACATCGACCTGTTCAAGCTGATCAACGACAGCCACGGCCATGGCGGCGGCGACCGCGTGCTGGTGGGCTTTGCGCACACCCTCGGCCGGGTGCTGCGCCAGGGCGACATGCTGGGGCGCATCGGTGGCGATGAGTTCCTGCTGGTGCTGGCCAACAGCGGCCACGCCGGTGGCGAACGTGTGCTGGCGCAGGCACGGGCGGCGCTGCGGGCCGAGCTGCTGATACCGGGCCAGCCACAGTTGCGCGTCAACTTCTCTTCAGGCATGGCGATGGCGCAGGCCGGCGACACCCCAGACTCGCTGTGGCAACGCGCCGACCGCGGCCTGCTGGCCGCCAAGTCCTCCGGCCGCGGCCGCGACCTGTACGTCGAAAGCCCGGACACCGCGGCCGAACTGGTGCATCGCCTGCTGGACACCGACTGAGAACTGGCTGCGGCCTGGCGACGCGCCAGCCGCCGTCGCCGGCACTTCGCGAACGCCGGCACCCGTCGGTCGCAGCCGCCACCTGGCCTGAAACCGCGGGCGCGATACTGCAGCCATGTCGAACAGCGGCCTGACCCTGCCCCATCCTCCGGCGCTGCCCGCCAATGCGCTGAGCTCGGTCGTTCGGCGCTGGCAGAAGCGACTCAGACGCACGGCCCTGGTGCTTTTCTGCGTTTGCCTGGGCATCGCCACCCTGCTGACGGCCCTGGACGGAGGCGGCTTCCACGTGAAGCTGACTTACGGGCTGTGCATCGGCATCTGCTGCACCCTCGTCAACGATCTGTCCTGGTTCGCCCAGGCCTGGGCCTACGACAAGCTGCGCAGCCTGCGCGGGCTGCCGCCCACACCCGGACCCTATCTCAGCGGCTGGGCTGGCACCCTGCCCTCGGCCGCACTGTGCGTGCTGATCGGACCGACGCTGGGGCAGACGATCGCCGACGCCATCTTCGGCTTCAGTTCACCCAGCCTGCTGAACCTGGACAGCACCGCCGCCCGCGTCACGCTCGTCATCAGCGGCCTGGCCACCCTGGTGCTGATCCTGGCGGTGAGCGCGGCCGAACGTGTCAGCGCCGCCCGCGCCGAAGCCGAGGCCGCGCGTCGACAGGCTGCAGAAACCCAGCTGCGACTGCTGCAAAGCCAGCTCGAACCGCACATGCTCTTCAACACCCTGGCCAACCTGCGCGTGCTGATCGGCCTGGACACAGTCCGCGCCCAGGCCATGCTGGACCATCTCATCGCTTTCCTGCGCGCCACGCTGCAGGCCTCGCGCCGGGGCGAACACCCGCTGGCCGACGAATTTGCGCGCCTGGCCGACTATCTGGCGCTGATGACCGTGCGCATGGGCCCGCGCCTGCAGGTGCGGCTGGACCTGCCGACCGAGCTGAATGCGGTGCCGGTGCCGCCACTGCTGCTGCAGCCGCTGGTTGAAAACTGCATCCAGCATGGGCTGGAACCCAAGGTCGAAGGTGGCAGCGTCCACGTCAGCGCCCGCCGTGACGGACCTTTCCTGGTACTGACGGTGCAAGACAGCGGCATCGGCCGCGGCGGCGCAGCCGTGCAGGCGGCGGGCCGCGCAGCATCTCTGCCCGGCCAGGCCGCCGGCGGCTTCGGGCTGACCGGTGTGCGCGAGCGGCTGGCCACGCTGTACGGCGAGCGCGCCGGCCTGAGCCTGGCCGACGGCCCGCAAGGGCGCGGCACGCTGGTCACCGTGCGGCTGCCGATCGTGCCTGTGCCTTCGGCGCATGCCGCCCCCGTCTCCACGGGCCCCACGCCCAACCCCTCCAACACCACGACTTCATGACTCCAGCCCGCGCCCTGATTGCCGAAGACGAACCCCTGCTGGCTGCCGGTCTGCGTGCAGACCTGGCCGCGCTATGGCCCGACTTGCAGGTGGTGGCCAGCGTCGGTGACGGCATCAGCGCCGTCACCCAGGCCCTGGCCTTGCAGCCCGACATCTGCTTCCTGGACATCCGCATGCCCGGCAGCACGGGGCTGGAAGCGGCCCAGGCGCTGGCCGAGGACTGGCCAGACACGGCCTCGGGCGCGGCGTTTCCGCTGCTGGTGTTCGTCACCGCCTACGACCAGTACGCGCTGCGGGCCTTCGAGGCCCAGGCCGTCGACTATCTGGTCAAGCCCCTGGACCGCCAGCGCCTGGCCGCCTGCGTGCTGCGCCTGCAGGCCAGGCTGGCCGAGCGCGCCCGCACGGCGGCCACGCCGATGGCAGCCGCTTTGCCAGGCCCGGCGGCCAGGGCGGACACCGACCTGAACCACACCCTGGCGCAATTGCGCGCGCTGCTGGGCGGTGTGGCCCCGCCACCGGGTACGCGGCTGGAGGTCATCCAGGCCCAGGTCGGCAACCTCGTGCACATGGTGCCGGTGCACGAGGTGCTGTACTTCGAAGCCGCCGACAAGTACGTGCGCGTGGTCACCGCCGAACGCGAGCACCTGATCAGGATGTCGCTGCGCGAGCTGCTGCCGCAGCTGGACCCTCAGGTGTTCTGGCAGGTGCACCGCGGCACGGTGGTGCAGGCGCGCTGCATCGCCACCGCGCGGCGCGAGGAAACGGGAAAAGTCACGCTGACCCTCGGCGGGCGCCCGGAAAAGCTCACGGCAAGCCGGCTTTACGCCCACCTGTTCAAGGGCATGTGAACCGCCCGGCCGTCGAGCACGACGCAGCTGCGGCCATGCTTGCCCGGCCACCTGCAGCGCGCGCAAGCTTGTGCCGCGCTCGCACAGCGCGTCCACATCATCCAGCGTCGCTGGGGGGCAGGGTGTCGGGCGATGGTTTCATGGTCGCTGGGAGCCTGAGCCGGCCCGGATGACAAAATCCAGCGATGGCCCATGACAACCCCACCGGCAACGCCCCTGGCAACGCCGCGAAGCCCGCCGCCGCGAACTTCCTGCGCGGCATCATCGAACGCGACCTGGAGGCCGGCACCTGGACGCAGCGCCAATGGGGCGCAAGCCCTGGCGACGGCGCCCACCACGCCGCCGGCCCGCTGGACCCGGCGAAGATCCGCACCCGCTTCCCGCCCGAACCCAACGGCTACCTGCATGTGGGCCACGCCAAGAGCATCTGCCTGAACTTCGGCCTGGCGCGCGACTACGGCGGCGTGTGCCACCTGCGCTTCGACGACACCAACCCGGAAAAGGAAGAGCAGGAATACGTCGACGCCATCATCGAGGCCGTGCGCTGGCTGGGCTTCGACTGGAACGCCAACGGCACGGAACACCTGTTCTACGCCAGCAACTATTTCGACTTCATGCTGCGCGCGGCCCAGGCGCTGATCGACGCCGGGCTGGCCTACGTGGACGAGCAGAGCGCAGAGGCCATGCGCGCCAACCGCGGCGACTTCACCACGCCCGGCACCAACAGCCCCTTCCGCGACCGCAGCCCGGCCGAGAACCGCCAGCGTTTTGCCGACATGCAAAGCGGCAGCATGCCCGAGGGGGCCGCCGTGCTGCGCGCGAAGATCGACATGGCCAGCCCGAACATCAACCTGCGCGACCCGGCGCTCTACCGCATCAAGCACGCCACGCACCACAACACCGGCGACCGCTTCTGCGTCTACCCGATGTACGCCTACGCCCACCCGATCGAGGACGCGCTGGAAAACATCACCCACAGCATCTGCACGCTGGAATTCGAAGACCAGCGACCCTGGTACGACTGGCTGCTGGAACGCCTGGCCGACATGGGCCTGCTGAACCGGCCGCTGCCCAAGCAATACGAATTCGGCCGCCTGAACCTGAGCTATGTCGTCACCAGCAAGCGCAAGCTGCGCGAACTGGTCAGTGAAGGCATCGTCGAAGGCTGGGACGACCCGCGCATGCCCACGATCTTCGGCATGCGCCGGCGCGGCTACACGCCGGCCTCCATCCGCGCCATGGCCGACGGCAGCGGCGCCAGCAAGACCAATATCTGGCTCGATTACGGCGTGCTCGAAGGTTGCCTGCGCAACGACCTGGAAGGCCAGGCCCCGCGCGCCATGGCGGTGCTGGACCCCGTGCCGCTGGTGCTGACGAACTGGGCCGAAGTCTTCGGCAGCGACGGCCACATCGAAACCTGCCAGGCCCCTGCGCACCTACAACGGCCGGAACTGGGGCAACGCCAGTTCGCCCTGGGCGCGGCGGTATGGATCGAGCGCGATGACTTCGCCGAAGTGCCAGCCAAGGGCTTCTTCCGCTTGTTCCCGGGCAACAAGGTGCGACTGAAATACGGCATGGTCGTGGAATGCACGGGCTGCGAGAAAGACGCAGCCGGCCAGGTGACGAAGGTGTTGGCCAGGGTGGTGCCCGACACCCGCAGCGGCACACCCGGTGCCGATGCCGTCAAGGTGAAGGGCACGATCACCTGGGTGGGCGCACACGACGCCGTGCCCGCCACCGTGAACCTGTACGACCGCCTGTTCACCGAGGCCCAGCCCGACGCCGGTGGCCGCGACTTCCGCGAGGTGCTGAACCCCGCCAGCAAACGCGTGGTGCAGGCCTGGCTGGAACCTGGCCTGGCCAGCGCGCAGCGCGAAGACCGCTTCCAGTTCGAGCGCCACGGCTACTTCGTCGCCGACCGTGTGCAGCATGCGGCAGGGGCCCCGGTGTTCAACCGCATCACCACCTTGAAAGACAGCTGGGGAACTTGAGCGCAAGATACGGGGTCGACCCTGTCTTTGCGATTTGTCGAGGAGAACGCCATGCGCAAGCCCCTGTTCACCCTGTCACGTCTGGCTCTTTCGGCACTGGCCGTGGCCGGCCTGCTGGCCCTGCCGGCGCATGCCGCTGGCACGGTCGAGGTGAAGTACGTCGAAGCCGAGAAGTTCATGGACTTCGGCTTCGGCAAGTTCGAACGTGACCGCAACCAGGCCAGCCTGGACCAGTCGTTCCAGCGCCTGGCCAGGCTGCTGCCGGACGGCCAGACCCTGAAGATCGACGTGCTCGACGTCGACCTGGCTGGCGAGGTTCGGCATGGCGCGGTGCGTGACGTCCGCGTGGTGCGCGGTGGCGTCGACTGGCCCCGCATCAAGCTGCGCTACAGCCTGCAGGCCGGCACCACCACGCTGAAGTCGGGCGAACAGAGCGTCGCCGACATGCACTATCTGTTCGGAGTGCGCAGCTTCGGCCCGCGCGATGGCGCCCTGCCCTACGAACAGCGGCTGATCGACCGCTGGTTCAGCGAAACTATCGCTTCTTCCAACCACTGACAGCCTGCCCATGACCTGCCTCGCCCGCCTTGCCTGCACTTCCGTCCTGGCCGCCTTGTTGATCACCAGCGCCTGGGCCCAGGCACCTGCCAGCGACGCACTGGCCAAGGCCGCCGCCGCCAAGGGCGCGGTCGTCACCGGCAGCGGCCTGGTGTATCTGTCGATGAAGGAAGGCAGCGGCGCTTCACCGGCAGCCACCGACACCGTGCGCGTGCACTACCGCGGCAGCTTTCCCGACGGCAAGGAATTCGACAGCAGCTATTCGCGCGGAGAACCCACCAGCTTCCCGCTGAACCGCGTCATCAGGTGCTGGACCGAAGGCGTGGCCAAAATGAAGGTGGGCGGCAAGGCCAGGCTCACCTGCCCGGCAGCCATCGCCTATGGCGAGCGCGGCACGCCGGGCGGCCCGATCCCGCCGAACGCGGTGCTGCAGTTCGAAGTGGAATTGCTGGCGATCAACAAGTAGCGCCCGGCAGCGCCTGCGTCGGGAAGCTCAGGCCGGCCTGGCCGCGGGCAGCAGCTTTTTCACCAGCATCACGGCGCCGACGATCACGGCGCCGGCCGCCACCCCCACCAGGCCATTGGCCAGCGTTGGAAGCAGCGCCTGCGCCAGCGTGCCCAGGCCCAGCGCGTAGCCTTCGACGCCGTGGGCGATGACCGGGACGCCGTGCACCAGGATGCCGCCGCCCACCAGGAACATCGCGGCGGTGCCCACCACCGACAGCGTCTTCATCAGCCAGGGCGCCGCTGCCAGGATCCCGCGGCCCACGGCCTGCTGGGCGCCCGTCTGGCGCTGGGTCAGCCACAGCCCCAGGTCGTCCAGCTTCACGATGCCGGCAACCAGACCGTAGACCCCCACGGTGAACAGCAGGGCCAGGCCCGACATCACCGTCACCTGCGTCGAGAACGGCGCATCCGCCACCGTGCCCAGCGTGATGGCGACGATTTCCGCCGACAGGATGAAGTCAGTGCGCACTGCGCCCTTGATCTTGTCCTTCTCGAAAGCCACCAGATCGACCTTCGGGTCTGCCAAGGCCGCTTCCAGCTCGGCCTTGCGCGCCTGGTCGAGCTCTGGCGGGTGGAGGAACCGGTGTGCCAGTTTCTCGAAGCCTTCGTAGCAGAGAAAGGCGCCGCCGAGCATCAGCAGGGGCGTCACCAGCCAGGGCGCGAAGGCGCCGATGGCCAGCGCCGAAGGCACCAGGATGAGCTTGTTGACGAACGAGCCCTTGGCCACCGCCCAGACCACCGGCAGTTCGCGCTCGGCACTGACGCCCGTGACCTGCTGCGCGTTCAGCGCCAGGTCGTCGCCCAGCACGCCGGCGGTCTTCTTCGCCGCCACCTTGCTGAGCACGGCAACGTCGTCCAGCACCGTGGCGATGTCGTCGAACAGCGCGAAAAAACTACTACCAGCCATAGGGCTATTCTGCCTGCAACCAGGCCTTCAGCCGCGCTGTCCGCGGCCGATAAACCGGGGGCCATGAGCCAAACCACCTTGCCCGCCCCCGCCGCCCCTGCCACCGCCAGCGCCACTGCCGCAGCCCAGACATCCGCCGCCGCAGGAACCAGTCAGCGGGTCGCCCAGGAACTCGACCAGGCCCGACGGACCGGGCCGCTGCGCCAGATCCAGATTCCGCCCTGCCCGACCCTGCTGGTGCGCCTGCGGGCGGCGATGGCCCACGCCGAGCCCGACCTGGGCGAGGTGTCGCGCATTGCCGGCAGCGACGTGGCCATGTCGGCCACGCTGCTGCGCAATGCCAACGGGCCCCTGCATGCCGCAGGGCAGCCGGTGCACACGATCGGACAGGCCATGAACCGCCTGGGCCTGAAGCAGACCGCGGCATTGATGACGGGCTTCCTGCTGCGCCATGCCGTGCCGGTGAACCACCCGCAGCTGCGCCGCTTCTGGGAACGCTCGGCCCTGCGCGCTGCAGCCATGCGTTTCCTGGCCGGGCAACTGCCCGGGCTGGACCCGGACCTGGCCCACCTGTACGGGCTGTTCAGCCATGTCGGCCAGCCGGTGCTGCTGCAGTGCGTGAAGGGCTACGGCGGCACCCTGGTGGAGGCCGGCGCGCGCATCGACCGGTCTTTCGTCGCCACCGAGAATGCCAACCACCGCACCGACCACGCCGTGGTCGGCGCGATGGTCGCGCGGGCCTGGCATGTCGCGCCGGTGGTGGTGTCGGCCATCCGCCTGCACCACGACCTGGGACTGGTCGGTGGCCAGACGGTCGACCCCGAAGTGCAGACCCTGGTGGCCGCCGGTCTGGTGGCCGAACACCTGATGCGCGATCACGAAGGCCTGGACGCCGAGGCCGACTGGACCCAGCACCAGGCTGCAGCGCTGCACTGGCTGGGCTTCAGCAGCGACGACCTGGCGGACTGGCAGGAAGCGCTGCAGGCGGCCATGGATGCCGCCTGAGCCGGTTCGGCGCCCGATCTGGTCCGGCCCGTTGCTTTAGCTGCGGCTCCGGCTGGGGCTGCGGCATCATCGGCCGCCATGCGCGAGCATTTTCTGCTGGACCCGGCGGTCCGCTTCCTGAACCACGGCTCGTTCGGCGCCTGCCCGGCCGAGGTGTTCGACGAACTCCAGCGCTGGCAGCGCGAACTGGAGCGCAATCCGGTGGCCTTTCTCGGCCGCCGCTCGGGCGAACTGCTGGCGCAGGCGCGCACCGTGCTGGCCGACACGATGGGCGCCCACGCCGACGACCTGGCCTGGGTGCCCAACGCCACGACCGGCGTGAACACCGTGGCGCGCTCGCTGCGGCTGCAGCCGGGCGACGAGGTGCTGGGCACCGACCACGAATACGGCGCGTGCGTGGCCACCTGGCAGCAGGTGTGCGCCCGCGCCGGCGCGCACTACCGCGAGCTGGCCCTGCCCCTGCCCTTCGAGCCCGCCGAGGTGCTGCCGCGGGTGCTGGCAGCCATCGGGCCGCGCACGCGTGTGCTCTTCCTGAGCCACATCACGTCCACCACGGCCCTGGTGCTGCCGGTGGCCGAACTCTGCGCCGCCGCGCGGGCGCGCGGCATCACCACGGTCATTGACGGCGCGCACGCGCCGGGTCAGATCGACCTGGACCTGGCCGCCATCGGCGCCGACTTCTACACCGGCAACTGCCACAAGTGGCTGTGCGCGCCCAAGGGCGCGGCTTTCCTGCACGTGCGACCCGAGCACCAGGCCGAGATCGAGGCCCCGGTGGTCAGCTGGGGCCATGTCGCCGACGGCCTGGGCGGCCACACCGGCTTGGACGCCTACACCGGCCGCACGCGGCTGGAGCGGCGGCTGCAATGGCAGGGCACGCGCGACCTGGCGGCCTTTCTCAGCGTGCCGGCGGCCATCGCCTTCCAGCGCCGCCACGGCTGGGCAGCCTGGCGCCAGCGCTGCCACGAAGCCGCCTGCGCCACGCGTGCGCGGGTGCTGGCCGCCACCGGCTTGCCGCTGCCTTCACCCGATGCGGCGCACGGGCAGATGGTGATCATCCCCGTGAAGCTGCCCGCCGCCCTGGATGCAGACGGCCTGCGCCGCTGGCTGCAAGAGACTCACCGCATCGAGGTGCCGGTGACCCAGCACGCCGGACAGGTGTTCGTGCGCCTGTCGGTGCAGGCTTACAACCAGCCCGACGAACTGGACGCGCTGGTCAGCGCTCTGCTGCAGATGCCAGGCGCCGACGCGCCAGCACGCCAAAGCCGATCAGGCCAGCCATGAACAGCCACACCGTGCCCGGCTCGGGCACGGCCGCCAGCATGGCACCGGCCACCAGGGTCTGCGTGTAGGCCGTGGGGTGAATGCCGTCCCAGAACAGCGCCGTTGCCGGGTCGCAGCCGTTGCCGGCAAAGCCGCAGGCCTGGGTGACATTGGTGAAGCCAAAGGCCGCCGGGTTGGCCGCGTAACTGCCGACGAGACCGAACAGGTCGAAGATTTGCGCGCCGCTGCCCGCCAGCGCCGCGCCCAGCGCGGTGTTGTAAGCCGCAGAGATGAAGCTGGCCGCCCCTGCCGCCGCAGGGCCGCCGGCCAGCGCCGCCGGCGACAGGCCGACGTTCGGCACGTTCCAGACCACGATGTTGCTGGCGCCGGCAGTTCGCAGGCTGCCGACCATCTGCGCCGTGGCGGTGGCAAAGGCGGTGGCCCCGGCCGAAGTCAGGGCCCCGATGTTGGCGGGGTTGGCTGCCACGGCCTCGAGTGTGTCGCGCACGTCGTTGCCACCGCCAGCGATGACGTACAACGCGCTCGAAGACACGGTGGTCGAGGCGAGGTGCGCGTTGAGCTGCGTGCGCACGCTGGCGGGGAAGGGCGCCGGGATGAAGGGCGGGGCACCGACACCGTCGGCCGTCATCCGGGCACCGCCGAAGGCGTAGTTGCCGCCGCCTGCCAGCGAAGGCAAGGCGAAGCTGGCCAGCCCAAGGCCCGCGGCAAAGCTGTTCACCCACACCGGCCCGTTGCTGTAGGTGGGCCGCTGCCCCGGCGCCGAGGCGTAGGGCAGAGAAGGGATGAAGGTGGCGCTGGTCGGGTTCGGGCCGGTCAGGCCGCCGAACACCAGGTTGTTGTTGCCGCCATCGGACAGGCTGTCGCCGAAGACGTACAAGGCGCTGAAGCCGGGTGTGTCGCCCAGCGCCGAGGTCTGGGCCTGCGCGCCCAGGCTGCACAGGGCGATGGCGGCGGCGATGGCCAGCCGGCTGGAAAGTGTGTGGTTCATGACGAGGGTCCGCAAGGCTTCCTGTAAGGCCGGGAAAGTACCACGCGCTTCGCGCGCAGGGATCGGGCCATCCCCTGCCGTCCCCCGCGATCGCGGGGCCTGCCGCCGGCCTTCAGCGCGGCTTTTTACGCACCGGCGGCTTGGCCACACCCGGCCGTGGCGGCAGGCCGGTGTGCTGGGTCAGCAGGCGGCCCTGGGTCACCACCGAGGTGCGTGCGCCCTGGGCAGTACTGTTCTTGCGACGTGTGCTGGTGTAGGCGCCTTCGCTGCCGGCCGCAGGCTGGTAGCTGGGAATGAGCTGGTGCCTGCCGTTGCCGATCAGGTCGGCGCGGCCCATGGCCTTGAGCGCATCGCGCAGCAAGGGCCAGTTGTTCGGGTCGTGCCAGCGCAGGAAGGCCTTGTGCAGCCGGCGGCGCTTTTCGCCACGCACGATGTCGACTTTTTCGGCGCGGGCCTCGGGACCCTCGGTCTGCCGGCTGATGCCCTTCAGCGGGTTCAGGCCGCTGTGGTACATCGCCGTGGCGGTGGCCATCGGGCTGGGGTAGAAGGTCTGCACCTGGTCGGCCTTGAAACCGTGCTGCTTGAGCCACAGCGCCAGGTTCATCATGTCCTCGTCGCGCGTGCCGGGGTGCGCGGCGATGAAGTAGGGGATGAGGTACTGCTTCTTGCCGGCCTCGGCGCTGTACTGGTCGAACAGCTGCTTGAATCGGTCGTAGCTGCCGATGCCCGGCTTCATCATCTTCGACAGCGGCCCGCCTTCGGTGTGTTCGGGCGCGATCTTCAGGTAGCCGCCCACGTGGTGCGTGACCAGTTCCTTGATGTATTCCGGGCTCTTCACGGCCAGGTCGTAGCGCAGGCCGCTGCCGATGAGGATCTTCTTCACGCCGCGCAGCGCGCGGGCGCGGCGGTACATCCTGATCAGCGGGCCGTGGTCGGTGTTCAGGTTCGGGCAGATGCCGGGATAGACGCAGCTGGGCTTGCGGCAGGCGGCTTCGATTTCCGGGCTCTTGCAGCCGATGCGCCACATGTTGGCCGTGGGCCCGCCCAGGTCGCTGACGACACCGGTGAAGCCCTTGACCTTGTCGCGCATCTCCTCGATTTCGCGGATCACGCTGTCTTCACTGCGGCTCTGGATGATGCGCCCTTCGTGCTCGGTGATGCTGCAGAAGGTGCAGCCACCGAAACACCCGCGCATGATGTTCACGCTGAAGCGGATCATTTCCCAGGCCGGGATCTTGGTCACGCCGTCGTGTCCGCCCTGCTCGTCGGCGTAGGCCGGATGCGGGCTGCGCGCATACGGCAGGTCGAAGACATGGTCCATCTCGGGCGTGGCCAGCGGAATGGGCGGCGGGTTGACCCACAGGTCCCTGTCGCCATGCGCCTGCACCAGCGCCCGGGCATTGCCGGGGTTGGTTTCCAGGTGCAGCACGCGATTGGCGTGGGCGTAGAGCACGGGGTCGCTTTTCACCTGCTCGTAGCTGGGCAGGCGGACGACCGTCCGGTCGCGCGGGGGCAGCTTCACGGCACCGGCCGCCTTGCGCGACACCGGCATCGCCACGGTCAGCCCGGCCGGGGCCGCGGCGCCGTCCTTGCTGCAGCTGGCGCCCTTGGCCTGGGCCACTTCCTCGGTCGTCAGATAAGGGTTGATGAATTCGTCGACCCGGCCGGGGCGGTCGACTTCGGTCGAATCGAGCTCGTAGCAGTCGGCAAAGGCCGTGACACCGCGGTCGTCGGTGCGGCGCATGAAGGCGGTGCCGCGCACGTCGGTGATCTGCTCGACGGGCTCGCGCGCCGCCAGCCGGTGCGAGATCTCGATGATGGCGCGTTCGGCATTGCCGTAGACCAGCAGGTCGGCCTTGCTGTCGACCAGGATGCTGCGGCGCACCTTGTCCTGCCAGTAGTCGTAATGCGCAATGCGGCGAAGGCTGGCTTCGATGCCGCCGATGATCACCGGCACGTCCTTGTAGGCTTCGTTGCAGCGCTGGGTGTAGACCAGGGTGGCGCGGTCGGGCCGCTTGCCGCCCACGCCGCCTGGCGTGTAGGCGTCGTCGCTGCGCAGCTTGCGGTCGGCGGTGTAGCGGTTGATCATCGAATCCATGTTCCCGGCGGCGACGCCGAAGTACAGGTTCGGGCGGCCCAGCGCGCGAAAGGGGTCGGCGCTTTGCCAGTCGGGCTGGGCGATGATGCCGACGCGGAAGCCCTGCGCTTCCAGGGTGCGCCCGATCACGGCCATGCCGAAGCTGGGGTGGTCGACATAGGCATCGCCGGTGACGATGACGATGTCGCAGCTGTCCCAGCCCAGCTGCTCCATTTCCGCCCGGCACATGGGCAGGAAAGGCGCAGGGCCGAAACGCTTGGCCCAATGGGGCTTGTAGGCCGTGATGGGCTTGGGGGCCGCAGCGCCTGGAGCCAGGCCTGCGGGACGTTCGATGACGACGCGTGACATCCCTGGATTGTCCAGGGTTTGCCACGACCTTGGGGCAACCGGGGCAACCGGGTTGCCAACAGGGCCTCAAGTGCCGGCTCAACCGCGCCGATACACCGTCCATGAACGAGGTCCTGTCCTGGCTGGCATGGGGCGTTGGCATTCTGGTGCTGGCGGCCTTCGTCGTGGCCGGCTGGGAGCACCTGGTCCGCGAAGCCCATGGCCGGCGGCGGATGGCCCGTGATGAGGACAGCGACATGCCGCGCCATGCCATGTCGATCGATGTGCGCCTGGACACCCAGGCCGCGGCACTGGCCGCGGAGACACCCGAGCCTGCCGACCCGCCCACCGATCGCCAGAACCGCCTGAGCGCGTTGGCCGAGGCCCTGGCCCGCGCGGCCGACCCGAGCCGCGCACCGCTGGACCGGGGTCACTGGATGGACACCACGCCGAGGGTCGTCGGCCTGGATCGGCCAGCCCTGGCTGAACGCGACAGGCCGCGCGAAAAGGGCAGCAGCTCTCACGGCTGAGACCGGGAGAGAATCGGGCGCCCCGGCCTCGCCCGGCCAACCTGCCCCACAGCTGCCCGAACCCCGGCGTTGCAGATGGAAGTCAAGCTCGACAAACGTTATCCCGTTGCCGCCAGCCCCGCGCAGGCCTGGCAGGTGCTGGCCGACATCCGTGCCACCGCAGCCTGCATGCCCGGTGCGCAGATCACCGAGCAGGTCGACGACCGCCACTTCAAGGGCACGGTGAAGAGCAAGATCGGGCCGGCCGTCATGAGCTTCGGCGGCGACATCGAACTGCTGGGCGTCGATGCCGGCGCCATGGAGCTGAAGCTTCTGGGCAAGGGGGCCGACAAGGCCGGATCGTCGGCAACGATGAACCTGGTGGCGCACCTGGAAGCGGGTGCGACGCCGGACACCTCGGTGCTGGTGGGCCGGGCCAGCATCGTGGTCAGCGGCAAGCTGGCGCAATTCGGCAGCCGCTTGCTGGTGCCGGTGTCAGACGCCATGCTCGGTCAGTTCGCGGGCAACTTCAGCAACGCGGCCATGGCTGTACCGGCACCCCAGGCGGCATCCATTTCGCCAGCCGGCTTGCCTGCTGCACCGGCGGCGGAATTGAATGCACTGGCCCTGCTGTGGGCCGCACTCCGCAGCTGGTTCGCCCGCCTGTTCGGAAAGTCGCGCTGAGTGCAACAGGTGCCGCAAGGGCACTCTCAAGTCCAGCCGGCGGAAGCCGATTCCGTGGCCATGGAAGCAATCGCGTGGTTTGGTGCCGTGATCGGCGTGACGATGCTGCTGGCTGGCGTCGGCTGGGCCTGGTGGCGCCACCGCGCCCACCTGGACGACATGCAGCGGCGCCTGGCCTGGAACGAGCAATCGCGGTTCGAGCTTGAACAGCACACGCAGGAGCTCGACCTGCGCCTGGCTTCGATGGCGCAGACCCTGAAATCGCTCGAAACGACCCGTGCGCTGGATGCGGCGCTGAGCCGCGGCGACGCCAAGTCGGCAATGCGCCCCAGGCCCGTTGCTTCCTGGCGGGACACAGAACCGATGCCGGTCGAGGCCAACCCCTATGCCGAGACCATGCCGCTCGAGTTGGGCAGCCACGACCAGCCGGCATCTGCGCCGACGACGGGGCGCCCGCCAGTCAGGCCGTAGCCACCGCGCCAGGGCCGACCGGGCCCTGGCCCGCATCGTCGTCGGCCAGGTCGACTTCCTCGCCCAGGAAACCGCCGCTCTGGTGCGCCCAGAGCCGGGCATAGATGCCGCCTGCCGCCAGCAGGCTGGCGTGGTCGCCCACTTCGACGACCCGCCCCTTGTCCATCACGACCAGCCGGTCCATTGCGGCAATGGTCGACAGCCGGTGGGCGATGGCGACCACCGTCTTGCCTTCCATCAGCTTGTACAGGCTGTGCTGGATGGCAACTTCGACCTCGCTGTCCAGGGCGCTCGTGGCTTCGTCCAGCAGCAGGATGGGCGCGTCCTTCAGCATGACGCGGGCGATGGCGATGCGCTGGCGCTGGCCGCCGCTGAGCTTCACGCCGCGTTCGCCGACATGGGCGTCATAGGCTTTGCGGCCCTTGGCGTCGGACAGGCCCTGAATGAAGTCGTCGGCCTCGGCGCGCTGGGCGGCGCGCAGCATTTCCTCGTCGGTCGCGCCGGGGCGACCGTAGACGATGTTGTCGCGCACCGAACGGTGCAGCAGCGAGGTGTCCTGCGTGACCATGCCCACGGCACCGCGCAGGCTCTCCTGGGTGACGCCGGCGATGTCCTGGCCGTCGATCAGGATGCGGCCCTTTTCCAGGTCATAGAGGCGCAGCAACAGGTTCACCACCGTGCTCTTGCCTGCACCTGAACGGCCGACCAGGCCGATCTTCTCACCGGCGCGGATGTGCAGGTTCAGGTCGTCGATGACGATTTTCTTGCCGCCGTAGGAAAAGCCCACCTGCTCGAACTTCACATCGCCGCGCGTCACTTTCAGCGGCACGGCGTCGGGCCGGTCGACGACGCTGCGGCGCTTGGCCAGCGTGCCGATGCCGTCCTGCACCGTGCCGATGTGCTCGAACAGCGTGGCCATCTCCCACATCACCCAATGCGAGATGCCGTTCAGCCGGAAGGCCATCGCGCTGGCGGCGGCTACCGCACCCACGCCGATGGCACCGTCGACCCACAGGCTCAGCGACAGCACGGCTGTGGCAGCGATGAGCAGCACGCTGAGCAGCTGGTTCACGGTCTCGAAGCCCGTCACCAGCCGCATCTGGCCATAGGCCGTGACCATGAATTCCTGCATCGCGCTGCGCGCGAAATGGGCCTCGCGGTTCGAATGCGAGAACAGTTTGACGGTGGCGATGTTGGTGTAGGCGTCGGTCACCCGGCCCGTCATCAGCGAGCGCGCGTCGGCCTGGGCCTGGGCGACCTTGCCCAGGCGCGGCACGAAGTAGGTCAGCGTCACCGCATACAGCGCCAGCCAGCCCAGGAAGGGCAGCATCAGCCAGGTGTCGAAGGCGCCCACCACCGCCAGCAGGGTGACGAAGTAGATGACCACGTAGACCAGGATGTCGGCAAACACCAGCCAGGTGTCGCGCACCGCCAGCGCCGTCTGCATCACCTTGGTGGCGATGCGGCCGGCAAATTCGTCCTGGTAGAAGGCCATGCTCTGCTCGAGCATGTGGCGATGGAAGTTCCAGCGCAGCCGCATCGGAAAGTTGCTGAACACCGCCTGGTACTTGAACAGCGCCTGCAGGGCCGCCAGCACGATGCTGGCCGCCAGCACCCAGGCCAGAAAGACGAGCGTGTCGCCTTCCTGCGTGAACAACTCCGAGGGCTCGACCTTGGCCAGCACGTCGACCACGTGCGCCATCATGCTGAACAGCAGCGCCTCGAAGGCGCCGATGCAGGCCGTGAACAGCACCACCAGCGCGATGTAGGGGCGCACGCCGCGGCTGCATTCCCACAGGAACGCGAAAAAACCCGGTGGCGGGGCTTCGGCAGGTGCTTCCGGATAGACGGGCACCAGACCTTCGAAACGCTTGAACAAGGGCGGGCTCCTGGAAGGGAGCGGGATTATGCGGACGCTTCGATGTCCCACCGTACACTGCCTTGATGAGCCTGTCCGCCGAACCCCACAGTCATCTGGACGACATGGACCTGCGCGTACGCGCGCTGGAGACCCTGCTCGTCGAGAAGGGCTACGTCGATCCCGCCGCCATCGACCGGCTGATCGAGACCTATGAAGTCCACGTAGGCCCGCACAACGGCGCGCGCGTGATCGCCCGGGCCTGGGCTGAGCCCGCATTCCGCGACTGGCTGGCGCGCGACGCCACCGCAGCCATCGCGTCGCTGGGCTACAGCGGCCGTCAGGGCGAGCACATGGTCGCGGTGTTCAACACGCCGCAAACCCATCACATGGTGGTATGCACGCTGTGCAGCTGCTACCCCTGGCCGGTGCTGGGCCTGCCACCGGCCTGGTACAAAAGCGCGGCCTACCGCTCGCGCGCCGTGGCCGCACCGCGTTCGGTGCTGGCCGACTTCGGCGTGACGCTGCCCGAAGGCACGCAGCTGCGCGTGTGGGACTCGACCGCCGAGGTGCGGTATCTGGTGGTGCCGATGCGGCCGGAGGGCACCGAACACCTGCGCGAAAGCGAACTGGCGGCGCTGGTCACCCGCGACTCGATGATCGGCACCGGTCTGGCCCTGCCAGCAGGCTCCACACCCGAGTCTCGCGCGCCATGAACGGCGTGCACGACATGGGCGGCCTGCACGGCTTCGGCCCGGTGCAGCCCGAAGGCGAGTCCGAGCCGCTGTTTCATGCCCCCTGGGAGCGCCGTGCGCTGGGCCTGACACTGGCGATGGGCGCCACCGGCCTGTGGAACATCGACCAATCGCGGGCGATGCGCGAAAGCCTGCCACCGGCCACCTACCTGTCGGCCGGCTACTACGGCATCTGGATCCTGGGGCTGCAGCGCCTGTTGCTGTCGCGCGGTCTGGTGCAAACCGATGAACTCGCCGCCGGCCAGACCTTGCACCCTGCCTTGCCGGTGGCGCGGGTGCTGCGTCCCGAGGCGGTGGGCGCCGCACTGGCCCGCGGCACGCCCACCGAACGCACCCCGGCGGCCCCCGCGCGCTTCGTGGTCGGCGACCGGGTGCTGGCGCGCAACAGCCATCCGGCGAGCCACACCCGGCTGCCGCGTTACGTGCGCGGCCATGTCGGCCGGGTCGTACTGGTGCACGGCGCGCATGTCTTCGCCGACCGCCATGCGGCGTCGGCACCGGGCGCCGTCTTCGACGAGGCGCCGACCTGGCTGTACACGGTCGAGTTCGACGGCCGCACGCTCTGGGGTGACAGTGCTGAAGCCGGCACCAGCGTCTCGGTCGACGCCTGGGAACCCTATCTGGAGGCCGCCGCTTGAAGCCCGAACTGGCCAGCCGCCCGCCGCGCCCCTTCAACGCCCCGTGGGAAGCCCAGGCCTTCGCCCTGGTGCTGGCACTGCACGAACGCGGCGCCTTCACCTGGCCGGAATGGGCCGCTGCGCTAGGCGCCGCCATCGCCCGCGCCCAGGCCGCTGGCGACCCCGACAGCGGCGACACCTACTACCGGCACTGGCTGGATGCACTGGAAACGCTGACCATCGAGCGCGGCCTGGCCGACGCCGACCGCCTGCACGCCCTGGAGCACGCCTGGGAGGCCGCCGCCGAACGAACCCCGCACGGCCAGGCCATCGTGCTGAGTCCGTCAGAGCGCGCCCTGGCGCGCTGAACATGAGCAAGGAGATACCGATGTCCGACCCCACCCCCCGCTGGAAACACGATGGTGTGCGCGTGGTGCCCGCCGGCCAGCTGGACGGCAACACCGCCCAGACGCCCGGCATGGACCGCAAGGCGGCGATCAACTTCGCCCGCGTCGGCGCCCAGAAGCTCTGGGCCGGTACCGTGCACATCCATGCCAATGCCAAGACTGGCGCCCACCACCATGGCCCGCTGGAAAGCGTGATCTACGTGATCAAGGGCCGCGCCCGCATGCGCTGGGGCGAAAGTCTGCAATTCACCGCCGAAGCCGGCCCGGGCGACTTCATCTACGTGCCGCCTTTCGTGCCGCACCAGGAAATCAACGCCAGCGCCACCGAAACCCTGGAATGCGTGCTGTGCCGCAGCGACGGCGAGGCCGTGGCCGTGAACCTGGACATCGAGCCCGTCGAGAAGCCCGAAGGCGTGGCCTGGGTGGACCCGACGCACCGTGGCTGAGCCCATCGATTTCGCCCTGCGCGGCGAGCACATCACGCTGGACGCGCTGTTGAAGGCCACCGGCCTGGCGCCCAGCGGTGGAGGTGCCAAGCAACTGATCGCCGCAGGCCACGTGCAGGTCGACGGTCAGGTGGAACTGCGCCGCGGCGCGAAGATCCGTCCAGGGCAGGTGGTGTCGCTGGCTGGCCAGCGCATCCGGCTCGTCGCAGGGCCGTGAAAGCCGCACCCTGAAAAGCGAACCCCCCGGAACCGTTGCCGGCCGGGGGGTGGGTGACTGCCGTCACCTTTTGGGGCTCTGCAGAGATTCGGTGCAGCGCCCCTGAGGCGCAGTGACTGCGCCGTCCTTGATGCGCTGCATTCAGCGCAGGGCCAGATTACGCCCACTGCCGCCACTGTGCAATAGGCCGGGCCCGCAGCGGCACCCTCTTTACAAAGGCCGCTGCAAGGCTTCGACGATGCTGGCCACGCGCGCATCCACCGCCTTGTCCATGGTGATGGTGCGGCCCCACTCGCGCAAGGTTTCGCCCGGCCACTTGTTCGTCGCGTCCAGCCCCATCTTGCCGCCCAGGCCGCTGACCGGGCTGGCGAAGTCCAGGTAGTCGATGGGCGTATGTTCCACCAGCGTGGTGTCGCGCACCGGGTCCATGCGGGTGGTGATGGCCCAGATCACTTCCTTCCAGTCGCGGATGTCGACGTCGTCGTCGGTGACGACGATGAACTTGGTGTACATGAACTGCCGCAGGAAGCTCCACAAGCCGAACATCACGCGCTTGGCGTGGCCGGGGTAGGCCTTCTTGATGCTGATCACCGCCATGCGGTAGCTGCAGCCCTCGGGCGGCAGGTAGAAGTCGACGATTTCCGGAAACTGCTTCTGCAGGATGGGCACGAACACTTCGTTCAGCGCCACGCCCAGGATGGCGGGTTCGTCGGGCGGCTTGCCGGTGTAGGTGCTGTGATAGACCGGGTCGCGCCGGTGGGTGATGCGCGACAGCCGGAACACCGGGAACCAGTCCTGTTCGTTGTAGTAGCCGGTGTGGTCGCCGAAGGGCCCTTCCAGCGCGTGCAGGTAGCCGTTCTTTTCCTTCACCCGCACGCCATGGGCGCTTTCGCCTTCGAAGCCCTGGGGCGCCGTGGGAATATGGCCTTCGAGCACAAATTCCGCACTGGCCGGCACCTGCAGCATCACGCCAGCTTCGCCCACGCCGCTGTTCACCAGCTCGGTGCGGCCGCCGCGCAACAGGCCGGCGAACTGGTATTCGCTCAGGGTGTCGGGCACGGGTGTCACTGCGCCCAGGATGGTGGCCGGGTCGGCGCCCAGGGCCACCGCCATGGGAAAAGGCTGGCCCGGGTTGGCGCGCGCGAATTCGCGGAAGTCGAGCGCGCCGCCGCGGTGGGCCAGCCAGCGCATGATGACTTCGCGAGGGCCGATGACCTGCTGGCGGTAGATGCCCAGGTTCTGTCGCTGGCGCGGCTGTGCCACACCCTGAGGGCCGCGCGTGATGACCAGGCCCCAGGTGATGAGCGGGCCCACATCGCCTGGCCAGCAATGCTGCACCGGCAGCATGCCCAGGTCGACGTCCTCGCCCTCGATCACCACGTCCTGGCAGGCTGCGCTGCGCTGCAGCGCCGGCTTCATGTCCCACACCGCCTTGGCCATGTGGAACAGCTTGCCGGCCTCCTTCAGGCCCTTCGGCGGCTCGGGTTCCTTCAGTCGGGCCAACAGTCGGCCGACGTCGCGCAGGTCGGCCAGGCTGTCGGCGCCCATGCCCAGGGCCACTCTTCTAGGGGTGCCGAACAAATTGATCAGGCAGGGAATTTTGTAACCGAGGGGCTGGGTGCACAGGACCGCCGGCCCGCCCGCGCGCAGCAACTTGTCGCCGATTGCGGTCATTTCCAGCTTCGGCGACACCGGATCAGGCAGTTTTCGCAGTTCGCCCAGAACTTCCAGCTGGGCCATGAAGTCACGCAGGTCACGGTACTTCATGCGTTTTCGATCTGACTAAAGAATCTCATATTCTTGACCGGGTATGAAGCGGTTCCTAGAATCCGGCCCAGATCGCGAATCTAGGGTTTACCCGGGAACGTGGACAGGGCTGATCGAGACCAGCCCCGCTGCCTAAACGCAAGAGGCGGCCCTCAAAACGACATTTTGCCGCGCCCACAAGGCATCGCTTGCAGCGGTGTCTCGCCGAGCGGGCGCGAGGAGAAGACGATGAACGCAGAACCGAATCCTTCGGTGTCGCGAGCCCAGCGCTGGCGCCAGTGCTGGAAAGATGCCGTGCAATCCTTCAGCGTGTTCACGCGCGACGTCGGCCATGGCCTGATGGAAATCAGCCACAACTCGCTGGCGCTGGTGGGCCTGGCCGCCGTGGCCCTGCTGGTGTTTGCAGCCGGCCGTGCCGACATCCGCCACCAGGTCGAGGTGGTGACCCTGGACTGGTTGCAGACCCGCCATGTCGAGCGCGAACTGGCTTCGGGCAACCTGCTGGCCGGCGCGGCCGAGCCCGACGCCATCGCCCGCGCCACCGCTGCCGACCCCAGCGAACTGACCCGGCAGCAAGCTGCAGTCGCACAGTGGATTTCCAGGCGCTACAAGGTGGCACCCGAACCCATCAGCGCCCTGGTGAAGGAAGCCTGGACCCTGGGCGAGCGAGCCAAGCTCGACCCGACGCTGATCCTGGCGGTGATGGCCATCGAGTCACGCTTCAACCCCTTTGCGCAGAGCCCGGTCGGAGCCCAGGGCCTGATGCAGGTCATGACGCATATCCACGACGACAAATATGTCTCCTTCGGTGGCAACCATGCAGCGTTCGACCCGATCAGCAACCTGCGCGTGGGGGTGCAGGTCCTAAAGGAATGCATCGCCCGCGCTGGCAGCCTGCATGACGGTTTGCGCTACTACGTCGGCGCGGCATTTCTCAGCAGCGACGGCGGCTACACAGGCAAGGTGCTGTCTGAACAGGCCTACCTCCAGGCCGTGGCCGAGGGCAAGCGCGTGCCGTTGAACGCGCCCCACAACCCGCCGCCGCTGCCCGCGCCGCGACTGATCGAGGTGGATACTGATCTGGCGCCAGCACCGGAAACCCCCGCCTCTGCACCAGAAACGCCTGCCGATCAGGTGGCCCTGCTCGCGCCAATCCGCTGAACCCCGCTCGGGCGCACGCACGGCTACACTGGCTGGCCGCGCAACTGGCGATAGGGGCCCAACCGCCCTGAGGTGGACGACCACCAGGAAGCGCGGGCCGGTTCCAGGCAGACCGAAGCCTGCCGGCGTTCTGCCGTTCGCCTGGGCAGGCCCCGAACGCACGAGGCAGTATCCGCTTCGCGCCGATCGACGGCCCGTCGTCATTTCACAGGACCGCCATGTTCGACCGCAACCAATCCACGCTCGCCCTCGTCGACCCCGAGGTCTGGACCAGCGTCCTGGCCGAAAACCGCCGCCAGGAAGAGCACATCGAGCTCATCGCCAGCGAAAACTACACCAGCCCGGCGGTGATGCAGGCCCAGGGCAGCCAGCTGACCAACAAGTACGCCGAGGGCTACCCCGGCAAGCGGTACTACGGCGGCTGCGAGAACGTCGACGTCGTCGAGACCCTGGCCATCGAACGCCTGAAGCAGCTGTTCGGCGCCAACTTCGCCAACGTGCAGGCCAACAGCGGCAGCCAGGCCAACCAAGCGGTGTTCTTCGCGCTGCTGAACCCGGGCGACACCATCATGGGCATGAGCCTGGCCGAAGGCGGCCACCTCACGCACGGCATGCCGCTGAACATGAGCGGCAAGTGGTTCAAGGTGGTCAGCTACGGGCTGGACGCGAACGAGGCCATCGACTACGAGGCCATGGAACGCCTGGCGCACGAGCACAAGCCGAAGATCATCATCGCCGGCGCCAGCGCCTACAGCCTGCGCATCGATTTCGAACGTTTTGCCAAGGTGGCCAAGGCCGTCGGCGCCTACTTCATGGTCGACATGGCGCACTACGCCGGCCTGATCGCCGCCGGCGTCTACCCGAACCCGGTGCCGCATGCCGATGTCGTCACGAGCACCACCCACAAGAGCCTGCGCGGCCCGCGTGGCGGCATCGTGCTGGCGCAGGACGAGGCCATCGCCAAGAAAATCAACAGCGCGATGTTCCCCGGCATCCAGGGCGGGCCGCTGATGCACGTCATCGCCGGCAAGGCCGTGGCCTTCAAGGAAGCGCTGACGCCGGAATTCAAGGTCTACCAGCAGCAGGTGCTGGCCAACGCCAAGGTGCTGGCAGAAACACTGATCGAACGCGGCCTGCGCATCGTCAGCGGCCGCACCGAGAGCCACGTGATGCTGGTCGATCTGCGGCCGAAGAACCTCACGGGCAAGGAGGCTGAAGCCGTGCTCGGCCATGCCCACATGACCTGCAACAAGAACGGCATCCCGAACGACCCCCAAAAGCCCATGGTGACCAGCGGCATCCGCCTGGGCACCCCGGCCATGACCACGCGCGGCTTCAAGGAGGAACAGGCACGCCAGACCGCCCACCTGATCGCCGACGTGCTCGACAAGCCGCACGACGAAGGCCACATCGCCACCGTGCGCGCGAAGGTCGCCGCACTCACGCGCGACTTCCCCGTCTACCGCTGACGGCCGCGGCAGCCGCCCATGCGCTGCCCTTATTGCAGCCACGACGACACCCAGGTCGTCGAGACCCGGGAATCCGAGGAAGGCGACGCCATTCGTCGTCGCCGCCGCTGCCTGGGCTGCGACAAGCGCTTCACCACCTACGAGCGCAGCGAGATCAGCCTGCCGGCCGTGGTGAAGAAGGACGGCTCCCGGGTCGAGTTCGACCCGGCCAAGCTGCGTGCGAGCATGATCCTGGCCCTGCGCAAGCGGCCGGTGAGCATCGAGCAGGTCGACTCGGCCATCGAACGCATCCAGGACAAGCTGCTGACCAGCGGCACGCGCGAAGTGCCCAGCGCGCGGGTGGGTGAACTCGTGATGCGCGAGCTCAAGCGCATCGACAAGGTCGCCTATGTGCGCTTCGCCTCGGTCTACCGGCAGTTCGAGGACGTCGACGCCTTCCGGCAGTTGATCCGGGACATCTGAACAGCGCCCCCGCGGGGGGGGGGCACCCTGGCAGGGGAGGCAGGCTTGCAAGGGTTGGGGGCACCCCACGGAGTAGGGCCTGAACCCACCAGCGCGGGTCGCGCTGGCGGCGGCATGTTCCTACAGTGGTGGCAAGCCATCACCCCCGGAGCCGCCCCCATGACTGTCCTTTGCCAAGCCACCGGCCGCCCCCGCGGCCTGACCCTGGTCGAGTGCCTGATGGTGCTGACGATCGTGGCCCTGCTGCTGGGATCGGCGCTGCCGGGCTTCGGAAAACTGACGGAAAAGCGCCACCTCGAGGGCACCGTGGCACAACTGGCCACCGACATCCGCCACACCCGCAGCCTGGCCGTGGCCAGCGACGGCGGGCGGCGTCTGAGCTTCAGGGCCGGCGCCGGCGGCAGTTGCTATGTCGTGCACGACGGACCGGCCCAGGCCTGCCAGTGCGAAGCCGGCGGCAGCGTGCAGTGCACCCAGGGCGCCACAGCGCTGCGCAGCGTGTTCTTTCCCGCCGAGGGACCGGTGCAGGTGCGGGCCAACGTCGGCTCGATCCTGTTCCATCCCGTCCATGGCACCAGCACGCCCACCGGCACGCTGCGGGTCGTGGCACGCAGCGGCGCGACGGTCCATCAGGTCGTGAACCTGATGGGCCGCACCCGCGCCTGCAGCCCGAACGGCGTGCCGGGCTTTCCGGCGTGCTGAGGCAGTGCGACAGGCGGGCGCTGTCGAGCGACGAGCGGTCGAAGCCTGTTCATGACGGAATTCACATAATCAAGCCATGATGGCCTTCGTGAACCCCTCCACGTCAGCCCGCTCCGCCGCGGCCGGCATTCGGCGCGGGTTCACGCTGGTTGAACTGATGGTGGTGCTGCTCGTGGTCGGTGTGCTGCTGGGCATTGCCTACCCCAGCTTCGCCGAGCAAATGCGCAAGAGTCGCCGTGCCGACGCCATCGCCGCGCTGACGGCCGTGCAGCAGGCCCAGGAACGCTGGCGCGCCAACAACCCGGCCTACGCCCCCTTCAACACGGCCGCGGCCGACCTCTCGGCCAATGGCCTGATCGTGCCGAATGAAAGCCCGTCCGACTACTACACGCTGACGATCGAAGGCCTGTCGCCCACCACCTACACCTTGTTGGCCAAGGCAAGGGAGAAAAGATCTCAGGCCAACGACTCGCACTGCACGACCATCGGCATCCGCGCCAACGCCGGCAATCTGATCTACGGTTCAGGCGCCGGCAGCATCAACTGGCAGGCCGACAACCCGGATGCCGGCAACTGCTGGTCACGTTGATGGCAGCGACCATGCCCCAGGTGCCCGGCAGTCAGCCAAGGGGCTTCACGCTCGTCGAGCTGATGGCCGTGGTTGCCGTAGTGGCGGTGATTCTGGCGCTGGCCGCACCCAGCTTGTCCCGGCTCATCGAAATGCAGCGGTTTCGTGGCGTCCAGGCCCAGCTCGTCACCGACATGCAGTTCGCCCGCAGCGAGGCCATCTCGCGCAACACGGTGATGCGCGTCGACTTCCGCAACACCCTCGAACTGAGCTGCTACACCCTGTACACCGCACCGTTCGTCCAGGGGGATGAGGGTCCCTGCGACTGCAGCCGGGGTGCCGGCAACGCCTGCGCCGGGATGGCCAACCGCACCGAGATCAGAACCGTGCAGATTCCCACCGGCAGCGCGGTCACGGTCAGGCCGGTTGAACCCCCGGACCAGGTGTTCACCTCGTTCGGCTTCGATCCCGCCACCGGCGGCCTGCTGTCGAATCCCAACGACGTCGGCCCCACCGCCATCGACGACTTCCGGATCGATGTCTTCCTTGACGCCCAGCGCAAGCTGCGCACCTGGATCGAGCGCTCGGGTCGGCCCATGACCTGCCGGCCCGCCAGTTCGACCATGCCGGAGGCAGCATGCCCGATCAGGCAACCCTGAGGCCTTCCCGCCAGCGCGGCATGTCACTGGTCGAGCTGATGGTGGGTGTCACCATCGGCCTGTTCATCGTCGCTGCCGCAGTCACCCTGGTGGCAGGGCAGCTGGCCGACAACCGCAAGCTCACGCTCGAACTGCAGGTGCAGCAGGACCTGCGCGCCACGGGCGACATCATCACCAGGCAATTGCGGCGGGCGGGCTTCGCCGGGGTCGAAGGCGCCCAGAACGGCGTCTCCTCGCCAGACGGTGCGCTGCCCGCAGCCAACAACATGGCCGCGGTCGCCACCAGCGCGCCCGACTTCGACCGCGTCGACTTTTCCTACTTCTACAACGCCGGCGACAACGGGCCTTACGGCTATCGGCTCGTCAACGGGGTGATCGAAGCCCGCATGGGGGGCGCCTGGCAGCAGCTGACCGACCCCCGCACCGTGCGCGTGACCACCTTCACCATCACCCCCACGCCCGGTCTGCAGAGCCGTCTGCCCTGCCCCGTACCCTGTGCCGACGGCACGTCGAACTGCTGGCCGGAACTGGTGGTGCGCGAACTCGACATCACGATTCGCGGCGAAGCAGTGGGCAGCCCCGAGGTGATCCGCGAGATCAACAGCCGCGTGCGCCTGCGCAACGACTTCGTGCGCTTCAACGACATCGACAACCCTGGCCGGGCCTGCCCGCCGGGCTGATGACTCGACCGACGCACCCAAGCAATCCCATGCGCCGCCCTCACGCCCCTGCCGCCCCACGCTCACCGCGCCGGGGTGCCGCGTCCCTGATTGTCGTGATGGTGCTGTTCTTCATCATGGCGCTGGCCGGGGCCTACAGCAGCCGAAACCTGATCTTCGAGCAGCGCACCTCGGCCAACCAGTATCGGTCGACGCAGGCCATCGAGGCCGCTGAAGCCGGTGTCGAGTGGGCGCTGGCCATGCTCAACGGCGGGCGCATCGGCGCCGACTGCCGCGAAGCCGGTGCCGCGGCCAATGCCACGAGCTTCAGGCAACGTTATCTCCAGGTGCTGAACGACGGCAGGCTTCGGCCCGTGGCCGACCCCGCCGGCATCCCCCCCGTCGCGCCTACGCCCGCCTTGCAACTGATGGCTGGATGTGTGTTCGACGGCACCGACTGGATCTGCAGTTGCCCGGCACAGAACCGGCCCGTTTTGGCCACGCCAGCGGGTGCCGGGCCGTTCCCGGCTTTCCGGGTTCGCTTCAGCATCCACGACCCCTTCGTGCCCGACATCGGCAATCCGGTGATCACCAAACCCGGCCTGGTCATGGTCGAAGTCAACGGCTGCACGCGGCTGGACGGCCTGGGCGACAGCTGCCTGGACTTCCCGGGCTCGGCTTCCAACCAGGAAGGGCGCGCCACCCTCCGGGTCGTGGTCGCCCTGAAGCCGGCACTGGCCTCGCTGCCCAGCGCGGCGCTGACCGTGCGCGACAGCGTGCTGGGCGGCACCCTGCAGGTCGTCAACACCGATCCCGAGGCGGGTGGCCTGACGATCCAGGCCGGTGGCACGATCAACACGGCCGACCTCTCGCTGCTGTCGGTGCCGGGTTCGACCAGCGACTCCTTCGTCGAGGAAGAACCGCTGCTGAACGATGTCTCGCCCGTTTCGCTGAAGGTGGCCGTGCCTCCGCTGAACCCGAACCGGGTCTTCAACTGGATGTTCGGCACCCTGCCAGACACCTACCGGCTGCAGCCTGCGGCGATCGTCACCAACTGCAACGCAGGCAACTGCCGTCAGGCGCTGGCCGACCTGGCCAGTCGCAACCCCGGGCGGGTGATCTGGGTCGAAGGCGATCTGCTGCTCGATTCCGCGGGCGACATCGGCACTCTGCCCGACCCGGCCAACCCCGCCGTCGCCGGCCCGGTGCTCATCGTGACCACGGGCAACGTCATCACCACGGCCAACGCCCGGGTGTTCGGTTTCGTCTACAGCCAGTCTGGCGCCTGGACCGGCACGCCCGACATCCAGGGCGCCGCCTTCGTCGAGGGCGCGCTCGAAGCCACGGCTGCCGGCCGCGTGGTCTTCAACCGCGAAGTCCTGCTGCATCTGCAGCAGCACTCTGGATCGTTCGTCCGGGTCCCGGGCGGATGGAGGGATTTCCAATGAACACGAATCGCCCTGTCCGCCTGCGTCGCGGTGTGTCTCTCATCGAAGCCGTCGTCGCGCTGGCGGTGATGGCCTTCGGCCTGGTGGCCATCGTCGGGCTTCAGGCCACGCTGCGGAGCAACGCCGACATGTCCAAGCAGCGGGCCGAAGCAGTGCGCATTGCACAAGAGGAAATCGAACGCTGGCGGGCCTTCGTCACGCTGCAGGCCGACGCCGGCGTCGACTTCACCGACATCGCCGACATGCCTGACATCCAGACCGTCGGCCTGAATGCGAATTACACCGTCAGCCGCAGCGTGCCACAGCTGCAGGCACCGGCGCCGAAGACCGTGGCCGTCAACGTCAGCTGGGTCGACCGCACGGGCCAGACCCAGACCATCGCCCTGAACACCGCCATCGCAGGCATCTCCCCTGAACTCGCCGGAGCGCTGGTGCTGCCGCAAAACAGCGGCAGCGCCAATCGTGTGAACAATCGCCACCCGCTCATCCCGCGCAAGGCCAGGGACTTCGGCGACGGCACCAGCGGCTTCGTGCCGCCCCAGGGCGCTGGCGAGAAGGTCGCCTGGGTGTTCAACAACGTCACCGGCCTGATCGAGCGCACCTGCCTGGTCGAGGCCGACGCGTCGACGGAAACACTCAGCGCAGCCTCGGTGGCAGCCAACCTCGACAGCTGCGACACCAGCCGCACGGCGCAGTTGCTCAGCGGTCATGTGAACTTCGCCGGCTGGCAGGAACAGCCCGACGAGACCGAGGCCGAGGCCCCCACCGGCCTGCCCTTGAACCTGGACATGAAGCTCAGCCTGACGAGCACGGGTCACCCCGAACCGGCTTATGCCTGCTTCGACGACAGCCCGCAAACACCCGAGGACAGCACAGGGCCCGTGACCTACTTCTGCGCCATCTATTCGAACCAGGACCGCACCTGGTCGGGCCGGCTGCGCGTGCTGCCCCTGGCCTTCAGCGACCAGGCCAGCGAGGCCGCCTGGTCGATCGGCACCGAAGCCAGCGAGCACAAGGTCTGCCGCTACACGGTGCTGGCGGACGACGGTAGCGCCAAGTCGAAGAACAGCGCCCATCCGCTGGATTACAGCCAGGAGGGCAGTGTCCCGGGGGCGTCGCTGCGCGACCAGAACTTCCTGGTGGTCCGCGGCTCGCACAGCTGCCCGGCGGATGCCCTGACCAGCGTCGACCCGGTGAACTCGAACACCCGCGTGCACCAGAACGGCCTGCACCCCTACACCTGAGCACCCCTGGCGCCCTGGGATACTGCCTGCCATGCAGCAGGCCGCACTGGACAGACAACGCATCACCGAAGCCCTGGCCCTGGCGGCCACGGCCATCGGCCAGACCGACCCCAACCCCCGTGTCGGCTGCGTCATCGGTCATGCCGACGGGCAGGTTCTGGGCCGGGGGGCCACCCAGCCGCCAGGCCAGGCCCATGCCGAAGTGATGGCCCTGCGCGATGCGGCGGCGGCCGGCCACGACGTCCGCGGAGCCACCGCCTGGGTGACCCTGGAGCCCTGCGCCCACCACGGCCGCACACCACCGTGCTGCGACGCGCTCGTCGCCGCAGGCCTGGCCCGGGTGGTGGTGGCCGTGGTCGACCCGTTTCCGCAGGTGGCCGGCCAGGGCACGGCCAGGCTGCGCGCGGCCGGCATCCAGGTCGACGGTGTCGATGCCGACCTGGCCGCCGCCGCCTGGCAGCTCAACATCGGCTTCTTCTCCCGCCTGCTGCGCGGGCGGCCCTGGGTCCGGCTGAAGCTGGCCGCCAGCCTGGACGGCCGCACTGCATTGCCCAATGGACGCAGCCAGTGGATCACCGGCAGCGAAGCACGTGCCGACGGCCACCTGTGGCGCCGGCGCGCAGCCGCCATCCTGACCGGCGTGGGCACGGTGCTCGCCGACGACCCGCGGCTGGATGTGCGCTGCGGTGGCGTTGGCCAGCAGCCGCTGCGCGTGGTCGCAGACAGCCACTTCCGCACACCGCCCGGCGCGCAGCTGATCGGCCTGCCCGGCGGCTGCCTCATCGTCGGCAACTCATCGGACCTGGATGCGGCAGCACGCGCGGCAGCCCTGGCCGCCGCGGGTGCCCGGATCCTGACCCTGAACGCCGACGCGCAGGGCCGCGTCGACCTGGCAGCGTTGCTGGCCTGGCTGGCCAGCCGCGACGTCAACGAAGTGCATGTCGAAGCCGGCGCGGCGCTCAGCGGCTCGTTGCTGCGTGCCGACCTGATCGATGAGCTGCTGATGTATCAGGCCCCGCGACTGCTGGGACCCGGTCGTGGCATGGCCGAATGGGCCGCGCTGGCGGTCATCGAAGACGGACCGGCTTTCGACTGGCTGCAGGTCGAACCGGTGGGCGCAGACCTGCGCCTGCGCCTGAAGCGGGCTGGCCACGGGTTCTGGCTTCCACCCGCCATGCCGGCGTGAGGCCCCTGGGGCAAGGCCGCTCGAACTGGGGGCATGACACGCCTCAAGCCTTTCGCCCGCCAGGCGCCGCCGACCGAGAACGTGTTCCTGACTTCGGGGGTCTGCGTCGCGGCCCCGGTCATCTTCTTCGGGATGGACCCGTCGGCCGGTGGCACGGCACGCACCCGGGACCAGGCACCCTGGTGACAGCCTGAAGAACCGGGGCCACCTACAATCCGTGAATGTCGATTTCCCCTGTTCCAGAGCTGGTGGCCGAGCTGGCGGCCGGCCGCATGGTCATCCTGGTCGACGAGGAAGACCGAGAAAACGAAGGCGACCTCGTCATCGCCGCCGAGCATGTCACCCCCGAAGCGATCAACTTCATGGCCCGCCATGCCCGCGGCCTGGTCTGCCTGACGCTGACCCGCGAACGCTGCGAACACCTGCAGCTGCCGCCCATGGCCAGCCGCAACGGCACCAAGCATGGCACGGCCTTCACGGTGTCGATCGAGGCCGCCACGGGCGTCACCACCGGCATCTCGGCCGCCGACCGCGCGCGCACGGTGCAGGCCGCGGTGGCCCGCGACGCCAAGGCCAGCGACCTGGTGCAGCCCGGCCACATCTTCCCGCTCCAGGCCCAGGACGGCGGCGTGCTGATGCGCGCCGGTCACACCGAAGCCGGCTGCGACCTGGCCGGCATGGCCGGCCTCACGCCAGCGGCCGTGATCTGCGAGGTGATGAAGGACGACGGCACGATGGCCCGCCTGCCCGACCTGCAGGTCTTTGCCCGCGAGCACGGCCTGAAGATCGGCACCATCGCCGACCTCATCGGCTACCGCAGCCGCAACGAGACCCTGATCGAACGCGCCGGCCAGCGCCGGCTGCGCACGCCCCAGGGCGAATTCGACTGCACCGCCTTCCGCGACAAGAGCGGCGGCGTGCACCTGGCGCTGGCCCATGGCAGCTGGTCTGAATACGACGAAGTGCCGGTGCGGGTGCACGAGCCCTTCACCGCGCTGGACCTGCTGGACGTGGGCCGAAGCGGCCATTCCTGGCCCCTGCCCACGGCGCTGGCCGCGCTGCAGGCCGGCCGGCAGGGCGTGGCCGTGCTGTTGAACTGCGGTCAGGACGCCGCCCACCTGCTGCCGCAGCTGTTGCCCAGCGACAGCAAGGCGGCGCCGCCGCGTGCACCGATGGACCTGCGAACCTATGGCGTGGGCGCGCAGATCCTGCGCGAACTCGGCGTTCGCCGCATGCAGCTGCTGGGCAACCCGCGGCGCATGCCCAGCATGACCGGCTACGGCCTGGAAATCACCGGTTTCCGCCCTGCACCGGGCTCGGCCAACTGAACAAGAAGCACAAGAACATGCTGGACGCCGACAAGGGCAACACCGAAGAGATCCTGGCCGACCTGCTGGGCGAGGGCCTGCGCATCGGCATCGTGCGGGCGCGCTTCAACGACCTGCTCACCAGCAAGCTGGCCAGCGCCTGCCTGGCCGAACTCGACCGGCTCGACGTCGACCCCGGCGACATCCGCGTGGTGCAGGTGCCCGGCGCGCTGGAGATCCCGGTGGCGCTGAAGGCCATGGCCGCCTCGGGCGACTTCGACGCCCTCATCGCGCTGGGTTGCATCATCCGCGGCGAAACCTACCACTTCGAACTGGTCGCGAACGAAAGCGGCGCCGGTGTCTCGCGCGTGGCGCTGGACCATGGCCTGCCGATCGCCAACGCCATCCTCACCGTCGAAGACGAGGCCCAGGCCTGGGCCCGTGCAGAAGACAAGGGCCGCGACGCCGCCCGCGTGGCCGTGGAAATGGCCAACCTGCTGGAAGACCTGTCGTGAGCGGCCCCGACGAAGCGCAGGCCGCCAAGACCGGGGCGGCCGATGCCGACACACCCGCGGCGAAAAAGCCGCAGCCCAAGTCCGGCCGCCGCCGCGCGCGTGAATTTGCGCTGCAGGGCCTGTACCAGTGGCTGATGTCGCGCGCCAGCGAAGCCGACATCGTCGCCAACCTGCGCGAGCTCGACGACTTCGGCAAATGCGACCGCGCCCATTTCGACGCCCTGCTGCATGGCTGCATCGAGCAGTCTGCGGCGCTCGACGCCGTACTTTTGCGCCACATCGACCGGCCCGTGGCCCAGCTGTCGCCCGTGGAACACGCGGTGCTGTGGATCGGTGCCTACGAGATGACCCACTGCCTGGACATTCCTTACCGCGTCGCCATCAACGAAGCGGTGGAACTGGCCAAATCCTTTGGCGGGACCGACGGCCACAAGTACGTGAACGGCGTGCTCGACAAGGCCTCGGCCGAGCTGCGCCCGGCCGAAGCCGGCCAGCCGCGCGCCGCCCGCCCGAACCGGCCCAACCGCGCCAGAACGTGATCCGCACGGCCAGCCGGCTGCAGCACATCGACCCGTTCTGGGTCATGGAATGTGCGAAGGCCGCCCAGGAAATCGCCCGCAGCCCCGCCTGCGACCCGGCCCGGGGAGGCGAGCCGATGATCTACCTGAACATCGGCGAACCCGACTTCACCGCCGCCGCACCGGTGCTGGCTGCGGCCCGTGCCTGCCTGGATGGCGGCCACACCCAGTACACCCAGGCCACCGGGCTGCCGGCGCTGCGCGAACGCATTGCCGGCTGGTACGCCAGTCGCTTCGGCCTGCAGGTGGACCCGGGGCGCATCGTGGTCACGGCGGGCGCTTCGGCAGCGCTGCAGCTGATCTGCCTGGCCTTGTTCGAGCCTGGCGACGACGTGCTGATGCCCGACCCCAGCTACCCCTGCAACCGGCACTTCGTCGCTGCCGCGGGTGCGCGGGCGCAGTTGCTGCCGGCCGGGCCCGGGCAGCGTTTCCAGCTCGACGCCGCCAGCGTGGCCGCCGCCTGGGGCCCGGCCACGCGCGGCGTGCTGCTGGCTTCGCCCAGCAACCCCACGGGCACCTCGATCGCCCCCGACGAAATGGCGCGCATGGCGGATGCCGTGCGTGAGCGTGGCGGCGTCACCCTGGTCGACGAGATCTACCTGGGCCTGAGCTACGACCCGGCCTTCGGCCACAGCGCCCTGGCGCTGGGCGAGGACCTGGTCTCGATCAACAGCTTTTCCAAATACTTCAGCATGACCGGCTGGCGGCTGGGCTGGATGGTGCTGCCACCCGAACTGGTGGCCCCGGTGGAAAAGCTGGCGCAGAACCTGTTCATCTGCCCGTCGACGCTGGCCCAGCACGCCGCGCTGGCCTGCTTCGACGACGCTTCCATCGCCGAATTCGAAGCCCGCAGGGCCGAATTCCGCCGCCGCCGCGACTTCATCGTGCCGGCGCTGGAACGCATCGGCTTCGAGGTGCCCGTGCCCCCAGACGGGGCCTTCTATGTCTGGGCCGACTGTTCACGCTTCCTCACCCCGGCCATGCCAGGCAGCTGGGAATTCAGCTTCGAGATGATGCGTCGCGCCCACGTCGCGCTGACCCCGGGTCGCGACTTCGGGCCGGCCGCGGCCGGGCGCTTCGTGCGCCTGTCGTTTGCCAGCAGCATGGCGCAGCTGGAAGCCGCCGTGGCCCGGCTCACGCGCGAACTGGGCTGAGCCGACCGCGCTTTTCCCGCCTTCGGGTCGGGCGGCAGTCCGTAAGCTGCTGCACCGTGGGTTATCACTTCTTCGGCAAGCGCAACAAGCGCACATCAGGCGACGGCAACTCCGAAGCAGCGACCGAGTTCGCCGCGACCGAGGCCACATTGCCGCCTGCCGCGCATGATTCCGGCCTGCCGGAACTGGACATCGACATCCAGGACGAACCGACGCCCAGCGGCGTGATGGACTCGCAGACCATGGACTCGCGAACCATGGATTCGCAGGTCATGGATTCGCGCGTCCTGGACGGCTCGCTGCGCAGGTCGCCGCTGGAGGCTGCGGAAGCGGGCCGCAACACCGTCGAGACCGAGGCCGACACCTTCACCCGGTCGCAGCCGACGCTGTCGCACGTGGGACGCTACGCGCTCAAGTCGCGCCTGGGCCAGGGCGGCCTGGGCCAGGTGCACGAAGCCTGGGACCCATTGCTGTCGCGCACCGTGGCCGTGAAGACGCTGCAGTTCGACCTGCCCACACCGCTGCGGGTGTCGCTGGACGGCATGATCCTGAACGAGGCCCGTGCCGCCGCCAGCCTGAACCACGCCTACATCGTCACCGTGTTCGACGCCGGCCTGTCGGCACACGGGGTCTACGTCGCGATGGAACGGCTGCAGGGTCGCGACATGCGCCATGCCCTGGCCAATGGCTGGGCGCCCAGCCCGCGCGTGGCCGCCATGCTGGTGCGCCGCGTGGCCGACGCGCTGGCCTATGCCCACGCACGCGGCGTGGTGCACTGCGACATCAAGCCGGCGAACATCTTCCTGGTCGGCCGCGACCGCCCCAAGGTGCTGGACTTTGGCATCGCCCGCATCGCCCACGGCACGGCGGTGCCGGCGCTCGACGGCACGGTGGCAGGCTCGCCGCACTATCAGGCGCCAGAACAGGTTCGCGGCCAGGCGGTGGACGCGCGCACGGACCTGTATGCGCTGGGGACCGTGCTCTACGAACTGCTGACCGGTCGCAAGGCCTTCGGCGGCGATTCCGTCGAACAGATCCAGACAGCGGTGCTGACGCTGCACCCCGCGCTGGCGCACGAAGTGCGCCCTGGCGTACCGCAGGGTTTGTCGGACATTGCGGCCAAGGCCATGGCGCGTGACCCTGCCGAGCGCTACAGCAGCGCCATCGAGATGTCGATGAGCCTGCGCCGCTGGGCCGAAACCCAGGCTGCCAAGGCGAAGGCCGAAGCCCGGCCGCCGACACCGGCGGCCGCAGCGAAACCAGTTCCCGGCAACACCGGCGCGCGCTTGCGGCCGATGCTGTTGCTGGGCGGGTTGCTGGCCGCGGCCGGCCTCGGCATGGTGCTGGCAAGGCGCCCAGCCGCCGACACCGCGGCCGCCGATCTGGCCGCGCTGCCGGCTGGCGAAACCCTGATGCCCCCCGCCAGCGCTGCTTCGGCCGCGCCGGCCAGCGCCGAAGAGTCGCCGCTGCCGCCGACCGAGCCCGAGACCGCCGCCAATGCCGCACCGGTCGCCGCGGGCAACCCCGGCACCCGGCCAGCGCCCCCCGCCGCCGCCAGGCCGCGGCCTGCAGCGACCGCCGCCACGCCCAAGGCCACCGCGCCGGCCTCTGCGGCCAGGCCCCCTGCTGCCACGGGCACCGTGCAGCTGGCCATCTCGCCCTGGGGCCGGGTCGAAGTCAACGGCAGCCCGGCCGGCACCACGCCGCCACTGACCCGGCTGACGCTGCCCGAAGGGGCTCACACCATCACCGTGCGCAACGAAGACTTCCCGGCCTTCGTGACCACGGTGCAGGTCAGCGCCGACAAACCCGCCACCCTGCGCCACCGCTTCGGACCGTGAACACCCCACCCGCCCGCCCCTTGCCACCCGCATCACCCCTGCGCCCGGGCCTGACCTTGTTCACTGCCGTGCTGGCCTTGCTGTCGGCATGCGCCATGCCGCCGCCAGTGCCAGCACCGCCGCCGCCCGTGGGCCTGGCCGAACTGCTGGAAAGACCGGCCGAACGCGCCCTGGTCGACGGGATGCGGGCCTATGACGACGCCCAATATCCCCAGGCCGAGGCGGCCTTGCGTCGCGCCCTGGACGCCGGACTGCAGAGCCCGCGCGACCGTGCCAGCGCGCACAAGCTGCTGGCCTTCATCACCTGCACCAGCGAACGGCTGGCCGAGTGCGAAGCGGCCTTCCGCGCCGCCCGCGCCGCCGATCCGGGCTTCGCGCTGAGCAAGTCCGAAGCCGGCCACCCGCTGTGGGGCCCGGTGGCCAGGCGCGTGCTGCCCTGACCGCCTGAAGGGCAGGGCGAGCCGGCGCGGGATAATCCCGCTGCCGATGACTGAACCTGCCCCGTTCCAGCAACTGATCCGCGTGTACTGGGAAGACACCGACGCCGGGGGCGTGGTGTTCTACGCCAACTACCTGAAGTTCTTCGAACGCGCGCGTACGGAATGGCTGCGCAGCCTGGGCCTGCAGCAGCAGGCGCTGCGCGAGGCCACCGGGGCGATCTTCATCGTCAGCGAAACGCAGCTGCGTTACCTGGCGCCCGCGCGGCTGGACGACGAACTGCGCGTCACGGTACGGCCCTTGCAAATGGGCCGGGTGTCGATGCAGCTCGCGCAGCAGGCCTGGTGTGGTGGGCGGCTGCTGGCCGAAGGCGGGATCCGCATCGGCTGCGTCGACCAGGCAACTTTCAAACCCCGGCGCATTCCCAGCGCCCTGACCTCCAGATTGAGCGAACACCTGCCATGAACGCCGACATGTCGATCACATCGCTGATCCTGCAAGCCAGCCTGATCGTGCAGCTGGTGATGGCCGGGCTGGTGGCGATGTCGCTGGCCAGCTGGACCGTCATCTTCGGCAAGCTCTTCGGCCTGAAGCGCGTGCGCAGTGCCAACGAAGACTTCGAGCGCGAGTTCTGGTCGGGCAAGAGCCTGACCGAGATGCAGCAGGCCGTGAACAACAAGGCCGACACCGCGCCGCTGGAGCGCATCTTCGCCAGCGGCATGCGCGAATTCCTGAAGCTGCGCGAAAAGCGCATGGACGCCGGCGTGCAGCTCGACGGCGCGCGCCGCGCCATGCGCGCCAGCTACCAGCGCGAACTGGACGTGGTGGAAAGCAAGCTCAGCTTCCTGGCGACGGTGGGTTCGGTCTCGCCCTACGTCGGGCTGTTCGGCACGGTCTGGGGAATCATGCACGCCTTCGTCGGCCTGTCGAACATGCAGCAGGTGACGCTGGCCACCGTGGCGCCAGGCATCGCCGAAGCGCTGGTGGCCACCGCCATCGGCCTGTTCGCGGCGATCCCGGCGGTGGTGGCCTACAACCGCTTCGCGCGCGACATCGACCGCATCGCGATCCAGTTCGAGAGCTTCATCGAGGAGTTCAGCAACATCCTGCAGCGCAATGCCGGCACGCCGCCCGCGGCCACCTCGGGCACACCCTCCGGGTACCGCTGATGGCTTCTCCGATGGGCCGCAGCGGTGGCCGCCGCCGCCGCTCGATGAACGAGATCAACATGGTCCCGTTCATCGACGTGATGCTGGTGCTGCTGATCATCTTCATGGTCACTGCCCCGCTCATCACCACGGGCGTGGTCGACCTGCCCAGCGTGGGCCGGGCGGCGCAGCGGGCGCCGCAGGTGCTGGAGGTGATCGTCGGTACCGACGAGAAGCTGCGCCTGAAGACCGAGGGCCAGGAGCCGACGCCGGTGGCGCTGAACCAGCTGGCGGTGCGTGTGCGCCAGGCCCAGGCCGGCAACGAGGACGTGCCCGTGGTCATCAGCGCCGACCGCAACGTGCGCTATGAAAACGTGGTGCGCGTGATGGACACGCTGCAGCGTGCCGGTGTCAAACGCGTGGGCCTGAGCGTGAAGCAGGCCGGCAACTGAACACGCCCGCGATGGCCGCGTCGACGAGCGTCCCGCGTGACGCGCTGCTGCCCCAGCCGCCTGGCGGCATGGGCCGCGGCGCGGTGCTGGCCGTGGGCGCACACCTGGGCCTGCTGCTTGCGCTGACCGCGGCCGTGGACTGGCGTTCGCACCCGCCCGAAGCCGCGGCCGTGGCCGAACTCTGGGCTGCCGTGCCCCAGACCGCCGCACCGCGGCCAGCGCCGCCACCGCCACCGCCACCGCCCAGCCCGGCGCCAGCACCGGCACCCGTGACGCCACCTCCCCGGCCGGCACCGGCCCCACCGCCACCGGCTCCGGCACCCCCCCCGCCCGTTCGCGCCGATATCGCGATCGAAGCCGAGAAGCGCCGCGAAGCCGAGCGCCAGCGCCTGGAACGCGCCGAGAACGAACGCCGCCAGCGCGAAGAAGCGCAGCGCGAAAGAACCGAACGCGAGCGTGAGCAACGGGCCAAGGCCGAACGCGACCAGGAACAGCGGGAAAGACAGCAGCGCGAACGTGCCGAAGCGGCCCGGGCCGAGAAGGCCCGCGAAGCCAAGGAGGCCGCCGACAAGGCCGCGGCGAAAGTCGCCGAGGAAGCCCGGCTGGCACAGCAGCGTGAAGAAAACCTGCGCCGCATGCAGGCCCAGGCGGGTGCCGCCGACGCCGCCACGCCGCCCAGCACCGGCACCGCCGCCGCCAACGCCGCACCCTCGGCCAACTACACCGCGCGGCTGGTGGCGCTGATCCGCGGCAACATCGTCTTCACCGGTGCCGTCAATGCCCTGGCCACGGCCGAAGTCGAGGTGCGCGCCGGCCCCAGCGGCACGATCCTGTCGCGTCGCCTCATCAAGAGCAGCGGCCAGCCGGACTGGGACGAAGCCGTGCTGCGCGCGGTGGACCGCACCGCCACGCTGCCGCGCGACACCGACGGCCGTGTGCCGCCGGTGCTGATCATCACCTTCCGGCCGCGGGAGTAGCCGGCACCACGCCGTCCAAGCGCAGATCGGCAACAAAGGCCAGGCTGCGCGCGCCGGTGTTGTCGGCGTCGCCGCCCACCAGCACCGCGCTGGCCGGGGGCACGGTGTCGGTCTCGTCGCCGAACGCGGCCAGGAAGTCGGCGGCCACGTCGCGCTGCTCATCGACCCAGCGGCCCGGCAGGTCGGCCTGGCTGCGCAGCACCAGGGTGCGCACGCGCCGCGTGTAGGGGTTCGGAATCACCTGACCCCGCGCTTCGGCATGGCCCCAGGCCCAGCACAGCGTGGCCGCGGGCAGCGGCTCGGGGCTGCGGGTGCGCGCGAAGCGCAGCAGTTCGCGTTCGAAGAAGGGCACCCGGTCCAGCGGCAGATCGAAGGCCATGCAGACCTTGGCCGGGCCGTCGTCGCCCGCCTTGGTCTTGAGGTCGACCGCCGGGTTGGGCTGGTCCACGCGCCAGGACCAGCGCACGGTGGCCGGGGCCGGCCCGCTCAAGGCATGGGCCCTGTGGCCATAGCTGGCCTGGGCGTCGATGCGCAGCGCGGCGCGCCCGTCCAGCAGTTCGGCGCTGTATCGGGTGACAGGCGGCTTCTGCTGCGGCAGTGTCAGCAGGCGCCAGCCCGGGCCCAGCGTGGCCTGGCTGCCCTGCACCTGCACCAGCGGCGCCGGCACCGGCACCGGACTCTGCGCCCAGGCAGTGGCAGGCAGCAGCGTTGCGCAGGCGGCCAGGGCCGGCAGCAGCGTCAGGGCGGGCCGGCTCATCCGCGCCGCCATGTCTGGAACCTTTCCACCCACTTCAGCAAGGCCACCGGCTGGTGCGCACGCTTCCATTCACCGGCCGCGTACTTGTTGGCTTCGGCCATGGTGGGGTAGGTGTGGATGGTGCCCAGGATCTTGTTCAAACCCAGACCGTGCTTCATGGCCAGCACGTATTCGGCCAGCAGGTCGCCGGCATGGGCGCCGACGATGGTCACGCCCAGGATGGTGTCCTTGCCCGGCACCGTCAGCACCTTCACCCAGCCGTGGGCGGCGCTGTCGGCAATGGCGCGGTCGAGGTCGTCGATGCCGTAGCGCGTCACTTCATAGGCCACGTTCTGCGCCTTCGCCTCGGCCTCGTTCAGGCCCACGCGCGCCACCTCGGGGTCGATGAAGGTGGCCGCCGGGATCACCCGGTAGTCGGCCTTGAAGGTCTTGAAGGCACCGAACAGGCCGTTCACCGCGGCATACCAGGCCTGGTGCGCCGCCACGTGGGTGAACTGGTAGGGCCCGGCCACATCGCCTGCGGCCAGGATGTTGGGGTACTTGGTGCGCAGCGATTCGTCGGTCTGCACGGTGCGGCCCACGGGAATGCCCAGTTCCTCCAGCCCGAACCCCTGCAGCCGCGCCACCCGGCCCACGGCGCACAGCAACTGGTCGAAGGCGATGCGCTTTTCGACGCCACCGCTTTCGACGACGATGAACTTCTCCGCGGCCGCGCCGGTTCCCACGCGTTCGCAGCGCAGCGCCTTGTGCTGCGTGAGCACCTGCACGCCGTCGGCCTGCAGGGCCTGCAGCGCGAAGGCCGAGACGTCCTCGTCCTCGCGCCCCAGCAGACGCGGCGCCTGCTCGATCTGCGTGACCTGCGCGCCCAGCCGCGCGAAGGACTGAGACAGCTCGCAGCCGATGGGCCCGCCGCCCAGCACCACCAGGCGCCTGGGCAGTTCACGCAGGCCCCAGAGCGTGTCGCTGGTCAGGGGCTCGACATCGGCCAGCCCCGGCAGCGGCGGGACGAAGGGCGCGGCGCCGGTGGCAATGACGATGCTGCGTGTGGTGAGCACCTGTACCTTGCCGTCGTCTGCGGTGATCTGCACGCGCCAGGGGTCGATGATCTTTGCGCGGCCGATCTGCACGTCCACGCCCAGCCCGGTGTAGCGCTCCACCGAGTCGTGCGGCTCGATGTCGCGCACCACCTGGGCAATGCGGTCCATCACCTGGGCGAAGTCGATGCGGTGCGAAGCCTCGGCAATGCCATAGTCGGCGCTGTGGCGGATGTTGCGCGCCAGCGTGGCGGTCTTGATCAAGGCCTTGCTGGGCACGCAGCCGTAGTTCAGGCAGTCGCCGCCCATCTTGTGCGCTTCCACCAGCGTCACCTTGGCCTTCACCACGGCGGCGATGTAGCTCGTCACCAGCCCGGCGGCACCGGCGCCGATGACGACTATGTTGCGGTCGAATTGCTTCGGCTTCTTGTCGGCCCAGGGCGCGTAGACCTTGCGCGCCTGGATGAAATCCACCGCCTTCTTCGCCAGCAGCGGAAAGATGCCCAGCAGCACCAGCGCCGTGGCCAGGCCCGGGCTGACGATGCTGCGCAGCGAATCGATCTGCGCCAGCTGCGTGCCGGCATACACGTAGACGATGGTGCCGGCCAGCATGCCCAGCTGGCTGACGCCATAGAAGGTGGCAGCCTTCATCTTCGTCAGGCCCATCAGCAGGTTGATGACGAAGAACGGAAACACCGGCACCAGGCGCAGCGTGAACAAGTAGAAGGCACCGTCGCGTTCGATGCCCTTGTCGATGTCGGCCAGCCGGTTGCCGAAACGCGCCTTGACACTGTCGCGCAACACGTAGCGCGCAAACAGCATGGCCAGCGTGGCGCCGATGCTGGACGCGAAGGACACGATCACCGTGCCCCACAGCAGCCCGAACACCGCCCCGCCCAGCAGCGTGAGGATGGCCGCCCCCGGCACGGAAAGCGCCGTCACAGCCACGTACACCGCGAGGAAGCTGCCCACCACCAGCAAGGGCCGCGCCTCGTAGAGCGCGCTGAACTCGCCCTGGGTCTGCTTGATGTAGTCCAGGGTGAAGAAGCGGCCCAAGTCCAGGGCGAAGAAGGCGATGACGGCGGCCAGCAGGGCCAGCAGGAGGATGAGTTTTTGGCGGTTCATGCAGGCCTGTGTCGCGGCCGGTCGGCCTTGCTTACAGCCATTGTGATGCCCCTCCGCCTGAACCGGGCTTCAACCGGGCGGGCCGTACCCTCCACCGCCCGGGGTTTCGACAACAAATACATCGCCGGGCTGCATTTCGGCGCTGCCGATGTGCTGCAAGGTTTCGCGGCTGCCGTCGGCGCGCTCGACGCGGTTGACGCCCAGCGCCCCGGCCTGGCCACCGGCCATGCCGAAGGCCGGCACGACCCGGCCGTTGCTCAGGATCGAGGCCGTCATCGCTTCCAGGAAGCGCACGCGGCGCACGCCGCCGTCACCGCCGCGCCACTGGCCGGCGCCGCCGCTGCCTTTGCGGATCTCGTAGCTTTCCAGGCGCACCGGGAAGCGGTGTTCCAGCACTTCGGGGTCGGTCAGGCGCGAATTGGTCATGTGCGTCTGCACGACGCTGGTGCCGGCAAAACCCGGCCCGGCGCCGCTGCCACCGCTGATGGTCTCGTAATACTGGTGGCGGGCGTTGCCGAAGGTGAAGTTGTTCATCGTGCACTGGCCTGCGGCCATCACGCCCAAAGCGCCGTACAGCGCATTGGTGACGCAGGTGCTGGTTTCGACGTTGCCGGCCACCACCGCGGCGGGCGGGCGCGGGTTGAGCATGCAGCCCTCGGGCACGATCACGCGCAGCGGCTTCAGGCAGCCGGCGTTCAGCGGGATGTCGTCGTCGACCAGGGTCCGAAAAACATACAGCACCGCCGCCATCGTCACCGCCTTGGGGGCGTTGAAGTTGTTCGGCAGCTGTTCGCTGGTGCCCGTGAAGTCGATGATGGCGGCGCGCGCGGGCACATCCACCGAGACCTTCACATCGATGTGCGCGCCGTTGTCCAGCGGCAGGCTGAACGCCCCGTCCTTCAGCGCCGTGATGACGCGCCGCACGCTTTCCTCGGCGTTGTCCTGCACGTGCTGCATGTAGGCGGCCACGGTCTCGCGGCCGAACTGCCGCACCATCGCGGCCAACTCTTCCACGCCCTTCTGGTTGGCGGCAATCTGCGCGCGCAGGTCGGCGATGGTCTGGTCGGGGTTGCGCGCCGGATAGCGGCCGCTGCCCAGCTGTTCGCGCAGTTCCGCTTCGCGCAGCACGCCGTCGCGCACCAACAGGAAGTTGTCGAAGAGCACACCTTCCTCGTCGATGCTGCGGCTGAAGGGCGGCATCGAACCCGGCGTGATGCCACCGATGTCGGCGTGGTGGCCGCGGCTGGCGACGTAGAACGAAGGCTGGGCGTCGCCCGGCTGAAGATAGACAGGCGTCACCACGGTCACGTCGGGCAGGTGGGTGCCACCGTGGTACGGGTCGTTCAACACGTAGACGTCGCCTTCGCGCATGGCCGGGTTGCGCTCGATCACGGTCTTGATCGACTCGCTCATGCTGCCCAGGTGCACCGGCATGTGCGGTGCGTTGGCGATGAGTTCGCCGGCCGCGCTGAACAGGGCGCAGCTGAAGTCCAGCCTTTCCTTGATGTTCACGCTGTAGGCGGTGTTCTGCAGCCGCAGGCCCATCTGTTCGGCGATGTTCATGAACAGGTTGTTGAACACCTCCAGCATCACCGGGTCGGCCTCGGTGCCGATGGCGTGCTGGGTGGGTCGGGCCTGCACCCGCCGCAGTTCCAGCGTGCCGGCGGGCTGCAGCACGGCCTGCCAGCCGGGTTCGACGACAGTGGTGGCGTTCTGCTCGGAAATGATGGCCGGACCACTGACGGTGGCGCCGGGCTGCAGGCTGTCGCGCACGAACAGGCCGGCGTCGTGCCAGCCGCTGCCGCAGTGCATGCGCACGGTGGCATCGGGCTTGGGTGTATGGGCTGGCGGCGGGGCGCTGGCGTCCGCAACACCGGCCGCGTCGAAGCGTTCACCTTCGCCCACCGCTTCCACCGCCACCGATTCGATGACCAGCGGCCGCCCGGGCATCAGGAAGGCAAAACGCTGGCGGTAGGCCGACTCGAACGCGGCGGTGAGCTCGGCGATGCTGCCGCCCTGGGCGCTGGCAGGCACGGCAATGGCCGTGTCCGTGCCCTGGTAGCGCAGGTGCAGCTGGCGCCGCAGCTGCACGCGTTCGAGCGGCACCCCCTGGCTGGCCACTTCCGCCGCCGCGGCTTCGGCCAGCGGCAGCAGGCGCGTTGCGGCTGCTGCCAGGCCAGCGTCGTCCAGCGGCAGTTCGACAGAGGCCTCGCGCATCGCGATCTGGTCTGCCAGGCCCATGCCGTAGGCGCTGAGCACACCCGCCAGCGGATGCACGAAGACCCGGCTCATGCCCAGCGCGTCGGCGACGCCGCAGGCGTGCTGGCCACCGGCGCCGCCGAAGCACTGCAGCGTGTACTGGGTGACGTCGTAGCCCCGCGCCACGCTGATGCGCTTGATGGCGTTGGCCATGTTCTGCACCGCAATCTGCAGAAAGCCTTCGGCCAGGCCTTCGGACGTGGTGGCGCGGCCGGTCGCCTGTTGCACCTGCGCCGCCAGTTCGGCGAATCGCGCGGCAACGCCTTGGGCGTCCAGCGCTTCATCGGCGCCCGGGCCGAAGACCCTGGGGAACCAGGCCGGCTGGATCTTGCCCAGCAGCACGTTGGCGTCGGTGGTGGCCAGCGGCCCGCCGCGGCGGTAGCTGGCCGGGCCCGGGTTGGCGCCTGCGCTCTGCGGGCCCACGCGCAAGCGCGCGCCGTCGAATTGCAGCAGGCTGCCGCCGCCGGCCGCCACGGTGTGGATGCTCATCATCGGCGCGCGCATGCGCACGCCGGCCACCTGGGTTTCGAACGCACGTTCGAACTCGCCGGCGTAGTGGCTGACGTCGGTGCTGGTGCCGCCCATGTCGAAGCCGATGACCTTGTGGTGCCCTGCCGCCGTGGCCGTGCGCACCATGCCGACGATGCCGCCAGCCGGGCCGCTGAGGATGGCATCGCGGCCCTGGAAGCGCTGTGCCTCCGTCAGCCCGCCGCTGCTCTGCATGAAGAAGAGGCGCACCCCCGGCATCTGCGCGGCCACCTGTTCGACATAGCGCCGCAGGATGGGGCTGAGGTAGGCGTCGACCACCGTGGTGTCGCCACGCGAGACCAGCTTCATCAGCGGGCTGACTTCAAAGCTGGCGCTCACCTGCGTGAAACCGAGTTCACGCGCGATCTGCGCGGCCCGCTGCTCGTGCGCGGTGTAGCGGTAGCCGTGCATGAAGACCACGGCCACGGCGCGGATGCCAGCGTCGAACGCGGCCCACAGGCGTTCGCGCAGGTGCGCCTCGTCCAGCGCCTGCAGCACTTCGCCATCGACCGCCACGCGCTCCTGCGCCTCGACCACACGTTCGTACAGCAGCTCGGGCAGCACGATGTGGCGGTCGAAGAGGCGGGGCCGGGCCTGGTAGGCGATGCGCAGCGCGTCGCGGAAGCCGCGCGTGGTGACGAGCAGGGTGCGTTCGCCCTGGCGTTCCAGCAGCGCGTTGGTGGCCACCGTGGTGCCCATCTTCACGCACTCCACCACCTCGGGCGTGATCGGCGCACCCGCAGGCAGCTGCAGCAGGCGGCGGATGCCTTCGACGGCGGCGTCGCGGTACTGCTCGGGGTTTTCGGACAGCAGCTTCAGCGTGCGCAGCCCGCCCTGCGGCGTGCGGCCCACCACGTCGGTGAAGGTGCCGCCGCGGTCGATCCAGAACTGCCAGCGATTGCTTGTAGGGTGATTCATGATGGAGTGAGCAAACGGTCGACGGTGAAGCGGATCTTAGGGAACCCGAAGGCCAAGCCCGAGCCACGGAACCGGCTCTGCCGGGCCGTAGGCGAACGGCCCCCTCGGGGGGTAGCGAGCGCCAGCGAGCTTGGGGGCGACATCAGCGAGCTTGGGGACTCCAGGACTTGGCTACATCAGGCTCGGAAGCCACAGAACGATCTGCGGGAACAGGTAGATCAGCAGCACCGACGCGACCAGCAGCCCGAAGAAGGGCAGCGCGGTGCGCGCCAGATACGGCAGCTCGCGCCCGGTCAGCCCCTGCAGCACGAAGAGGTTGAAGCCCACGGGCGGGGTGATCTGCGCCATCTCCACCACCAGCACCACGAAGATGCCGAACCAGATCAGGTCGATGCCGGCGGCCTGCACCGTGGGCAGCAGCACGGCCATGGTCAGCACGACCATGCTGATGCCGTCGAGGAAGCAGCCCAGGATGATGAAGAACACCATCAGCAGCACGAGCAGCCCGAAGGGCCCGAGCTCCAGGCTGCCGATGGCCGCGGCCACTTCGCGCGGCAGGCCGATGAAGCCCATGGCCAGCGTCAGGAACGAGGCCCCGGCCAGGATCAGCCCGATCATGCAGTAGACACGGCAGGCGGCGAACAGGCCATCCTTGAAGCCGGCCCAGGTCAGTGACCGTTCGATGGCGCTGAGCGCCAGCGCCCCGACCACGCCGAGTGCTGCCGACTCGGTGGCGGTGGCCAGGCCGCTGTAGATGGCACCGATGACCAGCACGATCAGAGACAGCACCGGCAGCAGGTGGCGCGCCGCGCGCAGCTTCTGGCCCAGGGTGGTGTCGGCATCAGGAGGCGGCACCCGGCTGGGGTTGCGCCAAGCCCAAAACATGATGTAGCCGCTGAAGATGGCCATCAGCATCAGCCCCGGCAACACGCCGGCCATGAACAGCCGCGCGATCGACACGTCGGTGGCCACCGCATAGACGATCATGATGATCGACGGCGGAATCAGCAGCCCGAAGGTACCGGCGCCAGCCAGCGAACCCATGCTGATGTCGTCGGGGTAGCCGCGTTTCTTCAGTTCGGGCAGGGTGATCTTGCCGATGGTGGCGCAGGTGGCCGCGCTGCTGCCCGACACCGCCGCGAAGATGCCGCAGCCGATGACGTTGGTGTGCAGCAGCCGCCCCGGCACGCGGTTCAGCCAGGGCGCCAGGCCCTTGAACAGGTCGGCCGTGAGCCGGCTGCGAAACAGGATCTCGCCCATCCACAGGAAGAGTGGCAATGCCGTCAGCGTCCAGTTGCTGGTGCTGCCCCAGATGGTGAAGACCATGCTGTCGCCCACCGGGCGACTGGTGAAGACCTCCATCGCGATCACGGCCACGCCCAGCAGGGCCAGGCCAATCCACAGGCCCGAAGCCAGAACGGCCAGCAGCAGACCGATCAGCAGCGCAGCGGTGACGATGTCCATGGTGGCAGCCTCCTGATCGGATTACTCGACGCTGGCAGCTTCGCCGCCGCGCTGCTCGAAGAACGGACGGCCCTGCGCGCGCGACAGAGCGGCGTCGAGCAGGGCCACAGCCAGCCCCACGCAGCCCAGCGCCATGGCCAGCTGCGGAATCCACAGGCGCGTGGCGTCCGAGCCTTGCGAGACGTCGCCGGTCTGGTGCGACACCCACACCAGCCGGCAGGCGTAAAAGGCCAGACCGCCACTGAGCAGGCCACCCGCGGCCAGGGCCCACCATTCCAGCGCGCCGCGCCAGGCCACCGGCAGGCGTTGCAGCAGCAGGGTCACACGGATGTGCTCGCCCCGCTGCAAGGTGCCCGGCATGGCCAGGAACAGCGCCGCGGCCACGGCGTAGCCGGCGTAGGCGTCCAGGCCGCGCAGGCCCAGGGCGAACTGGCGGTCGGCGATGCCCAGCACCACGCAGGCCAGCGCCGCCACCATGGCCAGCGCCGCGCCGGCCATCAGGCTGCCGTAGAACAGGTCGAGCACGCGGCGCATGGTGGTGGCCTTACTTGCGGTACTGGTCCAGCAGGGCCTGGCCTTAGGCGCCGGCCTGCTTCAGCCACTCGGCGGCCATGCGCTCACCGACGGTCTTCAGTTCGGCCTTGAGCTTGTCGCTGCTGCGGTCCACCGTCATGCCCTTGGCGGCCAGCTCCTTCAGGTACTCGTCGTCCTTCTGGTCGCTGATCTTCCAGCCGCGTTCACCGGCAGCGGCGGCAGCCTTCAGCAGGGCAGCCTGGGCCGGCTTGTCCAGCGCATCGAAAGCCTTGATGTTCACGACCACGGCATTGCGCGGCAGCCAGGCATTGACGTCGTAGAAGAACTTCACCTGCTCGTAGAGCTTGCTGTCGACGCCGCTGGCACTGCTGGTCAGGAAGTTGTCGACGCCGCCCGTGGCCAGGGCCTGCGGCAGTTCAGCCAGCTGGATGGTGACGGGCTGCGCACCGACGATCTCGGCAATGCGCGTGGTGGCTGGGTTGTAGGCGCGCATCTTCGTGCCCTTCAGGTCGGCCAGGCTCGTCACCGGCTTCTTGCTGTACAGCGACTGCCCGGGCCAGGGCACGGTGTACAGCAGCTTCATGCCCTGGCCGGCCAGCAGCTTGTCGAGGAAGGGCCGCGAGACATCATCGAGCTTCTTCGCCTGGCCGTAGGTGGTAGCCAGGAAGGGGATGGCGTCGACGCCGAACAGCGCGTTCTCGTTGGCCGCACCCGACAGGATGAATTCGCCGATCTGGGTCTGCGAGGTCTGCACCGCCCGCTTGATCTCGTTGGCCTTGAACAGCGAAGCCCCAGGGTGCACGGTGATCTTCAGCTTGCCGGCCGTGGCCTTGTCCACTTCCTCGGCAAACCACTGCAGGTTCTGCACCTGGAAGGTGTTGGCTCCATAGCCCGAGGGCAGGTCCCACTTTGTCTGTGCCGAGGCCCCCACGCTGGCAGCGGCCAGCGCACAGAAGGTCGCAAGCGTGGACAGCGCCGAGCGCGCAGCCAGGCTGAAGGGAAGTTGGGGCAAGTTCTTCATCGAGGACTCCGTGGGTGGTGGGGGCAGAAAAGGGAGATGCAAAGGCTAGAAGCTGGCCAACTGGTGGTTCAGCAGGTCGGTGACGAGCATGCAGCCCGGCGCGTGGGTGATGGCCAGTGGCAGCCGGGCCTGAACCAGTGCGGCCTGGGGCGTGACGCCGCAGGCCCAGAACACGGGCAACTCATCGTGATGCACCGCCACGGCGTCGCCGTAGTCGGGCCGCGACAGATCGTGGATGCCGATCAGCGACGGATCGCCGATGTGCACCGGCGCGCCATGCACTGCCGGATAGCGCGAGGTGATCTGCACCGCGCGGATGGCGTCCGTCGCCTTCAGCGGCCGCATCGTCACCACCAGCGGGCCGGAAAAGGGACCGGCCGAAACCGTGGGCAAGGAAGTGCGGAACATCGCGACGTTGCGGCCTTCGTCGATGTGGCGCAGCCGCATGCCTTCGTCCAGCAAAGCCTGCTCGAAGCTGAAACTGCAGCCAAGCACGAAGCTGACGAAGTCATCCCGCCACAGCCCGGCGATATCGGTGGGTTCGGCGACAAGTTCCCCCTGCCGCCAGACCCGGTAGCGCGGCACGTCGCTGCGGATGTCGATGTCGGCGCCGAGTGCCGGCAGGCCAGACTGCCCGGGTTCGCCCACCGCCAGCAACGGGCAGGGCTTGGGGTTGCGCTGGCAAAAGCGCAGGAAGTCGCCGGCATGTTCGGCCGGCAGCACCACCAGGTTGCCCTGCACGTGCCGGTCGGCCAGGCCGCTGGTGTGATCGCTGAAGGCGCCGCTGCGGGCGGCGTGCCTCACCTGGGCCGGCGTGGCGGCGGGTGGGAGGGTCTTCACATCGGCGGCGGGCATCGGCTGCATCGGGGTCCCTGGCATTGGCGTGGACCGGATTCTGGAAGCCTGCCCTGCCGGGCTGCAAACAAGAAATTTTTCGGGTTCGTCATCGTTTTTTTCGATGACCTGACCCGGCTTGAGGTCTACAGCCTTCGCGTCTTGCGTGCTGCGGCCCCTGGTTTCGGGTCCAGCGCCAGCACCGCGCCGACCACGCTGCCGGCCGCCGAGGCCCCCGGGTCGTCGCGCCAGCTCAGGTGAATGGGCAGGGGCGTCAGCGGCACGTCGCAGCGCAGCACCTGCAATGGCAGGCGTTCGGCCAGGCGCTGGACTGCGGCCTGGGGCAAGGTGGCCACGCCGAAGCCTTCCTCGACCAGCTGCACCATCGCCGAGATCGACGAGATGGTGTGCACACGCGGCGCCGACACGCCCTGCTGCCGGCACAGGTCCAGCAGGGCCACATGGGGCTGCGAGCCGCGCTGGAATGTCAGCAGTTCCTCCTGCTCGGCCAGCATCGGCAAGGTCCAGCGCCGCCGCGAGTGGCGCTGCGCATGGCCGACGAAGACCATCGGCATCGGCGACAGCGCACGGGTGCGAACGCCGTCGCCGTCGGCCGGCAGCGTGGCCATCACCAGGTCGACAGCACCACGGCGCATCTGGTCCACCAGCACCGGCGTGGTTTCCACCGACAAGGCCAGTTCCAGCTGCGGGTGTTCCAGCCGCAGCCCCTGCAGCCAGGGAATCAGCCAGGAATGCAGCACCGATTCGTTGACACCCAGGCGCAGCGACATCGGGCGCATGGCGTCGCTGCCGAATTCGGCCTTGATGTCGCGCTGCAGGTTCAGCAGCCGTTCGGCATGCTGCTGGAATCGCCCGCCGGCGGTTGTCAGCCGGAACTGCTTGTCGCGGCGGTCGAGCAGCAGCACGCCGAGCTCGGCTTCCAGCGCGGCGATGCGGCTGGACAGGGCCGACTGCGTGACGTACAGCTTTTCAGCGGCGCGGGTGACGCTCTTCAGGGTGACGGCCCAGTAGAAGGCCTCGACGAAACGAAGGTTCATGGGCCTGATCTTGCCGCAGTGCACCGACACCGGCGGCGGCGTGCATCCCCTGGCCGAGGAATGGCGGGCGATCGCGCCGTTATTCACCGCCATTGCCCTGGCGAGCGGTCCTTAGCATCGAATGATGTCCGACCTGTCAAAGCCGCCGCCATCGCACCTGCCGCCTGAAGCCGCGGCTTCGCCCCCCGCCGGCGAAGTGGCCAACGGGTTCTCCTGGCCCACGCCCGAGCTTGCGCGTTACGGAACAAGCAAGGCCCTGGCCGCCGGCGACCCCTGCGAAATCGAAGGCCTGAACGGCCAGCGCATGGTGGGCCGCATGGTGGGCTTCGACCCCGTTGCGCGCACGCTTCACTTCCGCCTGGGTTCGGCGCGCTCGGCCGTGCCGGTGCAATTCGAACAGTTTCGCCGACTGCGCCTGGCGCAACCGCTGGCCGTGGCCGCAGTCCAGGCCGACGAGACTGAAGCCGACCGCCTGGTACAGCGCCCACCCGTGCCGTTCAAGCTGCAGTTCCACGACGGCAGCACCTGGGAAGGCCTGACCGTGGGCCACCGCGAGGAACCCTGCGGCCTGTTCCTGTTCGAGCCGGTGGACATCGGCGGCGCGGTGCGACGGGTGTTCGTGCCCGTCAGCGCCTACATCCACGCCGACCTGGGCATGCGCGTGGGCGAGGCCCTGGTGGCCCAGGCCGTGGCCACGCCGGACCAGGTTCAGGAAGCGCTGGAGGAACAGCAGCTGCTGCGCCAGCGCAAGCTGGGCGACATGCTGGTGGTGCGCCAGATCATCACGGCCGAGGAACTGGCCGCCGCCATCGAACAGCAGGCCAAGATGCCGATGGTGCGCATCGGCGAGGCCCTGACCGCGCTGGGCTTCATCACCGAAGCGCAGCTGGACGAAGCCCTGATCCAGCAGCGCGGCGACCGCAGCGTGCCGCTGGGCGAACTGCTGGTGCGGCGCGGACTGGTCTCACGCGCCGACCTGCAGACCGCCCTGGCGCGCAAGATGGGCTACCCCCTGGTCGACGTGGCCACCTTCCCCACCGAGATGGACGCCGTCACCCGGCTGCCCTACCCCGTGGCGCAGCGCACGCCGGCGCTGCCGCTGATGCTGCGCGGCGGACGCCTGGTGGTTGCGCTGGAAGACCCGTCGAACCGGCGTGCCATCGACGAGCTGGAATTCGCCGCCCAGGGCAAGGTGGTGCCGGTGCTGGCACGCGCCGGGGTGCTGGGCGCGGCCATCGACCGTGCCTACGAAAAGGTTGGCGAAAGCATGGCCGGCCAGCGTGCAGCCAGCGACGTCGCCATCGTCATCGACTACGAACCCGGTGACGCCAGCAAGCTGCTGGCCAGCATGGAAACGCGCGACGCCAGCGACAGCGGCGACGAAGAAGCGGTCATCGAGCAAAGCGACAACACCCTGGTGCGGCTGATCAACAGCATGATCCAGGAAGCGCAGTCTCAGGGCGTCAGCGACATCCATATCGAATGTCGGGCCGGGCGCGAGCGCGTGAACATCCGCTTTCGCAAGGACGGGCACCTGCGCCCTTACCTGGAACTGCCGCACACCTACCGCAACGCCCTGCTGGCGCGGCTGAAGATCATGTGCGACCTGGACATCAGCGAACGCCGCAAGCCGCAGGACGGCAAGATCAGCTTCGGCAAGTTCGTGCAGGGCAGCAAGCTCGAACTGCGCGTGGCCACCATTCCCACCCACAGCAACTGCGAAGACGCAGTGATGCGCCTGCTGGCCGGCAGCAAGCCCATACCGCTGGAAAACCTGAACCTGAGCCCGAGCAACCTGAAGCGTTTCAAGGAAGCCACCGAGCGCCCCTACGGCATGCTGCTGTGCGTGGGCCCCACCGGTTCGGGCAAGACGACGACACTGCATTCGGCACTGTCGACGATCAACACGCCCGAACGCAAGATCTGGACCGCCGAGGATCCGATCGAAATCACCCAGGCCGGTTTGCGCCAGGTGCAGGTGAACCCGAAGATCGAGTGGACCTTCGCCAAGGCGCTGCGCGCCTTCCTGCGCGCCGACCCGGACGTCGTGATGGTCGGCGAAATTCGCGACAAGGAAACAGCCCAGGTGGCCATCGAGGCCAGCCTCACCGGCCACCTGGTGATGAGCACCCTGCACACCAACAGCGCACCGGAAACCGTGACGCGACTGCTGGACATGGGCATGGACCCGTTCAACTTCGCCGACGCACTGCTGGGCGTGCTGGCCCAGCGCCTGGTGCGCCGGCTGTGCATGAAATGCCGCACTGCCCGCGAAGCCAGCCCCGAAGAGGAAGAAGAACTGCTGCACGATTACCTGCACGTGCTGGATGGCGTGGACGGCGCACCGAGCGCCGACACCGTGCTCGCCGACTGGCGTGCCCGCTTCGGCGCACGCAACGCGGGCGACCCCGAGGGCAGCGAAGGCCGGCTGATGCGCTACGAGGCCGTGGGCTGCGACCACTGCAGCGGCACCGGCTTCCGCGGCCGCGCCGGCATCCACGAACTGATGATGGTGGGCCGCGGCTTGCGCCACCTGATCCAGACCGGCGCCCGCGCCGACGAGCTGCAGCGCTTTGCACTCAGCGAAGGCATGCGCACGCTGCGCCAGGACGGCATCGAGAAAGTGCTGGCCGGCATCACCAGCATCGAGGAAGTGCGGGCGAGTTCCTGAAGCCGGGTCAGCCCTTGCCCGCGAGTTACGGCTGGTTGAAGGCCATGCACGAGCCGTTGCCCGGTGTCAGACCCCAGGCAATTCGACGGAGACCCGCAGCCCACCCATCGGCGCCACGCCCAGCTTCATGCTTCCGCCGTACAAGCCGACCAGCTCACTGACGATGGCGAGTCCCAGGCCACTGCCAGGAACCGCTTCGTCCAGGCGTGCACCGCGGGCGATCACGGTGTCGCGGCGGCCGGCTTCGATGCCCGGCCCGTCGTCGTCGATCACGATCTGCAAGCGGCGGCCGCCTGCCGCTGTAGTCGAAGTGGCAGCGATCTGCACCCGGTGTTGCGCCCACTTGCAGGCGTTGTCCAGCAGGTTGCCAAGGATCTCCTGGAGGTCCTGAACCTCGCCTGCGAAGACCAGATCCAGATCGGCTTCGAACGGGACACAGTGCAGTGCAACCCCCCGTTCGCCATGAACCCGCTCGAGCACCCGCAGCAGGCCACTGACCACGGGCTGCAATGCCACTCGCGCCCCGGGAAGGCCCAGCGCAGCAGCCGCCCGCGACCGCGCCAGGTGCCAGTCCACATGGCGGCGTGCCACACCCACCTGCTCTTCCACGAGCGCGGCGAGTTCAGCGCCAGTCTCAGGATGCTGCCGCGCCACCGCGGCGGCCTGAGCCATCGCGGCCAGGGGTGTCTTGATGGCATGGGCAAGGTTTCCCGCCTGCGTACGCGCGCGCGTCACGACATCGGCGTTGCGGTCCAGCACCGCATTGAAGTCGTCGACCAGGGGCTGCACCTCCGAAGGGAAGCTGCCGTCCAGCCGCTGTGCGCTACCGGCATGCACGCCGGCCAGGGTTTGCTGCAGCGTGCGCAGCGGCGCCAGGCCGATGGCCACCTGCGCCAGCGCTGCAGCGCACAGCAGCAGGGCCAGGCTGGCCAGCGACACGGCCAGCACGCCATTGAAGCGGTCCAAGGCAGCGGCGGTGTCCGCCAGATCGGCCGCGACGATCAGGCGCCAGGGTGTCGCCGTCGCGTCTGCGCGGGTGATGGTTCGCTCCACCAGAAGCAAACGCGCGCCGTCCGGTCCGGCCACCTCGTGCACGTGCACGACGCCATCGGCCAGCACGTCGCTGGGAAGGTTCAGGGTGGCGTCCCACAGCGACCGTGACCTCAGCACGCCGCGCTGCTGCGCCTGGCTCGGGCCATCGATCTGCCAGTACAAGCCCGAGTAAGGGCGTACCCAGCGCGGGTCGCTCAGCGTCTGGGGGTCGACCTGGGGCTGACCCGAAGCATCGAACTCCAGGCGCGCCGTGATCTGGTCGAGCTGGCTGGTCAGCGTCTGGCTGAACTGGTGCAGCACATGCTGGCGGAACAAGTCAGCCAGCAACAGACCGGCCAGCACCAGCGCGACCGCCAGGGCCACCAACGTGCCCGCCAGCAGCCGGAAGCGCAGCGAACGCACCCAGCGATGGCTGGCCGATGGCTTCAAGGTGGCGCCACCAGCTTGTAGCCCATGCCACGAACGGTCTCGATGGTCTCGGCAGGCAGCTTGCGCCGCAGCCGACCGACGAAGACTTCGATGGTGTTGGAGTCGCGATCGAAATCCTGCGCGTACAGATGCTCGGTCAGTTCTGAGCGAGAAACCACGGTGCCTGGGCGGTGCATCAAATAGGCCAGCAGCCGGTATTCATGGCTGGTCAGCGTCACCGGCTGCCCGTTCAACGTGACCCGGCTGCTGCGCGTGTCCAGCGTCAGGGGGCCGCACTGCAACAAAGGCGAGGCCAGGCCTTGCGCCCGGCGTATGAGCGCGCGCAGTCGAGCCAGCAGCTCTTCCATGTGGAAGGGCTTGGCCAGATAGTCGTCTGCGCCGGCATCGATGCCGGCGACCTTCTCGTGCCAGCTGTCGCGTGCCGTCAGGATCAGCACGGGCAGCGTAGACCCGGCTCCCCGCCAGCGCTTGAGCACGCTGATGCCGTCGAGCACCGGCAAACCCAGATCGAGGATCACCGCGTCGAAGTCTCCGCCCGCGCCCAGGTGGTGCGCGTCGCGGCCGTTGTCGGCCTCGTCGACCACGTAGCCCGCTTCTTCGAGCCCGGTGCGCAGCTGGGCGCGCAGCGTCGGGTCGTCTTCGACGAGAAGCACTCTCATGCGTCACCCTGCAGATGGCCGCCACTCATTTCAGTCGGTCCTTGGGCGCGTCGGGCGCGCGCTCCAGCCTTTGCTCCTGAGTTGATTCCTGAGCCCGTTGCTGCGTTCGCTCCGGCTTTCGGTCTTCCTTGCGTCTGGTCTTCAGTACCTGCCCGGTGGCCGCGTCAAGCTCCAATTTCAGCAACTGACCGCTGGCCTGCAACAGCCTGATCTCGTAGATCCAGCGGCCATCTTCGCGTTCGAGTTCCAGTTCGAGCACCTGACCCGGATGCGAGCGTTCCAGTCGCTGCAACAGGATCGGAAGCGACAGGACCTGGCCGGCCTGCACGGCTTCGCGCGCACGTTCATGGTCGCCTTTGTCGCTGCCCTGGGCAGCCGGCCATGCCAGCCCGGCCAGCAGCAGCGCCATCAGCGCGGTCTTGCGGGCAATACGCAGCGCGCTGCCGGTTTCTGGCCACCAGTGGCAGGCGACGGAGGGGCGGTGGGCATTCACCAGGGGATTGTCAGCGCGCGAACCTGAACCGCAGATGAACAAATCCTTCAGCTTCCGTTCAAGCGCGGCCACGAAGAATGACTCCATCGATCCGCACTGACGGTCCATTCCTGGAGCCCACCTTGAACCTGAAACTCCCGCACCCGAAGAGGTGGGCCTGCGCCGGGCGCATCGTGGCGAGCACTGTGCTCGGCCTGGCGCTGTTGCCGGGTGCAGCCCAGGCGGCCGACACCTCGCCGGCGCAGCAACTCGAACGCTTCACTGCGCAGGCCGGCGCGCCGGGGCAGGTCGAACGCGGCCGGGTCTTCTTCACCAGTCCCCACGGCGGCGAATGGTCCTGTTCTTCCTGCCACGGTCAGCCGCCGACCCGCCCGGGCCAGCACGCCAGCACCGGCAAGGCCATCGACACGATGGCACCCGCCGTGAACCCGGGCGCGTTCACCGACACCGCGAAAGTCGACAAGTGGTTCCGCCGCAATTGCAGGGACGTGCTCCAGCGCGAATGCAGCGCCGGGGAAAAGGCCGACGTGCTGGCCTTTCTGACCAGCCTGAAGCCATGAACCAACGAAGCTTTCCGGCGCCGACCCCGATGCCCACCACCCACCGAAACCCAGCGCGCAACCGGCGACACGGAATCCTGCTGGCCAGCCTGCTGGGCCTGACCATCGCAATGGCTGCGCAGGCCGACGGCGGCCCGATGATGCCGCCCAACCCGCCTGCCGACTTCCTGCAGGAATGTGCGTCATGCCACCTCGCCTATCCACCCGGCCTGTTGCCGGCACGGTCGTGGCAAAGGCTGATGAGCGGGCTGGACAAGCACTACGGCAGCGACGCGTCGCTGGACGCTGCCATGACGCAGCAGATCAACGCCTGGCTGCAGGCCCATGCCGAGACCTACAAGCGGGTGAAAGAAGAACCGCCGCAGGACCGCATCAGCCGCTCGGCCTGGTTCGAGCGCAAACACCGCAGGATCGATCGGACCGTCTGGAGTCTCGCCAGCGTCAAGAGCGCAGCGAAGTGTGCGGCCTGCCACACCGGCGCCGCGCGAGGCCGCTTCGACGACGACGAACTGCAGTTTCCCGCAGGAATGAACGCGCAGCAGCGACGCTCGTTCCAGGACTGAGTCGCGAACACAAGGAAAGGCTCTCCATGCCAAGCACACCCGGCTTTCAGCCCGCCGCGCCAGCAGCATCGACACAGGCATCGCCGGGGCGCACCGGCACTGCAGCGCAGCGTCGCGTCGTCGATGCGCCCACACGCATGTTCCACTGGCTCTTCGCATTGAGCTTTCTGGGCGCCTACCTCACAGCCGATGGCGAGCACTGGCGCGCGCTGCACGTCACGCTGGGCTACACGATGGTCGGCCTGCTGGCGTTCCGCGTGCTCTATGGCTGGTTCGGGCCGCGGCACGCGGGCCTGGGCCTGCTGCTGCGCAAGCTGGGCGGCGCGCCTGCCTGGCTGCGCCTGGCCGCGCAGGCATTCAGGCAGCGCAGCGCCCAGGGCATCCACTGGCGCCAGGGCCAGAACCTGCTGATGGCTCTGGCGGTACTGCTGCTGTTGGTTCTGGTCGTTCCACTCACGCTCAGCGGCCATGGCACCTACAACGACTGGGGCAACTTCCTGGGCGGCGACTGGCTGGAAGAAGTGCACGAATTCTTCGGCAATGCATTCCTCGTTGTGGTGCTGGTGCACATCGCACTGATCGCGGGCTTGAGCCTGCTGCGCCGCCGCAACCAGGCACTGCCCATGGTCACCGGCCGTGTCGATGGTGCCGGTCCTGATCTCGTCAAGCACAACCACAACTGGCTGGCCGCCTTGCTGCTGGCTGCCGTGGTGGCCTTCATTGGCTGGGAATGGCAGCAGTCGCCGCAGGGGCTGATACCGGGCCCGTGGTCCGGGCAGTCGGCTTCCGACCGGCAGCGCGACGACGACTGAAGCGGGCGCGTCGACGCAGCAGGTGCGGCCCCTGCTCATGCCGCAGGCGCACGGCAGCCCGCCCTTGCCGGCATACTGCGCGCCGGGCCGGCCACAGGCCCCGCCGCCGCAGGAAGCCCACATGCAGAACTTCGCATTCCACACCCCCGCCACCGTGGCCGACGCCGTGCGCGCCGCGGGCGAACCCGACAGCAAGCTGATCGCCGGCGGCCAGACCCTGCTGCAGGCCATGAAGCTGGGTCTGATCGCGCCTGGCGCACTCGTCGATCTGGCGGGTCTGGCGTCGCTGCAGGGCATCCACGCGGCTGGTGGCACGTTGACCATCGGTGCCAGCACCACCCATGCCGCCGTAGCCACCTCGGCCCAGGTGCAGCAGGCCATTCCGGCGCTGGCTGCACTGGCCGGCCAGATCGGCGACCGCCAGGTGCGCCACCGCGGCACGCTGGGGGGCAGCCTGGCCAACAACGACCCCGCCGCCTGCTACCCCGCGGCGGTGCTGGGCCTGGGCGCCACCGTGCACACCGACCGCCGCACATTGGCCGCCGAAGACTTCTTCCAGGGCATCTACACCACCGCGCTGGCCGAAGACGAACTGATCACGGCAGTGAGCTTCCCCGTTCCCGAACGGGCCGGCTGGCAGAAGTTCAGGCAGCCGGCCAGCCGCTTTGCGCTGGTGGGGGTCTTCGTCAGCCGCGGTCCAATGGGCGTGCGCGTGGCAGTCACGGGCGCTGGCGCCCAGGGTGTGTTCCGCGCCACCGCCCTGGAGGCCCGGCTGGCCACGGACTGGAGTGCCGCCGCATTGGCAGGCGTCACCGTGCCCGCCGACGAACTGAACAGCGACCTGCACGGTTCTGCCGCCTACCGGGCTGCGCTGATTCCGGTTCTGGCCGCGCGCGCGCTGGGCTGAAGCCGCTCCAGGACCGGCGAGCGCACCACCACCGCCAGGCCGGCGGCGCGCCCACGCCGCGAGGCTTCGTGAGCACCCTGAACCCGGCCAAGGGCTGGCGCCGATAGCATCGGTGGGTGAGTTCTCCTGACTTCCCGACACGCCCCAGAGGCCCCGGCCTGCGCTTGCAGATCAATCTGATCGTGGGCGTGCTGACACTGCTGTTCGTGGCAGCCATGCTGTGGATGCAGGTGCAGCATGCCCGCGACTCGGTGCGCGAGGAAGTGGTGGCCGCCAACCGCGTGGCTGCGCAGTTGCTGGACCGCACCGTGTGGCGCTATGCCGCGCAGGGACAGGCTGCGATGCTGGCCTTCCTGCAGGGCATGGGGCGCGTGCGCAGCAACGACATCAGCCTGATCGACGGCACGGGCCAGGTTCTCTACACCTCGCCACCATCGCCCTACAAGGCCGGCCGCGACGCGCCGGCGTGGTTCGCTTGGCTGGTGCAGCCACCGCTGGCCGAAACCAATATCGAATTTCCCGACAGCAGGCTGCTGGTGCGCGCGAACGCATCGCGCGCCGTGCTCGACGCCTGGGACGACCTGATGTGGCAGCTGCTGGTGGCTGCCGGCCTTTTCCTGGTGGTGAACCTGGGCGTGTACCTGCTGGTGGGGCGCACCGTGCGGCCCTTCGCCAGCATCGTGGCGGCGCTGAACCAGGTGCAGGAAGGCCGGTTCGGCACCGCCCTGCCGGGCCTGCCCGGGCGCGAGGCAGGCGCCATCGGCGCGGCCTTCAACCGGATGGTCGCCGAGCTGCAGCGCCACATCGAGACCGAGCGGCGTGCGGTGCGGGCCGAGATCCAGCTGTCCGACAGCCGCGAGCTCACGCGCTGGATCGAACAGCACATCGAGGACGAACGCAAGCTGATCGCGCGTGAACTGCACGACGAACTGGGTCAGTCGGTCACCGCCATCCGCAGCATGGCGCTGTCCATCGCCAGCCGAACCCAGGGCCGGGACGCCACCGCAGAACAGGCGGCGCGGCTGATCGCCGACGAGTCATCCCGGCTGTACGACGCCATGCACGGCATCATTCCGCGGCTGTCTCCGCTGGTGCTGGACCGCTTCGGCCTGGCCGAGGCGCTGGACGACCTGGCCGAGCGCACCCGCCGCAGCCAGGGCGTGGACGTGCAGGTGCAGGTGGACCTGGCGCCGCTGGGAGCTGAGCCCTTGCAGCCCGACACGGCCCTTGCGGTGTACCGTGCTGCCCAGGAAGGCATGAGCAATGCACTGCGCCACGGCCTGGCCACCCGGCTGCGGCTGGACGTGCAGGTGCGCGGCAACGAACTGCTGCTGGAGCTGACCGACAACGGCAGTGGCCTGCCCGCCACCGGCGTGGACGGCGGTGCCGGCCACCACGGCGTGCGCTGGATGGCCGAACGTGCGCAGGCGCTGGGCGGCCAGTTCGAGCTTCTGGCGCGAGCGGCCGGTGGCACCCTGCTGCGGCTGCAGCTGCCCCTGGTGGCGCGGGGGGCGGCGTGATGAGCCACACGGGCCCGGCTGGCGCAATCCGCGTGATGCTGGTCGACGACCATGCCCTGGTGCGCATGGGTTTTTGCATGCTGCTGGCCGACGCCGGTGTCGAAGTCGTGGCCGAGTGCGACAGCGGCGAACAGGCCTGCAGCGATTACCCGCGTGTGCAGCCCGACGTGGTGGTGATGGATCTGTCGATGCCCGGCATGGGCGGGCTGGAGGCCGTGCGCAGGCTGCTGGCGCAGGACCCGAAGGCGCGCATCCTGGCGCTGTCGGCCCATGAAGACACCGCCCACCCGCGCCGCGTACTGCGTGCCGGTGCCCTGGGCTACCTGGCCAAGCGCAGCGCACCCGAGGCGCTGATCGCCGCCGTCACGGCCGTGGCCGAGCACCGCGCCTACGTCGACCTATCGACCGCACAAGCCCTGGCGCTGGCGCAGGTGCATGGCGACACCAGCCCGGCCGAAGCCCTGAGCGAACGCGAATTCGCCGTGTTCCTGCAACTGGCCCGAGGCCTGAGCGTGGCCCGGATCGCGCAAAACCTGAACCTGTCACCCAGCACCGTGGGCACGCACCTCTACAACATCAAGCAGAAGCTGCAGGCGGCCAACCAGAGCGAGCTGACACTGGTGGCCTTGAACTGGGGTCTGTTGCAAGCCTAGGGCCCAGCGGCTCAAGCGCTTACTCGAATGCCGTCACCAGCAGCCAGGCCAGGCCGCTGCCGACGCCCAGTGGAATGCCGTAGCGTTCCCACACCGACGGTGATTCGCCAGCGACAGCGGTCACCGGGACGGTCGTCAGCTCGAGCAACTCGTTGGTCACGGAGCCTGCGATGGCCCGCATGAGCGAGTTCCTGCGGCCAGTGCCGATGACGATGTGGTCGCATCGCAATTCCCGGGCGAACCCGGCGATCGATTCCGCCTTCGGACCCACCGCGAGGTGCACCGAGTAAGGCACACGAAACTCATCGAGCATCAGCCGGCTGGGCTGCAGCGCCTGCTGGGATGCCTCGACATGCGCCTCGTCGATCGTCTTCCTGTCGATCCAGCGCCTGACGTTGGCCGAGAACGGCGGCTGCACGTTCAGAAGATGGATATCGATCGCCGGGTTGCGCCGGTACTCCGCCAAGACATGGCGCAAGGCCTGCAGCGAGTTGCCGGAGTCGTCGACGGGAACAAGCAGTTTCATCATGCGACCGGCTCCTTGGGTGCTGCGGGTGCACGCACGACAAGCACCGATCCCCGAACGGTTTGAATGACCTTCTGCGCCACCGAGCCCGCGGGCGGTGCGGCGGGTTGCACCAGGATGGAGTCGAAGCTCAACGCGATGCGCCGCCCATGTTCGTCGCGCTGTTCGCGCGTCGGCACGAAATGCGCATCCGGATCGAGCGGCGTGGCTGGGTTGGCTGCTGGCGTTGACATGGCGGAGGTCCCCTCATATCCGGACGTCATGGGTGCAGGCAAGGGCCACCGGCATCGGCCCCTGCAGTACGGTTTGTCTGGCCTCGACAACAAGCCAAATTCAGTGTCGCGTTTCTCGATGCATCGAACCACTCGAATATGATGGCTTTATTGCTCGAAAAAATGGATGTCTTGATCGAACGATGGCCACGCTCAACTACAGGCACCTTCGGTACTTCTGGATGGTCGCCAAGGCGGGCAGCATTGCCCGGGCCAGCGAGCAGCTCAATCTGAGCCCGCAGTCGATCAGCGGCCAGCTGACGACGTTGGAAGAGATGCTCGGCGTGACCTTGTTCCAGCGCGCCGGACGCCAGCTCGAACTGACCGAGACCGGGCGCCGCACCCTCATCTATGCCGATGAGATCTTCACGCTCGGCGACGAAATGCTGGAGATGCTGCGCGATCCACCGGCACACCAGGCCCTGGTGTTCAAGGTGGGCGTTGCCGATGTCGTGCCGAAGTCGGTGGCGTTTCGCCTGGTCGAGCCCGCACTGCGCCTGAACGAACCGGTCCGCTTGATGTGCCGTGAAGGCCGGCTCGATTCACTCCTGGCCGAACTGGCAGTGAACCGGCTGGACATGGTCATCGCCGACCGCCCGATGCCCGCAGGACTGAACGTGCGCGGCTACAACCACTTCCTGGGTTCCAGCAGCTTGTCGGTGTTTGCTGCCGCCAGCCTGGCGGCCACCTTGACGGGGGACTTCCCCGCATGCCTGGACCAAGCGCCTTTCCTGCTGCCCGGGGAGGATGTGGCGATCCGGCTCGGGCTGATGCAGTGGTTCGACGAGCTGCGGATCAGGCCTCGCGTCATCGGCGAGTTCGACGACAGCGCCTTGCTGAAGGCCTTTGGGCAGGCCGCCACCGGCGTCTTCGTGGCGCCCTCGGCCACCGCGGAATTCGTCTGCAAGCAATACGGCGTGCAGGTGCTCGGGGCCATCGAATCGGTGCGCGAGCAGCTCTACGCCATCACCACGCAACGGCGCTTGATCCATCCGGCCGTCATCGCGATCTGCCAGGTGGCGCGGGAAGAGATGTTTGGCCAGAGCGTCAACGCGGTCCATATCGGGCCTTGAGTTCATTCGCCACTGCCGCTTCCGGCAGCAGCAGGTTGCCGGCCAGCTGCAGGCTTGCCGGCCGGCCCTGGGCATCACGCCGCAGCGCCACCGGTTCGCCATGCGCGCCATAACCGTTGGCCAGCGCAATGCGGCCGCGGTCCACGCCCTGGCGGTCACGGCCGTGCAGTTCCAGTTCCGCGGCGTCCTGCACCGGGTTCAGCAGCGCCGGGTTCGCGATAAGCACCTTGTCGGCCACGGCCAGCAGGTCGAATGCGCCCCACAGGCTCCACCAGCGGCCGGTCCAGGCAGCGGAGCGTCGGCTCGGCGCGCCGTGCCTGCAAAAGGCCTGCAGCACGTGCAGCGCCCCGTCGGTCCAGGCCTGCGCCAGGCCGTCGGCAGCGTTGGTCAGCAGCGACAGCGCCAGGCCCTGCGCAGGCACGCAGGCCGTACGCGACAGTGTGCCCGGGAAGCCGCCGGTATGGCCGAACCAGTCCCAGGGGCCGGCTGCCCCGGTCAGCGTGCCCTGCATGGTGCCCAGGCCATACCAGCGCTCCACGCTGGCATGCGGTTCGCGCCATTGCCGGCGTGTCAGCTCGCGCCGACTGGCCACCGACAGCACACTCTTCTTCGCCAGCGGCGACAGGCTGGCGAAGAAGCGCGCCAGGTCGCTGGCGGTACTGACGAAGCCGGTGGCTGCGCCCAGGGCGCGCGTGTCCATCGTCGCCGAGATCACCAGCCGTTCACCGACCGGCCACTTGCTGCTGTGGCCGCTGGCCAGATGGAGCGCGGCCGCGCCTTCGGCCGGGACATCGGGGAAGGTGTCCTTCAGGCCAGACGCCGCGACCACCTCGCGCGCAACGAAGCTGCACCAGGGCTCGCCCGTCACGGCTTCGACCACCTGCCCGAGCAGGCCGTAGCCGTGGTTCGAATACTTGAAGCGCGTGTTGCTGTCGATCGTGGTGCCAGCGGCCAGGTCGTCGAGCATCTCGGCCCGGTCGAGGAAGGCGCGGCGCTCGACCCACTGGCCGGAGTCGCGGCCGTCGCGCATCAGCCCGGCGCTGTGCGACATCAGCTGGGCCAGGGTCGCTGCGGCCACGTCGGCGTGCAGCCCGGGCAGGTGACGGCCGACCGGGTCGTCCAACTGCAGCCGGCCGCGCTCGCGCAGTTTCATCAGCGCCACCGAGGTGAAGGTCTTCGAATGCGACGCCACGCGGAAGCGGTGCTGCGGCGTCAGGTCCACACCGCGCGCCCGGTCGGCGTGGCCGAACGCCGCCAGCAACACCGGCTTGCCCTGGTGCACCACGGCCAGCGAGAGCCCGGGTTGTTCGCTCTGGCGCATCTGGAATTCGAGCCAGCGGGGCAGGTAGTCCAGAGCGGCGGCAAGCCATCGTTCCATGGCGGTCTCCTGAAAACGTCGTTGCGGCGGATTCTCAGGGTCGGCGTGGGCTCATGCCGCCAGCCTCGCCAGCCCGGGGGCGCGCGGCCGGCTGTAGTCGCTGTCTGACGCCGGCTTGCGGCTGCCGCCGATGCCCGCGCCGGGCGCTGCCCCGGAGCATCCATCCATCGACACACATCCACCCCGTCGACAGGAGAAAACCATGAACCATCGCACCCTGCTGCTGGCCCTCGCCGCCGCCACCCTTGCCCTCACCACCACCGGCTGCGCCGTCATGCGGGACCAGTCCACCGTTGGCGCCTACATCGACGACGCGACCCTGACGACGCGCGTCAAGGCCAAACTCGCCGAGAACACGGAAGTCAGCGCCGCCGCGATCAGCGTCGAAACGCTGAACGGCACCGTGCAGCTGTCGGGCTTCGCCAAGTCCGCTGCAGAACGTGGCCTGGCCGAGAAGCTGGCGCGTGAGACCTCGGGCGTGAAGAGCGTCCGCAACGACGTCATCATCAGGAACTGAGCACCGGCTCCTGCTCAGGCAGGGGCACGTGGACTTCGATCAGCGTGCCTTGCCCCGGCGGGCTGCTGATCTGCATGCGCCCGCCCACCGATTCAACCCGGAAGCGCATGCCCACGAGACCGTGGGTGCCCGAAGCCGCAGCCCCTGGCGCCAGGCCCCGGCCATCGTCGGCCAGGCTCAGGTAGAGCTCGCCATCGTCGGCCGTGAGCTGCAGTGACACCTTGCTGGCCATGGCATGCTTGGCGACATTGGTCAGCGACTCCTGCACGATGCGGTAGATGACGATCTGCAATTCGGGCGACAGCCTGACGTCGACCACATCGGCATGCACCGCCAGGCCTGAGCGCTGCTCGAACTCACGCGCCAGGATGTCCAGCGCCACCTTCAGCCCGAGATTGCTCAAGGCCGAAGGGCGCAGGTCTTCGATGATGCGGCGCTTGAGCGAAATGCCCTGGTCGATGCTGGCGTTCAGCTGTTGCAGCCGTTCCAGCTGATCGGGTCCCGGCGCCGTCCCCAGGCTGCGCTTGAGCCGGGCAATGTCGAACTTCGACGCGGTCAACAAGGCGCCCAGTTCGTCGTGCAGTTCACGCGCGAGATGGGCGCGCTCGTCCTCGCGTGCTGTCTGCAGGTGGCGCGCCAGTTCGGTCAGTTCGGCGGTGCGCTGGCGCACTTCGGTTTCCAGCAGGTCGCGTTCCAGACCCAGTGCGCGCGCGTGTTCGCGCTGTGCACGGTCCAGCGCGGCACTGTTGCGAAAGTAGAAGATGAGTGCGAGCAGGCTCAGCGCCGTCATCACGCCCAGGCCCATCCGACCCTGGCGCAAGGTGTCGTTGATGGCCTTGCGAGCCTCGGCGATGCCGCGGTTTTCGGTGACGAGCAGGGCTTCGGCCGCGGTTCGGGCAGCTTCCATCTTTTCGCGGCCGATGTCGGTCAACATCAGTTCACGCCAGGCTGCGGTCTGTCCGGCGTCGAACAGCGCCATCGTCTCTGTCACCTCGGACAGCTTTTCCACGGTGCGCTGCTTCAGGTCGGCCACCTGGGCTTTCCAGGCCGCGTCGCCCGGGTAGCCCTTGGCCAACAGGTCCAGGGCCTGGGAGATGTCGGCCTGCGCGTCACGGAAGGGCTCGAGATACTCGGGCCGGCCGGTGAGCAAGTAGCCGCGCTGGGCACTTTCAGCGTCGAGAAGACGCCGCATCAGGGTCTGGATGGCGGTGCGCGTCTGGGCACGGTCGCCCAGGCTTTCCAGCGATGAAGCGGCACCGCTGAACGACACCTCGGCCACCACCAGCACCATGCCCGCGACGGCACAGGCCAGGGCGATGGCCACCGTCAGGCGGCGCGGGCGGCGCAGGCGGGAGGTCGGGGTCAGGGGCATGTGGGAAGGGCTGCGCAAGCAAGCCTTCGAAGGCGAAGATGATTTGGAGTCTAAGCAGGGCGCCGCCCTGGCGGTGTAGGACAAGACCGCCGCTGCTTCAGGACGCGTCGGCGCCGTCCTACCGCGACGCCGAACACCGCCCTACAGCCGCGCCTGACGGCCTTGCCTACAGTCTGTTGACGCTGCAGTGTTTGCGGCAGAGTCAACAACAGGAGCCCGTCATGCTGCACTACGCCGTCGTCTTTCTCGTCATCGCCCTCATCGCCGCCGTCTTCGGCTTTGGCGGGATCGCCGCCAGTGCCGTGGGCATCGCGAAGGTCCTCTTCGTCGTCTTCCTGGTCCTGGCCGTGGTCTCGTTCCTGTTCGGGCTGATCAAGAGGGGCTGAACCCGGCCGCAAGGGCCGGCAGCTGCTCAATGCAGCTTGACCCTGGGCTCGGTACTTCGCGTGAGCAGGCGCGATGCCGAGCCCAGCGCCGTTTTCCACCAGCCGTGCAAAGCCACCTGGTGCATCTTGTAAAGCGACAGGTACATCGTGCGCGCGAACAGACCTTCGACCCAGAGGTTCCCGCCCACCAGCGCGCCCATCAGGTTGCCCACCGTGCTGTATTCGCCCAGCGACACCAGCGAACCGAAGTCGCGGTAGCGCCAGGGTTTCGGAGGCTGGCCGTGGATGCGTGCGCGCAACTGCCTGACCAGGTGCGAGGCCTGCTGGTGCGCGGCCTGGGCCCGCGGTGGCACATTGCCCTGCTGGCCCAGCCAGGGCGCCGCAGCGCAATCGCCGATGGCAAAGACATCCGGGTCGGCAGGCGTCTGCAGGGTCGGCAGCACGACGAGCTGGTTGATCTTGTTGGTTTCCAGCCCCAGCGTCGTCAGGAACTCGGGGGCCTTCACGCCTGCGGCCCAGACCACCAGTTCCGCCGGCAGCAATTCGCCGTCGGCCAGCTGCACGCCTTCGGCAGTGACAGCCGTGACACGTGAACCGGTGCGCACCTGCACACCCAGCCCGCGCAGCAGTTCGGTGGCCGATGCAGAAATGCGCTCGGGCAGCGCCGGAAGGATGCGCGGTCCGGCTTCGATCAGGTTCAGCCGGATGTCGCGCTCGGGGTCGATCTTTTCCAGGTTGTAGCTGACCAGGGTGCGCGTGGCCTTGTGCAGCTCGGCTGCCAGTTCCACGCCGGTGGCACCGGCACCGATGATGGCCACCTGAAGCTGGCGCGGGCTCAGCGGCGTGGCCTGCATGTGCGCACGCAGGCAGGCATTGACCAGACGGCGGTGGAAGCGCTGGGCGTCGGCGGGAGTTTCCAGCGCAATGGCGTGCTCGGCCACGCCAGGCGTGCCGAAGTCGTTGGTCTTGCTGCCCACGGCCATCACCAGCGTGTCGTAGCCGCGCGTGTAGCCCGGGGTCACGACGACGCCGTCCTCGTCGATCACCGGGCCCACCAGCACCAGGCGCCTGGCCCGGTCCAGGCCGATCATCTCGCCCACGCGATAGCGAAAGCCATGCCAGTGGCTCTGTGCCAGGTAGTCGGTGGCATGCACGTGCAGGTCCATGCTGCCGGCGGCGATCTCGTGCAGGTGCGGCTTCCAGAAGTGCGAGCGCGCCCGTTCGATCAAGGTGACATGCGCCAGCCCTTTCTTGCCCAGCGTGTCACCCAGCCGCGTGGCCAGCTCCAGGCCGCCAGCGCCGCCGCCGACGATGACGATGCGGTGCGGGCCCGGAGCAGGGGCCGCGCCGGCGCCGGCGCCGGCGGGTCGTTCGGAGCGATCGTTCAAGTCCATGCAGGGTCCTATGCAAGGGCCAGGCCCATTGTCCCAAGCCGCTGCAAGGCTACAGTCGCTGGCCTCACCGGCCCCTGGCCGAACACGAAAGTCTTCCGCATGCACGCCTCTCGTCGAAACGCCCGTCTGCGCCGCCAGTTGCTGGGCCTGTGCTTCGCGCTGGGGTGGATGCAGCCACTGGCCGCGCAGACCAGCGCCGAGCGCGAACAGGGCCTGCGCGACAACACCCCGCGCTGGCACGCCCTGACCGGAGCCACGCTGGTGCTGGGACCGGGCCAGGTGGTGAATCAAGGCACGCTGTTGCTGCGCGACGGCATCATCGTCGCGGCGGGCGAAAACGTGCCGGTGCCCGCTGGCGCCCGCGTCTGGCCTCTGGCCGGCCGCACCGTCTACGCCGGCTTCATCGACCTTTCCAGCGACCTGGCCGTCCCCGCAGCGCTGCGCCCGGGGCCGCCCGGGCGGCCGATGTTCGGCCCGGGCAGCGAACTGCCGCCCAGCACGGCACCCCGCGCCGAGCAGCGGCCGATGGCGGCTCGCGCCATGGCCGCGCGCAACCGCTCGGTGCGGGCCGAGCAGGACGTGGCGCAGCAGCTGGTCTGGAAAGCCGAAGACACCCGACTGGCGCGCGAACTCGGCTTCACCGCGGTGCTGGCCGCGCCCATGGCCGGCGTGTTCCGCGGCCAGAGCGCCCTGCTGGCCACGCAACCGGCCAGCGAAGCCAAGACCGCCGTCATCAGCCTGCGCGTGGCCCAGCACATGAGCTTCGAGACCGCGAACGAAGGCAACACCTACCCGACGTCATTGATGGGTGCCGTGGCGCTGGCGCGCCAGACCCTGCTGGACGCCCGCTGGCACGGCCAGGCCGACCCAGGTGATAAGGCCGGCAGCAGCACCGCAGCCAGTGAACGCCTGCAGCCCAACGCTTCGCTGGCGGCGCTGGCGCCCGTGTTGGCCGGCACGCAGGCCGTGATGCTGGTCGCCACCGATGAACAGGACTACGGCCGCATTGCACGGCTGCGTGACGAATTCAAGCTGCGGGCCATCGTCCAGGGCAACGGTCACGAATACCGGCGCGCTGCCGAACTGGCCACGGCGCGCCTGCCCGTGGTCGTGCCACTGAACTATCCGCCCGCGCCCGATCTGGCCGACCCCGACAGCGCGTTGGACGTCTCGCTTTCGACATTGCAGCACTGGGAACAGGCGCCGTCGAACCTGGCGTTGCTGCAGCGCGCGGGTGTGCCGTTCGCCGTCACCGCCGCCGGCCTGCGCGAGCCGGCGCGCGAGTTCTGGCCACGCCTGCGCCAGGCCGTGCGCCGCGGCTTGCCGGCCGAACAGGCCCTGGCCGCGCTGACCACCACGCCCGCCGCGCTGATTGGCGAAGACCGGCGCCTGGGCCGCCTGGCACCGGGCCTGCTGGCCCACGTGGTGGTGGCCAGCGGCGACCTCTTCAGGCAGGACGACGCGGTGGTGGAGATGACCTTCGTCGACGGCCAGCCCCTGCCCACCGAGGCCGCCGCCCGGCCCGACCTGCGCGGCAGCTGGGCTGTCGACGGCAGTTCAGAACACCTGCAGATCGGCGGCACGCGCAGCGCCCCGCGCTGGGAAGGCAGCGGCGGACCCTGCGAACTGCAGCCCCGCGGCGATGGCGACTGGGTGTTGCGCCTGCCTTGCAGCGGTGGCGCCGACGCCGCCAGCCAGCGCGTGCTGCTGGCCACGCAGCGCGGCGAACGCTGGGCCGGTACGGTGCAGATGGGCAACGGGCCGCTGCAGGCCTGGTCAGCGCAGCGCGTGGCCGCGGCCGCCGCAACGCCCGAAACCACGCCGGCTGCATCAGGCGATTCGGCTGTTCGCACTGCGGCCGCCGCCGACGCCGCGGTGTCCGCCCCTGGCCCGCGCTATCCGGCCGGCGCGCTGGGCATCACACCGCCGGAGCAGCCGGCCTGGCTGCTGCTGCGCAACGCCACGGTCTGGACCCAGGGCCCGGCAGGCACCCTGAGCGCTGCCGACCTGCTGGTGCAGCGCGGCCGGATCCTTGCCGTGGGCCGCAACCTGGCCGCGCCGGCCGGCGCGCAGGTGATCGACGCCGGCGGCAAGCACATCAGCCCGGGGCTGATCGACGCACATTCGCACATCGCCATGTCGCGCGGCATCAACGAATTCAGCCACTCCGTCACCGCCGAGGTGCGCGTGGCCGACGCCCTGGACGCCACCGACATCGCGCTGTACCGCCAGCTTGCCGGCGGCCTGACCACCAGCCACCTGCTGCACGGTTCGGCCAACACCATCGGCGGGCAGAGCCAGCTCATCAAGCTGCGCTGGGGCAGCGGCGCCGCGGGCCTGTTGTTCGAAGGTGCCAAGCCGACGATCAAGTTCGCGCTGGGCGAAAACGTCAAGCAGTCGAACCGGCCCACGCCCGGCACGCGCTACCCGGCCACGCGCATGGGCGTCGAACAGGTGCTGCGCGACAGCTTCGCTGCCGCCGCCGAATACGCCGCGGCCTGGCGCGACTGGCGCAGCAAGCCGCGCGGCCGCATCGAACCGCGCCGCGACCTGCAGCTCGAGGCGCTGGTGGAAGTGCTGGACCGCCGGCGCAGCATCCACATCCATTCCTACCGCGCCGACGAGATCCTGATGTTCGCGCGGCTGGCGGCCGAACTGAAGCTGGAAGTGGCGGCCTTCCAGCACGTGCTGGAAGGCTACAAGGTGGCCGACGCCATGGCCGCCATCGGCGCCGGCGCCTCGACCTTCTCCGACTGGTGGGCCTACAAGATGGAAGTGGTGGACGGCGTGCCCGCCAACGCCGCGATGATGCAGCGCGCCGGCGTGCTGACCAGCCTGAACAGCGACGACGCCGAGCTCGGCCGGCGCCTGAACACCGAAGCCGCGAAGGCCGTCAGGCATGGCGGTCTGACGGACGTCGAAGCCCTGGCGCTGGTGACCATCAACCCCGCACGCCAGTTGCGCGTGGACGCGCGCGTCGGTTCGCTGGAACCCGGCAAGGACGCCGACTTCGTGGTCTGGAACGGCCCGCCGCTGTCGACCTACAGCCGCGCCGAGCAGACCTGGATCGAGGGCCGCCGTTACTTCGACATCGACAGTGACCGCCGCCTGCGCGAAGCCGATGCCGCAGAACGCAACCGCCTCGTCACCGCCGCGCTGCGCGCCCCGCGGCCGCAGGCGGGCAGCCGGCCGCGTGGCGACACGCAGGGTGCGCGGCCTGGGCCTGGGCCTGCAGAAGACACGGTCGACGCAGACATCGGCCAGGCCATGGCCGGCGACCTGGGCCAACTGCGCTGGCGCATGCTGCTCGACCAGGCCCGCGCCTTCCGCCACGCCTACGACGGCCAGGCCGCCTGGCACGAATGCACCGAGGACGCCCGATGAGCCGCCGCCAACTGCCGACCGCGCCACGAAGCGCCCTTCGCCTGCGCCGCCTGCTGCGCACGGGGGCCGCGCTGGCGGCCGTGTGCATCATCACCGCGCCGGGGCTCGCCACCGCGGCCACCGCGGTGCCGCCGCCAGCGCAGCGCACGCCGCTGCTCGTCACCAACGCCAGCTTCCACACCGTCAGCGGCCCGGTCATCGCCAATGGCCGTATGCTGGTCGAAGGCGGGCGCATCGTCGCCATTGCCGGGCCGGGCGAGGCGCTGCCCGCGGCCAGCAGCCCACCGCAGGTGCTGGACCTGGGCGGCCGCCATGTGTACCCGGGCTTCGTTGCGGCCAACACCGCGCTCGGGCTGGTCGAGGTGCAGTCGGTGCGTGCCACCGTCGACCTGGCCGAAGCCGGTGCGCTGAACCCCAACGCCCGCGCCCTGGTGGCCGTCAACGCCGACAGCGAACTGCTGCCGGTGGCCCGCAGCAACGGCGTGCTGGCCGCGCTGGCGGTGCCCGAGACCGCGCGCGGTGGTGGCATTGCCGGCACCTCGGCCCTACTGCAGATGGACGGCTGGACCTGGGAAGACATGGCGCTGCAAGGCGCCGCGGCGCTGCACGTGGTGCTGCCCTCGATGCGCCTGAACAGCGACCTGCTGCGCCCGCCGCTGGACGCGCTGGCCGGCGAACTGCGCAAGGCCACCGCCGCCAGGCTGCGCGAGATCGACGACGCCTTCGACGCCGCGCAGGCCTACCGCCGCGCCCGCGCCTCCGAACCCGGCCTGCCGCAGGACAGCCGCTGGCAGGCGATGCTGCCGGTGCTGGACGGCACCCGGCCGCTGTTCGTGCATGCCCAGGAACTGGCGCAGATCCGCCATGCGCTGGCGCTGGCCGAACGGCATGCGCTGAAGCTGGTGATCGTGGGCGGCGCCGACGCCTGGCGCCTGGCCGAACTGCTGCGCGCCCGCCAGGTGCCGGTGATCATCTCCAGCGTGCACGGCCTGCCGCTGCGGCGCGACGACGATGTCGACGCGCGCTTCACGCTGGCGGCGAAACTGGCCCGGGCCGGTGTCAGCTTCGCCATCGCCCGCGCCGGCGGGCCCTTCGCCGCGGCGCACGAACGCAACCTGCCCTACGAAGCCGCCAGCGCCGCCGCGCACGGCCTGCCGCGCGACGAAGCTCTGAAGGCCATCACGCTGTACCCGGCGCAGATCCTGGGCGTGGCCGACCGGCTGGGTGCGCTGGCGCCGGGCCGGCTGGCCAGTTTCATCGTCACCGACGGCGACCCGCTGGAGACCGCCACCCAGGTGCAGCGCATCTTCATCCAGGGCCGCGAGGTCGATGTCGGCAACCGCCAGACGCGGCTGCAGGACAAGTACCAGCAAAAGTACGAGCAGCTGAAGGCACGCTGAGATTCGATGCCGGCCCGCGCTGGGGTCGGGGGAGCGCGCACACCTTCAGCACGCGCCCGGTCTTCAGATCCAGCGCATGTTGAAGTGATTGGTCGTGAACCACTCCCGGTGGTAGCGAGCAGCAGAATAGCCGCTGCGCTTGACCAGCGGCATACCAAGGAACTTCTTCTGGTCCTTCACCTGCAATGTGTTGGGCGCCACCTTGCGGGTACAAACGACCTTGTGCCCCAGCCCCTGCGCCCATGTGATCTCGCCGTGGTAGGCAGCGATCTTCACCTTGCCGTAGCCGTTCCAGATCAGTGCCGCCAGCAACATGCCTCCGAAACAGGCTTTGGTCTTGTCACTGGAGCCCGGAACGAGCTTGCGGTCGGCCGCCGTGCACATGTAGAGCTTGATGATCAGCGGAACGGTCTTGTCGATCTCTCCCCAGGCATCATAGGGCGCCTGCTTTCCGGCAATCGCTTTGGCCAGCCAGTTGTAGTCGACTTCGTAGTGGGTGCCATCGGCTGCGGTGCCCGACATGGTCGTCGGGTCGCCACCGTCGCCATGCCCCGCGATCAGCAGTTCGTCGCCTTTCTTGAACTGCCCCCAGCTCGTGATCATCTGGCAGTCGGGGCGATTGGCCGCATAGTCCTGACACTGATTCTCGTGCTGGACATCGAGACACGGGTTCCAAAGCCACTTCGTTGGCATAGCTCAACTCCTGCTGACAGCCGCAGCTCACGCGTCGGGACGAGGTGATACGGCGATCGGATCTGCGAACGACCGCAGCCCTTGCTGTTCGCCACAGGTTATCACTCAGCGCAGGCGCAGCCTAGGAACTTGCGCGGCTGACATCGACGCCCGCGTAAGGGGCCCCTGGCGCCGGCATACGTGGGCTGGGCAGCCCCTAGGGCAGGCCGAAACCCAGGCGCTGGAATTCAACCCGTGCCACGTCGCTGCGCAGGTGGGCCACGAATTCGGCGGCCATCGCCGCCTGGGTGCTGCCGATGATGACGTTGGCCTGGTAACGGATCGGCGTGGTCGTGGGCAAGGTCTCGACCACCCGCACCCGGCCGGCCGGCGCCGCCGCGGCACTGGTGCTGTAGACAAAGCCGGCCTCGACATCGGCGTCGGCCACCAGCTTCAGCACCGCCGTCTCGTCGTCGGCAAAAACCACCTTGCGCTGGACCGAAGGCCACAGGCGCTGGGCGTTGATGGCTTCCCGCGCGTAACGCCCGGCAGGCACGCTGGCCTGGCGGCCCATGGCGATGCGCACGACTTCAGGGCGGGCCAGGTCGGAGAGCCGGCGTACCGGCAGGTTCAGGCTGACAGGCACCACCAGCACCAGGGTGTTGGCGGCGAAGGCGCTGCGCAGGTCGGGCACCAGCAGCTTTCGCTGCACGCCCAGGGCCACGGTTTCGGCGTCGGTGCCGGCCAGCACGTCGGCGCGGGTGTCGCGGGCCACCTGTTCCAGCAAGGCACCGGCAGCCCCGGTGATCAGCGTCACGCGCACCCCCGGGCGGCTGGCCTCGAAGCTGCGTGCCACGGCCGGCATGGCTGCGGCCAGGCTGCTGTCCACCGCCACCACGAGCGTCTGCGCCAGTGCGGGCAGGGCCAGCAGCAGCGCGCCGATCAGGAACAGGATTCTCTTCATGAGGGATCGCGAAGCGGCAGGTTGATGAGCAGGTTCTGCGGCTTGCAGCGCAGCACGCCGTCGGCCGCATGGGCCAGGCCCAGGTAGACCGGGCGGCCGGCGACGTCTGACCGCATGTCGGCCGGGTCGGAGAACTCCAGGCGGAAAAGACCGAGGAGACGACGCTGGCGTTCAGACTCGACCTCGGCGCCCTGGTACAGGTCGTTCAGCAAGGCGCTGCTGTCGACGTCCAGACCGATGTGCCAGCGCCAGTGTTCGTCGTCGATGCGCGGCACGGGCGTGATGTGCACGGTCACGCCCAGCAACTGCAGCACCCAGCGTTCGAGCACGCGGGCCAGCGCCGGCAAGCCGCTGCGGCCGTTCTTCAGCGTGAATTGCAGGCCGTGACCCAGTTCCTGGGTGATCTCGGGCGACAGGTCCAGCAGCAGCGGGTGGTGGCCGCGTGCTGCCGCGTTCCAGTAGCGCGCGGCGGTGTCGGGGCCCAGCACGGCCACGTCCAGCGCCTTGGGCTGCACCTGGGCCTGCATCAGCAACTGGCCCAGTTCGCCCAGGCCGGCCGTGCGGTGCAGCAAGTCCAGGGTGTCGCGGTCACCGGCGAGCACGCGGCCCGACTGCACGCTGATGCGCTGCGGGCGGAACAGCAGTTCGCCAGCGCGAGCCTCGAACACGTCGGGATCTCCCGGCCGGTCGCCGTCTTCGAGCAGCCCGCGCACGATGGCCTGGGCCAGCAGGTCGACGAACAGCGGCGGGATGTCGATCGGGCCATCGCCCCTGAACAGCCCCAGGTAGGCCGCCTGCAGGCTGCCCGCGGCCAACAGGCGCTGGCGAAAGCGCAGGAACACGCGGTAGTTGTCCTGGGCGTCGACGTCCTTCAGCCGCGCCAGGCGTTCTGGGGTGACTTCACGCTGCGGCGCTTCACACAGCGCGGCATGCAGGGCGCGTTCGGAGTCGCAGCTCTCGGCCATCGGGGCCAGTTCCTGGCGTTGCAGGAACTGGCGCAGGTAGTCGTCGCTGGGGCGCAGCAGGCCGTCACGCTCGCGGTGCAGCGTGGCCCAGCCGCATTCCGGCCAGAAGTCGTCGGTTCCAGCCATCACGCTGGCCACACCGCGGGGCCGAAGTCGCGCTGAAGCGCGCGCCAGACGGTCTCGCTGGTCAGCGGCATCTGCACCCGGGCCGCGTCCGCACCCAGCCCGGCGCTGCCCAGGGCGTCGACCACGGCATTGACCACCGCCGGCGTGGCGCCGATGGTGCCGAGTTCGCCCACGCCCTTGGCGCCCAGCACGTTCGTCAGGCAGGGCGCGGTTTCGTCGAACACGGTCTTGAAGTCGCGGAAGCCGTCAGCGCGTGGCAGGGCGTAGTCGGCCAGGCTGGCGCTGAGCAGCTGGCCGCTGTCGGCGTCGTAGGCCACACGTTCGCACAGCGCCTGGCCGATGCCCTGCACCGCCCCGCCCTCGATCTGCCCGCGTGCGATCAGCGGGCTGATGACGCGGCCGATGTCGTTCACCGACGCATAGGCCACGACATCGACCTGCCCGGTGGCCGGGTCGACTTCGACTTCGCAGACATGACAAGCATTGGGCCAGGACGGTGCCGCGGCCCGGGCCTTGCCGGTGACGATGATGGCCGCGCCAGGCTGGCGGCCGGCCAGCTCGAACAGGTCGATGCCCAGGCCGCTGCCGCCGGCCGTGAAACGCCCGGCGCTGTAGCTCAGGCTGGCCCGGGTTGCGCCCAGCGCGTCGGCGGCCAGCGACCGCGCCGCGTCCACCGCCGCCAGCGCGGCCACGCGAATCGCCGAACCCCCGGTGAACAGCGAACGCGAACCGGCGCTGCCGAAGCCGTTGGCGCGGTCGGTGTCGCCCTGCAGGATGCGGATGCAGTCGATGGGCAGCCCCAGCACGTCCACCGCCAGCTGCGCGTAGCTGGTGGCAATGCCCTGGCCCATGGGCATGGTGGCCGATGTCAGATCGACCCGACCCTGACCGTGCGCGTCGACGGCAATGCGCACCTGCACTTCTTCTTCCAGCGCATTGCCACCGGTCCATTCCAGGAACGTGGCCACGCTGCGCCCGCGCAGCCGCCCGCGCGCCTGCGAAGCCGCGCGGCGCTGGCCGAAACCCGCCCAGTCGGCCAGAGCCAGGCCCTGGTCGAGCCGGGCTTCGAAGTCGCCGCTGTCGTAGGTCTGCGCCATCGGATTGCGGTAGGGCAGTTGCTCGGGGCGGATCAGGTTGCGGCGACGCAGCTCGGCCGGGTCCAGGCCCAGCCGGGCAGCTGCGGCGTCCATCAGCCTTTCGATGATGTAGATGGCCTCGGGCCGGCCTGCGCCACGGTAGGCGCCGGTGGCCGCGGTGTGCGTGATCACGGCGCGGATGTGCAGGCTGAGGCTGGGGATGTCGTAGACGCTGGTGCTGACCCAGGGACCCACCATCAGCTGGATGGCCACGCCCGGAGCCGTGGGGTAGGCGCCGACATTGGCCAGCGATTCGACCCGCAGCGCCAGCACGCGGCCTCCGGCGTCCAGGGCCAGTTCGGCCCGGCTGACGACGTCGCGGCCATGCACCGCCGACAGGAAGTCTTCCAGCCGGTCGGCCTGCCACTTCACCGGCCGCTGCAGTTGCAGCGCGGCGAAGGCCACACACAGGTCCTCCGGGTAGAACGTGGTCTTCATGCCGAAACCGCCGCCGACGTCGCCCACCAGCACGCGGATGCTGTCGGTGGTCTGCCCTGGCAGGGTGGCGGCCAGGCCAGCGCGCAGGCCGGTGGGCATCTGGCTGGACGCCTGCACCGTCAGCCGGCCGCCGTCCAGCCAGGCCAGCACGGCGCGGGGCTCCATCGGGCTGGGGGCCAGACGCTGGTTCACCAGGTCCAGCTGCACGCGGTGGGCGGCGCGGGCGAAGGCGGCGGCGGTGGTGGCAGCGTCGCCGTGACGGATTTCGGCCAGCACGTTGCCGGGCGCGCCGGGCCAGACCTGGGGGGCGCCGGCCGCCACGGCCTGCACGGCATCTGCCACCGCCCCAAGGGCCTCGATGTCGACGGCCACTGCTTCAGCCGCGGCGCGCGCGGCCTCGCGGGTCTCGGCGACGACGGCGGCCACCGCCTCGCCCACGAAACGCACCGTGTCCACCGCCAGGGCCAGGCGCGGCGGTGGGTTCATCGGCAGCCCGCCGGCCTGGCGGAACCCGGCCGCCGGCGGCAGCGGCTGCACGCCGGCGGCCACGAGATCGGCCCCGGTGTAGACCGCCAGCACGCCGGGCATGGCCCGGGCGGCGGCCACGTCCACGGCCAGCAGGCGGCCATGGGCCAGCGACGAACGCACGAAGCGCACGAACACCTGGCCGGCCGGCGCCAGGTCGTCGGTGAAGCGGCCCTGGCCCCGCACCAGGGCCGGGTCCTCGATGCGGCGCACGGCCTGGCCGCTGCCGGAGCGGCTGGCGCTGAAGGGGGCAACGGGCGCGTTCACGCCCGCTCCCCCGCCATCGCCTGCGCCGCCGCCTGGACCGCCTTGACGATGTTCACATAACCCGTGCAGCGGCACAGGTTGCCTTCGAGCGCGTGCACGATCTCGGCCTCGGTGGGCTGCGGCCGCTGCTGCAGCAGGCAGGTGGCCGCCATCACCATGCCCGGGGTGCAGAAGCCGCATTGCAGGCCATGGCAGGCGACGAAGGCCTCCTGCACCGGATGCAGGCTGCCGTCGGCGCGCGCCAGGCCTTCGATGGTGGTGACGCTGCGGCCGGCGGCCTGCACCGCCAGCAGGCTGCAGGCCTTCACGCTCTGGCCGTCCAGCAGCACCGTGCAGCAGCCGCATTGGGCGGTGTCGCAGCCCTGGTGGGTGCCGGTCAGGCCCAGCGGGCCGCGCAGCAGGTCGACCAGCAGGGTGGCCGCCTCGGTGTCCACGGCCGTGGTTCGGCCGTTCAGGGTGATCTGGAACTGGGGCATGGCAGGCGGCGGCGGATGGATGCAGGAAGAAGGGCGGCAGACTGCAGCACGGCGGCTGCGTCGCTAGACGGCGCAGCTGCGAAAGCCGCAGAAGGCGTGATCATGCCCCGGTGGCGCAAAGCGACGCGCGTGGGGGTGATGGCGCCGCCGCCGCGTCGCAAACGACGCCCCCGAGAGCACCGCCTGGCTGCCGGCCGGCGGCGGCAGGTCGACACAGCCGGCCGGTGCCGGGCCGGCGCCCGGCCAGGCGCGTGCGCTGCCAGCCACCCATTCGAAGACGTCGCCCCAGACGAAGCCGCGCGAAGCCGCCGTGGCGGCGGCAATCACCCACTCGGGTTCGGTGGGCAGGCGGCGGCCGGCCCAGCGGCACCAGGCCTGGGCTTCGAAGCGGCTGACATGCATGACCGCCTGGCCCGGTGCGGCCCGCTGCAAGCCGGCGCCACCGACCTGGCCGCGCTGCACGAGCACGCCGCCCAGCAGCTGCGCCACATGGCGTGGCGCGCGGCGGGCACCGGCCTCTTCAGCGGCGCTGCCGCGCACATCGGCCCGGGCCTGCAGCCACTGCCAGCCGGCTTCGCCCCAGAGTTCGGGCCGGTCGTAGCCGCCGTCGGCGGCGAACTCGCTGTATTGCTGCCAGTTCACCGGCTGGGCGTCGATCTCGAACTCGGGCACGGCCGCTTCTTCCCGCCCCCATTCATTGAAGGGCACGCCGGGTTCGCCAGTGCCTGCACCCATCTGCCAGCGCGTGGCCGGCAGCCACAGCGGCGGGCGCTGGCCGCGCGCCGGCGGTGCGCCGCGCTGCAGCAGCACGGCCAGGTGTTCGCCCAGCCGGTCTTCGTGCAGCAGGGCCTGGTGGGCACGCGCCACCCGCTCGGCGGCATCCAGGCTGCCGCCCGGGCCGTCCAGCTGCTCCAGCGCGGCTTCCAGGGTCTCGGCCATCCAGGCCTGGGCCTCGGCGCCATCCAGCCCGGCTTCCGAGGAAGGCCTGTGCAGCAGCCAGCGCTCCTGGAAGGCCGCGCTGCGCAGGGCACCCTGCCAGGCCAGCGCACGCAGCCCTGGCGGCACGCCGGGGGCCTCGAACCCCGCCAGCGCGTGCAACAGGTGGTTGCGCGCGTCCAGCAGCGCCAGCGACAGCCAGCCCGGGCCGGCGGTGCGTGCGGCCAGGGCGTCGTCCAGTGGCCCGGCGGCCTGCGGCAGGGCCCGGGCGGGTGTCACTGCCCGACCAGCCCGTTGCGGATGGCGTAGACCGTGAGCTCGGCGTTGTTCGCCAGCCCCAGCTTCTCGAGCACCCGCGACCGGTAGACCGACACCGTCTTCGGGCTGAGCGTCAGCGCCTCGGCAATGTCGGCCAGGCGCTTGCCGCTGGCAATCAGCACCAGGGTCTGGAGTTCACGGTCGCTCAGCGTGTTGTGGGCGTTCTCGTGGGTTGGCGCGGTCAGGCTTTCGACCAGCATCTGCGCGATCTCTGGCGTGACGTACTTGCGACCCTGGGCCACGGTGCGCACCGCCTGCACGATGGTTTGCGGGTCGCCACCCTTGTTCACGTAGCCGTAGGCCCCGGCGCGCAGCGCCCGGATGGCGTACTGGTCTTCCGGGTACATGCTGACCACCAGCACCTTCACCGTGCTGCCCTCGTCCTTCAAGGCATGCAGCACGTCCAGGCCGCTGCGCCCGGGCAGGTTGATGTCCAGCACCAGCACGTCGCAGGGGCCCGGGCGCGGGTTGTCGGCCTGCAGCTGGCGCATCAGCGAGCGCAGTTCGCCGTAGTCGCCGGCTTCGCCGACTACCTTCATGTCGGGTGCGTCCGACAGGGTGTCGCGGATGCCGCGGCGGATCAACGCGTGGTCGTCGCAGAGGATGACTTCGATCATGGCGGCGGGGCGTCTCCGGGTGGGGCTGGGTGGCAGCGCATGCGCTTCAGTAGCGGGTCGCCCAGGCCTCGGCCTCGGCGTCTTGCGGCTGTGGCGGCAGGGAAGGGTCGGCAGGCGGCAGGCCGGCGTCGGGGCCGGCCAGGGGCACCGACAGGATCAGCGTCGTGCCGGCAGGCCCGCTGCTCAGTTCAACCCAGCCACCGACCGTGGACGCCCTTTCGTGCAGGCCGCGGATGCCGAAGCTTCGCACCTTGGCCAGCGCGTCGCGCGTCAGGCCGCGGCCGTTGTCGCTGACTTCCAGGCTGAGCACGCCAGCGCTGGCCGACACATCGACCACGACCTGGCTGGCCTGCGCATGCTTGCTGACGTTAGTAAGTGCTTCCTGCGCTGTGCGGTAAGCCACCAGGGCCACGCCCGGCGGCAGGGCGCGCCGCACGCCGTCTGGCGCGGGCCGCATGGTGGCGGCCACGCGCAGTTCGCAGGCGATGCTGGTGCGCTTCTCGAAAGCGCTGCACATCCACTGCAATGCCGCCACCAGGCCTTGCTCCAGGATCGCCGGGCGCAAGTTCTGCATGATGCGCTGGCTGGCGTCGATGGCATGCGTCACCAGTTCCAGGGCGCTGTGCAGGCGGGCCGGCAGTTCCACTGGCAAACCGGTGGCTGCGGCGGTGTTGCGCCTGATCCAGTCCAGTTCGAACTTCAGCGCGGTCAGGGAACCGCCGACATCGTCGTGAATTTCCCGCGAAATGGCATGCCTCTCGGCCTCGACGCTGGTTTGCAGGTGCTGCGCCAGCTCCGACAGGCGCGCCCGCGAGACCTGCAGTTCGCGGTCGGCGGCGCGGCGGGCGCGCTGGCTGTCGGCAGCGGCGATGGCGTGTTCCATGGCCGGGGCCAGGCGCGCCAGGTTGTTCTTCAGCAGGTAGTCGCTGGCGCCATTGCGCATGGCCTCGACCGCGGTGTCTTCGCCGATCTGCCCTGAGACCAGGATGAACGGTGGCAGATCGCCAGGCGTGCCGTCTGCCGCGCAGTGCCGGCGCAGGATTTGCAAGGCGTCGACGCCGGTGAAGCCAGGCAGGTGGTAGTCGGACAGCACCACGTCCCAGGGCTGGGCCAGCGCCGCCTCGAATTCCTGCCGAGACTCGATGCGCACGGCCTGCACCGCCATGCCCGCCCGCCGCAGATGTGCCAGCGCCAGCGCGTGGTCGGGTTCGGAGTCTTCCAGGTGGAGCACGCGCACCAGCCGGGGTGGCCGGTCCGGCGGGCTGGCAGGAAATGGGGCTGCGGCGTCGCCAGTCATGCCCGGCAGTATGACAAGCCGACCGCCACACTCGCCGGACGGCATGCAAAAAGCGGTCGCTTTCGCCGCATCTTTCCCTCAATGAATGCCGGGTGCCTGCCGAAAATGGGCTGACACACCAGTTGCGGGCGTGTTCCGGACCGGCCTGTCGCCGGCCGCCACGCCCCACCACAGGAGCCCCGATGCTCGTTCAGGAAGCACCGACGCAGCCGCCGGAACCCGGCATGCCGCTGGCCGCCGCGGCCGATTTGCAAGACCACCTGATGGTGGCCAGCAACGACCTCGAACGCCTGCAGAGACTGCTGGACGACGCCAGCCAGGCCCTGATGGGTCATTTCACGGACGCCACCGCGCACCTGGAAGCCGCACTGCGTGAACTGGAGGGCGCCCACAGCGCCCACCCGCAAACCCTGGCAGATGCGCGTCAAACCCTGGGCGGAGCGATCACCGCTCTCCAGTTCCAGGACATGGCCAGCCAGCTGATCGCTCACACCACGCGGCGCCTGCGCAACTGCGCCGACCGCCTGGCGAACGAGGCCTTCGCGGGCGACGAAGACGGCGAGGCCGTTGTCGAAGCCCTGCCGCTGCGCCCCAACCCGGTCACCCAGGACGAGATGGACGCCGGTTCCGTCGACCTGTTCTGACCCGCCCGCCCGAATTCGCCACTGACCCGCTTACTGCCCCAGAAAGAACATCGCCATGCACTCGATCCTTGCCGTTGACGACAGCGCCTCCATGCGCCAGATGGTCTCCTTCACGCTGAAGAACGCCGGCTTCAACGTCGTCGAAGCCGTGGACGGCCAGGATGCGTACGAGAAAGCCAACAGCCGCGACTTCAACCTGGTGCTGACCGACCAGAACATGCCACGCATGGACGGCATCAGCCTGACCAAGAAGCTGCGCGAGAACCCCAAGTTCAAGTCGACGCCGATCCTGATCCTGACCACCGAAAGCTCCGACCAGATGAAGCAGGCCGGCCGCGCCGCGGGCGCCACCGGCTGGCTGGTGAAGCCTTTCGACCCCGCCAAGCTGGTGGAAGTGATCGGCAAGGTCATCCGCTGAACCCCCAAGAGAACACAAGAGGCCCGCGATGGCAGACATGAACACCGAAGCCGCCAACCAGGCGGCCGGCATCGACCTGAGCCAGTTCTTCCAGGTCTTCTTCGAGGAAGCAGGCGAGAACCTCGAGACCATGGAGCAGATGCTCCTGAACCTGGACATCGACAGCGCCGACGAGGAAGAGCTCAACGCCATCTTCCGCTGCGCCCACTCGGTCAAGGGTGGCGCCGCCACGTTCGGCTTCAACGACGTGGCCGAGCTCACCCACCAGATGGAAACGCTGCTGGACAAGCTGCGCCGACGCGAGCTGACACCGACCACGGCCATGGTCGACGTGCTGCTGGCCAGCGGTGATGCGCTCAAGGCCCAGCTCGCCCGCCACCAGGGCAATGGCGCAGACGCCATCGACACCAGCGAGCTGCTGAACACCATCCGCGCCCAGGTCGAAGGGCGTGCCCCGGCCTCAGTGGCCCCGGCCGCACCGGCTCGGCCTGCGGCTGCGCCCGCAGCTGCGCCCGCAGCTGCACCGGCCGCCCCCGAGGCACCCGCCCTGCCCAAGGGCGCGCGGCTGCTGGAACTGACTGTCGGCCCGCTGTCCGACCCCGCTCTGGCCGACAACCTGGTCGACCTGTTCAAGGAAATCACCGACCTGGGCACGATCGAACCGCTGGACGCCGGCCGCCCGGCCGACGGCATGCGCCGCTTCAAGGTGGTCACCTCGTCCAGCGACAACGACCTGCTGGACCTGTTCACCTTCCACGTGGCGCGTGAACACGTGCAGCTGCAGCCGCTGACCGCAGGCTACGGCTTCCACGAAGGCGCCCCGGGTGCGCCCGCAAAAGCGGCCACGGCGGCACCGGCCGCCGACCCGGGCTACGGTTTCTTCGACGACGCCCCAGGCGCCCCGAACGGCGCACCCGCCGCCGAGGCCGCTGCGGCCAAGCCGGCCACGGCCGAGGCTGCACCGGCACGCGCCGCCGCCCCCCGCGCCGAAAAGCCCGCCGGCGCTGCAGCAGCCCCCGAGTCGAGCACGCTGCGCGTGTCGGTGGAAAAGGTCGACCAGCTCATCAACCTGGTCGGCGAACTCGTCATCACCCAGGCCATGCTGTCGCAGAACGGCAAGGGCATCGACGCCGCGCTGTACCAGCAGCTGGCCAGTGGCCTGGCCGACCTGGAGCGCAACACCCGCGACCTGCAGGAAGCGGTGATGTCGATCCGGATGATTCCGATGTCGCTGGTGTTCAACCGCTTCCCGCGCATGCTGCGCGACCTGGCCACCAAGCTGGGCAAGAAGGTGGAACTGGTGCAGGTGGGCGAGGCCACCGAACTGGACAAGGGCCTGGTCGAGAAGATCACCGACCCGCTGACCCACCTGGTGCGCAACAGCTGCGACCACGGCATCGAGATGCCGGCCGAACGCGTGGCCAAGGGCAAGCCCGAGACCGGCACCATTACGCTGATCGCCAGCCACCAGGGCGGCAGCATCGTCATCGAGGTGCGCGACGACGGCAAGGGCCTGAACCGGGCCAAGCTGCTGGCCAAGGCCCGCGAGCGCGGCATCGAGGCACCCGACACCCTGTCCGACAGCGAGGTCTACGGCCTGATCTTCGCGCCAGGCTTCAGCACCGCCGAGGTCGTCACCGACGTCAGCGGCCGCGGTGTCGGCATGGACGTGGTGAAGAAGAACATCACCGCCCTGGGCGGCACGGTGGAGATCGACAGCGCCGAAGGCTACGGCATGACGGTGCGCGTGCGCCTGCCGCTGACCCTGGCCATCATGGACGGCATGAGCGTGGGCGTGGGCGAAGAGGTCTACATCCTGCCGCTGTCCAGCGTGGTCGAGTCGTTCCAGGTGCAGCCAGGCATGGTCAAGACCATCGGCGGCACCGGCCGCGTCGTAGACGTGCGCGACGAATACATGCCGGTGGTCGACCTGGAGCAGGTCTTCGGCGTACCGCGCTTCGACTTCGACAAGACCACCAACATCATGGTCGTGGTGGAAGCCGAGGGTGGCCGCGTGGCCCTGCTGGTGGACGAATTGCTCGGGCAGCAGCAGGTGGTTGTGAAGAACCTGGAGAGCAACTACCGCAAGGTGCCCGACATCTCGGGCGCCACCATCATGGGCGACGGCCGCGTGGCCCTGATCCTGGACATCGGCTCGCTCATCCGCCAGTCGCGGCACTGAGCCCTGACATGGAGCAGGCAACATGCACGAACTGACCCTGTTCCTGCGCCGTTTCACGGTTCGCCTGCGCATGCAGGGCGCCATCGCGATGGTGCTGGCGATGTTCGGGCTGATCGGCGCCACGGTGCTGCTCGGCGGCGACCGGATCAAGGGCCTGAGCGATGACCTCACCCACCACTCGCTCGAGGAACTGGAAAACGTCGCCGACATCCGGGGCCAGTTCGCCAAGGTGCTCCTGCTGGAAAAGCAGATGATCATCGACTATGAAAAACCCGAGCGCGTGACCGAACTGCAGCAGCAGTGGCGGCAGACGCTGGGCGAAACCAGCAAGTCGCTGAACGCCATGCTGCAGGGCGCGGAAGACGACGACAACACCCTGGCCCGCGAGGCACTGGCGCTGCTGGATCAGTACGCCAGCGCCGCCGCGCCGATCCTGAAGAACGTGCAGGAGGGCCAGTACGACACCGCCACGGTGGCAGACCGCCAGCTCGGCCGGGCCCAGACGCACCGCCAGGCGGCCGAGCAGCGCATCGACCAGATCGCCGAACTCGTCAAGCAGGAAGCGATTCAGACTGGCGACCGCCTCGAAGCCGAACTCCGGCTCGTGATGTGGGTGTTCGCCGCCGTGTTGGCCACCGTGGTGGTGCTGGTGGTGCCCTTGACGCTTCTGAACTCGCGCTCGATCACTGCACCGCTGGCGCAAGCCGTCACCCTGGCACAGGCCATCGCCGCTGGCGACCTGACCCAGCGCGTCGACACCCGGGGCGCGGACGAGCCGGCCCAGTTGCTCACGTCGCTGAACCACATGCAGGACACGCTGCGCGGCCTGATGAAGCAGGTGCAAGACGCTTCGAGCAACATCGCTCTGGCCAGCAATGAGGTGGCCAGCGGCAACACCGACCTGAGCCAACGCACCGAACAGTCGGCCAGTTCTCTGCAGCAGACCGCCAGTGCCATGGCGCAGTTCACCGGCACCGTGGCGCAGACGGCAGACAGCGCCCGCAGCGCCAATGACCTGGCGCGCCAGGCCAGCAGCGTGGCCGAACGGGGCGGCCAGGCCGTGCAGCAGGTGATCAGCACGATGGAGCAGATCAACGGCAGCAGCCGGCGCATCGCCGACATCATCGGCACCATCGACGGCATCGCCTTCCAGACCAACATCCTGGCACTGAACGCGGCGGTGGAAGCCGCACGCGCCGGCGAACAGGGCCGCGGCTTCGCAGTCGTCGCCGCCGAGGTTCGCAGCCTGGCCCAGCGCAGCGCTGCTGCGGCGCGCGAGATCAAGGGCTTGATCGACACCAGCGTCAGCAACGTCACCAGCGGCACACGCCAGGTTCAGGACGCCGGCAGCACCATGGCCGAGATCGTGGCCAGCGTGCAGCGCGTGTCCGACACCATTGCGCGGATCAGCGCCGCTGCTGCCGAACAAAGCGGCGGCATCGGACAGGTCAATGAGTCGGTGTCGCAACTGGACCAATCCACCCAGCAGAACGCCGCGCTGGTGGAGCAGAGCGCTGCTGCCGCCGAGTCGCTGAAGGAACAGGCCGGGCGCCTGTCGGGTGTGGTCGCCACGTTCAAGCTTTGACCCGACAAGCCGATTAACCACGCAACTCCCAAGAGACTCAACCACTTCATGAAGCTGAATCAATTCAAGATCGGTCCAAGGCTGGGCATCGGATTCGGAGCCGTCATCCTCTTGATGGCCGTGATGGCCGCGACGATGGCGCAACGGCTGGAAACCCTGAAAGCAGCCAACGCCGAGATCGTCGAAATCGAAAGGCGCGCCGCCCTGGCTGCCGACTGGCGCGGTCTGGCGCAGCTGAACACCGCCCGAGCGCTGGCCATCGGCAAGGCCGGTGGCGAAAGCGTCGTGGCCGACTTCTTCGCCCAGCCCATGAAGGAGACCAGTGACAAGATTTCGGCGATACAGAAGGAACTGCAGGAGCTGGTCCAGTCCGACGTAGGGAAGCCGCTGCTGAAGGACATCGCCAACAAGCGCGACGCCTACACCCAGACCCGCAGCGAAGTGCTGGCCAAGTTCAAGGCCGGCGACTCCGCCGCCGCCAACACGCTGCTGGATGCGTCCATGTTGCCGGCCGCCACGGCCTACGTCGACACCATCCAGAAGCTATCGGACTATCAGAGCCAGCGGGTCCAGACCAGCACCACCCAGGTCGAGACCATCGTGACCCGCTCTGAAATGCTGCTGCTGGCGGTGCTGCTCGCCTCGGGCCTGATCGCAGCCGGCTTCGGCTGGGCCATCACGCGTTCGATCACGGCGCCGCTGGGCCGCACGGCTGAAGCTGCACGCCAGATTGCCGGCGGCGACCTGTCGTACACCATCACCATCGAGGGCCGCGACGAGATGGCAGAAATGCAGCGCACGTTGGCCACCATGCAGCAGGCACTGCGCGCCTTGGTCGGCGACGTGCGCGCCGGCAGCGATTCGATCGGCACCGCCAGCTCCCAGATCGCCAGCGGTAACCAGGACCTCTCCAGCCGCACCGAACAGACCAGCAGCAACCTGCAGCAGGCTGCCAGCAGCCTGGAAGAGCTGACCAGCACCGTCAGTCAGACGGCCGACAGCGCCCGCACCGCCAACCAGCTGGCGGCCAGCGCCAGCCAGGCCGCGGAACACGGCGGCAGCGTCGTGTCGCAGGTGGTCAGCACGATGGAAGAGATCAACAGCAGCAGCCGCCGCATTGCCGACATCATCGGCACCATCGACGGCATCGCCTTCCAGACCAACATCCTGGCGCTGAACGCCGCGGTCGAGGCCGCCCGGGCCGGTGAACAGGGCCGCGGCTTCGCGGTGGTCGCTGGCGAGGTGCGCAGCCTGGCCCAGCGCAGTGCCGAGGCAGCGCGCGAAATCAAGACCCTGATCCAGACCAGCGTGGAGAAAGTCGAGACCGGCACCCGGCTGGTTCAGGACGCCGGCTCGGCCATGACCGACATCGTCAGCGGCGTGCAGCGCGTCACCGACGTCATCGGCGAGATCAGCGCAGCCACCTCGGAGCAGACCAGTGGCCTGCGCCAGGTGAACCAGGCCGTTGCCGGGCTCGACCAGATGACGCAGCAGAACGCCGCGCTCGTCGAAGAAAGCGCGGCCGCCGCGGAAAGCCTGGCCGATCAGTCGCGAGCGCTCAGCGCGGTGGTGGCAACCTTCCGCCTGGGCTCGGGCGCTGACAGCCCGCAGCGCAGCATGCCCAGCGTGGCCAGGGCCACGCCGGGCACGCCGTCGGCGCCCGCCAAGTCCCCGCCACCCGCGACCGCACCGCGCAAGGCTCCGCCTGCGGCCGCCAGCCCCAAGGCCGTGACGACCCAGCTCATCGCGCAGGTGAAGAAGCCGGCGGTTTCCAGGCCTGCCGCTGCCGTCCCTGCACCTGCCCCTGCCGCACCGGCTCCACGCCCGGCAGCAGCCGCCACCACCGCCCAGGCCGACGGCGACTGGGAAACCTTCTGAACCCGCCGATCCCCGAACACGAATTTCGCCTGCACGAACTACAGATTCCGCCCTGCCGGCCGAAACCCCTTGAACAGCTGCACCAAGCTTGAGGAAACCACCATGGACATGATCGCCGAAGCCCCCGCCACCGCCCGCGTCGAAGGCGCACGTGAAGCCACCGCGCGCGGGGCCATCGCCGGGACCGCCGCCGGGTCCGCCGGATCCGCCGGCGGTGAATTCCTGACCTTCCGCCTGGGCGACGAGGAATACGGGATCGACATCCTGCGCGTGCAGGAGATCCGCTCGTACGAACCGCCCACCCGCATCGCCAACGCGCCTTCGTTCATCAAAGGCGTGGTCAACCTGCGCGGCGTCATCGTCCCGATCATCGACCTGCGCCTGAAGCTGAACTGCGAGAAGGTGGAATACAACGGCTTCACCGTCGTCGTGGTCTTGAACGTGCGAGGCCGGGTGGTGGGCGCGGTCGTCGATTCGGTGTCCGACGTGCTGGAACTCAGCCGCGACAACATCAAGCCATCGCCCGAGATGAATTCCAGCATCGATGCCAGCTTCATCACCGGCATCGGCACCATCAAGAACGGTCAGGGGCAGGGCGAAGGCGGCAACGCCGACAAGGAACGCATGCTGATCCTGATGGACATCGAGGCCCTGATGAGCAGCGCCGAGATGGGCTTGATCAACCACTGAGGAGCAAGGCGGGGCCGTCCCCGCTGCCCCAGCACGACGCCGCGGCCATCCCGCGGCGTTGTCATTTCTGCAGCCCTGCGAAACCTGTGCTGTTTCCGGCATCGGCCATGCTAAAGATTGGGCACGATGACTCCGAAATGAACTCACACCCCTGGAGCCAACCCATGACCATCCGCACCTCCCGTCTGCCCCTTTTCGCCGGCATCGCGCTGGCCCTGTCCTGCCTGGCTGCGCCGGCCCATGCCAGCGCCGACGCCACGAAGGAAGAAGCGATCGCCATGGTGAAGAAGGGCATCGCCTTCATCAAGGCCAATGGCGCCGACAAGGGCTACGGCGCCATCACCGCCAAGGACCCGCAGTTCATCGACCGCGACCTCTACCTGGTGGTCTACGGCCTGGACGGCAAGTGCCTGGCGCATGGCGCCAACCCGAAGCAGGTGGGCAGGGACCTGATCGAGCTGACCGACATCGACGGCAAGTTCTTCATCAAGGAACGCGTGGCCATGGTGAAGGCCAAGCCCGCGGGCGCCTGGCAGGAATACAAGTTCACCAACCCGGTCAGCAAGAAGATCGAACCCAAGGTGATGTACTGCGAGAAGCTTGCCGAAACCGCCGTCTGCGGGGGCGTCTACCCCTGAACCAAGAAGCGAGCCCAAGATGAAACTCGCCACGCAACTGCTCTTCGCCCCGCTGCTGACGGCAGTGGTTGCACTGACCACGGGCGGGCTGTCCACGGTGCTTCAGCAACGTGACATGCAGGCCGCGCAGACACTGTTCAACTCGGAGCTGCAGAGCCTGAGCAAGGCTGCGGACACTAAGCAGCAGCTGGCCGATATCCACGCCAGCGTCTACCGCACCCAGGCCATCTCGGAGTCGGTCAGCGAGGCCGAGCTCAAGGCATTCCGGAGCACACTGGGCCAGCAGCTCGACGGCGTGCAAGGCGTCGTGGCCGGGTTGGCAGCCGAATCTGCCGGCGATGAAGCCATGGGCGTCGGCGTCGGGGCGGTGGCGATGCAGATCGAGACCTACCGCAAACAGATCGACAAGGCCCTGGAACTGACGGCCGTCGAGATCAACATGGGCGTGGCCGCCATGCAGTCGGCCGAGGCCACGTTCACGGATCTGCGCAAGACGGTTCAGACCGTGCTGCAACGCAAAGAAGCGCTGCGTGACGAGCAGGCAGCCGCGACCGCGCAACGCGCCTTGCTCATGACACTGGTGCTCGGCGCCACGGCCGGTTTCGCCACGCTGGCAGCACTGGTCTTCGGCTGGAGGATGCAGCGCCGCATCGTGGCCGACATCAGCCAGGCCGTGCGCGCCAACCAGCAGGTGGCCGCTGGCAACCTGCAGCAAACCGTGACCAGCACCCGCAGCGACGAGATCGGCGACCTGCTGCGTGCCACCGGCCACATGGTGGTGCAGTTGCGCGAGTCCCTGCAGACCGTGCGCCAGGCCACCGACAGCATCCGCACCGCAGCCGAAGAGATCGCCAGCGGCAACATCGACCTGAGCCAGCGCACCGAGCAGGCCGCCGGCAGCCTGCAGCAGACTGCCAGTTCGATGGCCGAGCTGACCGGCACCGTGACGCAGACGGCCGCCAGCGCGGTCACGGCCAATCAGCTGGCCGGCACCGCCACCACCGTGGCCCAGCGCGGTGGCGACGCCGTGCAGCAGGTGATCAGCACGATGGGCGAGATCAACAGCAGCAGCCATCGCATCAGCGACATCATCGGCACCATCGACGGCATCGCCTTCCAGACCAACATCCTGGCGCTGAACGCCGCGGTGGAAGCCGCGCGCGCCGGCGAACAGGGCCGCGGCTTCGCGGTCGTGGCCAGCGAGGTGCGCAGCCTGGCCCAGCGCAGCGCAGCAGCGGCCCGCGAGATCAAGACCTTGATCCAGGCCAGCGTCGAGAAGGTCGAGGGCGGTACCCGCCAGGTTCAGGATGCCGGCAACACGATGACCGAGATCGTCGGCAGCGTGCAGCGGGTGTCGGCCATCATCGGCGAAATCAGCCTGGCCACGGCCGAGCAGAGCAGCGGCATCGGCCAGGTCAACGGCGCGGTGGGCAACCTGGACCAGGTGACGCAGCAGAACGCCGCCCTGGTGGAGCAGAGCGCCGCTGCCGCCGAAAGCCTGAAGGAACAGGCGGCACGGCTTGGAGCGGTGCTGGGGCGGTTCCAGCTGGAGACGAGCGCCGGCTGAAGGCCTGGCGCTGCCGGCGGCCGCGCCAGGCCGCCAGAGCACCGCAAGAAGCCGCGCCCCACTTCAAAGCAGGGCCAGCGCGGGCGGATGCAGCACGGGAGTGTTCCAGATTGAGACACCCCTGCCAGCCCTGTTCCACCGCCCGCCACCGGAAGGCCGCGTCAACCATGACGCCGCCAGGGTATGTCCGAAGTTTCATACGCCCCCGGCAGCGGCCAGCATACGCCTTGGGTGATGGCCTGCGGACAAGCCTCGCCCAGGCACCACCCTACCCAGCCGAAAGCAAGGAACAGGACAATGCAGAAGTCGCTTCACATCAATCCGGACAAGTGCACCGGATGCCTGCAGTGCGAAATGGCCTGCTCTTACGAGCACCATGGCACCTTCGCCCCCGCGAAGTCGCGCATCAAGGTCTTCGACTTCCACGAAACCGGCCGCAAGGTGCCCTACACCTGCACCCAGTGCGACGAAGCCTGGTGCCTGCATGCCTGCCCGGTGGAAGCCATCACCCTGGACAAGATGACGGGCGCCAAGATCGTCAACGACGCCACCTGCGTCGGCTGCAAGGTCTGCACCATCGCCTGCCCCTTCGGCACCATCAACTACGTGCAGGAAACCGGCAAGGTGCAGAAATGCGACCTCTGCGGCGACGCGCCCAAGTGCGTGGAAGCCTGCCCCACCGCCGCCATCACCTACGTCGACGCCAACTGGACGGGCCTGGGCAAGATGGCCACCTGGGCTGAAAAGCTCGGCAACCAGCCCGCTGCGGCATAAGGAGCACTGAACATGTCTTGGGCTGGAAAAATCCTGCGCGTCGACCTCACGGCCGGCACCGTCAAGTCTGAACCGCTGAACATGGAATGGGCGCGCACCTACCTCGGGTCGCGCGGCCTGGCCACGAAGTACATCGTCGAGGAAGTCGACCCCAAGGTCGACCCGCTCTCGCCGGGCAACAAGATCATCTGGGCCACCGGGCCGCTCACCGGCACCATGGCCAGCACCGGTGGCCGCTACACCGTCGTGACCAAGGGGCCGCTCACCGGCGCCATCGCCTGCTCCAATTCGGGCGGGCACTTCGGCGCAGAACTGAAGATGGCCGGCTGGGACATGGTCATCTTCGAAGGCAAGTCACCCAAGCCCGTGTACCTGTTCGTGCAGGACGACGTGGCCGAACTGCGCGACGCCGGCCACCTGTGGGGCAAGACGGTGTGGGACACCGAAGCCACGCTGAAGAAGGAAGTGCAGGACCCGCTGGCCAAGGTGTCCAGCATCGGCGGCGCCGGTGAAAACCAGGTGCTGTACGCGGCCGTGGTGAACGACCTGCACCGCGCCGCCGGGCGCTCGGGCGTGGGCGCGGTGATGGGCTCGAAGAACCTCAAGGCCATCATCGCCCGCGGCACCCTGGGCGTGGGCAACATCGTGAACCCCAAGGAGTTCATGAAGGTCACCTACGAGAAGAAGAAGATCCTGGCCGAGAACGCCGTCACCGGGCAGGGCCTGCCCACCTTCGGCACCCAGGTGCTGATGAGCGTGATCAACGAGATGGGCTCGCTGCCCACGCGCAACCACCGCGACGTGGCCTTCGAAGGCGCCAAGGACATCGGCGCCGAAGCCATGGCCACGCCGCGCAAGACCGACGGCAAGAAGCCGCTGGTGACCAACCAGGCCTGTTTCGGCTGCACCATCGCCTGCGGCCGCATCCAGACCATCGACAAGGGCCACTTCACGGTGGAGAACAAGCCGCAGTACTGGGGCGCCTCGGGCGGCCTGGAATACGAAGCGGCCTGGGCCCTGGGCGCTGCCAACGGCGTCGACGACCTGGACACCCTGCAATACGCCAACGTGCTGTGCAACGAACACGGCATGGACCCCATCTCCTTCGGCGCCACCATCGGGGCGGTGATGGAGCTGTATGAAATGGGCGTGCTCACGAAGGAGCAGATCGGCATCGACGCGAAATTCGGCTCGGCCCAGGCGCTGGCCTACTTTGCCGAGATCACCGCCAAGGGCGAAGGCTTCGGCAAGGAAATCGGCCAGGGCTCCAAGCGCCTGACGGCCAAGTACGGCCACCCCGACCTGTCGATGACGGTGAAGGGCCAGGAATTCCCGGCCTACGACTCGCGCGGCATCCAGGGCATGGGTCTGGCCTATGCCACCAGCAACCGCGGCGCCTGCCACCTGCGCGGCTACACCGTGGCCAGCGAGGTGCTGGGCATCCCCGTGAAGACCGACCCGCTGGTCGCCGACGGCAAGCCCGAACTGGTGAAGGCCTTCCAGGACGCTACCGCCGCCTTCGATTCATCGGGCCTGTGCATCTTCACCACCTTCGCCTGGGGCCTGCACGACCTGGCGCCGCAGGTGGCCGCGGCCTGCGGCGACGAGTTCACGCTGGAGAACCTGTCGCTCATCGGCGAACGCATCTGGAACATGGAGCGCGACTTCAACAACCGCGCCGGCTTCACGTCCAAGGACGACAGCCTGCCCAAGCGCCTGCTCACCGAACCGGCCAAGACCGGCCCGGCCAAGGGCCTGGTGAACAAGCTGCCCGAGATGCTGCCGAAGTACTACGAAGCCCGCGGCTGGGACAGCGACGGCCAGCTGAAGGCCGAAACGCGCGAGCGGCTGGGCCTCTAAGGCGCCAGTCGCCTTCACGCGGTCAGGCGCCCGCCGCCTCCACACCCCAAGGCGGTTTGCGAACCGCCTTCTTCTTTTCTGGAAGGACAAGCAAGATGCGACACGTGATCCTGGGGGCCGGACCGGCCGGGGTGATTGCCGCGGAAACCATCCGCAAGCACCGCGCGCGCGACGAGATCGTCATCGTCGGCGACGAGCCCGAGGCGCCCTATTCGCGGATGGCCATCCCCTACCTGCTCATCGGCAACATCGCCGAGCCCGGCACGCACCTGCGCCATGAACCCGGGCACTTCGAGAAGCTGCGCATCGAGCTGAAACGCGGCCGCGCCAGGAAGGTGGACACCACGGGCAAGCGCGTCGAGCTCGAAGACGGCAGCACCCTGCCCTTCGACACCCTGCTGGTGGCCACCGGCTCCAGCCCGATGCGCCCGCCCATTCCCGGCATCGACCAGCCCGGCGTGCGCGCCTGCTGGACCCTGGACGATGCGCGCGCCATCATGAAGCTGGCCGCCCCCGGCGCCCGCGTGCTGCAGATGGGAGCGGGCTTCATCGGCTGCATCATCATGGAAGCGCTGGCGGCGCGCGGCGTGAAGCTCAGCGTCGTCGAGATGGGCGACCGCATGGTGCCGCGCATGATGGGCGCCACCGCCGGCGGCATGATCAAGGCCTGGTGCGAAGCCAAGGGCGTGGCCGTTTACACCGGCACGCGCGTGAACGCCATCGAGCCCGGCGCGCCCATGAAAGTGAAGCTGTCCGACGGCAGCAGCATTGAGGCCGACCTCGTCATCAGCGCCACGGGCGTCAAGCCCAACATCGGCTTCCTGGAAAACAGCGGCATCACCTGCCTGCTGGGCGTGCTGACCGACGAGCACATGCAGACCAACGTGCCGGGCATCTACGCCGCCGGCGACTGCGCCGAGGCCTTCGACCTGGCCAGCCAGACCACCATCGTCAGCGCCATCCAGCCCAACGCCGCCGACCAGGCGCTGGTGGCCGGCATGAACATGGCTGGCGTGAAGGCGCGGCTGAAGGGCGTGACCCAGATCAACGTGCTGGACACGCTGGGCCTCATCAGCACCAGCTTCGGCGACTGGCATGGCGTGCCGGGCGGCGACCATGTGGAGCTGACCGACCTGGCCGCCGGCCGCCACCTGAGCCTGCAGTTCAGCGGCGACGTGATGGTGGGCTGCAACAGCGTGGGCTGGACCCAGCACGTGGGCGTGATGCGCGGCCTGGTCGAGGGCCAGGTGAAACTGGGGCCCTGGAAGGACAAGCTGCTGGAAGACCCGACGAAACTGATGGAAGCCTACCTGGCCCGCGCCCAGGCGCAGGACACGCGGGCGCTGGCCTGAAGTCTTCGACGGAACCACCGATGCAGATCACTTTCAAGCTCTACGCCGGGCTCACGAACTACCTGCCGCCCGACAAGCGCACCGGCAACCTGATGCCGCTGCAACTGCCCGAAGGCAGCACCATCGGCCAGGCCATCGAGCCCTTCGGCCTGCCGCCCAAGCAGGTGCACCTGGTGCTGGTCAATGGCGTGTTCATCCCGCCCGAAAAGCGGCCAGAACATGTGCTGGTGGAAGGCGACGTGCTCGCCATCTGGCCGCCGATTGCAGGGGGCTGAGGCCATGGCCTGCCCACCCGCAGGCGGGCCGCGCTGATGCAGTCCGACTACGCCGCGGCCTTCGACCGCGAGATGGGCTGCACCGAAGACGAGTGGCGCGGCTGGCTGCCCGGGGCGGTGCGGGACCAGACGCTGAGCCTGTCGGAAGCGCAGGCTTTGGTGGACCTGGCGCCCGGCCGGCTGCGCCTGGCCTGGCAGGTGCTGCCACCGCGCCAGATCGGCCTGGTGCGGCTGCCACGGCTGGCGGTGCAGTTCCGCTTCGAGGGCGTCGAGGCTGAAGATCGCCTGCGCTTCATGCGCTACTTCGACCTGTACATGCATCGCGGCGGGGGATGACGCGGCGTCGAATTGGCACGTCATCGGCCCGCAGGCCGCTCAAGCTCCCGGCAGAACCTGCCTGACCACCTTCAACAAGTCGCTGCCGCCCAGCGGCTTGACCAGCCAACCCGTCGCGCCGCACTTCTTGGCTTCGTCGCGCTTGGCCTGCTGGCTCTCGGTGGTCAGCGCCAGGATGGGCGTGAAGCGCAGCAGCTTGCGCGCTTCCTTGATGAGCCCGATGCCGTCCATCTTCGGCATGTTGATGTCGGTGATGATCAGGTCGGGCTTCAGCCCGGCCTTCAGCTTTGTCAGCGCGGCCTCGCCATCGGGCGCGGTGTCGACCTTGAAGCCGTTCATCTCCAGCGTGCTCTTCACGCTCATCAGCATCGTGGCTGAATCATCGACCAGGAACACGCTTTTCATTCAATGACCTCTATTCGTTGCGGTGTGATTCAGAACAGTTCGATCTTGGGCTCGGCGTGCTGTTGGGCAGACGCTGCGGCCGCCGTTCCAGTCACCGCCTGATGAGTGGCGCGCTGGCTGTGCATCACGTAGCGCTCGGTCTGCGTCTGCAGCCGCTCCTTCATCGACGGCATGCCTTCGGGGTCCCAGGGCCGGGCCACCAGCTGTTCGGCCAAACCCTGCAAATGCTCGTTCAGCTCCACGAGGGCCTGCTCCACATGTTCGACGCGCTGGCGCATCACGTCCTGGCTCTGCACCGCCGTCAGCGCCTCGCCCAGGCGCTGGTCGATGGCCTCGTGTGAGGCCTTCACCGCTTCCACGATCTGGTCCAGGCGCATCTGCGCCATCGAGTCGGCAAAGCGCTGCTGCATCTCATGGATGTCGGTCAGCACGCGGCGCATGTTGCTGGTCGCGCTGCTGCGCGTGCCCTGGTCGCTGGCGGCGGCCAGTTCGGCGTCGATGCCAGCCGTGGCGGCGTTGATCTTCGCAGCGATGTCCACAGCCACCTCGGCCGTGCGCGTCGACAGGTGCCGCACCTCGGCCGCCACCACTGCGAAGCCCCGGCCGCTCTCGCCAGCGCGCGCGGCCTCGATGGCAGCGTTGATGGCCAGGAAGTTGGTCTGTCTTGCCACCGTGGCAATGACGTCGACGAGGGGCTGCAGGCCTTTGACGCCTTGCAGACGCTGGATGCGTTCCAGGTTCGCGGCGTCGTCCTGTTCCTGCTTCTCGACGAACATCTGCAGGATCGAGCCCAGCTGCACATCGGCCATCATCTTGTCCTTCACGACCTGGGTCAGCTTCTGGCTGTCGCTCTCGGTGGCCAGAATGTGCTGGTACTGCTGCCGTGAAACCTCGTGAATGCCGTTCATGCGCTCGATCATCTGCAGCGCGGCACCTTCGGATTCCTGGATGGCGCCGCCCAGTTGCTGGCGTGCGAGGTCCAGGAAAGGCGCTGCGTCTCGCATTTCCTGCACCGCCTGCTCCACCGGCATGTAGCGCGGGGTACCCCAGCGCGACGCGAACGCCCCATTGGTCTGCCTTGGCAGCCGGCGTGTTGCGGCGCGCAGCAGCGCGGCAATGCCCAGCGCCAGCCCTGCGGCCAGCGCGCCTTGCTCCGCCACCGGCAGTGCCGCCTGCTGCAGCCAGGGCGCCATCACCGCCACCGCCAGGACGGCCACGACCGCGATGGCTGCGGCCTGCGGCGCACTCAGCGGGGCTTGGGAACTCATGATTGGAATCCGTTCAGAAGCCAACAAAGGCCGGCGGGGCGCAGGCAGGATTTCTTCTTATCGGCTTTGACGTTCGCAACTTGAGCGCCAGCGAACGTCATGCGGGTGCTGCGCCTGCGGCGGCAGCCAGCTGGTCCACCTTGGCCAGAAGTTCCCAGGGGCTGAAGGGCTTGACGAGGTAGGCCTGTGCGCCCGTCTGCAGGCCCGCGTCGATGTCGTCGCCGCCGCCCAGGGCCGACAGCATGACGACGGGGATCTGCGCCAGCTGCGAGTCGGCGGCCAGCGTCCTGCCCACCGTCAGGCCGTCCATGCCCGGCATCATCACGTCCAGCAGGATCAGGTCGGGCTTCTTCTCGCGCGCCAGGCGCAGGCCTTCGACGCCGTCGCCGGCCTCGATGACATGGTGGCCCTTGAATTCGAGCGTCATGCGGATCAGGCGGCGGATGTCCGGCTGGTCTTCGATGGTCAGGACGGTTTGTGGCATGGGTTGAGTCGTGATGTTGGGATGCGGGTAAGGGTGGACTGCAGGCCGGCACGCCAATGTGCGACCTGACTCAGGCCGCGACGGCATCGGCCGACGACACCGGCAGCCTGGCCACGGCAGACGGCTGCGCTGGCAGCCACAGCGTCAGCTCCGCGCCACCGCCTTCCGCATTGGCCGCCTTGATGTCGCCGCCGTGGGCCTGCATGATCTTGTGGCAGATGCTCAGGCCCAGGCCGGTGCCGCCCGAGCCGTCCCGCGTGCGGCTGGACTGCACGAAGGGCTCGAAGATCGATTGCAGTTCATCAGGCGGGATACCGGGGCCGTGGTCGCGCACGCTCAGCCACACCACGCGGGCATCGCCTTCGGCCCGCAGTCCGCCGTCGATTTCCAGCGTCGAACCCTCGGGTGCGAAGCGGATGGCATTGGCCAGCACGTTGCGCAGCACCTGCTGCATGCGGGAGGCGTTCACGCACACGGGTAGCTCGGACAGCGGCTGGGGCATCCGCAAAGACAGCGCGCGCGCGCCCAGTTGCGGGCGCAGTTCGTGCACCACCGCCGCCACCAGCACCGCCAGGTCGCTGTGTGAAAGGCTGAGGCGGCCGCCACCCGCTTCGATCTTGGACACGTCCAGCAGCGCGTTCACCAGCGCAAGCATGCGTCGCCCGCCGGCCTGGATGTCGTCGAACATGGGCTGGAACTGCGCATGGCCGGCAGCGAAGATCTGTCCCAGCTCGGAGAATCCGATGATCGACTGCAGCGGCGTGCGCAGTTCGTGGCTGACGGTGGCGATGAATTCCGTCTTCGCGCGGCTGGCGCGTTCCGCCACTTCGGTGGCGCGCGCCAGTTCGCTGATGTCCACGCGGAAGCCGACCACGCAGCCGTCGGGCGTGAGGCGCTCGACGATGCGGACGGTGCGACCATCCGCCAGCTTCTGCAGGATGGTCGCCGTGCCGCTGCGGTGCTGCGCCATGCGCTCGGCCAACCAGGCTTCTTCGCGGCCGGCTGCGGCCGGGAACTGGCCATGGTGCAGGCCATGCCGCAGCAGGTCCTCGAAACGGGCCCCGGGCCGGATCTGGTCTGCAGACCGACTGTAGACCTCGCGGTACTTGTCGTTGCACAGCAGGAGCCGGTCTTCGGGGTCGTACACCACGAAAGCCTCGTCGATGGCGTCGATGGCGCTGCGCAGCACGTGGGCGCTGCGTTCCATCTCGGCCTGGGCGTGTCGCCACTGGGTGATGTCGAGGTGGATGCCGGCGATGATGCGCGGCTCGCCGCTGGCGCTGCGTTCCACCACCTGGCCCAAGGTTTTGACCCAGATCCAGTGTCCTGCCTTGTGTCGCATGCGGAACTCGCAGCCGTACTCGCGCGTCAGGCCGTGCAAGTGGGCGTTGCGCGCACACTCCACGGACGGTGCATCGTCAGGGTGCACGAACTGCATGAACTTCGGCGCGCCGGGCAAGGTGAACTCCTCCAGCGAGTAGCCCAGCATCTCCGCGTAGCGCCGGCTGTTGTTGTTCTCGCCGGTGATCAGGTTGTGTTCCCAGGTGCCGGCCTGGGTGGCGTTGATGATGCGTTGCAGCCGGTGGCGTTCGGCAGCCAGCGCACGCGTCGCCTCGCGGGCCGCCGTGATATCGCGCTGCACCGCCAGGAAGCCGTTCACTGCTCCCTGCGCATCGAACAGCGGCTGGATGCCGACTTCGATCCAGTACAGATGGCCGCGGCGGTGGCGATTCAGCAGCTCCCCGTTGAAGGGTTGCCCTCCATCCAGGGCCGCACGCAGGCTGGCAATCGTCGCCCGGTCTGTCTCGGGCACTTGCAGCAGCGCTCCGGGGCTCTGGCCCAGCACCTCGTCGAAGCACCAACCGGTGATGCGCTCGAAGCCGGCGTTCACCCAGGTGATGCGGCGCGCGGCGTCGGTGATGATCACGGCGTCGAAAGTCTTGCGCGCCGCCAGGGCCATGCGTTCCAGGTCGGTGCCCAGGCGGAGCGCCGAGCTCTCGGCGCGGTCCTGTGCGCGACGTTGGACGGTCAACAGGGTCGCCATGAGCACGGCCGCCAGGCCGCCCAGGCCGAACACCAGCCAGGGTTCCCAGTGGCGCCCCGGCAAGCCGTGGTCGATCTGCTGCTGCAGCGTCCAGGCCATCAGCGCTGCAGCGGCCAGACCCAGGCCGCCTGCCGCCCAAGGCAGTTGTCGGTTGAGCATCTGCCGCGCTGTGCGCACGGAATGGCCCGCCATGTCGGTCAGCCTGTGGCGGCGGCCGGTTGCACCACAGCGGCCAACCACGGGTCTGCCGGTACACCCGTGATCCGGGGCCGCAGTACCAGCAGCACCTGCAGCACCGCCGCGTGCAGGTGTTCGCACTTGCCCAGGTGCACGGCGGGCCTGGCCTGCTGCTGCAACCACTGCGCCAGCGTCTCGGCGTCCTCGACACCCACCACGCCTTCCAGCGCGGCGTGCTTCTTCAGGTAGCGGATCGTCATGTCAGAAGCTCCTTGGGGTTCAAGACCATCAGCACGCCTCCGTCGCCCATCAGCGCCGTGCCAGCAAAGCCGGTCAGCCCGGCCAGCACGCCTTCCAGGGGCTTCAGGATGATGTCGCTGGCGCCGTTGAACTGGTCGACCAGCAGGCCCACCGGCTCGGTGCCGATGCGTACCACCAGCACGGCGAACTCGCCTTCGGCGTTCAGAGAAGGTTCGGTGTCCAGCGCCAGCAGGTCGTTCAGCGCGCGCAACGGCACGATACGTCCGCGCAGCACCGTGGTACGGGCCTGCTTGAAATGGTGGATGTCGTCGCCGTGCACGCGCACGGTCTCGACGATCAGGTCCATCGGCACGCCGAATCGGCGGCCGGCGCTCTCGACCACCATCACGTTGGTGACCGCCATGGAGAGCGGCAGCGACAGGCGGATCGTCGTGCCCTTGCCCTGCATGCTGCTCAGTTCCACTGCGCCGTTGATGCGTTCCACCGCAGTGCGCACCACGTCCATGCCCACGCCCCGGCCGGAGAGGTCGGAGATGGTCTCGGCGGTGGAAAAGCCCGGCAGGAAGATCAGTTGCACCGCTTCGTGCTCGCTCAAGCTGGCGGCGCGGTCGGCCGGGATCAGCCCGCGTTCCACCGCCTTGGCGCGCACGCGGGCGGCGTTGACGCCGGCGCCATCGTCGCTGATCTCGATGATCACCCGGTCGCTTTCCTGACGGGCCTGGATACGGATGGTGCCCGAGGGCTGCTTGCCCGCCGCGCGTCGCACCTCTGGCGTCTCGATGCCATGGTCCAGGCTGTTGCGCAGGATGTGGATCAACGGGTCGGCCAGCGGCTCGATGACATTCTTGTCGGCCTCGGTCTCCTCGCCTTCGATGACCAGCCGCACTTCCTTGCCCAGCTTGCGCGAAATGTCCCGGACCAGGCGGCCGAAGCGCTGGAACACCGCGCCCACGGGCAGCATGCGCACCTGCATGATGGCGTGCTGCATGTCCTCTGCGATGCGGTTGATGACGGTGTACTGGGCCTTGATCTCTCGGGCCAGCTCGCGCTGGCCGAACTGGCTCTCGGCGCGCTGCGCGAGATAAGGCAGGCTGTTCTTGGCCACCACCATCTCGCCGATGAGGTCCATCAGCCGGTCGACCTTCTCCTGGCCGACCTTGAGCACCTTTTGGGCCGGTCCGCCGGCGGCTTCGTCGCTGCGTCGGCTGATGTCGGCGGCGTTGGCGTTGGCATCGTGAAGCGAATAGCCAGCGTTCGTGGCTCGGATCGGCTCGGCGGCACTGCCAGCATCGGCGGTGGCCTCATCGACCCAATGCGCCAGACGTTCCAGCACGACGCGTGCGGCCGCGGCCGTGCCCGACGAAGCGGCGCCGCGCGAGAGCACGCTCAACTGGTCGCTGTGCAATGCCTGCGCCCGCTGGCGCACCAGACGCTCGGCGGCAGTGGCCTGGCGGGCGGTGGCGGCCGGCGCGTCCGTTTGCAGCGAAGCGGCCGTCGTCGCCGGTCCCGGGTCGCGCAGCGCGTAGCCCTGCACCTGCTCTGATACGCAGCGGAAATGCGCTTCGACCTCGCTGCGGGGCGCGCTGCTCAGCAGCACGATGTCCAGGTTGCACTGGTAGCAGTCCCACTGCACCAGCGCGTCGCCTTGGAGCCAGGGTTGCTGGCTGGTCACCGCCACGGCCAACAGGCCGGGTGTGGTGCAGGCCAGGCGCCAGGGGTCTTCGCCCTTGAAGAAGCATCCTTCTTCCGGCGTGTAGCGCCAGGCCGTGGCGTCGGGCTGAGCGGCGCACAGTTCGGGGGCCAGGCAGGCCAGCCAGTCGGGGGCTGGTTCGGCAGCGGGCGGGGCGGCCGCCATGGCGGCGGCCGTTTCAGCGCCCGTGGCGCTGGCAGGCACCGTTGCGGTTGCGCTGGCCACGGTCACGGCATCAGGCCCGTTCAGCAGCTTGCGCAGCGCCTGGGCGTGCGCCAGTGACTTCTGTTCGGCCCCGTCCTCGAAGCGCCCGCCTTGCTCGATCTGGTCCACCAGCTGGGCGCTGTAGTCCATGGCGTCCAGCAGCGCGTCGGCCAGCTCGGCGCTGTAGGCCAGGGTGCCATTGCGCACGCGGTCCAGCAGGTCTTCGCCGGCATGCACCACGCGTTCCAGCGGCTTGAACTCGAACAGCCCGCAGTTGCCCTTGAGGGTGTGGACGGAACGGAACAGGTCGTTCAGCAGCGTGGTGTTCCCGGGGTCGCGCTCTACGTCGAGCAGCCGCTTGCCGATGGCTTCCAGGCACTCGCGCGCCTCGATGACAAACTGGTCCAGCAATTCCGCCTGGTTCATGCCCGCGCTCCCTTCATCGTTCCTTCGGCGGCCCTCAGTGCGGTGGCGGCATCGCCCAGCAGCAGCGCAGCCGTCAACACCATGTCCGCGGGGCGCGCCGGCTTGACGAGATAGCAGTTGGCCCCAGCGTCCAGCGCGCGGCTGGCGTCATGCGGGCCGGCTTCTGTGGACACCATCACCACTGGAGCCTGGTGGCGGGCGTCAAGCTTGCGCAGTTCGCGAACGAAGCTGTAGCCGTCCATGCGCGGCATGTTGACGTCCACCACATACAGGTCGTAAGCGGTGTCCTCGTCCTGGGCGTGCACGCGCTCCAGCGCTTCCACGCCGTTGAGCGCCTCGTCGGTGTGCCAGCCGGTATCGCCCAGCAGCTTGCGGTGGTACATGCGCACGGTGGCGGCGTCGTCGACGACGAGGATGCGGGCTTGGCGTGGGTTCATGGCAGGCGTCAGACAGGCTTCTGGTAGACCATGGCGTCGGGAAAACGGCGCACGGTGAAGAGCGATGACATGCGGCTCATCGATTCGGAATGCCCCAGGCAGATGAAGCCGCCCGGGCTCATGGCGTCGAACAGCGCCTCGGCCGCGACGCGGCGCGAAAGGTCGTCGAAGTAGATCAGCAGGTTTCGGCAGAAGACGATGTCGATGTCGCGGAAGCGGCGCGTGTCGGCGGCTTCGCTCAGATTCACGCGGCTGAACTCCACTGCGCTGACCAGGTCGCGCGAGATGCGCCACTCGTCGGGCCCGTGCGGTGTGAAGTACTTGCGCAGGTAGGCTGGCGGAAGCTGCTCCACCGCGCGCCTGGAATAGACGCCGCGCTCGGCCGCGGCCAGCACCGAGGTGTCGATGTCCGAGGAGAAGATCTCGACGTCGTAACGGTCGATCTGCGCCCAGCGTTCCAGCAGGTAGATCGCGATGGAGTAAGGCTCTTCGCCGGTGGACGACGGGACCGACCAGATACGTATGCGCGAACCTGGCAGCTTGCGCGCCGCCACTTCGTCCAGCATGTTGTTCACCATGCAGTCGAACTGGTAGGCCTCGCGGAAGAAGTAGGTCTCGTTGACCGTCATCGCATTGACCAGGCGCTGCATCTCGGCGCCGTCGGCCTCGAAGCGCAGCATCACGAAGTACGAGCGGAAGCTGCACGAGCCGGTGGCCTCGATGCGCTCGACGAGCCGCTTGTCGACGAAGTAGCGCTTGCCAGCGTCGAAGTGGATGCCGGTCTTGCGGTGGAAGTACTCGGCGAACTTCGCGAAGTCCGCGTCGGTGATGAGGGCCGCGACCGCCTGCGTTGACGCCAGCGTCGGTGTCTTCATGCCGACTCGATGCGTTCCACGGCCAGGTCCACGCTGAAGCCGATGTAGGGGTCGGCGGCAAAGCGCCGCCTGGCCGCCTTCAGCGCCGGCAGGGCTTCGGGTCCACCCACCTCGGCCAGCACTTCCAGTGCGGCGCCCACCACGTTGACCTGCTCTTCGGTGTGCAGCACCTGGGCCAGCCAGCGCGGCACGCTGGGGTGACGCAGGTCGCCAAGAAGGTTCACGGTGAAGATGCGCACGTCGCTGTCGGCGTCCTGCAGCAGGCGGTCGATGTGTGGCGCCACAGCGTCCGGCGCGCTGGCCAGCATCTCGATGGCGCCGTTGCGCACGCCAGGGTCTTCGCTGCGCAGCAGCTCCACCATGCCCTGCACCACGACCGGCCCGCCCAGCGCCGCGGCGGTACTGAAGAGCACGGCGCGCACGCTGGCGTCGGTTTCCACCGCCACGCGGGCGCACACGACCGCGGCGGCTTGCGGGTGGGCGGCCAGGTCACGCGCTGCCCAGCGGCGCACGTTGGCGTCGGCGTCGGCCAGCTGCGCCACCAGGCCGTCGGTGTCGCGCGGGTACTCGCGGTCTTCGACCTGGCGCAGTCCCACCGGGCTGTCACTGGCTTTTTTCAATCCCATGGCCTTGTCCTGTTGTTTCTTGTCGTTGATTGAAGTACGAGACGGGTCACGGGTTCACATGCCACGGCGCTATTGCAGCCACAGGCGCAGCTGTGCGGCGATGCCGGTGCAGGGCAGCACGAGGCTGGCGCCGCGGCGCTCGATCAGTTCGGCCGGCATGCCGAAGACCACCGCCGTGTCGGCCGATTCGGCAATCGTCTTGCCGCCGGCCGCGTGCAGCTTGGCCATCGATGCCGCGCCGTCGTTGCCCATCCCGGTGAGCATCACGCCCACCAGCCGGTTGGCTGGCAGGTGCTGCATGGCGGTATCGACCAAGATCTCCACCGAGGGATGCCACAGCACGCCCGGTGTCTCGGGCCGCGATACGGCGTACAGCGTGCCGGCGCGGTCGGTGACGGTGAGGTCGGTGCCGCCGCGGCCGATGTAGACGTGGCCGGCCTGCAGCGGCATGGGTGCGGACACTTCCACCACCTTCAGGGCGCACAGGCTGTCCATGCGCCGCGCGAAGGTGTCGGTGAAATTGGCGGGCATGTGCTGCGCCACCAGCACCGGCCACGGAAAGTGCGCCGAGAGCTTGGGCAGGATGTCTTCCAGCGTGCGCGGGCCACCGGTGGAAACGCCGATCAGCACCAGGCCGGGTACGCGGCCCACTGGCTTGCCGGGGGTCGGGGCAAGGGCATCGGGTGCCGCCGAGACCGGAGCGGCCGATGATGCAAACCCAGCCACCCGCGGCTGCGCGGCGGGTGCCGTTCGCGCGAGCCGCGACGTCGCTGGCGGGTTGCGGCCGGCGGCCGGGCGGGTGCTCAGGCGCGCCCGCGAAGCGCTGCGCACCTTGTCCAGCAACATCACCTTGATGTCGTCGACATGCAGCGAGATCGTGCCGCCGGGTTTGGGGATGAAGTCTACCGCGCCCAGGGCCAGCGCTTCGAAGGTGGCCAGCGCACCTTTCTCGGTCAGTGACGAGACCATGACCACCGGCGTGGGCCGCGCCGACATGATCAGCGACAGCGCCGTCAGCCCGTCCATTTCGGGCATGTTGATGTCAAGCGTCACCACGTCGGGCTGCCACTGCACCACCAGCTCGACGGCCTCGACACCGTTGCGCGCGCTCTTGACCTCGTAGCCGCCTTCCATGAGCACGCCCGCCAGCAACTTGCGCATCAAGGCCGAGTCGTCAACGATCAGGACCTTCTTCATCGTGTCTTTTCCGCTGGCGGCACGACCGCGCTTTCGATGTCTTTCACGCTGCCTTGGCCAGCGGTTCCGCTTCCATCGCAGTGCCACCCAGGCCCTGGATGTCCTGCACCTCGCGGCCTTGCAGCAGGTGCCGCGGGTCGATCAGCATCACCAGGCGCTTTTCGCCATCCAGGTTGGCCACGCGGCTGATGAGCTGACTCTGCTCGTCGGACATCGCAGGCGCAGCAACGATGCGCCCGCGCGGGATGCGCAGCACCTCGGCCACCGAGTCGACGATGAAGCCGGTGCGCATGCCGTTCAGCAGGTAGACCATGATGCGCTGGCGGTCGTTGCGCTCGATGGCCGGCAGGCCCAGGCGGCTGCGCTGGTCGATCACCGGCAGCACCGTGCCGCGCAGGTTGATCACGCCTTCGACGAAGGCCGGCGTGCGCGGTACGCGTGTCAGCGTCTCGGGCACGCGCACGATTTCCTGCACGCTCATGATGGGCACGCCGAACTCCTCGGCGCCCAGGCGGAAGATCACCACCTGGGTGTCGTCGTCGCTGGTGGTGTCGTCGTCGCTGCGCTCGGCATCGGTTTGCTGCGTCATCGCTGCTTCCTTGGCGTTTTGGCTGGCGGCGGCGCCTGCCGCTGCCAGCGCGGTTTCGATGGCCGGCATGCGCAGCAGCTTGTCAGTGGCGATGATCGACACCAGACGCTTGCCGCCGTCCAGCCTGCAGATGGAAGAGAACTCGTCCAGTTGCTGGTCGGCGGACAGCATTCCGGGCATGGGCTCGGCCTGGGCGCGTGGCACGCTCAGAACCTCCTTGACGGAGTCGGTCACCAGCCCCACGTTCAGGCCGCCCGGCAAGGCCGTCACCACGATGCGGTGCTGTTCGGCATAGGGCAGCCGTGGCAGGCCGAACAGCGTGCGCAGGCTCACCAGCGGCAGCAGGCGCTGACGCAACGACATCACCCCCAACACATGCGGCGGCGTGTTGGGAAGCTCGTTCACGTGCTCGGGCAGCTGAACGATCTCCTGAACCTCGGCGATGTCTAGGGCGTATTCCTGGTCGGCCACCGAGAACGAAACCAGACGCAATTCATCGCTGGTCTCGCCGGCGCCTTCGTCGACGGCCTGTGTGTTGGCTGCAACTCCGGACTGGGCCGCGGCAGCACGGTCGGTGCCCACGCCGCCACCGCCCACGTGGCTGAACTGGCCTTCGATCAGGCGTGCGAAATCGATGCACAGCAGCATGTCGTGGCCGCCGCCGGGCCGGACGCGCTTGATCACGCCCGTCAGGTAGTCGGCGTTGACGACGGTCTGGATGCTGTCGGCAGCTTCGATCTCGCCGGGCTCGATGGTCACGACGCTGGCAACGCGGTCGACCACGAAGCCCAGCGGCTGGCCCAGGTTGATGACCAGGGCGCGCGTGGCGTCGTCGTTGCTGCGCTCGTCGCAGCCAAACAGGCGGCGAAGGTTGATGATGGGCAGCACGCGGCCGCGCAGGTTGGCCAGACCGTCCAGCGTGCGTGGTGCCAGCGGTAGTTGCGCCACTCCGGGCACGCGGATGATCTCCTGCACGGGCGCCATGGGCACGGCAAACAGCTCGCCCGCCACCGAAAAGGTGACGAACTGATTGGCATGGCCGGCGCCGTCTTGATGGTCGTCGCTGTCAGGCCCGGCGCGGCCGGGTACGTTGTTCAGGGAGCTGCTCATCGCCCACCTCAGGCACTCTGCAGTTCGTCGGCCAGCGAGGCGATTTCCTCGATGGCGGCGGACAGTTCCTCGGCACCTTGCGACTGCTGCTTGGCCGCCGCGGCGGCCTGCTCGGCAGCTTTCTCGGCTTCGGCTGCGGCGGCCGAGATCTGCTCAACACCCACCTTGACCTGGCCCACAGCGGCAGCAATCTCCTGTGCGGCCAACACGGCTTCGCGATTGCCCTTCTGGATCTCGGCGATGTCGCCTTCGATGGTGTTCAGTCCCAAGGTGATGACCTTGGCCTTCTCCACCTCGCTCAGCGCCGAGGCGACGATGGATGCCAGGTCGCGGCCCACCAGGCCGATCTGGTCCTGAATGGCCTTGACCATGTCCTTGATGCGGTCGGCGTTCTCGGCCGAGTCGTGCGCCAGGTTGCGGATGTCGGTGGCCACGACGACGAAGCCCTTGCCGAAATCGCCTGCGCGCGCCGCCTCGATGCTGCCGTTCACGGCCAGCATGTTGGTCTGCACTGACACCTGCGTGATGGCGTCGACGATCTTGTCAATCTTGCGCGACACCAGCTCCAGATCCTTGACCTGCTTGATGCTCACCTCGGTGGTGCCAACGTTCACCGAAATGCCACTGATCAAGCCGTCGATGTTCTTCTTGTTCTCGCCCATCAGCGCGGCGATGGCCTGCGCGCGCTCGTTGCCTTGCGAGGCCCGGCTCTCGGCGATCTCGGCGCCCTTCTCGATCTGCGACACTGCCGCGGCCGATTCCGCGCTGGCCGCGGCCTGCGTCTGCGCGCCTTTGCGAATCTGGTCCAGGGCCACCATGATCTGCGCGGCAGAACGGTTGATCTCCTGCACTGCGCTCGAAAGCTCTTCGGCAGAGCTGGCCACTTCCTCGGCGCTCTTGGCGATGTCGGTGCTGTTCTTCAGTTCGTCGGCGATCTCCGACAGGCCGGCTGCGGTCTGTTCGCATTGCGACAGCGCGGTGGTCTGCTCGGTGACGGTCTTGTTGGCTTCCTCGCAGGCGCTGGACTGTTCGGTCGACGCCGATGCGATTTGCTCCGATCCCTTCAGCGCCTGCTGCGCGGCGACGTTGCTCTGTGCTGCGGCGGTGGCAATCTCCACCGCACCTCCGGCAATGGTGGCGGCGTCCCGGCGGATCTGCTCGAGTTGCTGAAGGATCAGCGTGCTCTTCTCGACTTCCGCGCGCACGGCCTCGGCGCCTTCGTTGATGCCTTCGGCGATGGTCTTTACCTCGCCCTGGATCTGGCCCACCAGGTCCTGGATCTGCTTGGCGCTCTTCTCCGAGGTTTCAGCCAGCGTGCGCACTTCGTCGGCGACGACTGCAAAGCCCTTGCCGTGCTTACCGGCCCGTGCGGCTTCGATGGCGGCGTTCAGCGCCAGCAGGTTGGTCTGGTCGGCGATGCGCGCAACGGCCTTGACGATCTCGCCGATATTCGCGGCCTGGCGTTCCAGTTCAGCCACCATCTTTACGCTCTCTCCCTGCCGCTGCGCGGCGGTCGTCACGTTGTTGACGGTGGCTTCCACCTGGCCGTTGATCTCGGCAGCCAGGCTCTGCATGGCTTCTGCCTTGCGCTGGGCCTGGCCGACGGCGGCCATCTGACGCGTGATCGAGGTCGAGACCTGCGTGATGGCAGCCAGCGATTCCTGTGCAGCGCCCGATGCCTCTTCGGCACCGGTGGCGATCTGTGCTGCCGCGCGCTTGAGTTCTTCTGCTGCCGAAGCCGCCTCGTTGATGCCTGATGCCAACTGCGTGGCGGCGGCTGCCACGCGCTCGCTGGCCTGCTGCTGCTTGGCCAGGGTGCGCGCGCGCTTGCGCTGCACGTCGGCGTCGCGCGCCACGTTCTTGGCAATGCTGCCGGCGATGGCCTGCAGTGCTTGGGGGGCGTCTTTGGTGGCCGTGGCCTTGCGGATCAGGGACATGCGGGGGCTCCGAGGGATGTGGGTGAATCAGCCCAGCGCGACACCTGTCGTCGCTGTGGCAGCACTGGCATGCCATCGGCGGCCGCAAGGCGGTCGATGGCCACTTATCGACGGAGCCACCTGGGTGGACGGCGTAGGTTGGTGCGCAGTGACTTCATTCCACTGCGGAAGCACAGAAGGTGAATCGTCAAGGTGAGGGTCAAAAGCAGTTCACATCGCCGCCGGCGCCGATTGAAGCCGGTTGACGCTGGCCAGCGCCAGCCCGCGCGCAGCAGGCGAAGCGCGAAGTCCTCACGCGAGAGGCCCCCGAACCGGTGGCCTTTGTCTGTTCCCAGCCCGATACCCGGCAAGCCCATGACCGCTCCGTCCGCGGCGGTTCGGGGCACTGCGCACGAAGCCTTGGTCGATGTTCGGCTTCGACAGCGGGAGACCACTTGAGAAAAAAGGCCGGCGGCGACATGACCAGGTGCGTGGTCCCGTCGCGCCACGCAGTCTTGGACCTGAGCACCACCTGCCCGCTGGTGTTGGTCTGCACGCGTTCGTTGGCCAGGGCCGGCCGGGCGATGTAGCGGCACAGCTGTTCCAGCGCCTGGCGTCGTCGGCGCCGCAGCGCACTGATGGGCGACGAGGTGCTGCTGCTGTCACGCCTGATGCGCAGTGGCTTGCGCTGTCATGAACACCTGTTCCGCTTCGGCGGCGAGGAATTCGTGGTGCTGATGCGTTGCCCGAACCAGGCCGGCGCTGTCGTCTCGCGGGTAGCGCTTGAGGGCTCGCGCGAAAGCATCCGCCAGCTCGGTGTGCGCCTGCATGGTGAGGCCCAGGTCCTTGGGCAGGCCGTCCTTCAGGCCGTGGGTCCAGCCGTGCACGGCCACGGGCTGGCCGCGCGCCCAGGCGTCCTGGGTCACGGTGGACAGCGTCACGTTGCCCGGCTGTTCGATGACGTTCATCTCGCACAGCATGTCTTCCTGCTGCTCGGGCGGCAGGTGGTCCAGCCAGTGGGCGGCCGGGCCGATGCGCAGGCCGCGCAGGGCGACGCGCACGCCTGCGCAGCCGTGGTGACCCACCACCACGATGGGCTTGACGAACAGGTGCTCCACCGCGTGCTGGATGGTTCTCAGCGCGTTCAGGTCGCTGTGCACCACCAGGTTGGCCACCTTGCGGTGCAGGAAGACCTCGGCCGGGTCCAGGTCCGTGATCTCGTTGGCCGGCAAGCGGTTGTCGGCGCAGCCTGTCCAGATTCAGCGCGGACTCTGCTGCCGCGCCAGGCGGGCGAAGAAGCCGGGGGCGCGGGCCTTGGTGGCCTCAACCCAGGGGCGGCGGCTGTCGAGCAGGTCTTTCGGCCCATCGGCCCCTGGAGTGCGGAGCTGGTCAGGGGGAATTTCGGCTCGGCGCTGTGGATGCCGCCATGCTGGGGCCTGGGCCGGCGGGCCGAGAGGCCGCGCCCCCGGCCATCCGTTCAGTCATCAGTTCGGCCATGCGTTCGGGCAGCAAGGGCCGGCCGAGCAGGAAACCTTGTGCTTCGTCACACCCGGCTTCAGCCAGGAACCGAAGCTGGCTCTCGGTTTCCACGCCCTCGGCCACCACGCGCATGTCCAGGCTGTGCGCCAGCGAGATGACGGCACGGGTGATGGCGGCATCGTCACGGTCCATCGGCAGACCGTCGACGAAAGAGCGGTCGATCTTCAGCGTCTGCGCCGGAAAGCGCTTGAGGTAGGCCAGCGACGAATAGCCGGTGCCGAAGTCGTCGATGGCGATCTGCACACCCAGCGCATGCAGGCGCTTGAGCGATTGCTGCGCGCGCTCGGCATCGGCCATCAGGACGCTTTCGGTGACCTCGATCTCCAGCAGGCTGGCCGGCAAGCCGGCGGCCTTCAGCGCGTGGCTGACTTCGTCCACCAGCGTGGGATGCGAGAACTGGCGCGCCGAGACGTTCACCGAACAGCGCGGCGGTGCCATGGCGGCTTGCTGCCATTCCTGCATCTGCCGGCAGGCGGCTTCCAGCACCCAGCGGCCCATGGGCACGATGAGGCCGCTTTCCTCGGCCAGCGCGATGAACTCGCCCGGCGCCAGCAAGCCGCGCCGCGGGTGCTGCCAGCGCACCAGCGCCTCCATGCCCAGCAGCGCGCCGCTGCACACATCGAACTTCGGCTGGTAGTGCAGCCGAAGTTCGTGGTTCTGGATGGCTTGCCGCAGCTCGCCTTCCAACGACAGTTGGGCCGCCGCGCGGTCGGCCAGCTGCGGCGTGAAGAACTGGAAGTTGTTCTTGCCGCGCGCCTTCGCCAGGTACATGGCGGTGTCGGCGCACTTCAGCAGCGTGGCGGCGTCGATGGCGTCGTCAGGGAACCGGCTGATGCCCACGCTGGCACTCACCTGAATCGGCCGTCCTGCCAGGTGCAGCGGCTCGGCCAGCTCGGTGAGCGCACGGCCGGCGATCTTCGTCAGCGTGGTGACATCGGGGTTGCCGTCGAGCAGCACCACGAACTCGTCGCCGCCCAGCCGACCCACGATGTCGGCCCCGCGCAGCAGGCCTGTCAGACGCTTGGCCACGGTCTTCAGCAGTTCGTCGCCGGCATCGTGGCCCAGCGTGTCGTTGACGGCCTTGAACCGGTCGAGGTCGATGAAGAACACCGACAGGCTGGCACCGGCGCGCCGCGCCCGCTCCAGCGCATGCTCCAGTTGCTGCACGAACATGCTGCGGTTGGCCACGCCCGTCAGCACGTCGTAGCGGGCCAGTTGCTGCACCCGCTGCTCGGCCAGGGTGACCTGGGTGACGTCGGAGCCCACGCCGCGGTAACCGCGGAACTCGCCGTCCACGAACACCGGCTCTCCGCTGATGCGCACGTAGTAGCGCGCGTGGCCCGGTTCACGCACGCCGCAGACGATGTTGCGAAAGGCGCTGCGCGCGGCCACCAGGGCTGCGAACGCAGCCGGTCCGCCCTCGCCCTGGACTTCGAGGTCGAGCAGCGCGTGCTTGCCACTCAGCAGCGCGGCGAGATCGTCGCCGACATCGGTGGTGTGCGCAGACACGTAGTTGAAGCGCAAGGCGGCATCTTGTTCCCACACCCAGTCGGACGACAGCGACAGCAGGCTCGCCAGCCGCGCCTGGCTCGCCGCCAGCTGCGCATGCAGTTCGCCCATCTCGCGCGACGCCACTTCCTGTGAACGTTCGAGCAGGTAGCGGTCCTGCTCGGCGTCGGTGTAGGCGCGGCTCACACGCTCCAGCAACGCCGGCAGACCCGCCGTGCCGGGGGCCTGCGCCAGCGCGGCAAGGTCCAGCCCCACGCGCTGGAGCTGGCGCTGCAAGGTGGGGTGCCATGCCGCGGGTGCCATCGGGCTATACCTCTCGCAATACGGTGACGGTCATGGTCTGGTTGTGCAACTGGCTCAAGCTGCCGCTGCAGCCAGCGGCAATCTCGCCATACGAGTAGAAGCCCACGTGCACCGCGCCAGGGGGCGCGCCTTCCATCAAGGATTCGACTTCCTCCTCGGTGCGCTCGCCCAGCACCAGGCGGCGGCCGACACAGCTGACCGAGATCACCAGGCTTTGCGCTGCGGCGGCGTGGCCGCCCGCCGCACCCTCGCCTGCCAGCCCGGGAAAGTCGCTCACGGCCCCCGCCATCGCCAGCCCGGCGCTGTTGACGAGGCCGTCACCGGTGGTGCGCATCAGGCGCGCTTCGAAACCTTGCGGCACGTCGCCGGCGAAGGTCATCGAACGGCGCACTTCGTCGATGCCGAGGATGGTGCGCACCAGCGTTTCGGTGCCGCCGCGCGGGCAGCGTATCGACAGCGGAAACAGCAGCGCCGCGCCCGGCAGGCCATCGGCCAGCCGGCCCAGGTATTCCTTGTACAGGTCGAGCGCAGGCCGGCCGTCCAGTTCGAACAGCACGTTGCCTTCGGAACGTGTGATGCGGCGCAAGGGGCCGAAGTCCGACCAGCCGCCCTGGTGCCCGCCGCCCACCTGCAGGCGTTCGCCATACAGGCCCACGGCGCACACCTGGCCCGGCCGCACGGTGCCGCCGGCCAGTACCCAGGTGCTTTCGAAGCGGCTGCCGTCACCGGCCAGGCCACCCGCGACGCGCACCCCGGCCGGCAGCCCGCGCGACAGCGCCGCCACCAGCGGCGTGCCGTTCACGCCCAGGCCGTCTGACAGCACGAAGACCGCGCGCAGCCCTTCGGCCGGCAACCCTGCAGCCAGGCGCGCGCCGGCCGCGCCGGAGTCTTCGGCGCCGGCGATGGGCGTGAGCGCGGTCACCACTCGGCTGTGCTCGAAGCGGCACACCGCCACGCTGACGGTACCGTCATCGACGCGGGAGCCTTCGATTTCGCCCGAGGTCGAGCAACCCACCACGGCCGACTGCGGAAAGCCGGCCACCAGATCGCGCAGGGGCGCCTGCAGCGGCTCGTTCGATGGGCCTTCAGGGCCGTAACGCCGCGCGCCGAAGGCCAGAACCAGGGTCTGCGGGCTGTCCAGGTGAACCGGCAGAGCCCGGCTCCAGGCGCCCTCGGCGCGATAACTCAGCGACTCAACCCGCACATGCCCCTCCATGAGCGCCACACGGCACATGGCATGTTTTCGGCCGCGCCCGCCGCTGCTTGAGCCCGGCGGGCGCCTCAGGCACTTGCGGCACCACCTGGCCGGCGGTGTTGCTCTGCACGCGTTCGTTGGCCAGGGCCGGCCGGGCGATGTCGCGGCACAGTTGTTCCAGCGCCTGGCGGTCATCTGCGGCGCAACGCACGGCGGCGTGCAGGGTGAGGCCGGACACAAGGGCCCGGAAGGGGCCTTGTGCCTGCCGAACGCCAGACGGCGATACAAGCCGTCTGGCTGAAGCCGTCGATGCCGGCGCACAGTTGCTGCTTGAAGTCCGCATCCCAGGGCATGGCGCCCTGTACCGCGAGCACCTTCTGGCCGGCGGCTTCGGGGCGCCGAGTTCAGCGCCGCGCATGTCGCTGAAGGGTCGATAGAACCTGATCGCAAACACGGTCGGGTTACCGCAAAGCCGTCGTCGCCCGACGGCCACGCTAAGCTGCGAGCCCGCCTCCCCGAGGCATCCCTCTTCGGAAGACCCGCCATGTTCCAAAGCGTCCTGGACTTCTGGTTCAACGACATCGAACCGGCGCAATGGTGGAAGGTCGACCCGGCCTTCGACCAGCTCGTCGGTCAGCGCTTCGGCCACCTGTTCGATCAGGCGGCACGCGCCGAGCTTTTCGAGTGGCGTGCCACACCACCCGGTCGGCTGGCCGAGGTCATCGTGCTCGACCAGTTCCCGCGCAACATCTTCCGCGGTCAGCCCCGCGCTTTCGGGACCGACACCCTGGCGCTGGCCCTGGCCCAGGAAGCCGTCGCCGCCGGCGCCGACCTTCTGCTGGAAGAGCAGCGGCGCGTCTTCCTCTACATGCCCTACATGCACAGCGAGTCCGCTCTGATCCACGAGACCGCGCTGCGTCTGTTTCGTGACCACGCGCCCGCGAACAACCACGACTTCGAACTGCGCCACAAGGCGATCATCGACCGCTTCGGCCGCTATCCGCACCGCAACGCGATCCTGGGGCGCGAGTCGACCGCGGCCGAAGCGGAATTCTTGACCCAGCCTGGTTCCAGCTTCTGAAGCCGCTGCCGCGGCCGGCTTCTGACCCCCGCTTCTCGACCCACGCTTCTCGACCCCCGCTTCGCTGCACCGAGCGGCGGCGTCGGCACTCCTGACGGCAGGCGTTCACCACCGCGGAGTCCACCGCCCTCCAGCTGCCCGCGATGATCCTGGCCTTGGCCGCATCAACGCAGGCCCGCATCGCCGGCGTCACCCGTTTCGCGTTGTGCGCGTCTCAGGCCGGGTCCAGCGCGCCTTCCTTCAGGCCGAGTGCCGTCACGTCCGGGTCAACACGCCCAGCGAGTGGGGCCATTGCCTGTCACAGGGCCCGGCAGCCGAACACAATCCGGCGCGCGCGGAAGCTCGCTGAAGCCCGCACACCACGAAGCGCCCACGCTGCAAAGCCCTGATACGCCTCCGTCTTGCCCACGCTTAATCGAAGGACTCTCTCCCCATGGATCGTCGACAGCACCTCGGTGCGCTCCTGGCCGCTGCGGCTGGCGCCTCGCTTCCCCTGGCGGCCCGCGCCCAGGCCTACCCCAACAAGCCGGTGCGCCTGATCGTGCCCTTTGCGCCTGGTGGCACCACGGACATCATCGCCCGCATCGTGGCCGAGCGCATGTCGACCACCATCGGCCAGAACATGATCGTCGAGAACCGCGCCGGCGGCGGTGGCACGGTGGGCACGCTGGAAGTGGTGCGTGCCGCAGCCGATGGCTACGTGCTCGGCATGGGCACCGTCTCGAGCACCGCCGCCAATCCGGCGATCAACCCGCGCAACCCCTACGACCCGCTGGTCGACCTCACGCCCATCAGCAACATCGCGGCCACGCCCAACGTCATTGCGGTGCACCCGTCGTTCCCGGGCCGCGACTTCCGCAGCTTCGTCGCCGAGCTGCGCAAGAGCCCCGGCAAGCACAGCTATGCCAGTTCGGGCACGGGGGGCAACAACCACCTGCTGATGGAGCTGTTCAAGGTCATGAGCAAGACCTTCGTGCTGCACATCCCCTACCGCGGCTCCGGCCCGGCCATCACCGACACCGTGGCCGGCGTGGTGCCCATCCTGTTCGACAATCTGCCCTCGTCGCTGCCGTTCATCCGCGATGGCCGGCTGGTGCCCATCGTCGTGGCCGCGCCCACGCGGCTGGCGGTGCTGCCGAACGTGCCCACCTTTGCCGAGATGGGCATGGAGCCGGTCAACCGCATGGCGTTCTACGGCTTCGTCGGCCCCAAGAACCTGCCGAAAGAGGTGGTCGACCGCATCCACGGCGCCACCCGCACCATCGTGCAGGACGCTGGCGTGCGCAAGCGCATCGAAGACACCGGCTCGGTCGTGCTGGGCAACACGCCGGCCGAGTTTGCGGCGCAGATCCGCGCCGAGCTCGAGGTGTTCCGACGCGTGGTGCGCGAGCAGAAGCTCACGCTGGAGTGAGCGTTGCGGTGACGGCTGGCGTCCGGCCTCAGCGGCCAGGCCTCAGCTGCCCGGCACCAGCCGCCAGATCTCGTCGCCGCCGGTCTTGCCGTCGGTCAGCACCCACAGCGCGCCGTCGGGGCCGGGCGTGACGAGGCGGATGCGCTCGTTCAGGGTGTCGAGGATGCGGGTGCTGGTGGCGCTGTTGCCGTCGGCCGCCAGGCGCAGGATCTCCACGCGGCGGCCCGACAGCAGGGCCACCGCGAGCGCGCCGTTCCAGTCGCGCCAGGCCGGGCCTGGCACGAAGCCGCAGCCGGCCATGCCCTGGCTGACGTTGCCGGTGGTCCAGGCCGGGCGCAGCGCGCTGGGGAAGCGGGCCGTGTCCGTCATGTTCGAGCCGTTGTAGCCGCAGTAACTGTTCGCCGATCCATCGGGGCAGCGGGCGGGCGTGCCGGTGGGGCGCGGATCCCAGCCGCCGTTGCCGCCGGCGGTGAGCGGCGTGACTTCGTCGTTGTTGCCGGGCCCGTGTTCGCACAGGTAGGGCCGGCCTGGCGTGGCCGTGCCCTCGGGCCGGAAGGCCAGGCCCTGCGGGTTGCGGTGGCCGAGCGTGAAGACGCGCGCATCGACGCCGGCCGGCGCGTTGTTGCCGCTGGCCGCGGCGCCGTCGCGCGTGACGCGCAGCACCTTGCCGCCCAGCACGGTGGGCGCCTGCGGCACGCTGCCGCTGCGGTTGTCGCCGGTGGTGATGTAGAGCAGCCCGTCGGGCCCGAAGCGGATGCGGCCGCCGCTGTGCGCGCCGCCTGAATAGGCGATGCCGGTGACGATGTCGAGCCGGCTGCTGGTGGCGGTGTAGTCGGCGTTGACGACCAGGCGCACGATGCGGTTGTCGGTGGCACCGCCGGCGTTGCTGCCCATGAAGACGTAGAGCGTGCGGTTGCTGGCGAACCCGGGGTCGAGTGCCATCCCGAGCATGCCGCTCTGGTCTTGCGCGACGAAGTCCGTCGGTCTGAACAAGGATCGTGTCGTGCCGCCGGTGCGCACGCTCAGGCCGCGGCTGCGTTCGGTGAACAGCACCGCGCCATCGGGCGCGAAGGCCAGGTCCCAGGGCGCCGCCAGGCCGCCCAGCCAGACACTGCGCGTGAAGGTGGGCGCGCCGGTGGCCAGCGCCGTGGCGCTGAAGCTCGCGGGCGCAAAGCCGCCGGCGCTGGCCTGCAGCGTGTGCGTGCCGGGGGCGTTGCCCAGCGTCCAGCGGCCGGCGCTGGCCAGGCCGGTGGCGTCGCTCACGGCGCTGGCGTTCTGCACGCTGCCGCCGCCGGCCGTGACGGCGAAGCTCACGCTCACGCCGGCCAGCGGCGCGCCGCTGGCATCGCGCACGCGCACGGCCGGCACCACGGCCACGGCGCTGCCGATGGTGGCGCTCTGGCCGTCGCTGCCGGCGCTGCGTTCGAGCACGCCGGTGCCGGGTGCCGGGGCGGCCATGGCGCTGAAGCTCAGCTCGGGCAGGCCCGGCGAGCGGGCCGACAGGCGCTGCTCGCCCACCGTGTTGCCCAGCGTCCAGCCGCCCACGGTGGCCACGCCCGCGGCGTCGGTGGTGGTGCTGGCGCCGCTGACGCTGCCGCCGCCACTGACGATGGCAAAGCCGATGGCGACGCCGGGCACCGGCGTGCCGTCGCGCGTGCTCACGCGCACGGCGGGTGCCGTGGCCACGGCGGCGTTCACGGTGCCGGACTGACTGGCGCCGGCCTGGGCGGTGATGGCGGTGGGGGTCAGGTCGGGCGGCGCTGCGCTGTCGCCGCCGCCTCCCCCGCAGGCGGCCAGGGCGGCCAGGGCGGCCGGCAGCAGCAGCAGCAGGGGGCGCAGCAGGGCGTGCAGCCGCACCAGGTGGCGCGCGGCGCGGTGCAGTGTGGCGTTCATGACCCCCGATGTTGCAGGCTTCGCGGCCCGGGTGAATCGGCGTTTGCCTATCGGCAGGCGTTCGCCGCCGTGAAGTCGATGACCTTCAGGCTGCCCGCGATGATCTCGGCCTTGGCCCCGTCCACCTTCGCCCGCATCGCCGGCGTCACCAGCTTCGCGTTGTGCTCATCAAACGCCAGGTCCAGCGCGCCTTCCTTCAGCCCCAGCGCCGTCACGCCCGGCTTCACGCCCTGGAAGGCCTGGTACACGGCCACGTCGGTGCGCTTGAGCATGCTGGTGAGGATGTTGCCCGGGTGCAGGCCGTTCTGATTGCTGTCCACGCCCACGCCCAGGATGCCCAGGTCTTTCGCGGCCTGCAGCACGCCCAGGCCGGTGGTGCCGGCGGCAGCGAAGATCACGTCCGCGCCCTGGGCAGCCTGGATCTTGGTGAGTTCGGCGCCGCGCGCCGGGTCAGTCCAGGCGGCGTTGGTGGTGCCGGTCATCGCGAACACCGTCTTCACCTGCGGCCTGGCCCAGCGCGCACCCTGCTCGTAGCCGCACAGCACCTTGCGCACCAGCGGAATGTCCTGCCCGCCGACGAAGCCCACCGTGCCGGTCTTGCTGGCCAGCGCGGCCAGCGCGCCCACCAGGAAGGCACCTTCGTGTTCACGGAAAACGAAGCTCTGCACGTTGGGCAGGTTCACCACCATGTCGACGATGGCGAACTGCAGCTTCGGGAAGTCGCGCGCCACCGCCTCGATCGCGCTGGCCTGCGGGAAGCCGACGCCGACGATCGGGTTGGCACCGCGCTGGGCAAAGCGGCGCGCGGCCTGCTCGCGCTGCGCGACGTTCTGGATCTCGTACTCCAGATAAGGCTTGCCCGTCTCCTTCTTCCAGCGCTCGGCGCCTTGCCAGGCGGCCTGGCCGAAGGACTTGTCGAACTTGCCGCCCAGCTCGAAGATGATGGCCGGCTGGGCCCCGGCGGCTGTCGCCGCCAGTGCCAGCGCGGCAACCCCCCAGCGCATCAGAAGTTGGCTTTGAACGAAACGCCGAAGGTGCGCGGCTCGTTGATGAAGCCGGTGAGATTGTTGAAGTCGATGCCCCCCACCACGCGGATCTGGTCGGCGATGTTGCGCACGAACACCGCCGCCTCGTACTTGCCGCCGCCGAAGTTGTAGCCCGCGCGCAGGCCGCCTTCCAGCAGGGCCTTGCCGGTGAATTCGGTGCTCTCGTAGAGGAAGAAATTGACCTTGCTGCGGTAGGCCCAGTCGGTCATCACGAAGGCTTCGCCGCCGGCCACGGCCCAGCCGTAGCGTGCGCTGAAGTTCAGCGTGACCTCTGGCGCCTGAGGCAACGGGTTGCCGTCGATCGACACCGTGGGCGCGAACTTGCCGACGGCCGGGTTGGCCGGGGCGGTGATCGGGTCGAGCACGGTGCAGCCGCTGCCGCAGGCGTCCACCCGCAGGCCGGGGTCCTTGATCTTGGTCGCGTTGTAGCTGCCGCCCAGCGTCAGCAGCAGGTTTTCGGTGACGAAGGCCTGCAGGTCGAATTCCAGGCCCTGGCCCTGGGTCTTGGCGGCGTTGATGAGCTGGTTGAAGTTGGCCGCACCGCCCACCGCGGTGAGCTGCTGGTCCTTGATGGTGTAACTGAAGACGCTGGCCGACACGCGCGCACGCCGGTCGAACAGGTCGGCCTTGACGCCAGCCTCATAGCTGGTGACTTTCTCGCTGCGGGCCACGCTCAGGGTGTCGCCGAACAGCAGCCGGCCCTGGATCGACGGCGCCCGGAAGCCGGTGGCCACCCGGCCGTAGACGTTCATCGTCGGGCTGACGGCATAGGTGGCGCTGAAGTCGCCGCTGGTGTTGTCGGCACTGGTGTCGACCGTACGGCGGCCGATGAAGGTGGGGCTGAAGGGCGGCGCCTGCAGGCGGTCGGCGACGAAGTCCTTCTCGTCCTTGGTGTAGCGCAGGCCGCCGCGCAGCTTGAGCTGCGGGCTCACGTCCAGGTTCACGCTGCCGAACACGGCCCAGGCCTGGTTGTCCTGCTTCTGCGTGGCAAAGCCGTTCTGCGCGTTGCCGCCCAGGCTGCTGAAGTTGAAACTGTCGATGTTCAGTTCTTCGTCGAACCAATACACGCCGCCCAGCCACTGCAGCGCACCCTTGCCCGTGCTTTCCAGGCGCAGTTCCTGGGTGAACTGGCGGTGCTTGGGCAGGCCGTCGCCGCTTTCCGCGTCGAAGGGGATGAAGCCCGGGCCGAAGTTGCCCGGGCCCAGGAACACGGCGCCGAAGCCGCCGTCGATGTCGCCGCGGCTGAAGCTCTCGACGCTTTCGTAGCCGGTGATCGAGCTCAGTGCCATGGTTCCCAGGTCCCAGCGCAGGCGCAGGCTGCCGCCCACGCTCTTCACGTCCTGGCTGTTGATGCCGTCCTGCGAGACCTTGCTTTCGTCGAAGCCGGGCACGAAGCCATTGCCGCCGGGCTGGATGATGTTGGCGCGGAAGACGCGGGCCGAACCTTCCAGGTCGCGGGCGTGCACGTTGAACAGCGCGCTGAGGTTCTTCGTGGGCGTGACCAGCAGTTGCACGCGCGCGGCGTTGTCGGCGTAGCCCTCCAGGTCCTGGGTGGGGCCGCGGCTGTTGGTGTTCTTGACCCAGTCGTCGCGGTTCTGCGACTGCAGCGAGACGCGCAGCGCCGCGGCGTCCGACAAGGGCACGTTGACCGCCCCTTCGACGTTCACGGCCGAGAAGCGGCCCAGCGAGATCGAGCCATAGCCGCCGAAGGTCTTGCCCGGCTTGGCCGAGTCGAACTTCACCACGCCGGCCGGCGAGTTGCGGCCGAACAGCGTGCCCTGTGGGCCGCGCAGCACTTCGATGCGCTCCAGGTCGAAGATGGGGAAGCCCTTGAGGATGGGGTTTTCCTGCACCACGTCGTCGAACACCAGGCTGACGGGCTGGCTGGCGTTCAGGTCGAAGTCGGTGTTGCCCAGGCCGCGAATGTAAAAGCGCGGGAAGGCACGGCCGAAGCTGGATTCGATGTTCAGGCTGGGCACGCGCGCGCTCAGCAGCCGGATGTCCTGCCCGCCGCTGTTCAGCACTTCCAGGATCTCGCCCGACAGCGCGGTGATGCTGCTGGGCACGTCGCGGATGTTCTCGGTGCGGCGTTCGGCGGTGACGGTGATGGTCTGCAGCTTGCCGGCTTCGGCCGCCTGGGCCTGGGCCGTGCCGGCAGCGCCGGAAAGCAGGCCGATGGCGGCCAGCGCCAGGGGGGACAACAAGGCAGGGCGGGTGAGCTTGGTCATGGCGTCTTTCGAAAGGGCTTGCAGACGTGTTGCAATGGGCGTGCCACGGGTCGCGGCAGCAGCCGTGAATGATGGCGCGGGCCGCGCCGCGAAGTCACCCTGCCGACGCCGGCCGCGGGCAGTTGATGCCAATTTGCAACAGACCCCTTTTTCCGATGCTCACCCCCGAACAAGCCACGCAGTGGCAGCGCGACGGCTACCTGGTGCTGCCGGGCTTCAAGCCGGCCGCCCAGACCCGGGCCGCCTGTCGCCGTGCCGCCGAGATCGTCGCCGCCTTCACCCCGGGCGCCGACACCGGCACCTTCTCGACGCGCGACCGCAGCCGCGTGGCCGACGCCGCCTTGCTGGCAAGCGCCGAGGCCGTGCACTGCTTCTTCGAAGAAGACGCCTTCGACGCCCAAGGCCGCCTGGCTGTGCCGAAAGACCGCGCCATCAACAAGATCGGCCACGCCCTGCACGAGCTGGACCCGGTGTTCGACGCCTTCTCCCACGGCCCCGATCTGGCCGCGCTGGCGGCCAGCCTGGGCCTGCAGCAGCCGCAGGTGTGGCAAAGCCAGCTCATCTTCAAGCAGCCGCACATCGGCGGCGAAGTGGGCTGGCACCAGGACGGCAGCTTCTTCGAGACCACGCCGCACACCGTGACGACCTTCTGGTTCGCGCTGGAAGACGCCACCCTGGACAACGGCTGCCTGTGGGTGCAGCCCGGCGGCCAGGCCAGCCCGCTGCGCGAGCGCTACGTGTGCGAGCACACTGCAGAAGGCCCGCGCCTGCGCATGGAGGCGCTGGACAGCACGCCCTGGCCCTCTTCTTCGGCGCCTTCCGGCGCCGCCGCTGCATCGGCCCAGGCCGTGCCGCTGCCGGTGCCTGCCGGCACCCTGGTGGTGTTCGGCGGCCTGCTGCCGCATTACAGCGCGCCCAACCGCAGCCCGCGCTCGCGCCTGGCCTACACCTTGCACGCCACCTGCGGCAGCGCGACCTATTCCCCGCGCAACTGGCTGCAGCGCAGCCCGGCACTGCCGGTGCGCGGCTTCGACTGACGATGCCCCTGTCCAGGCGCGGCCCGTGGCGCCACCCGATTGCCTGGTTCCGGCGCGCTGCACAATCAAGACCTTCCGGCCCGGCCGAACCCGAAGAACAGGACGCCTTGCCCATGACCGAAGTTCCCACCCTGGAAACCGCCCCCGCGTCGAAGATCCACCTGATCGGTGGTGAAAAAGGCGGCGTCGGCAAGTCGATGGTCTCGCGCCTGCTGGCGCAGTACTTCATCGACAACGAAATGCCTTTTGTCGGCTACGACACCGACCGCTCGCACGGTTCGCTGATGCGCTTTTATTCCGACTACGCCCTGCCGGCGCTGGTGGACAAGTACGAAGCGCTGGACCGCATCGTCGAAAGCGCCGTGGAATACCCGGGCCGCCGCGTGCTGGTGGACCTGGCCGCCCAGACCCACGACCCGCTGGTGAAGTGGATGGACGAATCCGGCGTGCTCGACATGGCCGACCTGTCCGGCATTGCCCTGCACTACTGGCATGTGATGGACAGCGGCCGTGACAGCGTGGACCTGCTCGCGCGCCTGCTCGACCGCTTCGGCCAGCGCCTGCACTACGTGCTGGTGAAGAACCAACTGCGCGGCGAAGACTTCAGCCAGCTCGAAAGCTCGGGCCAGCTCGACCGGGCCCTGGGCCTGGGGGCGAAGGTGGTCAACGTCAAGCGCCTGCACGACGTGGTGGTGCAGAAGATCGACGCCAAGAACAGCAGCTTCTGGGCGGCCAAGAACAGCGGCGGCATCGACAGTGCCGGGCTGGGCCTGATGGAACGCCAGCGCCTGAAGATGTGGTTGAGCCACGCCTACGCCGAACTGGCCAAGGCCGAGGCCTGAAGCCGTGGCCAAGCCGATGGACCCGCCGTCTGGCAACAGCCACATCCGGCTCACCTCGCACCCCAACCAGGGCACGAACGGCGCGCCGGCCATTCACTGGGGTGCGCCCGACGCGCTGGAGCGTGGCCCCATCGTCGGCACCACGGTGAACCGCAGCCAGCGCAACGTCATCGGCACGCACAGCGGCAGCTACGGCGTCTATCGTGCGCTGGCGGTGGCCGCGGGCAACCTCACGCGCGGGCACCGCGCCGACCTGACCAACACCTTCGCCACCGACCTGGTGGGCCCTTACCCGCAGTGGGCACATCAGGGAACCCAAGCCCACAAGATCGTCAGCCTGGACCCCTGGGGCGCCAGCGTGCAGAGCGTCTACGCCGACTACCTGGCCCAGGGCTACGACATCCGGCCCACCATCGCCGTCACCAAGGCCCACATCCACCTGCCGGAAATCAAGCAGGCCATCGCCTTCCAGCGCCTGGCCATCGACGGCACGGTGCTGCTGGAGGACGCCAGCGCCACGGTCACGAAGATCGCGGTCGAGCCGGTGTGGTGGCTGCCGGGCGTGGCCGCGCGCTTCAAGGTCAGCGAAGGTGAATTGCGCCGGGCGCTGTTCGAGGAAACCGGCGGCATGTACCCCGAACTGGTCACGCGCAGCGACATCGAAGTCTTCCTGCCGCCCATCGGCGGGCAGACCCTTTACGTCTTCGGCGACGTGCGCGACCTGGCCAACCCGGCGGTGACGCTGACCGCCCGTGTCCACGACGAGTGCAATGGCTCCGACGTCTTCGGCAGCGACATCTGCACCTGCCGTCCATACTTGACCCATGCCATCGAAGAATGCATCCAGGGTGCGCAGAAGGGTGGCGTGGGCCTGATCGCCTACAGCCGCAAGGAAGGACGGGCGCTGGGCGAGGTGACGAAATTCCTCGTCTACAACGCACGCAAGCGCCAGCAGGGCGGTGACAGCGCCGACAAGTATTTCCTGCGCACCGAATGCGTTGCCGGCGTGCAGGACATGCGTTTCCAGGAACTCATGCCCGACGTGCTGCACTGGCTTGGCGTGCAGAAGATCCATCGCCTGGTGAGCATGTCCAACGACAAGTACGACGCCATCACCGGCAGTGGCATCGAGGTGGGCGAACGCGTCAAGATCCCGGACGCGCTGGTGCCGGCCGATGCACGCGTCGAGATCGAAGCCAAGATCGCCGCCGGTTATTTCACCGACGGCGCCATTCCCTCCAACGCCGACCTCGCGCTCGTCAAGGGCCGAGGTCTCGAATGAATCCCCATCCCCGACACCCCCTGGCCGTCCTGCGCGATCCGGCCACCATCCGCCTGCGTTGCCAGGCGGTCCTGCAATCGGTCGAGGACGGCGTCAGCCCGTACTTCAGCGTTCAGCGCGGCGAACTCGACGCCGTGGCCGAACGCGTGGCGGCGCTCACGCGCAAGCGCTTCCCCAGCCTGGACATCCCTTTTCACAGCCGCTGGCGGCACTTCGAAAGCGGCGGCGTCGACCGCAAGGCCGAACTCGACACTCTGCTGGCAGGCCGCAGCGCCGGCGAACAGGCCCGTGCGCACTTCGACCTGACCGTGGTCAGCGTGCTGCTGGACGCCGGGGCCGGCCCGCAGTGGCGCTACACCGAACCCGCGCGTGAGCAGGGCGGCCAGGCCGCGGTCTACCAGCGCAGCGAAGGCCTGGGCGTGGCCACCTTCCGCGCCTTCGTCGACGGTGTGTTCTCGGCCACGCCCGACGACCCGCTGCGGGTGGACGCGGCGGCGCTTCAAGGCATCGAACAGTCGACCCTGCGCAGCGTGTTCCAGAGCAGCCCGTCGAACCCCATCGTCGGTCTGGAAGGCCGCGTCGGCCTGCTGGCCCGCCTGGGCGAAGCGCTGGTGGCCGAAGCCGCCCGCGACGGCGGCATCGCCCGCCCGGGCCTGTTCTACGACCGCCTGACGGCCAACGGCCAGCACATGCACTGCACGGCCACCGCCGTGCTGGGGGAACTGCTGGCCTCGATGGCGCCCATCTGGACCAGCGGCAGCCGCGTGCAGGGCCTGCCCGCAGGCGACGTCTGGCCGCATTTGTGGGCCGGCGGCGCCGTGGCCGACGGCCAGGACAGCACCACCAGCGGCTGGGTGCCCTTCCACAAGCTGAGCCAGTGGCTCACCTATTCGCTGCTGGAACCGCTGCAGTGGGCCGGGGTGGACGTCACCGGCCTGGACGCGCTGACCGGCCTGCCGGAATACCGCAACGGCGGGCTGCTGGTCGACGCCGGCGTCATCCGCCTGCGCGACCCCCGGCTGGCCGCGCGGGTGTGGAAGCCGTCGGACGCGCCCATCATCGAATGGCGGGCCCTGACCGTGGCCCTGCTCGATGACGTCGCCGTCAGCGTACGCCACAAGCTGGGCAAGACCGCGGCCGAAATGCCGTTGGCCTGTGTGCTGGAAGGCGGCACCTGGGCCGCGGGCCGCGAGATCGCGCGCGAGAAACGTGAAGACGGCGCACCGCCCTGGAAGATCGACAGCGACGGTACGATCTTCTGACGCCGCCCAGGGCACACTTCCCACCCTGCCCTGCACCTGCCTTGCACCCGCTTGATCGCCTGCTTCACTGCCTGCTTCACCCCCTGATTCAACCCCCACGCGCCCGGATTCCGCATGGCCAAGACCTCGATCGCATTTGCCAGCCTGGCGCTGGCCTTTGCCAGTTACAGCCCCAGCTTCAGCCCTGAAGCACAGGCCGCCTCGTCCACCTCGTCGGCCATTTCCGAAAGTGTCGGGGTGTCGCTGGCGGGCATCTCGGGCTCGCTCACCACGTCCAGCAACAGTTCCAGCACGAAAGACGTGGCTCAGGGCGAGTACCGCATCGTCGACGTCGCCGCCGCGGAACCACGGCCCGGCCTGGGGGCCCATGTGCGGCTGACCCTGCAGATCGAACGTGCTGCAGGCGAGCCCGCAGGCGCGCACGACACCCTGTTCCTGACGCTGCCGCAGGCCACCTTCGACAGCACCGGCCTGGGCCGCGACCAGCGCGTGGCGGCCACGCCGCGCAGCTATGGCATCGAGTTCGCCCGTGCCGACACGAAACAGGCCTTCTTCCTGGTGCTGGAAGACCATTGGCTGCAGGAACTGGCCTCACGCCCGGTCGTGCTCTGACGGCGGTGCCCGGCAGCGGCCGGGCAGTCCCGCCGCGGCTTCCTGGTCGGCCCCTGCGTACGGGGCGGTGGCGTTTTCGCCCTGGGCTGCTGGCAGCCTGCATCGGCCTGCTGGCCCTGCCAGGCCTGGCCGGCGCTTCGCTGCTGGTGCAACAGCACTGCGCCACCCCACCCAGCCTGACGGTGGCACAGCAAGACCGCCTGCTGCGCTTTGCGGCCTTCATCAAGGCCACGCTGGACGCCAGCGGGCAGCCCCTGGCCATCGTCGCGCGCTCGGGCCTGGATCTGTCGCGCTTCGGCCTGCGCTATTCGCACGGCGGCATCAGCCTGCGCGACAGCCCCAATGCCGCCTGGTCGGTGCGCCAGCTGTACTTCGACTGCGAAGCGGGCACGCCGCGCATCTTCGACCAGGGCATCCCCGGCTTCGTGCTGGGCGCCGACAACCCGGACAGCGGCTACTTCAGCGCCGTGCTGCTGCCCGCGCCTGCGGCCACCGCACTGCAGGCCCAGATGCTGGACAAGGCCGGCGCGCTGCAGGCCCTGCACCCGGCCTACAGCGCCAACGCCTATGCCTGGGGCCTGCGGTTCCAGAACTGCAACCAGTGGCTGGTGGAGACCCTGGCGCTGGCCTGGGGCCCCGAGCCCGCGCCCGGCACGGCGCCGCGCGCCGCCGCCCAGGCCTGGCTGCGCGAAGCCGGCTACCAGCCGCAGGTGATGGCCGTGGGCAACCGCCCGCTGATGTGGCTGGCCAGCGCCCTGCCCTGGCTGCACGAAAGCGACCACCCGGCCGAAGACCTGGCGCAGGCGCAGTACCGCGTCAGCATGCCGGCTTCGGTGGAAGCCTTCGTGCGCCAGCGTGAACCGGCGGCCGAACGGCTGGAGTTCTGCCACGACACCCGGCACATGGTGCTGCGGCGCGGCTGGCAGCCGCTGGAGCCGGGGTGCGAGCCCGCGGCGGGCGACGAGGTGCTGGCGTTCTGAATCCGCAAACCAGGGAGTGGCACGCGGACCGTCTTCAACCCCCTGACCCCTGCATCGTCGGCACGCGCCCGGCCGGTGCGGGCATCAGCCTGCGAGCAGGACGCGACTGGTTACACATCCCCCTGGGATCGACCCCAGCCTAGGAACGATCCGAGGCTGACGTCACGGTGCAGGGGCAGCAGCATCGCGCCACAGGCCGCAAACAGCGGCCGGCAGGGAGCAGCGCATGGCCATCCACCTGGAACAGTCGACTCACGGCTTCATGGTCTTGCCCGAGCACGAGCCGCCGAATGTCGCCTTCGCCCCGGCGGCGTCCGAGCCCGGGCCGGACTGGGCGGCGGTGCCGGTGGTGGCCCTGGCTTTCGACTCTGCCGAACCTGCCCTGGTCACCGCACCCGAGACTGCACCCCATGCCTGGGTA